>Ga0209061_1001870_pt1 | contig 30807 bp, 21 predicted proteins | sample Coa_R1_10_FD_187157 | JGI IMG/M metagenome (GOLD analysis project Ga0209061, IMG submission 187157) | Surface soil microbial communities from Centralia Pennsylvania, which are recovering from an underground coalmine fire - Coalmine... | ecosystem: Environmental > Terrestrial > Soil >... | reverse complement strand
CGCGAGCTGCCGCGCATCCCGCTGGCGCCTGACACGGCGCAGTTCCGGCTCTGCGCGCGGGTGGGCGAGGCGCTGGCAAAGCTGCATCTGGGCTACGAGCAGGCGCCGGAGTATCCGCTGGACTGGATCGAGACGCCAGACACCAACGGCCACGTCAGCTTCGCCGTGCGCAAGATGCGCCTGACGCCCGACAAGACGGCGCTGGTGGTGAACGAGACGCTGACGCTGGCAGGCATTCCAGCCGAGTGTTTTGGCTATCGGCTGGGCAATCGCTCGGCGCTGGATTGGGTGATCGATCACTATCAGGTGACGACGGACGCGCGCAGCGGCATCGTGAGCGATCCCAACCGCGCGGACGATCCGCAGTATATCGTGCGGCTGGTGGGCCGGGTGATCACGGTGAGCCTGGAGACGCTGCGGCTGGTGGGGGAGCTGGAGGCGGGGGTGAGCGTGGGCGTGGCAGGCGGCGTGGTGAGCGTGGCGGGTGCGGATGCGGCGGGCGAGGGAGTGGCCGGTGGGTCAACCCGCGCCTAGAGGCTACGCCACTCCGAACCCGCCTGTGCGGCCTGGTATGTTGCGTGAGGTGAACAGGATTGCGCAGGGCGGACGGTGGATAGATCGTAAGGCAGGCGCAGTAGCGGATGGCGCAGGGCGGACGAGGCTTGGGGAATGCAGTGCAGACACCATCGCCTGGGAAAGCGCGTCTGTTCACCTCAGACGAGGCGGCGCCGTCCGCTCTCTGGGTGGCCTTTGTGGTGGCACGCCTCCAGGCGCGGGTTGACCCGCCCGCCACGTCGGCCTACCACCCACGCCCACCATCCGGCGCCTACGCTTGCCCGCATGAGCTCCAGGCCGCGCAGGCGGCCTTTGTGGCATGGGGGCCTCTAGGCGTGCGTTCACGCGCCCGCGCCCCCATGCCATCCGCGACATGCGTTTACGCCCCCGCCACTCCCACGCCCCCCTCGTTCTCCTTACCCGCCGCCCTGGATACCAGACAGCGTTGTTCGCGTTGTTAGCATTGACAACATTGTTTGCTTATCACTTCTCGCACTGGGGGAACAACGCATGGCCGATCCGACCGATGAATATGTCTCGTCGCCGTCCGACCCGCATCCTTTGCGCTCACGCTTCGGGGAGAGCGCCGCCTGGGCGCAGGATGTCGCGGCGCAACAGGCGCAATATATTCTGGTGGCGACGACGAACTTCCTGACGACGATGACGACCTTGCTGATCTCGGCGATGGGGCTGGCGACGGCGCTCGCCTGGAACAAAGCCATCTCCGATTGGCTGCCCACCGTCAAGATTTTCAAGCTGCACGATCCGCTGGTGCGCGAGTTCGCCTATGCGGTGGGCATCACCCTGATCGCCGTCCTGACGATCAGCCTCTTGACGGTCGTCAACCGACGGATCAAGAAAGAGAAACAGGCGCCAACTGTTGCGTCCGCTTCGCCTGCTGCGCCAACCAAAGACACGTGACGGGTCAGAGGTGCGCCTGGAAGTACGCCGCGATCCGCTCATTGAGATAGACGCGGCTCGGCAGGAAGCGCAGCATATGGCGCTCCTCCGGGAAGAGCAGCGTATCGAATGGCTTCCGTGCCTGGATCAACGCCTGGATCAGCCGGGCGGTGTGGCGAAAATGCACGTTCTCGTCAACCAGGCCGTGAATCAATAAGAGCTTGCCAGCAATGCCGTTGACATGCGTCAGGACACTCGTCTGCGCATAGCCCTCGGCGTTCGTTGCCGGTGTCTCCAGATAGCGTTCGGTATAGGCGGTATCGTATCCCGCTTGATCCGTCACTGGCGCTCCGGCTATCCCTACCTGAAAAACACCGGGAGCCTTCGCCAGGCACATCAACGTCATATAGCCACCATAGCTCCATCCCGTGATCCCCACGCGACGCGGATCGGTCAACCCCTGCGCAATCAGCCAGCGCACGCCGTCCACCTGGTCATCCACCTCAACGGCGCCGAACTGGCGCCTCAGGGCGCTCTCGAACAGCAGGCCGCGCCGGGCGCTGCCGCGATTATCCAGCCGGAAGATGAGGAAGCCCAGTCCACACAAATACTGCAAGAGCATGTTGGCTGTCATACGTCCCCAACTGTTGGTAATCTCCTGGACGTGTGGGCCGCCATAGACCGAGACGATGGTTGGATATGGCCCCGGCCCAAAACGACGCGCGTCTGGCCGATACACCGCGCCATAGAGCAGATCATCCTGACGGTTGCGCAGGGTGATCAGTTCCGGCGGGCGCAAGCGAAACCGCTTCACGCGCGGATCGGGAGGCAGTGGAAGCGCATGAATCGGCGCTCCGTCCGGTAGAGCGCGCACTGTGACCGTCGGCGCATGCGCGATGTCACTCCAGGTATCCACAAACCGACGACAGCCATGATCGATCACCATGTCGTGCATCCCTGGCTCCTGGGTGATGCGCCGGATCTCGCCTCCTGCCAGGGAAACCGCGTAGAGATGCTTCTCACGGGGGTCTTCGCGGGCGCCGGTGAAGTAGACCATGCCATTCGCCTCATCCACCGCGAGCAGGTCGTCCACCATCCACTCGCCCGCGCTCACTTGCCGTTGGAGTTCGCCCGTCGGCGTGAAGACATAGATGTGACGGAACCCTGAGCGTTCCGAGAGCCAGACGAACCCGCCATCTTCGAGTTCGATTATTCCATGCGCAGGCACGTTGATCCAGATGTCTGTAGATTCACTCAACACGGTCGTCCGCCGCCCGGTAGCGGGATCGAAGCGCACGAGCCAGAGCGTCTTCTGCGGACGATTCACCACGATGGCGCCCAGGTCGCCGTCCCGGCGCCAGAACACGCGCGCCAGATAAACCTCCTCGCCGAAGTCGAGATCCATCCAGACGGGCAAGCCGCCATCCGCCGCCACGACGCCCAGGCGGACACGCGCATTTTCCGCGCCCGCAAAGGGATAGTGATGCTCTTCGCGTGTCTCCGCCCTCGTCGTCTCCATCCCCTGATGGACGATCACATAGAGGGGGATATGGCGTTCGTCCACCTCCTCGAACGCGATCCGGCGGCCATCCGGCGCCCACCACAAGCCCTCGCGACGATCCAGCTCTTCCTGCGCGATATACTCGGCAAGCCCATGCGTCATGCCAGCTTCACGCGCGCCACTGGTGATCTGGCGGGGGGCAGTTTGAGCTGCCGATCCGGTCTCCGTCGAAGCGACATAGACCTCGCCATCCCGAACGAACGCCACACGGGCGCCATCCGGTGAGAGTGTTGCTCCCTGAATATCCGTTCCCGCCACACCTTCGACAACGCGCCGCGCAGGCGAACCATAACCATCCAGCAGATAGAGGCCATCTTTCATAGGGATAAGGATGCGCTCCGCATAGGCGGCGCGAGCGTATGATGTTATCCCCGTCGCACGGTTCCTTTCGCGCTGGCGGCGTAGCTCCTCACGCAGCGAAAGGGTCTCCTCGCGGACGCCTCCATCCGTCCGCTCGAACAGCAAGACAGGCTTGCCGGTCGCCATCTCCAATCCCCACAGCTTCTGCGCCGGGGTGTCTGGCGTCCCCAGCAGATAGGTCAGGAATGAATCATCCAGGCTGAACGAGAGACTGTTTGGCAGGGTCATCCCCGGCGCCGGAAGCACGGCTGTCTCCTGGATGGTAAACGGCGCGGCGGTGGGCTGCTTCGGTTGCTTCGGTTGCTTCGGTTGCTTCGGTTGCTTCGGTTGCTTCGGTTGCTTCGGTTGCCTGGCTCGTTCCGCCATGCGTTTCTCCTATTTCTCCTGTTTGTCCTGGTTCGACAGTAGTGAGCGATGGATTATCCCTCTCAGGAGGGAAAGACGTGTAAAGGTGTGTAAATCCAGCAAGGCTCCAGCGTTAGAACATATGTGCTCGGGGCATATGCCCGGAGCGCCCAAAGAGTGGCGCCGACTGACGCCATGTGACATCGGCTGTCCCTATGTGACAACGTTTGATCCGGGGAGGATGGAGTTGCTACTACAGAACAAAAACGCGGTGATCTACGGAGCCAGCGGCGAGATTGGCAGCGCCGTCGCCCGCGCCTTTGCCCAGGCAGGCGCGCGGGTCTTTCTTGCCAGCCGCACCCAGGCGACCATCGAGGCGCTGGCACAGGAGATCACGCAGGCCGGTGGCGTGGCCGAAGCTGCGCAGGTTGACGCGCTCGACGAGGCGGCTGTCGAACAGCATTTCAACGCGGTAGTCATATCAGCAGGGCACGTTGATATTTCATTCAATGCCATCAGTATTGGCTACCTTCAGGGCGACCCACTCACCGAGCTATCGGTAGAGCAGTTTACACACCCTATCGCAGACGTGATGAAAACGCAGTTCTTGACCACCAGGGCTGCCGCTCGGCAGATGAGCAAGCAAGGCGCTGGCGTAATTCTGGCGATCACGGCAACACCCGCTCGCCTGGCTCTTGCCAATTCGGGAAACTTCGGGGTGGCGTGCGCCGCCATCGAGGGGCTGTGTCGACAACTTGCGGTGGACTTCGGGTCTGCTGGCGTCCGTGTCGTCTGCCTGCGCTCGGCTGGCTCCCCGGATGGCCCGAAGCTAGACAGGTTCATGGGTGAGCTTGCCAAGCTACAGGGCATCACGCGGGAGGAGTTCGAGGCGCGCCTGGCGGAGCAAACACTGTTGAAGCGGCTGCCAAAGCTGCGCGAAGTGGCAAACGCCGCCGTGCTGATGGCCTCAGATTCTGCCAGCGCGTTCACGGGCACGGTCGCCAACGTGACCTGCGGCCAGATCGTTGACTAGGAACTCTGTCCATTCACCCGGCGGGATTCGAGAGCGGTTTGGTCACTGGCGGCGGCGAGACCTCATTCGTTACGCTCCCAGGCGTAGACCCCGCGCCTGCATTCGCGTTTGGCTTCTCCACTGTGGGCAGCGTGTGTGTTGAGCCGGTTGAGCTAAATGCGCCGGTTGAGACGCCAAACGGATTATATGGCTGATAGCCTGTGTAGGTCGGATAGGTTGGATAGGTTGGAGTTGTAGAGCGCGGTGTCTGAGCCTGCGTTGCGGACACCGATGGCGCATCCACAGCCGATGGAGCCTGATAGCCCGCTGGCGGCAGTGGTTGGCCGCCGTTGCCCTGTCCCTGCCTAAGTTGGCCGCTAGCCGCCTGATAATTCTGGCCGACCCTGCGGCGGCGGATGAAGATGAACAGCAACAGCAGCGGGAGCAGCCAGGGGAAGCCGAAGAACGGGAAGAAGCCGTCGCCACCATCACCCGGCCCACCGTCGGTTTGCCCATTTTGTGCACTCTGAGCGTTACCATGCTGAAAGGCTGGCCCTGGATGCGGATGATGTCCAAGTGGGAAGCCGTGCAGCGCCGCAAACAGGGTGATCGCTGCGACACCGGCTACCCCCACGAGCGCCATCGCGCCAACCAGCAGCGGCAGAAGTAGCCCATTCTCGCGCAGGCGCTGCACAAACCGGCGCGCCCGCTGACCAAACGTGCGGGGCGCTCGCTGCTGGCGCCGGAGCGCACGCGAGCGCGCAAGGGCGCGCTGTTCCAGGTAGTGATCCGCCAGCGCGTGATCCATCTCCGGGCCAAGTTCACGGCTGGCCGCCAGGGCAGCCAGCAACGTTTGCCGCTCCTCATCGTCAGAGGCAGAGGCAGCCGCGGGGAGGCTCGGCAGGATGAGAGGCCCCTGGGAGGTCAAGGCTGAGGGAGCGCCCGGCGCGCCAGAGGTTCCGCCCTGGTGTGTTGTTCCGGTGGAGGCGCTGGTCTCAGATGGTTGGGACGTTTCGGGTGGTTTGGGTGGTTCGGATAGTTCAGGCTCCATCTTCGTTGCTCCGTTTGGCTTGGCGCGCCTGCATACGCTCATACGCTCATACGCTCCGCGCGATCTCAGACGGTCTCGCGCCATACGTCCACGCCATCCGCAAGCGTGCGCTCAGTGGGTGCGATAGCTATGCGGATGGTTCTGCCAGAGTGTACGTGCGAGATGGCCTGTGGGTGACAGATAACGATATAACGCGCTATATCGTTATTGCCATCGTTCTGTATCATACAGCACATTGTGCATCCCTGCAATGAAGAAACAATGAGAGCGGTCCATCGTTCTCTTTTCGCATCCACCAGTGTGGCAGCGCCACCGCTAGCTCTCCTTGCGGGCAAACCGTGTCTTTGCGCCCACGCCCAGGGCAGCCGCGCTGCCATGCGCCTGTGGGGGCGAAGGGGTAGCTTCGCCCTGTGGCTGGCTGGCCTGTGCGTTCACCGGCAGCCGTACGATAAAGCGCGTGCCCCTATCAGGGGGGTACTCCACAGCGATGTTTCCACCGTGAAGCTGCACAATCTGCTTGCTGATATAGAGGCCAAGCCCTAGGCCCGAACGGTGATCATCCGCGTGCGCCTGATAGAATCGCTCGAAGATGTCCGCCTGCTTTTCGGGCGGAATGCCAAGCCCGCGATCCCTGACGGAGAGAAGCGCATACCCGTCGGCGCTCTTGCGCGCCTCGATGTCAATCTGTCCGCCATCGGGGCTGTATTTGATGGCGTTGTCGAGTAGGTTGCTCATCACCTGCTCGATGGCGTCGGGATCAATGTTGGCGATGAGCGGGGAATCAGCCGTGAGCGCGAGCGTATGCTGATGTGTTCGCATCTGAAACGCGGCCACCAGTCGTTCAACAAGCTCGGCCAGATCGGTCTCTCGCCGTTCCACCGATTGTTTGTTCTGGTCGAGCCGCGACACGTCGAGGAGTTGCTCGATCAGGCGGGCAAGCCGCGCCGACTGCTGATCAACGATACGCAAGCCGTTGGTCAGCCACTCAGGATATTCGGCGTCGCCTTTTTGGAGCTTGAGCGTAAGCACCTGCGCGCTTGCCTTGAGGCTGGTGAGCGGCGTCTTGAGTTCGTGCGCCGCGATGGAAAGAAACACATCGCGCGCCTGCAACGCCCGTTCAGCCGTCAAGCGCGCCTCGCGTTCGCGCTCGGTCGCCTCGGCCAAAGCGGCTGTGCGCTCCTCGACACGCTGTTCCAGTTCGCGGTTGAACTCTTCGAGCGCCCGTGTCTTGCGGAACAAATCGGCGAATACGCTCACCTTGGCGCGCAAAATTTCAGGCGCCACGGGCACCTGGATATAGTCAACCGCGCCAATCTCGTAGCCTTTGAGCCGGTCGAGATCGGTCAGGTGAACGGCCGAGATGAAGATGATCGCCGTTTTCTGGTAGCGGGGATGCTGCCTGATGAGGGCGGCCAGTTCGAAGCCGTCAATCTCTGGCATGTTCACATCCATCAAGACGACGGCGATCTCCGTTTTCAGGAGATGTTCCAGCGCCTCGCGGGCCGATGTCGCCTTGATCAGATGTAGCCCCAAGCCGGTAAGAATCGCCTCATAGCTTAGTAGCTTCGCTGGCTGATCATCTACCATGAGGATATTCACCTGTCCGTCTGTCTCCATATGTTGCTCCACATTCCTCCGCGTGTCTTTGTGATCACCTGTGTAGCCACATGCGCAGCGCCGAAAGCAGTTGCTCGGTGTTGACCGGCTTCGCCAGATAGTCCGAGGCGCCTGCTTCCAGGCATTTCTCGCGATCCCCTTTCATCGCTTTCGCTGTGAGTGCGATGATGGGGAGCCGCAGGAAGGCCGGATTTTGCCGGATGACCTGCATCGTCTCATACCCGTCCATCTCCGGCATCATGATGTCCATCAGCACGATTGCCACATCCGGTGTTGATTCGAGGGTGGTGATCGCCTCGCGCCCTGTGCCTGCCGTCAGCACACTCATCCCACGTCGTTCCAATACGCTGCTGAGGGCGAAAATGTTGCGCACGTCGTCGTCAACGACCAACACTTTCTTGCCCACCAGGTCGTCATCTGAGCTATGCAGCCGCTCCAGCATATGCTGCTTTTCCATGGGCAGGTCGGCGACCACCCGATGCAGGAACAACGCCGTCTCATCAAGCAAGCGCTCAGGCGATTCAACTCCCTTGACGACGACACTGCGCGCCAGCAGATGAAGCTGCGCATCCTCCTCCGGCGAGAGTTGTTTTCCGGTGAACACCACCACTGGCGTATTCTGTATCGCTGCGTCGTCTCTGATGTGTTCGAGCACCTCGAAGCCCGACATATCGGGCAGGCGCAAATCGAGCACGACACAATCAAACGCCTGCTCGTGAAGCGCGGCAAGGGCTTCGGCGCCACTGTTGACGCCGACGATCTCGATGTCGTCGTGGCCAAGCAACTCGGTCACGCTCAACTGCTCGGCGGCGTTATCCTCCACGATCAGCAGCCGTTTCTTGCGCGGCTCGGCATACTGCTTGATGCGCGCGAGCGCCGCAGCCAGGGCGTCAGCGGAGGTCGGCTTGGTCACGAAGTCGAAGGCGCCGCGCGCCAGGCCATGCTGTCGGTCTTCATCCAGTGTGATCATCTGGATGGGAATGTGGCGCATGGCGGGGTCTTGCTTCAACTGGCTCAGCACCGTCCATCCAAGCATATCGGGAAGGAAGACATCGAGCGAGATGGCCTTCGGATGGAAGCGGCGGGCCAGTGTCAGCGCATCGAGGCCGCGTGAGGCGACAATCGCCTTGAACCCGTTGTCATGGGCGAGGTCGAGCAGGATGCGGGCATAGTAAGGATCATCCTCGACGATGAGCAACACTGCGTCGTCGGGGTAGAGAACGTCTCGGTCATCCGAGATGGCGATGAGGTCGCTTGCCCGCTCTCCCAGTCGGATGGCTGGCGGCGCTGATGGCGAAGTGAGCCGCGTCTGGCGCTGCCCCTCAGCCTGATCCGGCGTCGTCGCTATGGTCGTGGCGCCTGAGAACGGCGCGCCGACGTAGGTTTGCGGCACGTATAGGGTAAATGTGCTGCCCTTGCCAGGAACGCTATGGAGTTGGAGCTCGCCGCCAAGCAGATTGGCAAGCTCGCGGCTGATGGCAAGCCCCAGCCCGGTGCCACCAAACCGGCGGCTTGTGCTTGCGTCCGCCTGCTGGAACGCCTCGAAGATGATCTTTTGCTTCTCCGGCGGGATGCCGATACCCGTATCGGAGACCTCAAACGCGATGACGTGCGCCGCGCCGTTCAGTACAGGATGGTCGGCGCTCCACCCACTGCTGGCCGCCGAAACGCTCAAGCGCACGCCGCCCTGCTCGGTGAACTTGAAGGCGTTTGACAGCAGATTTTTGAGCACCTGCTGTAGGCGCTTCGAGTCAGTGACGATGGTTTGTCCGGGGCGCTCAGCCAACTGCACATCAAAGAAGAGCCGTCGGTTCTCGGCCTCGTGGCGGAACGGGCGCGCCACCATATCCAGCACGTCATTGATGGGAATCTCCCCAACCTCCACCGAGACCGTGCCAGATTCGATCTTGGACAGATCGAGAATATCGGTGATCAGATTGAGCAGATCGGTTCCCGCGCCATGAATCGTCCTGGCAAACTCCACCTGTTTTGGCGTCAGGTTGCCGTCTGGGTTATCGCCAAGCTGCTGGCCGAGAATCAGGATGCTGTTCAGCGGCGTACGCAGTTCATGCGACATATTCGCCAGGAACTCCGATTTATACTTCGAGGTAAGCGCCAGTTCAGCCGCCTTCTCTTCCAGCGCGCGGCGGGCCTGCTCGATCTCCTGGTTCTTACGCTCCACCTCCACGTTGCGCTCAGCCAGTTGTTGCGCCTTCTGGGCAAGCTGCTCATTTGTCTGTTGCAGTTCGCGCTGCTGTGTCTGCAACTCTGCGGCCAGTTGCTGCGACTGTTTGAGCAGGCCCTCCGTCTGCATGGTGGCCTCGATGCTGTTGAGCACGATGCCGATGTTTGCTGTCAGTTGTTCGAGGAACACCAGGTGAGAGGCGGTAAACTCATTCAAGGAGGAGAGTTCAATCACCGCCTTGACGTGATCCTCGAAGAGCACTGGCAGCACGATAACGTTGCGCGGCACGCTCTGGAACAGCCCTGAGCGGATCGGCACGGTCGTTGGGGGAAGGTCGGTGATCAACATACTGCGTTTCTCCAGCGCCGCCTGCCCCAACAGGCCATCGCCAAGCCGCAGTTTCGCCTGATGTCCGACTGCTCCATCATCGGCGAACGCCGAAAGCAGCCGCAGATGCGGCTCTTCATCCTCGACGGCCATCTGATAGATGACCCCCTGATGGGCGTTGACCAGCGGGGCCAGCTCCGAAAGCAGCAGCCGCCCAACGGTGGAGAGATCGCGCTGGCCCTGCAACATGCCCGTGAAGCGGGCGAGATTGGTCTTCAGCCAGTCCTGTTCGGTGTTGCGATCCGTCGTCAGGCGCAGGTTATCGATCATCGTGTTGATGTTGTCTTTGAGTTCGGCCACCTCGCCACGCGCCTCTACCTGAATGGAGCGGGTAAGGTCACCCTGGGTGACGGCGGTCGCCACCTCGGCGATGGCGCGCACCTGGTTGGTGAGGTTGGCCGCCAGCAGGTTGACGTTGCCGGTGAGGTCTTTCCAGGTACCGGCGGCGCCAGGCACGTTCGCCTGCCCGCCAAGCCGTCCCTCCACACCCACCTCGCGCGCCACGCTCGTCACCTGGTCGGCGAAGGTCGCCAGCGTATCCGTCATGTTGTTGATCGTCTCGGCAAGCGCCGCAACCTCGCCCTTCGCGTTGACCGTCAGCTTTTGCGTCAGGTCGCCGTCAGCCACGGCAGTCACCACCTTGACGATATTGCGCACCTGCTCCGTCAGGTTGTTCGCCATCACGTTCACATTGTCGGTCAGGTCTTTCCACGTGCCCGCCACGCCAGGGACGACCGCCTGGCCGCCGAGCTTGCCTTCGGTGCCCACCTCGCGCGCCACGCGCGTCACCTCAGCCGCGAAAGCATTCAACTGGTCTACCATCGTGTTGATGGTTTCCTTCAATTGGAGAATCTCGCCGCTCACATTCACCGTAATCTTGCGTGAGAGGTCGCCATTGGCGACGGCAATCGTCACCTCGGCGATGTTGCGTACCTGGGCAGTGAGGTTGCCCGCCATCGCGTTCACGCTATCGGTCAGGTCTTTCCACGTTCCGGCGACCCCAGGGACGACCGCCTGCCCGCCGAGCTTGCCTTCCGTGCCCACTTCACGGGCGACACGGGTGACTTCAGAAGCGAACGAGCGCAACTGCTCCACCATTGTGTTCAGCGTCTCTTTGAGTTCCAGAATCTCGCCGCGCACATCCACAGTGATCTTCTTCGACAGGTCGCCGCCTGCGATAGCGGTCGCCACCTCGGCGATGTTGCGCACCTGCGCCGTCAGATTCCCCGCCATGAAGTTGACGCTATCGGTCAGGTCTTTCCAGGTGCCTGCCACGCCGGGGACGACCGCCTGACCGCCCAGCTTACCTTCCGTGCCCACTTCACGGGCCACGCGCGTCACCTCACCCGCGAAGGCGTTCAACTGGTCTACCATCGTGTTGATCGTCTCTTTGAGGAAGAGAATCTCGCCCTTCACGTCCACAGTAATCTTGCGCGAGAGGTCGCCGCGCGCCACCGCCGTTGTCACGTCAGCGATATTGCGCACCTGTGCTGTCAGGTTGCTTGCCATCGAGTTGACGCTGTCGGTGAGGTCTTTCCAGGTGCCTGCCACGCCCAACACCTGCGCCTGCCCGCCCAGCTTACCTTCCGTGCCCACTTCGCGGGCCACGCGCGTCACCTCACCCGCGAAGGCGTTCAACTGGTCTACCATCGTGTTGATCGTCTCTTTGAGTTGGAGGATTTCGCCGCTGACGTTGACGGTGATCTTGCGCGAGAGGTCGCCACCTGCGATGGCGGTCGCCACCTCAGCGATGTTGCGCACCTGCGCCGTCAGGTTGTTCGCCATCGAGTTGACGTTATCGGTCAGGCCCTTCCACGTGCCCGCCACGCCAGGGACGACCGCCTGGCCGCCCAGCTTACCTTCGGTGCCCACTTCACGGGCCACGCGCGTCACCTCGCCGGCGAAGGCGTTCAACTGGTCTACCATCGTATTGATGGTTTCCTTCAGTTCAAGGATTTCGCCGCTGACGTTGACGGTGATCTTGCGCGAGAGGTCGCCGCGCGCCACCGCCGTTGTGACCTCAGCGATGTTGCGCACCTGGGCGGTCAGGTTGCCCGCCATCGCGTTCACGCTGTCGGTGAGGTCTTTCCAGGTGCCCGCCACGCCCGGCACGACCGCCTGCCCGCCGAGCTTGCCTTCCGTGCCCACTTCGCGGGCCACGCGGGTGACTTCTGAGGCAAACGAGCGCAACTGGTCTACCATTGTGTTGATGGCGTCTTTGAGCAGCAGAATCTCGCCGCGCACGTCCACGGTGATCTTCTTCGAGAGGTCGCCATTGGCGACGGCAATCGTCACCTCGGCGATGTTGCGCACCTGCTCGGTGAGGTTGCCAGCCATGAAGTTGACGCTATCTGTCAGGTCTTTCCAGACTCCGCTGACCTCCGGCACCTGCGCCTGGCCGCCGAGCTTACCTTCGGTGCCCACCTCGCGGGCGACGCGCGTCACTTCAGACGTAAAGACCCCAAGTTGCTGGATCATCGTATTGATGATCGTCGCCGACCGCAGGAACTCACCTTCCAGCGGGCGCCCATCAACATCGAGGCGGACGGTCTGGCGCAGATCGCCCTGCGCGACAGCCGCCACAGCGCGTGTCACCTCCGTCGTGGGGCGCAGCAGGTCTTCGATCAGCGTATTGACAGAGACCTCCATCTCACCCCAGGCGCCCCACGATTGCGCGACATGGATGCGTTCGCGCGTCTTGCCCTGCTTGCCAACAACATGCCCCACCCGTTCGAGTTCATGCGCCATCTGCTGGTTGGCAGAGACGATCTCATTGAAGGTATCGGCGATCTTGCCTTCCAGTCCAACCCAATCGCCAGGGAGCCGCACGGAAAAATCGCCACTTTGCATCGCCTGCAATGCGGAGAGGATAGCCCGCGTCTGTCTGCTCGATAGCTCGTTGGATGACTCCTCAGCATGTCCATTGAGCGGTTCGCTTGTGGGGGGCTGAGGAAGAAGCGCGCCGCCGACGTGTCCGTCTTGACCCGCCTGCGCTTCCATTTGGGTCTTCGTGCTGAGGCTCGTCTGTGAGGTTCTCTTCGTCGCCATGCTGAATCTGCTCCCTGACCTGTTTTTCGACGGACACGACAACATATCGCAGCCACCCGCCCATGCGGTGCGAGGGGCGCGATCAATCCTGAGGTGGCCACGTCTCTCCCTGACATCTGCGGGGGCAATGGATATGGTGGATTGTGTGGTATTTTAAGGTATTGTAACACCACTCAGCATCCCACTTGTGACGTATGGGGGTGTTGAGTTGGCCACTTGACACGCCAGCGCCCCATGGCGTACACTGTAGCCGGAAGACAGCCCATCAGGGTTGATTGCGCAGACCGGGAATAGTACGCGCGCTACCAGCCACAGCAGCGAGCCGAGCCAGTGAAAGTCGGTGTGGAGGCCACGCGGAACCCGCCCGCCAGCAGCGCGCCGAAAGCTTGCCGCAAGTTTATTGCCAAAAGCTAAGGTCGCCGGAAGTCCGCCGTTACCATCGGACGCCGCGTTTCTCACAGAGAAAGTGAGCGCGCGGGCAGAGAGGATGCGCCCTTATGGATACGCGCCGCATGCCATAGCGATCGTACTGGCATGATGAGCCGGAGAGGGAAAGCATCCAACGTGAGGTGGTACCGCAGGATCAACGCCTGCCCTCTTGAGTCAGATGATTCGAGGGCAGGCGTTTTTTGTTGGGCATGTGTTGGGTCATTTGTATGTGTTGGATGTGTTGGATGTGAAAAGAGCGTTTCTCTCCCACCGTGGAGGAGAGCGCGCAGTGAAACGAAAGCGAGCAGAGCATGGCCGGGAAAACAAAAGCCAGCAAGACGGACGGGGCCAGCGCAGACGCCGAGGCGACCGCGCACGAGACAAGCGCCGCCACAAAACAGAGCGCCGAGAAGAAAGGCGCATCCAAAGCGAAACAAGACGGCGCCGGACAGGCGAAGCAGGCGGCAAGCGCGCAGACGGAGAATCGCTTCGTTCAGGAGCTTTCTGACCTCGACGACTATTCGCGCTGGTATCTCGATGTCGTCTACAAGGCCGATCTGGCCGATCTCTCGCCGGTGCGGGGCTGTATGGTCATCAAGCCGTATGGCTACGCCCTGTGGGAGCATATGCAGCGTGCGATTGACGAGCGCATCAAGGCGACGGGGCATGAGAACCTGTACTTTCCGCTCTTCATCCCGTATAGCTTCCTGATGCGCGAGGCCGAGCATGTGGAGGGCTTCGCGCCGGAGGTGGCGATGGTGACACGCGCGGGCGGCGAGGAGCTTGAGGAGCCGCTGGTGGTGCGCCCGACCTCCGAGACGATCATCGGGCATATGTACGCCCAGTGGGTGCAGAGCTACCGCGATCTGCCGCTGCTCTATAACCAGTGGGCCAACGTGGTGCGCTGGGAGAAACGCACGCGACCCTTCCTCCGCACCACCGAGTTTCTGTGGCAGGAGGGGCATACCGTGCATCGCAACGAGGAGGAGGCCGAAGCGGAGACGCTGCTGATCCTCGATAAGGTCTACGCCGATTTTGTGGAGCGCGAGATGGCGCTGCCGGTGATCCGTGGGCGCAAGAGTGAGAGCGAGAAGTTCGCTGGGGCGCTACGCACGTATAGCATCGAGGCGATGATGGGCGACGGGAAAGCCTTGCAGGCAGGCACCTCGCACAACCTCGGTCAGAACTTCGCACGCAGCTTCGACATCTCCTTCCAGGACGCCGATGGGCAGGTCAAGCTCGCCTGGACCACCAGTTGGGGCGTCAGCACACGGCTGATCGGCGCGCTAATCATGGGGCATGGCGACGCATCGGGTCTACGGATGCCGCCGCGCCTCGCGCCGATCCAGGCGGTGATCGTGCCGATCTGGCGCAAAGACGACGAACGCGAGGCCGTTGCGGCGCTGGTGAGCGAGGTGGAGCAATCGTTGCGGGCGGCGGGCGTGCGTGTGCGCGCGGACTGGCGCGAGGAGCGGCCGGGCTTCAAGTTCAACGACTGGGAGCTACGCGGCGTGCCGGTGCGTATCGAGATCGGCCCGCGCGACGCGGCCAACGGTCAGGTGACGCTCGTCCCGCGCACGGATCGCACGGCAAAGGAGACAATTGCTACGGCTGGCGTGACGGCGCGCGTGCAGGCGTTGCTGGAATCCATCCAGACGATGCTCTATGAGCAGGCGCTGGCGTTCCTCAAGAGCCGCACCTATCAGGCCAGCGACTACGAGGAGTTCAAGGCGCTGATGGCTGACCGCGCGCGGCTGGGCTTTGTGGAGGCATGGTGGTGCGGCGACGCGACCTGCGAGGCGGAGATCAAAGCCGAGACACAGGCGACCATCCGCAATATGCCGCTCGATCAGCCGACGGGTAAGCATGGCGCGTGCGTCCACTGCGGGCGACCGGGCGCGGCGTGGGCTGTCTTCGCGAAGGCGTACTAAAACAACTCTGGCCCTCCTCCTCTGCAACGATGCACAATAGGTGGAAGGGCCAGGGATCTGGTTTTTTGTCTAGCGCGCCTTGGGGCGAGGCATCCGCGAGACGTACTGATACAGGAAACACGCGGCGACCGCGCCAACGATGGGGCCAATCAGATAGCTGACAACATACGCCACGCCATCAAAACTGACCTTGTAGAAGAGGGCGATCAGATCGGGGCCAAGCGCGCGGGCCGGGTTGACGGTTGCGCCGGTCGCCGGGCCAATGAAGATGATCACCGCAGCCAGCGCCATGCCAATCGTCAGCGCGGCCCAGCCGGCGGGCGCGCGGCTATCCGCCGCCGTGCTGATGATCGCCAGCATCAGCACAAAAGCGCCAAGCGCCTCGGCAATCGCCCCCTGTATGATGTTCGTATGGGGCGCCAGTGCAGGGCCGCCCAGATGGCCAATGGTGGCCGCCTGTGAGCCAAACACGATCAGGATGGCCGCAGCGCCCAGCAGCGCGCCCACCATCTGGCCGATGAGATACGCCGCGACTTCCTCCCAGGGAAAACGCCCGACGCTCGCCAGCCCAAGCGTCACGGCGGGGTTGACATGCGCGCCTGAGACACGCCCCAGCGCCGCAACAATGATAAAGAGGATCAAGCCATGCGCCAGCGCCACCGCCAGCACATCCGCCAGCGTGATGGGCTGCTTGTTGTGCGCCGCGAGAACCGCCGCTGCCGCTGCGGCCCCACCGCCTACGAAGACGAGTAAGAATGTACCGATCAGTTCCGCAAGAGAACGCTCGATGAGTGTTGGTTGACGCGCCACGAATACTCCCTCCACACGCCTGACCCGCCGCCCCACAACGGCGACAGGTGAACCCTCCGCCAGCGCGATCAATCTCTCTTTCCGAAGCCTGAGCAGAGAGAGCGAAGATAGATAGGCTGGGGTGTTCTGTTGTGTTAGACGCACGAACCCGCCAGCGCGCTACATACCGTGCGCCGACAATCACCCAATCTCCAGCAGCGTCAATACCTCGCGCAGATCATATATCAACAGGCAATCCACCTGGGCGGGCGTGACCGTGCGTGTGCGATCCAGCAGCACGCCCGTTACCCCGGCTGCCCGCGCGCCCAGCACATCGCGCACATACGAATCGCCGATGTGGATTGCGTAATCTGGGATGGCGTTGGCGCGTTCGAGCGCAAGCTGATAGAGCGCGGGATCGGGCTTGGCGCGCCGGGTCGCCGCCGAGACCACCGCGAAGTCAAAGTAGGGTGTGAGGTCATGGTGGCGCATGATCATCCCCAGGCTCAGCCCCCAATCCGAGACGATGCCAAGGGTTAATCCATGCGTTTTGAGCGTGTCGAGCGTGGGGATGACATCGGGGAAGAGCGCGTAGCTTTCGCCGCTATCAAAGGCAAGCTGCGCCTCACGCGCCAGCATGACTATCTCGCCGTCGGGCGCATCGGGCAGGCTTTCACGCAGCAACACAGCATAGTAGTCCTGCCAGAAGCGGTTGATCGCCGCATCGTCGCTCCAGGTATCGGGCCGCGCCTGCGCTAACTCGGCGAAGTGAGTTTCAGCCACGGGAAGCGCCGCCTCGAGCCGCGCCAGGGGAATGCGCCGCTCATGGCGCGCCGCGACGGCTGCGACGATCTCAGGGATGGAGGGGTGAATATCCAGCAGGGTGAACCCCACATCGAAGAAGACCGCGCGGATAGATTGCGGCTGGGCGAGTTTCATGCGAACCTCATGCCTCCATCGAGGCGGCCAGCTTCTCAGCCTGGTCGGAGGTGATCAGCGCGTCAATCAGCGGATCGAGGTCGCCATCCAGCACACGCGGCAGGTTGTGGAGCGTCATATTGATGCGGTGGTCGGTCACGCGATCCTGTGGGAAGTTATACGTGCGAATCTTCTCGCTGCGGTCGCCCATCTGCACCTGCGAACGCCGCGCCGCGCCAAGCTCCGCCGCGCGCTTCTGCTGCTCCAAGTCCCACAGGCGCGAACGCAAGACTCCAAGCGCCTTTGCCTTGTTCTTGATCTGTGACTTTTCGTCCTGGCACGTCACCACTAGCCCGGTTGGCAAATGCGTAATACGCACGGCGGAGTCCGTCGTGTTCACGCTCTGGCCGCCGTGGCCCGTCGAACGATAGACATCCACGCGAATGTCCTCGGGGCGAATCTCGATCTCCACCTCTTCGGCCTCCGGCAAGACGATTACCTTTGCCGTGGAGGTGTGGATGCGTCCCTGCGACTCCGTGGCGGGCACACGCTGTACACGATGGGTACCCCCCTCGTATTTCATCCGCGCGTAGGCGCCCCGCCCGTGTACTTGAAAGACGACTTCACGGTAGCCGCCGATGCCGCTCTCGTTTTCATCCAATAGCTCCACCGACCAGCGATGCGCGTCGGCGTAGCGCAGATACATTCGGTAGAGGTCTGCGGCGAACAGGCCCGCCTCGTCGCCGCCCGCGCCTGCCTGGATCGTCACAATCGCATCGCGGTCATCCATAATATCCTTTGGCAGGAGCGCCACCTGCACCTTGCCAAGCAACTCCTCTTCGCGCACACACAAACTCTCGATCTCGTCGCGCGCCATCGCCTGGAGTTCGGCGTCACCGTCGTCGAGCATCGCCTGCGCCTCGGCGAGTTGGCGCTGCGTTTCGCGCAATTGCTGATACGCCAACACGACATCTTCCAGGCTGGCATATTCGCGCCCGTAGCGTTGCAACAATTCGGGATCGGTTGCTGTCTCGGGCTGCGCCATCAAGGTCTGCAACTCGTTGAAGCGGTCTTCTAATGTGGCCAGCTTGCGGTTCAAGTCGGTTGTATTCATCGTCGGCATGATAATCAGTCTCCTCTGCGATCTCAAACATTCGGGAAGCGCCGCTATATCTGGTGTCTTCCCCTCAGCAAGGCATACTGACGCCCCATCCATCACCCGCCGGGCGGCAAAGTATATCTCATCGCCGGGCATCGTTGTGTGAGAATGGGGCGCTGATCGCAGGGTAGCTACTGTTCGCCGGTTATATTATCCGTCTGGTCAGCCGCGCGCAACAAGCGTTCGCGAGCGTCGTCGAGCCGGGACTGCTGGTAGGCTTGCAGCAGCCCCAGCGCCAGTGAGGCGGCCAGCACAACAAGCAACACGATCTCCATCGTGCTCAGCCGGATGCGTCTATTCTTATCCATAGATAGCGGTATCTTTCGTCGTGTCGTTCTTGCCCAAAAGAGGCGCGTATCGCTAAAACGCTCTCCCTCATTATACCACACAGGCGTGCTACAATGTAGCATGAGATATTGTGCGATGGCGCGTCATCCCTTCCCAAACAACCGAGAACGCCAGGGCGTCTTCGGCGGCCAGGCAGGCAAGCATGATACGCCATGAGAAGGAGCAAACCAATGGCGCGGGGAGACCGGAGCAACGGCCCTGGCTCACAACATCCAGCACAGCAAACCACGGCGCGCGGCGCACGCCAGCAACAGCAACTAGGGCAGGGCGCGGCGCAGGGCGATACAGGCAAGCGTGATAAGAAAACCGAGCAACGCGAGGCAAAGCGTGAACACAATAGCAAGGGCATGAGCGCGCGGGCCAGCCAACAGCGCGCCAAAGGGGCAAAGGCCAGCCAGCGCGACCGCGCCGCGCTCCCTACCCTCAACGAGGCGCAGACCGAGGCCGTCAAGGCGCTGCTGGCGCAGATTCCCACGCTTGCAGCGAATCTGCGTGGGATGGTGGGCAAACCACGCGAAGAGATCGTCGCCCAATTGGCAGGCGTGACGGCGGCTGAGGAGGCGGTCGCCCAGGTCTTCGCCGCGCGGCTAGGCGAGGCGCGTGGCCCTGTCGCACCCGACGCCATAGAAATCGCTCAGGCGGTTGGCTCACTCGATCAACGCCATGCGGTGGGCCGTGAAGCCCGGCGCTCAATGAATCGTCTGCGTTCGACGGGCGCCAAACCGCAACTGACCATCCCTCTGCCCGCGCCACAAACCGTTAGTCTGGCGGGCACGCCCTCGGTCGCCAGCGGCGCACGCACAATCCACATTCATCCCCACGGCTATGCTCACACACATGACCACGAGCATGACGGCGAGGAGAATGAGGATGAGGATGAGGATCATGACCACGACGTGGATGATGAGGCTGACGAGGACGGCGGGCTAGATGATGAGATGCTTCAGGAGGACATTGCCGACGATGCTGGGCCGGAGATCATCTTCGCACGCGACGCTCGCCAGCATCGGTTGATCGAAGCCTATGCCAGCCGCACACGCGAAAGCGGCGGCCTCTCGCTGGCGATGGCCTGGCAGGAGGGAGCCGATCCCGACCTGGTGCGTGGCTACATCCTCGATCTCGACTTCTGGCAAAACGGAGTGCAAAGCTGCGTGATCACACGGGCCATGACGACGGGAGCCTTCCAGCGCGATGTGGTCGAAAAGATGCGCACGGAAGACAAGATCGCGCCGGTCAAGGTGAATTGGGCGCAGGCGCGTCGCTTCATCCTCGATGCGCTGGATGTGAACGCCTGGCGCAAGACCGAGCCTGCCGTGGAGTTCACCCGTCGCCGCTCGCTCTTCGAGGCGCGCCTGCTGGAAGAGCCAGCCGACGACGAGCGACGCGCCGCCATCGCTGACGAACGGGAACGCCTTCAGCGAGAAGGAGATCGTATCTTTGTCACGCCGAACCTGGAGGCCGACGAGATGCTTGCCAACTGGCTTGGCGCATGGAGCTTCGGTGACTATGGGTTGGCGTATGACCTGCTCGCCGCCGATAATCCCATGCGCCGCAAAGAAACGCGCGCGGACTATATCGCCGTGCGCCGCCAGTGGGCCGACGAAGCCAAACCCGCCTCGCTGCGCCTCACACTGATTCGTGAGCAGGAGCGCCGCGCCAGCGCCCTCTGGACACCCACTGCGGCAGGAGGCCCCAATCTGAGCGGACGCAAAGAGATGGAGGCGTTCTGGTCACTGATCGTCAACGACTCGCCCATCGGCGGCCAGCTCGATGAACTGCCAATGGGCACGCTGATCAGCAAGGAGACGAGCCGCCACTGGTACTGGACGGCCTACACAATGCAGCGCGACCGCGCCACCGCCGATTGGCTAATCGTCAGCCAGCGCGACGAGGGAGCTGCCAGTCAGGGCTTGACGGTGGAGGAGCTACAAAAGCGCATCACCGAGGCGCGCGAGACGGCTGAAAAGCTGGCGAGCGCCACGCCAGAGGCCAACCCGGCGAACAACCGCACGATGGTGGAGGCAGTGCGCAACGTGACGGGCGCGCTCACCACCGCCCTGCACTACGAAGACGCGCTAATCGCCCGGCTGCCGCTGGACGAGGCTGCCTACAAAGCCGCCGTGCAGGATGCGCGTACGCTCAACTCCCACGAGCGCGCGGCGGCCTTGCTCGAACGCATGCAGGGGCGCTTCGCAGACGACGCGCAGACACGCTTCGAACTGGGCATCGAGCAATATCTGACCGCTGAGCAATACTCACAGCAAGGGCAGCCGGAAGCGCACAACGCCTGGCTGAATCGTGCCATCGCCACCATGACACAGGTAGCCACCGACGATCCCACCGCGCAACACCTGCAAGGGCTGGCCGAACTGCTCTCGCATCAGGGTCACTTCAGCCAGGCCGAAACACGGCTGCGCGAGGCTATCGCGGTTGATCCCAACAACGCTACCCTCTATATTGACCTAGCGGAGGCGCTGATGGGTCGCGCGGGCAGCGAAAACCTCGATGAGGCCCTCCCGCTCTCCGATGACGAGCGCAAAGATGTGGCGCGTCAGGCTCTCAATGCCCTGCGCGACGCCTCGAAGATAGACAAGAACATCCCCCGGTTGTTCACCCGCATGGGCGCGATCTACCAGGCGCTCGATCAGTACGACGACGCGATCATCTCCTACGAGGAGGCGATACGGCGCGATCCTGCCGACGACGCAGCGCACTATATGCTGGGATCGCTCTATCTTTCGCGCGGCAAGCCACAAGAGGCGGCGCCGCTGCTCGAAAAAGCCGTGCAGTTGCAGTCCAGCGCCATCCCCTATCGCCTGAACCTGGCCGCGTGCTATGCCAATCTGGGTCGCACACAAGAGGCGTCGCGGCAGCTCGACGAGATTGACCGCATGCAGCCCGGCTTGCCTCAGGTGGCCGAGCTACGCGCTGCGCTGGCGCAGCAGAAGAAGAAAAAATAACCCCCACTCTTGCCCCTCCCCTGAGGAGGAGGGGGAAATACGTAGAGCAAAGGAGCAAGACAATGGGAACGCTGGGATACGCGGCGATGTTTGAGCAGTTCCATCCGACGGACTTGCTGAAGTGGTCGCGTCAGGCCGAAGACGCAGGATTTGGAGCCGTGATGGCCTCTGATCACTTTCACCCGTGGACGCCCTCACAGGGGCAGGCGGGGTTTGCCTGGGCATGGATGGGCGCGCTCGGCGCTTCCACCAGCCGCGTGCGCTTCGGGCCGGGCGTCACCGCGCCTGGGTATCGCTACCATCCTGCCATTCTGGCGCAGGCGTCGGCCACCCTCGCCGCAATGTTTCCGGGCCGCTTCTGGTTGGGGATTGGCGCGGGCGAGGCGCTGAACGAGCATATCGTCGGCAAATACTGGCCTGAGGCGCCCACGCGGCTCGATCTGCTTGCCGAATCGGTTGAGGTGATCCGCAAACTCCTCACCGGCAAAGCGACCAAGTTTCACGGCCAGCATGTCACGCTGGAAAACGCCCGGCTCTATACCCTACCGCCGACGCCGCCGCCGATCTATATCGCTACGTCAGGGCCTGTGATGAGCGAGCGCACCGGGCGCATCGCCGACGGCATCATTACGGTGGGCGCCGCAGATGAAAAGATCAAGAACCTGATGGCGCGCTTCGAGAAGGGCGCGCGCGAGGCGGGCAAAGACCCTGCCACGATGCCGCGCATCATGCAACTGCACGTCTCTTGGGCGGAGAGCCACGAGGCGGCCGTGGAGCAGGCCGTGCGCGAGTGGCCCAACGGCGGGATGAACTTCCCCAAGGCCGACATTCGCAACCCTGAAGACTTCGAGGCAATGGCAAAGCTGGTGCGCCCGGAACACTATGAGGGGCGTGTCTTCATGTCGCCCGATCTGGATGAGCACGCAGCGCACATCCAGCATTTCATTGATCTTGGCTTCGGCGAGGTCTATGTGCATAACGTTGGACGCAACCAGCAGGAGTTCATCGAGGCATACAGCCGCTCGGTGCTGCCCCAGTTGCGCTGGCCAGGGTAGCCGCCACCCCCGGCCTCCTCCCCTGATGGGAGAGGGGTGACGCTTTGGTGGGGCAAGCGGATTTGCGAATGCGCAGGGGGCGGGCGCGTCAACGCATGCCTAGGGGCTTTCAGCCACGAAGGCCACCTGCGTGGCCTAGAGTGTTGTAAGCTCGGCTCCGCGTCTCTGCGTAGCGCCGCGCTCCTGGGCGGCGCGTGGCGCTATGAGCAGGCGCTCCCTTGCGGCCAGATTCACACTCGGAGGAATAGCGCCGCCAGGGATGGCAGCGAGTTTCGTCAGGAGCGGGTATACCAAGGAGCAAGGGGCATGGGTTTACCATCCACCAGCATCCCCACCATTCCAGGCGCACAACCTGCAACGCTCTCCGGCTGGGGATTGCGCGATCAGGCGCGTTGCCTGGTTGCGCGGCCACTGAATGAGGCTGATATTGTGATAGCCTTCCAGGCAGCGTGGGAGGCAGGGATCAGCGTTGGGCTGCGCGGCGGTGGCAATAGCTATGGCGACGCGGCGATCAATGCGGATGCGCTGGTAGTTGACACGTCGGGGATGGATCGCATCCTGGCATGGGACGCAGAGCGTGGGACGATCACCGTCGAGCCGGGTGTCACTATCTCGCAGTTGTGGCGCTTCCTGTTGCCGCAGGGCTGGCTGCCTGTAGTCGTCCCTGGGACAAGCGTGGTCACGGTGGGCGGCGCTGCTGCGGCCAACGTGCACGGTAAGAGCAACTGGCGCGTCGGCTGCTTTGGTGATCATATCCTGCGCTTCGACATCATGCTCTCTTCCGGCGAACGCCTGACCTGTTCGCGCACAGAGAACGCCGACCTCTTTTCTGCTGCCATCGGCGGCATGGGATTGTTTGGCTGTTTCACCTCGCTGACGTTGCAGGCGCGGCGTGTTTCCTCCGGACTGGTGGTCGCCACACAGACGGCGCATGGCTCGCTCGATGCGCTGATCGCTGCGCTGGAAGAGGCGAGCGCCTGGGCCGACGACCTCGTGACCTGGCTGGATACCAGCGCGCGTGGAGCCTCACTTGGGCGCGGCCTGCTCAACGCCATACGCGATCTCGCCCCAGGCGAAGACCCGCAACCGGAGCGCACGCGCTCGCCCGACTGGCAGGATCGCAGCTTGGGCGTGCTTCGTCTGGCGCGGACGCTGCCGGATAGCTGGCTACCGTGGCTGGCGCGTCCGCTGGCGTCGCCGTGGGGCGTGGCGCTGGCCAACCGCGCGCAATGGACGCTCGGCTCACTGCGCGCCCGGCGGCTGCCCGATCTGCGCCAGCCGCCCATACATCCTCGCCTGATGTCCTACGCCGCAGCAAACTTCACGCTCGACGCCATCCCCAACTGGCGCGATGCCTATAAACCAGGAGGGTTGATCCAGCAGCAGAGTTTCATCCCACGCGAGGCGGCTGCCAGCGCCTTCCGTCAATTGATCGAGCGGTCGCATGAGGCAGGGATTGTTCCATCGCTGGCCGTGCTGAAAAAGCAGCGGTTGAGCGCATTTTTGCTGAACTACCTGGTAGATGGCTACTCACTGGCGCTCGACTATCCCGTGCGGCGCGGGCACGAGGCGCAAACGCTGGCCCTCCTGCGCGACCTCAACGCCATCACGCTGGATCACGGTGGACGCATCTATCTCGCGAAGGATGATACGCTCACGGCGGAACAGGCACAGCGGATGTATGCTCCAGAGACGTTGGCGCGCTTCCATGCGCTCAAGGCGCGCTACGATCCTGACACGCTGTTGCAAACAAACCTCTCTCGCCGGATATTTCACCGGATAGTTTAAGGCGACACATGCTCCGTCAGCTTCTGCGCCACCTGATCCACAATTAGCAGCAAGAGATCGCTCTCATAGGGCTTATGCAGCAGCGTCAGCGACTGTGCGAAATCTTGGGGAAGACTTTCTATCGTAGGGAGTATCAGTGCGGTATTGGCTGTCAGCAGGATATACGCATGGCGTGTCCGCAGGATGGGATCGCCGGCAATGACCCGCAGCAAGGCAGGGCCATCCATGCGCGGCATCATCAGGTCAATGATCGCCACCGTCGGGGTGGATGTTACACGGAGGGCCGCCAGCCCGGCCAACCCATCCGCGCTTTCGCTGACGGTATAGCCACCTGTTTCGAGCAGCAGACGCAATGTCTCGCGGATCGCGGCGTCGTCATCTACCACTAACACATGCGCCATAGCACGGTTCCTTTCCAGAACTATCCCTACGCCACTAGCACATCCGGCGCCAAATCGGACAAAGAAAGTAGGCGCTCCTGTGTGATGGGAGCGCCTGAGAGTTCTAGATGTTTCGTGCTACTTCGTTGGCAACGTGGGTAGGTGAGGTTACGCGGCGGCGCGTGGCTCAACCACCACCGAGGGCGAGGCCGAAGCGCGCCGGTTCAGACCGGTATTGAGCGAAGTCAATCCCAGCAGCGTGTGAATCAGCGCATAGGGGAGGGCAAAGCTCAACCCCAGGATATTCGTACTGTCAACATGGCCTGCAACTGTTGGGTTGCTTGTCACAATATTGACATCAAAATTGTGCAGAACGCCCAACAGTCCCACACCGGTGAACAGAATGCCAATGATGATGTCATATGGACGAGCGATGGAGGAAAACAACCCAATACCCAGCACCACACCAATCAGACCAGTGACAAGCAGCCACCACGTTTCGTAGGTTGGAGCCGTGTGGTTGAAGAAGTTGACCAGCGCCGAGATGACACCAAACAGAATGAACCACAGCCAGTAATGCGTACTTCGTTGTGCGAGCATGCTATCCTCCTTAACGAGCGGTCGAATGTGATCATCGCCATGCTGGCAGACGTACCGATCTGTCTGCCCATCGGCCCGATGGGTGAACCCAGAACTCACATCGCCCACCTGGAAGAAACTTATCTTCCGCCAATGGTAAATAGCATGACGCGGGCCAATTTTCGCATTCTGGAAAATGCCTCACGCTTTATTGCATAGTTCGCCTGATGGAACTTGATTCGGATAGGCGCCTGACCGTGCAGCGTGAGAGAGGGGCAATGTGCTACACTACACTAACCGGTGGGATCGCGGAATCGCGCCCATGTACGTTGTTTAAGGTTGTGAGGTAGCTCATGGGACGGATTTATGACGCGATGGTGTCGTTCTTCCGTGAAGATAACTGGAAATTCATGCCGCTCGAAGGCCAGCCCTCGCTGTTGATGAGCGTGACCGGCAAAAACGCCAACTTTGTGTGCTACGCGAAGGCGCGCGAAGAGCAGGAGCAGTTTCTTTTCTATTCGGTCTATCCGGTAAAGGCGCCAATTGAAAAACGTTTCCTTGCGGCAGAGTATGTCACGCGCGCCAATTATGGTTTGGTGATCGGCAACCTTGAGCTTGATATGAGCGACGGCGAGGTACGCTACAAAACCAGCATTGATGTCGAGGGGGCGCAACTGACCTCTGCTTTGATCAAGCAACTGGTGTACACCAACCTTTCGACAGCGGATCGCTACTATCCGGGCTTCGCCAGCCTGGTCTACGCCTCGATCTCGCCGGAGCAGGCGATTCTGCAGGTGGAAGGTCGTTAGTCTCGCCGCACGATCTATCTGGCTATCTGGCGTCCCATGGAGGGGCGTTAGTCTCGCCGCCCAGGCGATCCCACAGACCCAGGCGTTTGAGTTCAAGGCTGGCCTCGAAGCCAAACGCCGCACGATCTACCTGCCGTCCCACCCGTAGCACCAGGCCCCGGAGCATCTCGATCAACTCGGCTTTGGTGCGCGGATCGGTTTCAAATGGAATATGCTGGGCAAGCCGCTCGATGGCTTGTTGCTCCAGCCAAGTGTTTTCGCCCATAGCCAGTCTTCTTTCCCCACTACTGCCACACCACATGCCAATGTATGGTAGTGCGCCTCCCAGGCTATTCTTTGCGCCGTCTCCTTGGGCAGTTGTTCATGTGCGTCAGCGCGTTTTGTCTGGATGCCACTTGGTTGTTTTGTGTTCGGTTGCCCTGTGCAAGGACAGCATCAGATTGTAGCGCATATTCTGGAGCCATGCCACACCTTCATATCTGCTCAAACGATCTTACAAGAACCAGGCTACGAAGCAGCAACAACATAGCAGTTACGGGTGATGGCGGGATAGAGTAGCTATTTTGTCAGCATTTTCTTGACCATACCCGCATTGAGGGGTATGTTTGTTCTGGTGAAGCAAAGAAGACCTGGAGGTTTATGCCGTGATCACATGCGATGAATGCGGGGCGCGCCGCCCACGCACGGGGCCATGCCCGGAGTGTGGCGCTCCTCCTCCCGATAGATATGCCGCGCAGCAGTGGAAGGGGCCAAACCGCTCGGCGTCGAATCCATCAGGCCAAGGGGCCAGCGGCGCACGGCGGTCGGGCGCAGGGAACTCCGGCGCAAACTGGGGAACCTCTTCGCCGGGGAACTCTGGCGCGCGCAACCGTAGCATGCCAGGGCGAGGTATGGGCGGGGGAAACTCCGGCGCGAACTGGCGGCGCAACAATAGCTGGGATGACGAGGAGGACGCCTACACCGTGCCCCCGCCGTCGCGCTCCAATCCGCGCAACTCCAGCCCAGGGAACTCCGGCGCACGCAATCGCCGATCCATGCCAAGCTCGCCCGGCAATGGCGATGGTGACTACCAGGAGATTGGCGCGGAGCGCGCGCTGGCTCCCCGGCAGAACGATATGCTACCGCTCGATCCTTCGATGAACGCGGCGCTGCCAGGCATGCCGCTAACGGAGGAAGAGGAGCGCGCGCTTGGCATTCGTCGCCCGGTCTATATCCCTGCGACCGACGAAAAGCGCAAGCGCAAGGTCAGTTCGTGGCGAGTAGTCAGCGGCGTGCTCTCGGTGATATTGGTCTGTGTGGCCAGTTGTGGCGTCGCGGGCTTCGTCGGCCAGAAGCAGATCACCAAGTTGTTCTTTGGCCCGATCAAGACGGTAGTTACTCCACCAGTCTACAATTATTCCCATGTGCCCGTCACGCCAGTAGCCACGGCTGGGCCTGCCGCGACCTACATCAAGTCGGCCATGACTTCGACTGGCCTTGACGCGGCGGGCAATCCCACCGATCCTACCTCGCATTTTACCGTTGGTCAGACGATCTATCTCACAGTTCGTGTGCTGGCCTCGGATAATGCTATTCACACGGTGTCCATCCAGTGGTTCATCAACGGGATTGATGCTGGAGTCAAGCAAGGCTCTACAGAGCGGCAAGCGTTTGGGCCACCAGGGAGCGTGGTAAAAGATCACATCTCCTACCCACAGGCGGGCGAAGGCGCTGCGCGTGTCTACTGGGATAGCCCAAACGATCAAAGCACATCGCCCACCGATCCGCATCTGGCGCAGACCATCTACTTCGGCGTCTATCCACAGAATGTGACGCCGACCGCGCCGCCTGCAAACACGCCAAATCCGAACACAACACCTGCGGCTTCGCCAACCGGCGCGCTTGTTCCGCCTGCGGCGTGGCGGGAAGAGGGGGCGGACTGACCTCACCCCTTACCCCTCCCCCGAACGGGGAGGGGAACAAGGCTTTGCAAGGCGTACAACATACCCCCTTCCCATCACTGGGAAGGGGGCAGGGGGGTAGGTAAGGAGGGGACGTATGCGCGGCTTCGACGATCCGTTCTCTCCGCGTGACCCGTTTGGGCAATCCGGCGGCCAGGGGAGCGGGAACGAGCAGGGGCAGCAAAGTGGACTCCCCTACGGATTCAGTCGCCCTGGCGCAGGGAACACGAGCGGCAATGTGGGAAACGCTGGCGAGGATAGCAACGTGTGGGATCCCTCGCAGGCGCGCCAGGGCTACACCGGCTATATGCCTGCGCTTCCGCCACTTGGCGATCAGGTGCTCTCGCGGTTGGCGCCTCGCACAACTGAGGCCGCGCGCGACGCCGCGCTCGATCTGCCTCTGCCCTCTCTGGCGCGCCGTCCCGGCGCGCCACAACTGAGTCCGGCGGCGCTGGCGATCAGCGCGCGCGCCGAAACCACCGATTACCTCACCGTCAGCTACGATCAAAACGAGCCGGGATTTGCTGAGTTCTATGACGCAGTGATTGCCCCACAGTGGTCGGCGCCGTTTGGCAGGCTGCTCCTCAGCCTGTTTCTCACCCTCCAGCGCGACCGAGGATGGATGGCGCTGGATGTCGCCTGTGGCTGCGGCTATCCCACATTGGAGCTTGCGCGCTACCTGGGGCAGGACTGCGATCTCGGCGGGATTGACATCTGGGAGGAGGCGATCCTGCTGGCGCGGCGCAAAGCCGCCGACGAGTGGCTGCGTAACGTCACCTTCCTCACGGCGGATGTCGCCGACAGCGGCCTACCAGAGGGCACGCTCGACGCCATCACCTGTAATCTTGGCCTATCCAGTTTTGACGATCCGGCTGCGGCGTTGGATGGCATATGGCGGTTGCTGCGTCCTGGTGGAAATGCCCTGCTGACGACGCCGCTGCAATCGGCCATGCGCGAGTTTCTCGATACCTACTACCTGACACTGCGTGACCTCAAACTCAGTAACTACCAGCGCGTGTTCAGCGAGATGATCGCCAAACAGCCCACCAAGGATGACGTGCGGCGGCTGCTTGAGACGGCAGGCTTTGAGGCGCGCCGCTTCGTGGTGGAAAACTTTACACTGCATTTCCCCACGCCGCGCGCTTTCCTCTCCTCACCAGTGATCCTGTACGCTGGCCTGATGCGCTGGCGCGACATCATCCCTGACCTCACCATCCGGCGGCTGGTTTTCAACGAGGTGGAGCGGCGGCTTGCCACACGCGCCCAGGCGCAGGGCGGCGACCTGACGATGACGATCCCCATGCTCTGCGTGCAAGCTACACGCGCATAGCTGGCGCCTGCAACACATGCCCCCGCAGCAACTCGTTGACCAGTGGGTTGAGATAGTACGTCGCGATCCAGGCGGTGGCAGGCACACATACGGCGTCGCCAAAGCCAAACAGCACGTCGTTCAGCGAGAGCGTCTTAGGAAGGGTATAGTCATCGGCGCCCATCAGCCGCGCCGCCTCGCGTCCGGTGAGCAGCCGCGCTCGCGCCTGACCGTAGCCTGCCTTGAAGAGAATCTGACGTGCGCTGCCCCCGCGTGGTGTGCGCAGGCAACCTGCGATGCCATCCGCGCGTAGCTCCGCCATCGGCGTGCCGTTGCGTGTGCGGCGGAAGATTGTGCCATAGCTCCATGTCTCGCCAGCCATCAGCCGCTCGGCCAGCGCGCGGTGGCGTGGACTCATCTGGTCGAGCAGGCGTTGCGTGCGCGCCGTGCTCCACCACTCCGGCGCATCCTCCGGCAAGTCATCGAGGATGTCGGGCAGGCGTTGCGCAAGGGTGGGTAATGGAGGTAAGCGGCGCAGACGCCAGAGAATATCCGGGCGACGCCCGATGGCGGCCAGTACAGCAGGCGGGCGCGCATCGCAGGCGAAGGACGCGACATCCGTTTGATCGGTTTCGGCTGGCGTCAGCAGATCGGCGCGCATGCCAAGCAGGAAGAGGCGCTGGCGGCTCTGCGGGGTGAAGTGGGCGGCGTCGAGCTGGAACATATCCATTGTGTAGCCAAGATTGTTTAGCGTGCGCAACGCCTGGGTCAAATCTTCGCCGCCATGCGAGGTGAGGAAGCCGACGACGTTTTCGAGCAGGATCAGCGGCGGCTTGCGCGCGCCAAGCTCGGTGAGGATGCGTGTGAAGCCCCAGAACGCTGACGACTGTTTGCCCGCCAAACCCTGACGCGCGCCCGCCAGCGAGAGGTCGTTGCAGGGAAACGAGGCGGTCGCCAGCGTCACATTGGGGATGTCTGTAACCGACAAAGCATGGATGTCGCCCAGATGGAAGCGATCATCCGCCCCAAAGTGGCCGCGATATATCGCCGCCTTGCGTTCATCGTAATCGTTGGCGAAGGCGACCGACCAGCCGTCGCGCTCAAGCCCCATGCGCATCAACCCAATGCCTGCGAAAAACTCGGCGCATGTCTTGCGCGCCAGCCGCGCCCGCGCCTCGTCAGCCGAAGATGCAACACGCGCAACGTCATACTCTGCGCCGCGCTCGTTGATCGTCGCAGTTGGGGGTTGGCGCTTGCCAGTGGATGCGAGCGCGCTGGCGATCAGGGCGACGCAGCCCGCAAGGTCGACGTTGATCTGGCTCTCCCACAGGCGCAACACCGCCCAACCGTCATCGAGCAGCGCGGCGGTGGCGGCGCTGTCGCGCTGCATAT
>Ga0209061_1001869_pt1 | contig 30812 bp, 31 predicted proteins | sample Coa_R1_10_FD_187157 | JGI IMG/M metagenome (GOLD analysis project Ga0209061, IMG submission 187157) | Surface soil microbial communities from Centralia Pennsylvania, which are recovering from an underground coalmine fire - Coalmine... | ecosystem: Environmental > Terrestrial > Soil >... | reverse complement strand
ATCAGCTCAGAAAGGAGCTCGATCTCGATCCTCCACCCGCGGGATCGAACGCAGAGAAAGGACGCGGGAAAAGACGAACGCGGCGTGAGGTTCGGCTCACTTTTACATGGCGTTCCGGACTTGACCGGCCATCACAGTCCTGCCATGCGGCTCCAGCCCGGACCGGCACCGACACCTGTCGTCCATGATGTGAGGAACCCACATGCGCCTTGCTGAACACGTCGACGGGGTCGACACCCACAAGCTGTCCCACACGCTCGGGCTGATGAGCGCCGGCGGCGTCGAGCTCGAGGACCTCACGTTCCCCACCGACGCCTTCGGCTATCGCAAGGTGCTGGCGTGGACGAGGAAACGGACGGGCGATCCCTCCCGTCGGTGCTGGGCCGTCGAGGGCACCGGCAGCTTCGGGGCTGGGCTCACGACCTTCCTGCTCGAGCAGGGCGAGTGGGTAGTCGAGATCGACCGGCCCAAGCGACCGGCGAGGCGGAACGGGGCCAAGTCCGACGTGTTCGACGCCTATCGGGCAGCCGCTGAGGCGTTGGCCCAAGCGCACCTCGCTCAACCACGGCGGCGAGGTGTCCGAGAGGCCATCCGTGTCCTCCTCTGTACCCGGGAGGGTGCCGTTCGTTCCCGGACCCGAGCTCTCTGCCACCTCCAGGCCCTCATCGTGAACGCACCAGCCAGCTCCGTGACCAGCTGCGGCGGGATCCCCTCGAGGCCCAGGTCGAGCGTTGCGCCCGGCTGCGGGTCTATGTCGAGCGCAGCATCGAGCATCGATCGACCGTGCGCGCCCTTCGGGCGACGGCTCGGCGCGTCCAAGTCCTGAGCGCCGAAGCCGACGACCTGGAAGCCGAGCTTGCGCTCCTCGTCGCCGAGCACGCTCATGCCCTGCTCGCCCGAGCCGGGCGCGGGCACCATCTCGGCGGCGCAGCTCATCAACGCGTAAGTCCCACGTTGGCCGAATCCGGTCCGAGGCGACGTTCGCCATGCCGTCCGGATCGGTCCCTGCCTCTTCAGGCAAGACCGCCCGCCATCGGCTGAACCGAGGCGGCGACCGCCAGCTCAATCGAGCCCTGCACACCATCGTCTTGTCTCGGATGCGGTTCCACGACGAAACCAGGGCCTCCGTCGCCCGCCGCACCGCCGAGGGCCTCACGCCACGCGAGATCAGGCGGTGCTTGGAGCGCGATGTCGCCCGTCGGCTGTTCCGGGTGCTGGAAGGCACCGAATTCAGCGCTTCGCCGGTGGCCATGGCCGCTTGACAGCCATAGAAGCATCGGAGCGTCAGTGCCAAGAGCTCATCGAGGAGACCAGGGACGATCGGGCCGAACTCCGACGGGAGTTCGGCCATCCGGACCCCTGTCCTGCAGGAGGAGCTCCCGCCGGTCGGTCACCATCACCTCGGCCGGCTCGAATGTCAGCACTTCGGCCTCGCCCGGCCCCCGCCCGAGCTCGACCCGCTTTCGGACATTTGGCTGAGCAGGCCACACCTGGTCGCCATCAGCCAAGAGCTGCTGCGTGGCCCCTGAACTGCGCCTGCGTGGAGCGGACGACGGGACTCGAACCCGCGACCCTCACCTTGGCAAGGTGATGCTCTACCAACTGAGCCACGTCCGCGTGCGTGACCAAGATTACTCCGCTCCTCGGGCCCCGACATCCCCCGGCTGCCCCCCTGTACACAGGCTGCAAGTGCAGCCGGTCAGCGACCCGTGTGGCCGAAGCCTCCGTCACCACGCTCAGAGGGCGGTAGGTCCTCCCGGGCGACGGAACGGAAGCACGCTTGGTCGACGGCGTGAATCACCAGCTGAGCGATCCGATCTCCCCGTTGCACCTCGTAGGCGGCGACCGGATCGGTGTTGACGAGCAAGACCTGCACCTCGCCGCGGTACCCGGCGTCGATCAGGCCTGGCGCGTTCAAGCAGGTCACGCCATGACGCTGCGCGAGCCCACTCCTCGGGAGCACGAGCCCCGCGTAGCCCTCCGGAATGGCCACGACCACTCCGGTCGGAACGAGTGCTCGGCCACCGCCTGGCGGGAGGAGGACGGGGGCTGCCGCGTACAGGTCTGCACCGGCGTCGCCGGGCCTCGCATACCTTGGCGACGGGAGCCCGGGGTCAAGCTGATGGATCGGCACCACGACCATTGCGGTGGCGACGATACTGCCACAGGCCCCGTGCTCTTCGAAGGTGGCCCGATTCCCCCCGAATGGGGACGGCGCTGCGAGCGGAACACGCCGCCAGCATCAAGCCGATCCTCCAGTCCGGCACTCCGGCACCGGGCCGATAGATTGCTCCCGTGCTGGCGTGGCTCGACTTGGAGATGACCGGTCTCGATCCGAGCCGGCACACGATCGTCGAGATCGCCACGCTGGTCACCGACGATGAGCTGCAGATCGTCGCCGAAGGGCCCGATCTGGTCATCGCTGCCTCCGCCGAACAGCTCGCGGAGATGGATGCCGTGGTGCGTGAGATGCATGCCCGCTCAGGATTGCTGGCAGCGATCGAATCCTCGACGCTCACTCTGGAAGAAGCAGGGGAACGGACCTTGGCCTTCCTACGCCAGCACCTTCCCCAAAAAGGAACGGTCCCCCTCGCGGGGAACTCGATCGGCACGGATCGGCGCTTCCTGCAGGCCCAGCTGCCTGAGGTCGACGCCTGGTTCCACTACCGCTGCGTCGACGTGTCAACGCTCAAGGAGCTCTGCCGACGCTGGTACCCCGAGGCCCTCCTGAGCGCACCTCCGAAGAAGACCACCCACCGAGCGCTCGAGGACATCCGCGAGAGCGTGGCCGAGCTGGTCTACTACCGCTCCGTGATGTTCCGACCGCCACAGAAGCCGTCGGAAGACGCCGATGCTCCGGATGCCCACGACCGCCCGGAAGGCGGTCCCACCACGAACCCGATGCCGTGATGGCCTCGGAACGTGTCAGCGGTTCGGCTGCGGAGTGATCCGCAGGTAGGGCTTGAGGGTCTTGAAGCCCTTGGGGAACCTGGTCTTCGCCTCTTCGTCTGAGATCGCTGGCGCGATGATGACGTCGTCGCCGTCATTCCAGTCGACCGGGGTCGACACGGAGTACTTCTCGGTCAACTGGACCGAGTCGAGCACGCGAATGATCTCGGCGACGTTGCGGCCGGTCGATGCCGGGTAGGTCAGCGTCAGCTTGACCTTCTTGTCGGGGCCGATGATGAACACCGAACGCACCGTCAGGGTGTCGTTGGCGTTGGGATGGATCATGTCGTACAGATCGGCAACCCTACGGTTCTCGTCGCCGATCACCGGGAAGTTGAGCGCCTGCCCCTGGGTCTCTTCGATGTCCTTCGCCCAGGCCTTGTGGGACTCCACCGAGTCGACCGAGATCCCGATCAGCTTGGTGTTGCGCTTGTCGAACTCCGGCTTCGCTTTGGCGAAGGCACCGAGCTCAGTGGTGCACACCGGAGTGAAATCTTTTGGATGCGAGAACAGGATGCCCCAGCTGTCTCCTAGCCACTCGTGGAAGTTAATGGTTCCTTCAGTCGTGTCCGCAGTGAAATCTGGAGCGACGTCTCCGATACGAACAGCCATCTTGGTCCTCCTCGTCAAACGTCCGGTGCCCACGTGGTGGAATTCCGACCGGTTCGGGTTGTGGTCTCGCCTCCAACCTTAGCCGACGTTCGAGGAATTGTCGACCGGATGAGTCAAGATTACCGGGCGGCATGCATGCCGCTCCCGCCCGGGGTGGCCAGCCGCCCTGGCACACATGCGAGAATGGAGCCCATGGGGAACCGAATCGCTCTCACCTCGCGCGCGGTCGATGGACACCACTCCCCGGGCCCGTGCCGGTTCGGATTGCCATGAGGATCGCTCCAAGCACCAGCCGGAAGCGATCCCGGTGAAGAGCCAGCACATGATCGGCAACGACGGCGTGCGCAGCGGAGAGGAACAAGGCAGCGAAGGAGTCCCTACCGTCGCAGCCTTCGATTTCGATGGCACGATCACCAGAGGAGGGAGCACCGTGCGCTTCCTCGTCTGGGTCCGCGGGTACTTTCCGGTCGCCTTTGCGTTGCTGCGGAACCTGCCACGGCTCCTCTACGCCATGGTCGCCGGCGGGACAGCCGCCGATCGCGCCAAGGAGGCCCTCTTCAACCAGCTGCTCCGGGGGCTCACCGTGGACCAGCTCCAACGAGCTGGCGTGGCGTTCGCCGAACATCACCTCCGGCGCCAGCTTCGTCCTGAAGTCGTCGACCGGCTCGATTGGCATCGACGCCAGGGGCACCATGTCGTGCTGGTGTCGGCTTCCCTCGAGTATTACGTCGAGCCCGCTGGGGCGATGCTCGCCGTCGATGGCGTGCTCGGAACCCGCCTGGTCGTGGACGGCAGCGGCAATCTGACCGGTCGGATCGACGGCAAGAACTGCCGGGGCGCCGAGAAGTATGCCCGCGTCGTCGGCTGGCTCCGCCAGAACGGGTTGGCGGGGACCGGGGTCCAGCAACCCTTGCTGTGGGCCTACGGGAACAGCCGGGGCGACCTCTGGCTGCTCAATGCCGCGGATCGTGCCTTCGACACCGGGCGGCTCGGGCGATTTGGCCGCCTTCGCCACTTCCCACGGTTGCGCACTGCCACGCGCCAGCGCCACGGGGTCCCGGTCGCTCGAGGCTCGGCTTGAAACGACCGACGCCTGGACCGTTGACTGCTTGACGTGCGGATCGACCAGGTCGTCCCCTCGCTCGCGAGCCGTGACGCGATCGGGGTTCACACCGTTGCCCTGAGCACCGCGCTCCGCCGTGCCGGCTTCGAGTCAGAGATCTATTACGGAAACTGCACGGCGGACGTTGCCCACCACGGTCACCCCATCGTCGAGCTCGGCCGCTCCCGCCACGATCGGTGGCTGCTGTACCAGGCTTCGATCGGGAGCCCGGTCTACGACATCCTCGCCACCAGATCCGAACCGAAGCTCGTCAACTACCACAACATCACGCCAGCGGCCTTGCTCGAAGGATGGGCGCCAGAGGTCTGCTACGAAGCCAGGCTCGGGCGAGCCCAACTGGAGCGTCTAGCTCCCTACACGCGTTTGGCCGTCGCTGATTCTGCATTCAACGAGGCTGAGCTCAAGGCCATCGGCTACGACGCCACTGCCGTCTGCCCATTGCTGATCGACATGGCAGCCAGCGGGGTTGACCCGGACCCACAAACCACAGAACGCCTCCAAGCAGCAAAGGAACAGGGCGGTGCGGACCTGCTCTTCGTGGGCAAGATCTCGCCCCACAAGGCACCGCACGATCTCGTCAAGATGCTGGCGGTCCTCCGGCGCCTCTACGACCCCAAGGCCCGTCTGCATCTGGTCGGCTCACCACTGGGCGAGCGCTACCGACCAGCCCTCGAGTCCTTCGTCGCCGACCTCGGGCTGGACAAGGCAGTGACGATGACCGGCTCGGTCAGCCCTTCCGAGCTCGAGTCCTATTACCGGGCAGCAGACGTCTTCACCTGCGCTTCGGAGCACGAGGGCTTCTGCGTGCCATTGGTCGAAGCCATGGCCCATGGCGTACCTGTCGTCGCCTACGCTGCAACCGCCGTCCCCGAGACCCTCGACGACGCGGGAATCCTTCTCGAGGACAAATCCCCGCTTCGCTTCGCAGCCGCCGTTGCGCGCGTGATCGAGGACGATGCCCTTCGCGCCGTACTTGGCGCGGCCGGTCACGCGCGCGCTGCGTCCTTCCGACTGGACGATTCTCGCCAACGATTCGTCGAGCTCATTCGTGCCGCAGTGGACTGTCCTTGAAGCCCAGATGCTTGCGGTGGGACCGGTCACGTTCGACCACTGCTTCGAGGAAGCTTGCATACCGCTCGATGACGACGGGCCACTCGTAGTTCTGCTCCACGTACGCCTTCCCGCGTGAGCCCAAGACCTGCCGGAGCAATGGATCCGAGAGCAATCGATTGAGAGCGGCCTCGAAGTGGCGGTAGGAGGAGAACCAGAGGCCTCCCCCTGAGCGCTGGCAGTGCTCCCGGGTCGGATCACACAGCGCGTTGACCAAGACCGGACGCGCCTGCTGCCACGCTTCCATGAGGACCAGAGAGAACGACTCGAGTGCCGAAGGGGAGACCAGGGCGACGGCGTCCCGAAGGAGGTCCCATTTGGTGCCCTCGTCGACAGCACCCGTGATCACGATGTCGTCGTGCTCACCAAGATCCGCGACCTGGGTTCCGACGAAGGCAAGCGCCAGCGGGCCGGGATTGCGTTCCTTGAAGAGCTGAAAGAACCGGGCCAGCATCGTCGAGCCCTTGTGTGCATCCACCCTGCCGACGCAGACGATGTACGGCCGATCGCCGATGCCCAGGATGTCACCACCGCGTCGGCCGCCTTCGAGGGGGCGGCCGACGCCGAGGCCCAGGACGATCTGGGGACGATCAGCCACTTGGTGAACCCGTTGGACCAGCCTGCGCTCGGCTTGACTGTGGTAACAGATCGCGTCGGCCCTCCGGTACACGTCCTTGAACACCGGTAGGTAGAGGGCTGGTTCGTCGTGAGCAGCGGGGTGCAGGACGCTCGGAGCCTGCACTCGGGCAATCCCCATGACCGTCGGATAGAAGAGGTAGGGATAGAACGCGACGACATCTGCGTCGCTCACCTCGAGCGCATCGACGAGGGCAGGTACGACGGGACCATTGAGCTCGACCCAACGCTCGGCATCCGATCGAGACGCATGGCGCGGGGCAACGCGCAGGCGGCCGTCGAGCTCGAAGAAGGCCTTGGGGCGACCGCCGACCGCCTCGAAACGGTGCACCCAGACGCCGTTGCTGACGCTCGTCCCTGCCGGGAGCACGTTGGCCCAGGAGATCAGATCGAGCGCGCAGCTCGTATACGCCTCGACCTCCCAGCCAAAGGTGGCGACCAGATGCTCAGCAAGCTGGCGAGCACCGGTCTCCGCCCCTCCGGTCACCTCGGCGCCGTAGCGAGGGGTGACGAAGGCGACCTTCACCTCGAGCGGTCTCGAATCGGGCCGCCACGCAGATCTCGCATGCTTCGGCCTTGCCATCTCTGGCCGGAATCCCTCACGGTGGCGATCACGAGGTAGTCCTCACCACGCGGGCCATCAAGAGCGCGCGCCGAGAGGCCGAGCTCTCCCAACAGCTGCTCCCACGAGCGCGGGCGAAGCGGCCGGCCAGGGCAAAGATCCGCCTCAGGGGGCGCAAGCTCACTGTCCCAAATTGTCGGCGACAGCGAGTGCACGAGTAGTTGACCGCCTTCGGTCAGTCGATCCACGCTCAGCTCGACGAGCTGTTGGCGCTGGCCGGGACTCATGCCGTCAACGACTCCACTCAGCACCAGGCCCCCCAGAGTGCCGGGCGCCACCGCTCGGAGGTGATCGACCACGCTCTCGTCGCGAATATCGAACGCCACTCCCTGCGTCCGCTCCTTGGGTGCCACCCCGGCCTCGCCATCGCCGAGCACCCTGGGCTCGAGGCCATATGCATCGATGTCTGCAGCGTGCAGGCGTCCGAGCAGCCAGCCGTCCCCTGCAGCAGCGTGCAGCACACGACCGCTCGTCTGCCCCAGTGCCTCCGTGGCGAGGTCCACCCACCAAGCGTCCTCACGATGGGTCTGCCACTGGATGATCCGAGGGGAAACGACGCGTTGGGCGTCGAGCCGGTCGGACAGATCGTCCAGTTCCTCGGCAATCACGTGCAGGGCACGGCTCGTTGCGGACGCAAACTGGCTCACTTGGTGACTGACAAACCCGACGTACCACAACGTGAGCTGGCGAACGGCCCGCTTGACGAGAGCCCCCCCGGACTTCTGGGAGGCAATCGGCACCACCGGATCGACGAAGGTCGACCGGTCCACCATCGCCAGGACGTCATCGATACCACGACCGGCTCCGCTGACCGGCGCGTGACGCACGAACAGCTCGTCGAGCTCCTTTTCCACGTGGAGGGGAAGGTCGCCGGAAAGCCGACGACGTCGGACCTCCTCTTCGATTTCGGCCATCACTTGCTCGAGTTGCCTCCGAGCATCGGGCGGCGCAACCTCGGGGCCGTCGCCGAGCACGCTCATGCGTGGTCGCTCGACGTCGTCGACAAGCCGATCCGCACCGGGAGCACCACCGTGCCCAATGCCTTCCCTGGGTGCATGACCTCGAGCTTCGCAGCCGGATCCCGGTAGTCGACGAGGACTCCACCCGAGCTGCTCTCAACCCCGACGACGATCTCGTAGGTGCCGTCGACGAAGGGAAACATGTCGTAGGAGAACTCCACCTCCCCGGTGCCTGCCTCGAGGTCGAAATGCATCTCGAGGTCCCCCGCAGCACTGCGAAGCAACTGCCTCCCGGTGCCGTCTCTCAGCTCCACGAAGAAGTCCACCCCCGAGACCCTCGACCGCGCGATGAACCCGATCCGGACGCTGAGCGGGTCCCCGGTCACCATGTAGGGCCGCTCGTCGGATCCCGGGTACGTAAGGACGACATCGGTGATCTGCACAGAAGCGGTCCCGTTCCTGGCGCCCTCGTTGGCCATAGCACGCTCCGCCGAGCTTGGCGGGCCAGGCTTCGCCTCGATCCCCGGAGAGGGAGCTCCCGATGCCTCGGGCGCAACGCCGTGCTCCGTGACTGCCACGGCCTCGGGGTCTGTCCCGGCGGTTTGCGTCGTCGCAGTCGCCGAGGCTCTCAACACGCTGCCCGCCTGAAGGAGGTTCTCTCGGAAGATCCGGACCGCTTCGCCCGGAGGCGTATGAGCGATCATCTGGCCGTCGCTCAGCACCACTGCTCGATCACACATGGAACGGATCTGATCCGGCGAATGCGAGACGACGATGATGGTCCTCCCCTCTTGCTGGAAGGTGTGGACCCGGTCCATGCACTTTCGCTGGAAGCGTTCGTCGCCGACGGTGAGCACCTCGTCGATCACCAAGATGTCGGGGTCCACCGTCACCGCCACCGCGAAGCCGAGCCGGACGTACATCCCCGAGGAGTAGAACTTCACCTGATTGTCGATGAACTGTTCGAGCTCGGCGAACGCCACGACCTCGTCGAAGACTTTGGACATGGTGCTTTTGGGTATGCCCAGCAGCGAACCGTTCAAATAGACGTTCTCTCGCCCCGTGAGCTCGGGTTGAAAGCCCGCTCCCAGTTCGAGGAGCCCAGCAAGCTTGCCGCGGACGACAACCTGGCCAGAAGTCGGACGCAGCACCCCACAGATGCACTTGAGCAGGGTGGACTTTCCCGAGCCGTTCATGCCCAAGATGCCGAGGGTCTCCCCTTCTTGAACCTCGAATGAGATGTTCCTCAGCGCCCACAGATCGGTGTAGGGGTTCCGTCCCGCGTGGATGACACGCTCCTTGAGGGACGTGTACTTCTGATAGTAAAGGCGAAACCGCTTCGAGATGTCTTGAACGTCAACCGCTGTCGTTCCCATGGGTACCAGAGTTCCTCGTCGGCGGATCAGAGTTCCTCGGCGAAGTTGCCTGCCAAGCGCCCGAACACGACCATCGCGCCATAAAACAGCAGCAACGAGGCAACCAATACCAACCCATCCATCTCGACATACGTGAGCGCGCCCCATCCTGGGAGCAATTGGGTGGGCAAATGCGGAGGAATGGTGAGGTTGAGCACCTCTTTCCCATAGATCACCCGCTCGAAGGTCAGCACCACTGGGGTCAACGGGTTCAGCAGATAGAGCCAGACGATGTGGTGACGATGGAGGAACGGGTACACCTTGGCCTGGAAGGAATAGACAATCGGACAGGCCCAGAACCATGCTGCCCCCACGAGCACTTCGACTAAGTGCTGTGTGTCACGCAGGTAGACGTTCACCGCGGCGAGCAAGAGCGCCAGGGCCGCGGAGAACACCAGCAGCGGGACGGCGGCCACGACGAGGAGCCACAGCTCGCTCCATGCGGGTGACCACTGCAGACCAATGAGGAAGATGACCAGCACGCACGCTTGAAAGAAGAAGAAGACGCAGGCCGATCCAATCGAGGCCAATGCCAAGATCTCGCGGGGAAACGAAACCTTCTTCACCAGCGCCGCGTTGTTGACGATCACCCCCGTTGCTGCTTGGACCCCGGTCGAGAAGAGGTTCCAGGCCAGAAGACCCGAGAACAGCAGCAGTACGAAGTCGGGGATCCCGTTCTTGAGGACCACACCGAACACCAAGGTGTAAATCCCGAGCGTCATCGCTGGCGAGATGAGGGACCACACCAGGCCGAGGAAGGAGTTCTTGTACTTGACGCGGATCTCGGTCCGAACCAGGTTGACCAAGAGCTCGCGGGAGATCCAGATCTCCTTGAGCCGGGACCACACGCTGATCTGCGAGGAAACGATCCGCGTGCTCTTGGCCCGTCCCTCCAGGGCGCGCCCGGGAAACGCCCGACCGGCGACGTCCCTGGCGAGCAGCATGCCCTCCTGCGATGGCTGCTGCAGCTGCCCTGTCTCAGGGCTCGGGGCCGCAGCCTCGAGCGCCATGATCAGCCGCCGCCGACCTGGGCGCTCGACCTGTCGATCACGCGGTCGATGAAGCCGTACTCACGTGCCTCTTCGGCGGTGAACCACCGATCACGGTCGGAATCGGCTTCGATCCGCTCCACGGGCTGACCGGTGTGGAACGCGATCCGTTCGGCCATCATGCGCTTCAGGTACACGATTTGCTCAGCTTGAATGGCGATGTCCGCCGCTTGCCCCTGCATCGAGCCCGAGGGCTGGTGCATGAGGATCCTGGCGTGCGGCAGTGCGTAGCGCTTTCCCGGCGTCCCGGCGCACAGGAGGAATTGTCCCATCGACGCTGCGAGCCCGACGCAGATCGTGGACACGTCGCAACGCACATACTGCATGGTGTCGTAAATGGCGAGCCCGTCGGTGACCGATCCCCCCGGTGAATTGATGTAGATGGAAATGTCACGGTCACGATCCTCAGCCTCGAGCAGAATCAGCTGAGCACAGACCAGGTTGGCCGTTGCTTGGTCGATCGGGCTGCCGATGAAGACGATGCGCTCCTTGAGCAAGCGTTGGTACACGTCCGCCGCTGCAGCATCGGTGGGCGCAATCGCGGAACGCCCGGTGGGCAAGAAATCGAGAGGGTGCATCGCCCAGAGGCTATCGGTCCGAGACACCGCCAATGGCTCAATCCTACAATCGGCCTCCCGGCGTTCCTCGCCGGCGGGCCACTCCTCGCGGGCGTGGCGGAATCGGTAGACGCGCCGGGCTTAGGACCCGGTCCCTTCGGGGGTGGGAGTTCGAGTCTCCCCGCCCGCACTCCAGAAGGTCCTGGCTGGAGGCGAGATTCGAGCTCCAGGGGATCATCGATCGGCCGCGTCGGCTGCTCATGAACCACCAGGGGGTCATGAGCCCTCGCTCGCGCCGGTCAGGCCCGGGGCCACGCAGCGGACTTCGTGCCTAGTGGCGGGAGCTCGGCCGTTCATCGCTTCGAACTGGTGCCGGGCCGTCGGGAACCACGCTGGTGGCCCTTTCTCCGAAGGGTTCGGGGAGCTTCGGGGAGAGCCAGCGCTTGAGCGGGCTGTCCGCCCACAGCTCGTTCCACGCGTCGACGAGATGGAACCACGATCGGAGCAAACGGCTCGAGGGATGACGGTCGAGGAGGGGATGGCGGACGGTCGGGGATGACTGTGCCCACAGCGCCATCCGTAGGGCGAGGAGCTCGGGACCCTCGCTGTGCCAGGGCCACATGACGTCAGCGAACGGTGACGTCTTCGTCCGGTAGGCGTCGGGAGGAAGCTTCTCGAGAAGAGCAGTCACCTCGTTGGTCTCCTGCTCCTCGTGCGCGCGAAAGCTCGCGATGAGCTGATCGACGAGTCGCTTGGCTTCCTCGCGCTGGTCTCGGGGCAACTCCTTGAGCTTTCCGTGCTCGGACAGCGAGCTCAACGACCGCTGGAGCTCAGCGCGCCGCTGGCAACCGGCCCGCAGGCGAGCGCCTGCCTCGGCGCTCTCGGGAACCTTTTCCAAGAGGGGGCACAGGACCCCGCCGAGCACGGCGTCATGGACGGTGATGGCGGCATTCAGGCGCTCTGCGGCTTGCGCCCACTCAGTCGTCGATGTCGTCGCGGCCAGCTCGTCGATGAGGGACGACACCGTTCGGTCGTAGCCAGCGAGCACGTCTCGGACCGTCGGCGAACCCTCGAGCGCCTCTCGCTTGAGCTGGTGTGCCTCCAGCGTGCGGATCGGTACCGTCGGAGGCCCCGCGGTGCTCCAGCCATGGTGAGCATCGGTCCAATCCGCCTTCCGGTCCATGAGGCGATAGAGCCTCCGCACGAGAGTCGAGCGAGCGTGCTTGGCGGCACCGGGGTGCGCCCGCGTCGGCGCCCGCCGCGCCTCCAACGCCATGAGAGAAGCGACGACCTCAGGATCCACGCTGTCGGCGGCATTCTCGAGAACGTCGCTCACCTGGGCCGTTTCCTCGTCGACGTGACGACCCATGCTCTGCTCGAGCCTGCTCAGGATCTCTTCAATCTCCTGTCCGGAGGCCGGGTAGACGTTGTGTACCGCCACGCCCTTGGTGAGCTGGTCGAAGCGACGCAACAACGCGACGCGCTCCTCACAGCCTTCTTCGAGGCGCTTCGCCACCGCTGGCCCGCCTGGCAGATCGTTGAGCAGTGGGCACAGCGCGGAGCGCAGGACCCCGTCGTGGACAACGATGAGCCGTCGCGCACCGTGGAGGAACCGAACCCGGTCGGTGCCCGTCGTCGCCTCGAGCGCCTGGCGCAGCGCCATGTCGACCTCGCGGTCGTAGTCGGCGAGCAGCTCGCGTAGCGACGTCCGGTGCGACCTGCCTCCTTCTTCGCTGTGGTGGGCAGTGGCCTCACTCATCGAAGCCCTCCCGAGGCTGTTCCCATCCTCAAGCCTACCCGGGGTGGCTTGCGAGCGGTCCCGGGGCGGTCTGGCGATCCGGCTCAAAATCCCGACCACGCGGCCCTCGCACGCGTGGGCGTCCGCAGTCCACGGCTAATGCGTCAGACGACGAACGGAACACCGTCGATGGAGCATCTGATTGACGGGGTCCGAGAGAAAGCCGTCCTCAAGATGTCAGGCAACCTTGCGCGGACGGCGCTAACGCTCAGCCAGGGGAGGTTCGGGGCAACAGGTTCAAGAACCGGGGCTTGTCACCGTCCAGACGATTGGCTGGAAGGTCTCGAACGTGAGCACACCGTTCGCAGTGGTGCTCGGCAGGAGCTTCGGGTACGCAGCAGCAGTCGTCGAGAAGTTCGGGTTGTAGATGTAGACCGCGTTCCCTCCGGTATGGACTGCGAAGGTCACGAGCTTGTGCGATGCCGAGCCGAAGTTCACGCTGGTGCCCTGGTATCCCGTGTAGTTCAGTTGCTTCCCGTCGATGCGCTCCGTGCCGGCCGGCGAGTTCGGGTAGTTGCCGAACTCGCTCGTGCAGTCCGTCGGCGTGCCCGTCGCATCGACGCACACCTGGAGACCAAAGGTCTTCACAGCCTCCCCAGAGGGCGGCGTCACGTCCTGGCCGTTCGGCCAGTTGCCCAGGATCACAAGGTCTCGCTGGGCCAGCGCACCCGCAGCGAAGGTCACCGTCATGCCGAACCCGCTCAACGTTCCCCCGGCGGGTCCGATCACTGCAGTGGCGAACGCCGTGGCTGCTGGCGGCGGCCCGCTCGCCAAGGCGCTGCCGGTGGGGAGCAGCGCCAGTGCCCCGACCAAAAGCCCGCTGAGCATGACACCGCCAGCGAATCGAGCTGCCGAGCAGCACCGCCTCATGCATCCGATCGTAGGAGCACCCCGCTCCCACCTCAAGGCGCGCACGTCGCGTTTCCGACGCCCCTCGGGAGCCATGACGGGCCGCACGGTTTGGTGGAACCCCGAACGCTGCGCGGTCCTCCAGCCCAGACGTCTCCGCCGATCGCGGCGGGGGATCCAGGCGAAAGCTTCATCAAATCATCATAAAACCATTGGGCAATTGCCGACTTGTTCATGAGATCGACATCTGATAGACCGATTCCGCTCACCGTCGGACAGGAGCGGAGAACGACCTCGGGCAGCGCATGTGCAGCGTGCACGAGGGCCCTCAGCACCGCTCCAAGGGAGAGCGAGATGAGGAAGGAGTCCAGCATGGCACAGCGGTTCCTCGCCGCCGCCGCAGCGGCGCTGGTTGGATTGGCTGCGTCCTTGGCCTTTGGCGTCGGCGCGGCATCGGCGACGCCGGGAGTCAGCGCCAAGACGATCACGATCGGGCTCATCACCTCGGAGACAGGACCTGCCGCATCCGAGTACGCCCACATCGTGCCTGCGGCCGAGGCCCGCATCGCCCTCCAGAACGCCCATGGCGGCGTGTACGGGCGCAAGATCCGTCTCATTGTCAAAGACGACGCCACGAACCCGGCGACGAACCAGTCGGCGACCGCGGCGCTCATCTCCGAAGGGGTCTTTGGGATCATTGACGAGAGCCCCGTGGCGTTCGGCGGGTACCGGCTCGCGGTACAGGCAGGCGTGCCCATCACCGGTGGCGCGTACGACGGCGAAGAGTGGTACCAGAAGCAGAACACCAACATGTTCTCCATCACAGGAATGGAGTCCCCCAAGGACCCGCAGTACACGACGTTCGGAAAGCTGGTGAAGGCCGACGGCGGCACTCGCTGCGGCTCGGTCGGCTACTCGATCTCCCCGTCATCCACCGCCGCGGCCCGCGGATTCATCTTGAGCTGCCAACGGAACCACCTCAAGGACGCCTACCTCAACAACACCCTTCCCTTCGGGACGATCAACACCACGTCCCTCGCGTTAGAGATGAAAAGTGCCAAGGTCAACGCCCTGTACTTGCCGCTCGACGCGAACACGAACTTCGCCATCTTGACCTCCTTGAAGCAGGCAGGGGTGAACCTCAAGGTCGCGCTCTCGGCAACCGGCTACGGCCAGGCGCTCCTCAATGACCCCGCCGCACTCCCCGATGCTCAGGGGACATGGTTCGAGGCGATCGGCACGCCGATCGAGGCAAAAACGCCAGCGACCAAGGCCTTCCAAGCAGCCCTGGCGAAGTACGCGCACTTCACTGGGGTGCCCGGCTTCGGCTGGTACGAGGGTTGGGGTGGTGCCGACCTCATGATCTACGGCCTCAAGCTCGCAGGGAAGAATCCGACGCAGGCCGGCTTCATCAAGGCAATGCACAAGGTCACCAACTACGACGTTGGCGGCCTCGAAAGTGCCTCACCTTCCAACTACACGCTGAAGAACTGGGGGAAGGCCCCGAAACAGCAGTGTCTCTGGGTGGTCCAGCTCAAAGGTGCCAGCTTCGTCAACCCAACGAAGGTCTGCGGCACGCTGCTCCGGAACTCCAACGAGCTGCCCAACGAGTAGCCCGTAGGCCCGATCAGCGCCCGGATCAGGTGTCTCGATCCAAGGAGCCATCGGGGGTCGTCCCTGGGCTGGGGTCCGCGCCCGCCTCGGGGCGTACCAGCCGAGCCAATGCACGCATTGCACGGCCACGATGGGAGATGGCGTGCTTCGCCTCGGCGGGGAGTTCAGCGAACGTCCGACCGCCGGCCTCGTCGGGCACGAAGACGGGGTCATAGCCGAAGCCGTGCTCGCCTCGCGCTTGGAACGCGATCGTTCCTGACACACTCCCAATCGCTGAGCGTTCCGTGCCATCGGGAAATGCGACCACAGCGGCGGTGACGAACCGAGCGGCTCGCTGACCGCCTCGGTCCGGGAGCGCGTCCAGCTCGGCCAGCAATTTGGCCACGTTCTCTGCATAGGTGGCGACCTCGCCTGCAAACCGGGATGATCTGACCCCGGGCGCTCCACCGAGTGCCTCGACCTCGAGGCCGGTGTCGTCAGCGATCGCGGGCATCCCCGTGCTCTTCATCAGCGCCTTGGCCTTCAGGCGGGCGTTGGCGAGCAGACTGTCGCCGTTCTCTTCCACCTCGGGGACCTCCTGGGGTCGTGCCAGCAGTTCGAGGTGTCCCGATGGTGCAAGGATCGCCCGAATCTCGGCAGCCTTGTCGGGGTTCGCGGTTGCTAGGACGAACTTCACCGCGGGATCGGCGGTTGCGCCAACACGGCTCGTTGCGCAGCGACCAACTCCGAGATCCCGAGCTCGGCCAACCGTAACAACTCTCCCAGCTCGTCCCGGCTGAAGGCCATTCGCTCGGCAGTCCCCTGCACTTCGACGAATCGACCCGAGCCGGTCATGACCACGTTCATGTCGACATCTGCACGAGAGTCCTCTGCATAGGGAAGGTCGAGCATCGGCACGGCATCGACGATCCCCACCGACACGGCAGCGACTTCGTCGCTCAGTGGATGGTCCGAGATCATGCCCGCTTGCTTCAATCGGGAACACGCGTCATGTAGCGCGACATACGCGCCACAGATCGAAGCGGTCCTCGTACCGCCGTCGGCTTGCAAGACGTCACAATCCACGGTGACCTGCAGCTCACCGAGGACGACGAGGTCGCACACCGACCGAAGCGAGCGCCCGATCAGCCGCTGAATCTCCTGAGTTCGACCTGACAGCCGGCCCCTCGTGGCTTCTCGCTCGACCCGTTCAGTCGTCGAGCCCGGCAACATCGAGTACTCGGCAGTGACCCAACCCTTTCCTGTCCCCCGCAGCCAGGGCGGAACGCGCTCTTCAACCGAGGCGGTGCAAAGCACTTTCGTCCTTCCCATTGAGACGAGCACTGATCCGGGAGCGAACTCGGTGAAGTCACGCTCAAACGTGACCCTGCGCAGCTCGTCGAGCGCCCTCCCATCCGCGCGTAACGTCCTAGTGTCGCGTGCCTCACTCGTCGCCACGGCTCTGGCTTCTCCTTCACCACTCGTAGGTCGCGTCGATGGCAGCCTGAACGACCGGGCCACCGAATGCTGCAGCGGCCTCCGCCAACACTTCCGAAGCCGACACGCTAGGCCAGCGGTGGGTCAACAGGAGACGGCTAACCGCCGCGGTGGCGGCCATTGATCCGGCCTGGCGACCGCTCAAGTGCCGATACCGGCCCTCATCGACTCTGGTATAGGTCGCCTCGCAGAGCATCAGACCGATCCCGGTCCCCAGTTGCTCGATGGCCCAATCGGGCCCCGTGTCGGCCGAGTACCCGAGGGAGCCGGTCGTGGGCCCCAACGCCTCGAAGCACACCGCGTTCGTCGGCGGCCCGTGATCGGTTGCGACGAAGCTGCAGCGCAGGTCGCCGATCTGTGCCTCCGATGGCGACTCGACAACATGCCACGCAAGGACCGGATCCTTCCCGAAATACGACCGCTCCCGGAGTCCCCGCGGTGCGTACACCGGCGTCGGTTGCTGACGGCCGACTTGGCGGGCCCAGACGGCAAAGGACTCGATGTCGGTCCAGTGGTCAGGGTGCTCATGAGAGAGCACCACGGCGTCGAGTTGCCGAGGGTCGCATTGGCGCTGAAGGTTGGCGAAGGTTCCCGGTCCGGCGTCCACCCAGACCAAGGTGGACGCGGACCGCACCAGGTACCCACTCGCTGCGCCACCAGGCCCGGGATAGCTCCCATCGCATCCGAGCACGACGAGCTGATTTCCCGGCACGCCAGCTCAGAAGTAGATCATCCGGCGGGCCCGCTCGGCCACGACATCGATGTCCTCGGTCCACGCGCCGGTGGACAGGTATTTCCACCCGTCGTCAGCCGAGATGATCACGATCGTTGCGCGCGACCCCGCCTCGAGGGACGCCGCGCACCGAACGGCGCCTGCCATGACTGCGCCGGTCGAGAGGCCCACAAAGAGCCCTGCCTCGTCGAGGAGCCGGCGGGTCCATTCGATCGACTCCTTTGGGCGGACCACGATCTTGCGATCGAGGAGACTCGCGCCGCCCAGGGTTTCGAAGATCGGCGGCACGTAGCCTTCATCGAGATTGCGGAGCCCTTCGACCAGCTCACCCGCGGGCGGCTCGACTGCCCAGACCTGGATCCGGGGATTTTGCTCCTTGAGGTACCGACCGACCCCGAGCAGCGTGCCCGAGGTTCCCAGGCCGGCGACGAAATGCGTCACCTCCGGGCAATCTCGCCAGATCTCGGGACCGGTATAGCGGTAGTGAGCATCCGGGTTCGCCGTGTTGGCATACTGGTACAAGAAGTGCCACTCGGGGTGCTCAGCGGCAAGGCGCTGTGCCATGCGGACCGCACCATTGGAGCCTTCCGCCCCTGGTGACTCGAAGACCTCCGCACCCCAGAGCTCGAGCAGCTGGCGCCGTTCGACCGACACGCTCTCGGGGAGGACGACCTTGAGCTCGTAGCCTTTCATTCGGCACACGAAGGCGAGCCCGATGCCTGTGTTTCCGGAGGTGGGTTCGAGCAGGACCTGCCCGGGCTGGCCAGGCTTCAGCACGCCGTCGCGCTCTGCTTGCTCGACCATGGACAATGCGATCCGGTCCTTGATGGAGCCGGTCGGATTGCGCCCCTCGAGCTTGACCGCGATGCGCGCGTTCGGATTGGGGCTGAGCCCGCTGACATCCACCATCGGTGTGTTGCCGATGAGATCGAGGGCGTCGCGATGGAGCGTCACGCGGTCGCTCAGGAAGTCGCCCCTCCGGCAACTGCCGGGAGGATCGACACTTGGTCACCGTCTTTGACCGGTGTGTCGAGAGACGACAGGTATCGCACGTCGTCATCGTTGACGTAGACGTTCACGAAGCGATGGAGCGAGCCGTCCGCGTTGAGCACCTGCCCAGCCATGCCCGGATGGCGGGCGATCAGGGCGCGAAGTACCTCCCCGATCGTCTTCCCCTCGATCGTGACCGTGGACTCACCTCCTGCTTGCGAGCGCAGCATCGTCGGTAGACGAACCTCGACCGGCACAAAACCTCCCAGACGCTGGACCACGGGCCGGACCGCCCGACGACGGGCTGGACTCGGCAATTGTTGAGTGCTCTTCTAGGGATTGTACCGATCTGTTCCTGGACCGAGTCGACACGCCACCAGAGCCCTCAGAACACCACAGGCTCCTCTTGCGGGCTGCCCTCGCGGATCGTGAAGCTCCGAGTCACCGGCTCAACGTCACGCAAGGAGATGATGACGTAGTGCCAGCCCGGGTCCGGCGCCTGGGCGAGGTCGGTGGGGGACGGATAGGCATCGGTGTGGGTGTGGGAGTGGAAGACACCGATGATCTCGAGCCCATTTGACTCGGCGTCTCGATCAGCCCGGAGATGCTCCAATGGGTCGACCGTGTAGAGCTTGGCGGATGCCGCCACGTTCCGGGTCCGGTAGCACCGCTTGACCTCGCTGGTGAGGGCATCCCCGGCAAGGAGGCCACACCCCTCTTCGGGGAGGCTCGTCAGACAGTGGGCGAGCATCTCCTCGTAGACGTCGAATGGCAGTCTCAGCACGACGGCGATCGTAATGAAGGCCACCGCCCCACCCCCGGTAACCTCGCTGCACCGTGGCACGTGCGAAGCGAACAGCAGCAAAGCGAGCCGAAGCCAAAGCGGCGCTCTCGGCCGGGGGCGACCGGGTCGTCGCCACCAACCGGCGGGCACGCCACGACTACGACCTCCTTGAGACCTTCGAATGCGGCATCGTCTTGTCCGGAAGCGAAGTGAAGTCTTTGCGCACCGGGAAAGCCCAGCTGGGAGATGCCTTCGCAAGGGTCACCGATGGCGAGGTCTGGCTGTACGGGATGCACATTCCCCCCTGGCAATTCGCTACGGGCTTCGGCGCACACGACCCCGATCGGAAACGCAAGCTGCTTTTACACCGGGACCAGATCGACGAGCTCATGGGAAAGACCCAGCAACAATCGCTCACGCTCATCCCGATCTCGCTGTACTTCCGGGACGGCAAAGCCAAAGTCGCGCTCGCCCTGGCACGGGGTCGCAAGCTCCACGACAAGCGGCAAGTCATCGCCGCTCGGGACGCAGAACGTGAAGCAGCTCGGATTCTTCGCCACGGCAACCCCTGGGTCTGACAACGGCATCATCGAGCCCGGTCACCGCTAGATTGGTGACCGAGAGCCGCTCGGGTTCGGTTGCGGGGCGCCGACTTGAGCTGGGATCGAGGATCGGAGCAGCCCGAAACACAAGGGGGTGAATGGTCTCGACTTCGGTTGTCAAGATGGGAGAAGCGAGCCGTGGTCCCCGGAACCACGATAAAGAGCCGGGAACAAAAACAAACGCCGAGCCTGAGCTCGCGCTCGCTGCTTAGTTAGCGGCGACGTCCGTCCGGTCTCCGCCCTACAGGCCGGGTACGGGCGTCATCTCGTAGGGCTTACCTGATTGGCCCTTCCGACGGGCTGCCAGGGAAAACCTTTCGTCGGATACGGACTGCGTGTCGCCGGTGGCAACGCTGATCCCGACAATCCACCGCCGGCTGCGCTCGGAGAAGGCCCATCGAGTCGCCGAAGGACGCGGGTTCGATTCCCGCCACCTCCACCATTTCTTCCCACGAGATCATTCGATGCCGCCCTGCGGCAAGTCCACCATGTCACCCGGGTGACCGGTTCGAGGTCAGGGTGCACGAGGATCAGGGACTGGCATCGTTGATCATCGTGGTCGGCCAGGTTGCCGCAGAGCGTGAGACCCTGAACGCGCACGCCGAGAGTCTCGATGGCAAGGCTGGCGTCGTCCTCGGCTTCGCTTGCGTGCTGGTGGGGCTCGGCGCCACCGCAGAGGTCGCTGTCTCAGGCGGGGTGATCTTCCATCTAGGACTCGCGGTCATTGCCGCCCTCCTCACCGCGCGGGCGCTCTTCCGTCGTCGCTATCCGCGGAGCAGCGGCTCGCAGCGTCTTGAGGCCGTGCGGCTTCGTGTGATCCTGGCAAGCACCAAACCCCACACGACAGAGAGCGGCGTCCCGCGTCCTGGTGCGGATCTGTTCGCACGCCCGCGCCCTGGTTGTGCGGGGGAGCACCTGAAAGTAGCCACCGTCGAGGGAGCGGATGACGTTGAAATGTCGATGGTCCAGGCCGGCGATCGTGCGCGTTCATACCGCTCAGCCATGACCACGATCGATGCATCCGCTACTCCGATCCCCTGGTCCTGGTAGCTGGCGATCACCTCATGGACGCGGCGAACGTCGAACGCTGCCAGGTCCCACGCCCCGCCGGACAGCTCGTCAAGCACGGCGACTCGTCGTCCATCCCGTGTCGGGTTGCGACGGGGTAGTCGAGCGCAGCCACGACTACGGGAATACGACCAAGGCATCGGCCTCGCCAAGCACCTCTGACACCGCTTCGTGGTCGGGCGCATCGAAGAACGCCAGCAGGGCGCTGGTGTCCACGACTATGGGAGGCACCGTTCAGCGCTCCCCGAAACCGGTAAGCATCTCCTCGGCGTCGCGGGCGATCGGCTGCGCGCTCGAATACCGCCCACCACGAGGACGAGGGCGAGCACGGCCAACCGACACACGGATCGCCTCTCGGATGATCTCCGCCTCGGATACCCCGCGCTCCGCGACAACCCGCTTGACCGCCGCCTTGAGGTCCAGGGTCGAGGACGAGGCGGCGCAGCAGGGATCCGCGACTCCGACGATTGTCATGTTGCGGTCCTCGATGAGGATCGCCGCCGCGCCGATGCCCGGCGGGATCAGCACCCGGGTCCTATGAGCTCCAAGGCCTCAACGGGTACCGTCTGGCTTCTGACCGCCGAGGTAGGTGAGGGCAACGCGCGTCATTCTTCCGTCGGGATATCGGTGCGTAAGTCATGAGGCCAGTCGACACGCGAGAACAGTTGCCACAGTCTCACGAAGATCTCCGAGGAGACCGGCAGTGAGCTCCTGAGATGGACAGGCCGTCCCCCTTGCACCGGGATGACGATATGTGCGAATCCGAGGTGCTCGTACACATGGAGTGGGCCAGGCAAGTCCGAGGTGCGGTAGACCTCAAGCTTGGGATCCGCCTCAGAAAAGTCGTCCACTGTCCAATAGGCAAGCGAACTTGCGAAGCGTGCCGCGTCCTTCACGAGGTCCAAGTTGGCGTGCTCTATACGACCGGCCTTGTAAAGCCAACGAGCGACTGCGACAGGTGGCAGGACCATGTGCAGCCCGAACATCGGCACCGTCGACATGGGTGCGTCGTCGGTAGGGCGGACCGCCAGGGCATCGGCGAAGAGATACAGGAGCGTAGGTGCCTGCCGCGGCCCGTGCAGGTGCCCGGCGGGAAATGTCAAGTGCATCCCGAGCACATGCCCAAGGAGCACACGGTCCCCTGCAAGGTCAGTGGAAATCACCTCAAGCGCCAGCGCCTCTGCCGCTTGCCCAAGGTCCGCTGCCGCACCGCCGCCCAGCGACTTCCCCGCGATCAACCTACGACGAAGTTGACGGACAACTCGCCTGCGAAGACTCGGCGATGCAGCTGATTGCGCCGCGGCGGTCATGGCATCGCTCGCGGTGCTGGGCGAGGAGACGTCCTCAGTGGGCGGGAGGGACTCACTGCTCCTTGGGTTTTCCTGGCCGTTCATTGGCCCCCTTCCCCACAGAGGTTAGACGACATACACGTCTGGAGCGCTGGCTGGATCCACACTCAACGTTCTGACGTTATTTCCTCATCCCTCCCCGATGGGTTCACCCCGCCACAACGACAGCGACATGAACCTGATCACCCCATGGAGGTCAGAGGTTGGTGTTGGTAAGGCGCCAAGGAATCGGAGGCGATGGCAAGGCCCGAGCGGCATCAACAGGAACGATGACCCGCTCTTCGCCGAGCCGGATCACCAATGATCCGACGGGGCGATCGGCTCGGAGCGAGCTCGTCATCGGGCGCCGAAGCTCCACGGCACCACGAACGTGCTCGCCTGGCATCCCGATCACAATGGCCGCGTGTGCGGCTTTGAGCCCAACTGGTCTCCCCCACGGCACGTCCAGATGTCCGAGCGTCTCGCCGCGATGGACCACCGTGTCTTGTTCAAGGGTCTTCTTGATACCGGCGAGGAGAGCCGTGGAAGCATTGAAGGCCGCCATGAGGGGACTCGGCTGGGCGAGTGTGGCCAGCTGATGCAACACGGCGCCGACGATCGTCCGTGTGCGACCATCGATGGTGGCCTGGGCAGCGAACACAAAGCATCCGCCAGCGGATGGGGTCCACCCGGTCTTGATCCCAACGATGCCGTCCGTGCCGAGTTCTGCATTCACGTTGTACTGGACCCCAGCAACAGGCAAGGTGACCTGTGGCATGTCGATCACGGACCGGAAGACAGGAATTGCCATATCGGCCATGGCGAGACGCGCTTGCGCTGACGCAGTGCTCACGGAGCCCGTCGTCACGCCACTGGCATCGGTGTAGCGGGTATCGACCAGCCCAAGCAGCTTCGCCGTCGCGTTCATTCGGGCCACGAATGCCCTCTCGCTCCCCGCGTCCCACCTCGCAAGCAGGTTCGCGATGTTGTCGCCGGAGGGGATCAGCAGTGCTTCGAGCGCTTGCAACTCGTTTAGGCGCTCCCCCTGGGACACGGCCACGACGGAGTCTCCAGTCGCTCTGTCCTTCTCGTAGGTTGCCACGTCCCTCTCGTTGATGGTGATCACGGGTCCCGAAGTCCTCCCAGCAAGTGGATGGTCATGGAGCACGACGTACGCGGTCATGAGCTTGGTGATGCTGGCCAAAGGAGTTGGCATTTGCCGACCGTGAACGCTTAGCAGACCCGATCCCTCCACGCCGATCGCCGCCTCGCCTTCTGAAGGCCACGGAGGGGGCACTGGGGTACCGGGAATCGTCTTCGAAATCGTGTTCGTCATCGCAGACACGGGAGGATCCGGACGGACCAACTGCACGATCACATACGCGCAACCGAGGACCACGACGACGACGATGGCTCGCCTCATCACCATCCCATGGTGTCAGTCGATGCGTGCCGATTGCGCGCGCCCCCCTACGAGACGACACGGAGTTCAGCCCATGCGATCCGCAATCGGAACCTTGGCATTCACGGCGAAGATGACACGACGAACAATGAGACGAGGCGTGACCTCATCTGTTGCTGACTTGGGTTTCCCGAGGAACCACACGAGGCCCGACCTTCCCCGCAGGATGAAGCAGACCAGATGCGCGTACAGGATTTCTGCTCATCGCGCTGCGCACCTTCGGGATTCACACTCATTCCACTCTTCCTGTGCGTCTTTCGTCGATCATCCCAACGTCGCGATCAGACCGGCGAACCACCAAAGTGCTCGTCGTCGACCAACGCTCCGCCGGATCAACGGTCATCGTTCGTCTCCACGCCAAGCAACCTTTTCATCCCACGAAGCATGCTCGATACAACTGACGACACGCCTACCAGCCCGTCAACGCGAACGAGGGCATGACGGAGGCGATTCTCCTGAATCACGCTCGTTACACGGTTGCTGGCCGCGATGCCGGTCACCACGGAGCAACAGATCCTGATGGGCGTGAGCGACCACCCTTGCGGTGACCATTCGGCGAACGACACGACATCGCGACGTGCCTTGGGGGTTTGAACAATCGCTGATGCTCATGGTGGTTGAACGTCATGAACCCCACGGGCAATGCCCGATGCATAGAGAGAAGACCGACAGCTAGCGTGACCTCATGGTCGGTCCTCGCACGTTCGCTCGTGACGTTGAAACGCACCCTGTGCTTGCGGTGAGCAACGAGGAACGATTCACCGGCTACGGGGTCCTCGGACTTCCGTTCGCCACGGGTCACGTCCTCGCAATGCGGCGTTTCCCAGCCTCTTCGATCGGACCGGCCTACACCTCGATCTGGCATCGGGACCCTGCTGGTCGATGGACCTTCTGGCAGGACCAAAGCGACGATCAGGCCTGCTCTCGCTATTTTGGCTCCGCGGTCGAAGAGATCCGACGCTCCCACTTCGACTTGGAGTGGATGGACGAATGCACCATGCGCGTCTCCTCAGCGGATCCAAGTTTGATCTGGACCATGAAGATGACTGCCTCGACTGTCACCAGGGCGCTCAACGCCGTTGGTTGGCTCTTGCCTAGCCGGGCATGGCGATCTCTCCCAATCCTCAAGGCCATGGGATCAACGGCAGGCATCGCCCTTCGTGCAGGTCGCGTTCGCTTGGTTGGCGACACCCCGAACGGCCAGTCCTTCGTGGCAAACCCGACGCGGATCTGGCTCATCGGGGACTCGTCAGCTCGTCTCGATGACAAAGACCTTGGTGCACCAGCTCCGCTCGCTGTCCAGGCACGAATCGGAGAATTCTGGATCCCACAACGCGGCGTGTTCGCGGTCGGACACGCATTCTTTCGCTTCCGGTAACGCCACCACTCACCGCGTGCAAGACCATTGCAGCCCATGCAGCGCTGCCCAGAGGAATAGACCTCCAACAGGCATCAGGGCCATGCAGACGGAGCACTGGACTCGATTCCGTACGGTTCGTATGATCTCATACAACCACTATGGAAACAGTCGTGCCGAACGACAACAGGCGATGTGCTTGTCCAGCAGCTTTCTGAGAAGCCCCGTCGCGGGCCTCGAGGAGCGCTGATGGCACGCCGCAACCCGCCGGTCCGCCACACGAAGCAGGACGTCGCCGAGGCAGCGCTCAAGCTGTTTTGCGAACGCGGCTACCACGCGGTGACGGTGGAAGAGATCGCTGCTGCGGCGGGAGTGACCAAGGGCGCCTTCTACTACTACTTCGCCGACAAAGAGGACCTTGCCCAAGACCTCTGGCACGAGCTGTGGGGTCGCCTCGCCGACGCGGCTAGCGACGCCTACGACGAGCAACGCCCGCTGGCCGACAACTTGAAGCGATGCTTTCGTGCCACCTTGGAAGCGATCTCAAGCTTGGGCGAGGCTCGGTTCTTCCTGAGGGAGGCATGGGTCCTACCCAAGGTCGAGGTGGCAGGACGGGTCGACCAGCAATCGGGTGCCGTGCTCGTCGGGTCGTTGCTCGCGCAAGCCGGAACGGACGCGCTTGGAGGGCTCGACGTCGATGCCGCCTCGGCGGTGTTGTTGGGTGCGTACGCCGAGGCGATGCTCTACATCCTCACCACGGGCGAGGCAGCCCCCGCCCTCGCCGTGCTCGATCGAGTGATCGACGCGTTGGTTCCGTCCGCACCCAAGGTGCCCCTTCGCAACCGCGGGCATCGCCAATTGCCTCGACGATCACAGATTCCGTCGACGACGAAGACGGGACCGCCCCGATGGCAACGCAATGAAGCCTGACTGGCCGAGGAGCTCAGCGGTCGTGGCGACTCTTCCCGAGGGCGAGGAACCCCGGAGCTGAACGGTGAACCGCGTACAACATGGCGACTGGCGCACCCGCAGCCTCTGGACCGAATGCAACCCTTACGAGCCCATGGGTCATCTCCGAGGCAGCGAAATTGCCGACATCGTGATCGTAGGCGCAGGGTTCACGGGGCTGTGGTCAGCGATCCAGCTCAAAGAGGCAGACCCCGCGATCGACGTCGTGGTCTGCGAGGCAAAGGTAGCGGGTTACGGGGCAAGCGGTCGCAACGGCGGATTCGCCATGACCATGGTCGGGCGCAGCCTCGCCGACCTCGTGCGCAAGGTTGGTCCCGGACGCGCCAGAGCCACACATCTGGCCATGCGCGACACACTCAAAGAGATCGAGAAGTTCTGCATTGCAGAGGGCATCAACGCTGCGATCAGCGCGCCCGGGCTTCTCACCGTCTCCAACGCACCCGAGCAGGATGCGCGTATCGCCAGCGATCTCCGCGCTGCCGAACGCCTGGGGCTCGACGACTTCCACCCCCAGAGCGCAGCGCAATGCCAGCAGCTGGTCGCAAGCACGCGGCTTAGATGTGGGCATTTCGAAGATGACGCCCTTCTCGTCGACCCGGCCGCGCTGTGCTGGGGGCTTCGCGACGCGGCGCGGCGGCGGGGAGTGCGCATCTACGAGCAGACCCCAGTCGACGCGCTGGTCGAGACCGGGAGCGGGAGAGTCGAGGCACGCACCGCTTTCGGCACGGTGCTAGCCGATCGTGCCCTTGTGGCCACCAACGCCTACGCCCACTCCATCAAGCCGCTGCGGCGGTTCATCTTCACCGTGTACGCGTACATCGTGGTGACTGAGCCGCTCAGCGACACGCAGTGGTCACGTGTTGGCTGGGAGAAGCGGATGGGGATCGAGGACAAGCGAGTCATGCCCCACTTCCACCGCCCCACCCCTGACGGTCGCATCCTGTGGGGAGGACGCGACGCGCCGATCGCTCCTGGTGGACCAAACCCTCGGCGTGATCGAAGCCGCTACGTCTTCCGGCGACTCGAGGAGTCCTTCCGCTGGACGTTCCCCCAGCTTTGCGATGTCGCGATCGACCGCGGCTGGGGCGGTCCAGTCTGCGGAACGCTCAACTGCTTCTCTTCCGTCGGCTTCTTAGGACCCTCTGAGCGAATCTGCTACGCCCTCGGCTACGCCGGCCATGGGGTGGGTCAGTCGCACCTGGCCGCCAAGGTGGTCCGCGACCTGTTGCTCGACGCAAACAGCGAGCTCCTCGAGCTTCCCATCGCGCGCAAGCCGCCGATACCGCTCCCGCCCGAGCCGCTCAGATCTTGGGTGCTCACCGGCAGCCAGCGTCTCTTGCAGCGCGACGACGACGGTGCGAGGACAGCACTTTCTCGCCTTGCCCTCCGAATCCTCGAATAACGACCATCGGCCATATGGCACTGCTCGATTCCACAAGGTCACTCGTCACTGGAGGCAGATCAGGCATCGGGGTGGCGATGAGTCGCCAACTGGCGGTAGAGGGATCGACCGGGGCGGTGGCGGCCATCGACGCACATGCCGCGGAGGCACTCGCAGCAGGATCGGCAGAAGGGCCGAGCAGATCGACGTGGCCAACGCTGACTCCATTCGCCGAGCAGTCGACGCCGCCGTCGGCCAGCTCGGGAGGCTCGAGATCTTGTGCGATGACGTCAGGACGTCGAGTCAGTGCCCGCTCGCCCATTGGGACCCCATGGAATGGGACCGCATACTGCGGATCGAGCTCATCGGCATCTTCTCGACCCTGCGGGCCGTCACGCCACACCTGCTCACCGCCGAATCGGCCCGTGGCGGACGCCGTGTCGATGACCGGCATTCGGCCTGCTGCCGGGGAGGCACCACGCGCCGCCGCGGAGGCGGGGGTCCTCGCCCTGGCCACGAGCGCCGAACTGGAGCGCGCCTCACGGCACGCGTCAAAGCCGTGTCGCCGGGAATCACCCGCACCAAGCACCGAGCCGATCTTCACGGTCTTGGCCGACAAAGCACACGACTACCGCGCCACGTTGCCTGTCGGGCGCGGGCCCCAGAAGGGGTTGCAGATATCGCAGGGTTCTTTGCTCAGACAAGGCACGTTTCATCGCCGGTCAGAGCATCGACGTCGGCGGAGCACGGCCATGCACGGCTCGGTGGCCGACCGGATCTCCGAACGCCCCTGCCCGCCGAAGCGACCCCGGTTCTCGACGATGATCGCCATGGCCGTCGTGATCGCCGGTGACGGTTGAGCCCTACAGCTGATCACGGTGCAACCGATCCCGTGCAATGACCGGAGGGCCGCCTGGGGGGATCGACTGGCGACCCTCGTCGTCGGGAGGCTCGCCAGCTGGATCGGGGTCGTCTTCTGGCTCGGGGTCCTCGGGGCCACGATCCCCTTCGCCATCAAGCTCAACGGGGTCGAATCGAGCCGCCTGAGCGAGCTCTTGCCCGCGGGCGCCCCCTCGACGAAGGCTCTCGAGCTCGACCGCCGCTTCCCCACTGGAGGGGCGATGGAGGTCGATGTCGTCTTCTCCCGGCCCTCGGGGCTGGAGCGCCGGGACCTAGCGCGGGCTAACGCGGACCTACGTCGCGCGAGCCTGCGGCTCGGTCGAGCGATTGGTCCACCATCGCCCTTGGCTCGCTCGCCGAACGGGAGGGTGGCAGTGGCCACGATGAGCGTCGCAGGCAACCAGGCCGAGGTTGAGCGGACGGTCACGGCGTTGCGGAGAAACCTCGGCAACGGCGGCGGGGGTCTCGAGATCCGGGTGACTGGTGAGGCGGCCATCGAGACCGACCTCCTCGGTACCTTCTCCGGGACCGACGAGCTGCTCCTCATCGTCACCGGCGGGCTCGTCGCAGTCCTGTTGGCCGCCACCTACCGCAGCCCGATCCTGTGGCTGGTGCCGCTGGCAAGCGTAGGGATCGCAGAGGCGGTGGCCCGTGCAGTCCTCTTCGGACTCGCCCACGGAGGGCTCACCGTGAACGCGGAGAACGCGTCGTTGGTGACGGTGATCGTCTTCGGTGCGGGCACCGACTACGCGCTCTTGCTGACGGCGCGCTACCGGGAACAGCTGCGCCACCACGCCGAGCACCGGCGGGCGATGCGTGAGGCATGGCGGCGGTCAGCCCCGACGGTCGTCGCCTCCGCGCTCACGGTGGCAGGAACCCTCACCTGCCTCCTGGCAGCCAAGTTGAGCCTCGTCTCAGGCTTCGGCGTGGTCGGCGTCATTGGGGTCTTGTCGGCTGCGGTCGTGGTGCTCGCTGCCTACCCGCCGTTGCTGCTCGTGCTCGGCCGTGGTGTCTTCTGGCCAGCGGTGCCACGCCACGCACCAGAATTCGTCCAACGCGGCATTTGGGTCTGGCTGGCGCGTCTGGTCAGCCGAGGGAACCGACCGGTGTGGATCGCTGCGGTGCTCCTCCTCGGCGGTGCAGCGATCGGATTGTTCAGGGCCAATACCAATATCGGCTCTTTGAGCGAGCTCCCGCCAAGCTCGCCGTCAGCCCAGGGCTATGCCCTCTTGGCCGGCAACTTCCCCCCTGGCGAGGTCTCCCCGGTCGACGTCGTCGTGACCGACCTCGGCCGGGTCGCTGCGGTTCGCCGCGCGCTGCGTGGCCTTCCAGTCACCGCCTCCGTCGGGCCGGTTCAGCGGGGAGCCACCATGGCTCGCTTCGATCTCGTCCTTGCGGTGAACCCCTCGGGTGAAGGCGGGTTCCATGCGATCAACACCCTGCGAGCAGCAGCAGCGAAGGTGGCGCCCGGCGAGGTGCTCATTGGCGGCCAAACTGCTCAGGACCTTGACACAGCCACCGCCTCGCACCGCGACATCCTGGTCATCGTCCCCACCGTGGTGACCCTGGTCCTCGTCGTGCTCTGGACGGTGCTGCGCGCCCTGGTCGGCCCGTTGCTCGTGGTCGGCGTCATGGTGACCACCTTCGCCGCGGCGCTGGGGATCACCTCGGTGCTGTTCGTACCGCTGCTGCACTTGCCGGGCCTGGACCCGACCGTGCCGCTCCTGACCTTCGTGTTCCTCATGGCCCTCGGGACCGACTACAGCATCTTCCTGCTCGTTCGCATGCGCGAGGAGGTCATGCGCCAGGGTGCCCTCGAGGGCGTTCGTGCCGCGGTCGCCAATACCGGGGGCGTCCTCACCTCCGCGGGAATCGTCCTCGCCGCCACGTTCGCGGTCCTCGCCGTCCTGCCGGTCGTTGCGTCAAGGGAGATCGGCATCGTGGTCGCCCTCGGGGTCGTCATCGACACGTTCCTCGTCCGAACCGTGGTGCTCCCGATTCTGGCCGCGGACCTTCGGCGTTGGTTCTGGTGGCCCAGTCGCCCCAGTCCACAAAGGAGCACCAAATGAGGCCAATCACGGTTTGACAACGGATCACTGGAAGGGGACTCGCGATGCACCGGGCGCCCGAGCCTCACCCCCGCGTCACCCCGACGACCCGGACTGGCAGCCCGCCGGCACCTATGCCTGGACGGGGACCTCGAGGCGGAACAGCTCGGCGGCATGGCCGCCAAAGAGGGCCTTGAGATTGTCAACCTCCGTTGGCCCCACCGTGCTCACGAGTCCTGGCCCCACCCGACGCTGACTCGAGCTAGTTCCTCGGGGCTCGCGTCTTGGTCGTGTGCAGCCGGTAGGACTCCCTGCCGGTCTCGATGATGTGGGCGTTGAAGGTGACGCGGTCGACGATGGCGGCGACGAGACGGGGATCGCGGACGACGCTTCCCCACTCCGAGAACGGCAAATTGGATGC
>Ga0209061_1001866_pt1 | contig 30870 bp, 22 predicted proteins | sample Coa_R1_10_FD_187157 | JGI IMG/M metagenome (GOLD analysis project Ga0209061, IMG submission 187157) | Surface soil microbial communities from Centralia Pennsylvania, which are recovering from an underground coalmine fire - Coalmine... | ecosystem: Environmental > Terrestrial > Soil >... | reverse complement strand
AGGCCGAGAAGAAGGCCAGACAGAGCGACAGCGAGGCCGATAAGATTCGCCAACGCCAAGAGGCCAAACGCCAACGCGAAAGGGCCGAAGAGCTGCGTCGGCGGGCAAGCGAGTTGCACCAGCAAGCCGAACGCGATCGTCAAGATGCCAAGCAGGAACCGGACCCGGCCCTGCCGCGCAAAGTGCTGGCCGAGGCGCGCAAACAGCAAGAGGAAGTCGAAAAGACACTCAACGATCTGCTCACACGCCGCCTGGAGCCGTGGACCAGCTCGCACGAAATCAAGGGCGAGGCCAATCGGCTGCTCGAAGAACAGAAACGCTTGCAAAGCGAAGTGGAGAAACTGGCAAGGGAGAACATGGCCGGCAAATCGCCCGAAGAGTTGACCTCGGCCCAGAAGACAGCATTGGACAATCTCAAGGATGTGCAACAAAAATTGGAAGAACGTACTCGGCAATTGCTGGAAAAGATGGAGCGTGTCGCCGGCCAGCGCGAACAGAAGGATCCAGAGACAGCTCGTGAATTGCGCGATGCCTTCAAGGAAGCCCAGCAAGACAACATCGCCGAGAAGATGCGCGAAGCACGCGAGGACATCAGGCAGAACCGACTGAACGAGGCCCAGGGAAAACAGCAAGACAGTGTGCGCGACCTGACGAAATTGGTCAAGAACCTGGAAGACCGCCGTGAGGCCGAACTAGATCGCTTGGCCAAAAAACTACGCGAAAAAGAAAAAGAGTTGGACGATCTGGTTAAGGAACAAGAAGAGCTGCGGAAAAAAGTCCAGCAAGCCGGCAAGATCGGCGATAAAACCCAGCGCGAGGAAGAGCTAAAACGCCTGGCCCGCCGACAGAAGGAGTTGCGCGAAAAAACAGAGAAAATGGTGGAGGAATTGACACGGCTGCGGGCACCGCGGGCCGGCGCGGCACTGAGCCGGGCCGGCGAGCAGATGGATGGGGCCGGACAGCAGATGAACGGCGGACAGGAGGGCGAAAACGAACAAGAGGAGACACTCGAACGGCTGCACGAAGCTCAGCGCGAATTGCAACGCGCCCGCAAAGAAGCCGAGGACGAACTGATCCGCGAGCAGATTATCCGCCTGGCCGATCTCATTCGTCCGTTGAAGGAACGTCAGGAAGCCCTCAGCGCCGAAACGATGCGCTTTCAGGAAAACGTCCAGCGCAGAGGCGAATGGGTACGTGCCCTCCAAGGCGACTTTCTGCACAAACGAGATGCACAGAAAGGTCTGGGAGAAGAAACTGTCGAGTTGGCAGAGAAGCGGCTGAGTAAGGCCCCCGTGTTCGCCCGAATGATGCGCCGCGCCAGTGAAGCCATGATGGCAGCGAGCGAACGCATGGGTACGGTCGCCAAGGAGAAGGTTAATCCGAAGGAATTACCCGATGCCGAGGTCGCACGGCTGCAACAACTGGCACAGCGACGCTTGACGCAGGTGGTCGCTGCCTTGAAAGAAACCGCCGAGAAGATGGAGCAAGCCCGGGACGGTGCAGGCGACGGAACCGACGAAGGAGGCGAAGGCTCGGCCCAGGCCGGTCCGTCCAACGACGGTATTCCACCACTGGCCCAGTTCAAATTGCTCCGCGATTTGCAGAAAGACATCAATGAGCGAACCGAGACGTTCCAAAAACAGCATCCCGACCGGAAAGAGCTTTCGGAGAAAGATCGGGCCGTGCTAGAATCAATTCGTAAGGACCAACGGGACGTGGCCGAATTGATCGAGGAGATGAACCGCCCCGCCAACGAGGACAAATGACAAGGTGAGAGGAAGAGGAGATACACCATGAAGCGGATGCCGACTAGCCGTTGGATGACGCAGTGCTTGGCTTTGGCAATCACCTTATCCCCTTGTTGCCTTGTTACCTTGTCATTTGTCCTGGCCGATCAGGTTCTGGCTCCGGATCCGCCTGCGAAGGAGGAGCCGCCCGTGCGCCTCAAGAAAAAGAAACCGCGCGGCGAGGAGAGGCCGATGATCGAGCCAGATAAGCCGGAGGAGAAGAAAAAGGATGAGATGAAAGAGGACAAGAAAGCCGAGCCGCGCGAGGCCGAGCCGGTGACACCGCAGGAAGAAGAAAAAGAAGTCCTCCAACGCGTCGTGCAGAACGTCCACCGCGTGGACGAACGATTGGCGAAGAACGACCTGGGTGAAGCCACGCAGCAGACCCAGCGCGACATTTTGAAAGATCTCGAATCACTCATCAAGCGAAATGAGGAGCCGCCGCCTCCGCCCTCCGGAGACGGGCAACAGGACCAGAACAACGGTGGCGGAGGCGGCGGCGCGAAGTCGAGCAAGAAAGCCGGCGCTGGCGCGAGGTCCCGTATGCAGCAGCAGCAGCGCGGCAGCGGTAAAGCGAATAGCGAACGACGCGCCGGTAAAGACGGCAAGGGCGGCGAGCAGCCAGGCGGCAGAAACGGCACAAATGGTAACGGCGGTCGAGGCGGCGACCAAGACGACCACGCGCGCAAGAATGCTGATCTCGACAAACACGGCGTCTGGGGACACTTGCCGCAATCGCTTCGTGCTCAGATGGACGCCTACTCCAATCCTCATCCGTTCATGCCCAAGTATGATGATTTAATTAAGCGTTATTATCGTACCATCTCCGAACAGGGTCGACGCAAAGGAGAATGATAAAACAACTAATCACACAGTCCTAGAAGACACTGAGAAAGACACACAAAAGAGATATCCAAGAGAAAACAAGGGGACAAATCAGCATTCTCGGGGACTTTGTGGTTAGCTTTTCTTGCAAGGGGGAGAGAAGCATGGGGACACGCCGTCAATTTCTCGCGCAAGGCGGGCTGGCTCTTTTGGGCACGGCCGGGACCTGTTTGGCCCTGCCCGGTGACGAGCCGGACGGTGACGACAGCCGCGAAGCTGTCCCGGACGGCTCGGCCTCCAAGGGCATGATTACCCCCAAGACGGAAGAGGCCATCGACCGCGGATTAGCCTATTTGCAACTGCACGCCGGCCGCGACGGCAGCTTCGGCACTGGACAGTACACGGGCAACACCGCCGTTACCAGCTTGGCGGCGATGGCCTTCATGGCTCACGGTGACATGCCTAACCGCGGGCCTTATGGACGAATCATCAGCAACGCCCTTCAGTTCGTGCTCCGCCAGGAAAACCGCGACGGCCTCCATCCGGGGTTTCTGCACAATCCTAGCTTCCCCTCGCATGGCCCCATGTATGGCCACGGCTTCGCCACGCTGTTTTTGGCCGAGGCAACTGGGATGGTCCATGATAAAGAACTGCGCAGCCAGCTCGATAAAAAGCTGCACGCCGCCGTCAAATTGATCCTTGACAGCCAGAACCCCGAAGGCGGTTGGCGCTACATGCCCGGCAGCCGCGAGGCCGACATCTCCGTGACCATTTGCCAGATCATGGCCCTGCGCGCCGCCCGCAACGCCGGTATCTATGTGCCGAAAAACAAGGTCGATAAATGCGTCGAGTACGTCAAAGGCTGCCAGGACCGAAGACAAGGCTATTTCCGTTACATGAAACAAAGCGGAGGAGGCGGCGGCGCCCAAAGCTTTGCCCGTACTGCCGCTGGCGTCTGCGCCCTGTACAGCGCCGGCATCTACAAAGGCCCTGAGGTCGAAATGGGCCTGGAATTTCTGCGGCGCTCGCGGCCGATGCTTCTCGGCTTCGGCGGCCGGCCCGACATGCATTATTTCTACGGCCACTACTACGCCGTACAAGCCATGTGGACCGCGGGCGGCCGCTACTGGTCCGAGTGGTATCCCGCCATCCGTGATGAACTAATCGGCCGGCAAGCGCTGGACGGCTCATGGATAGACCAGATTTGCAGCCACTACGCCACGGCAATGGCCTGCATCATTTTGCAAGTGCCGAATAATTATTTGCCCATCTTGCAGAAATAAGCGTACCGGCCGGGAGCAGAGCCTCCATCAACGGGGAAATGGCAACTCACGTTTGATGTGCCTGACGATGATGTTCGTCGATACGATCGGAGGGGATGTGCCAGCCGCAATCATCGCAGCTGGGCGCCTTGTCATAGCAGCCATCGCAGAAGAGCGGGCCGCCCAGGAAGAATTGCTCTAACCGTGCCCGCGTCTCGCCGTCCAGTTCGCCGGGATCGAGCGGCACATGCATTTCGTGGCCGCACCCTTCACAATTGCGAGAGCTGAAGCGCGTCAACAGCGGAGCATAATGGTCGTGGACGCCGCGCGGCACAACACCTTTGCCGTGACACAAAGGACAGGCTACACCGAGTTGGGCCGCGATGGCCCTGCGGATAAAATCGCTCTTATTGGGTAGTTTATTCAGCAATTCGGCCAATTCGCTTTCGACTTTGAAAGCGACAACCGCAGTCTTGTGCGACTTGCGTTCCGGCTTGGCGGACTTGCGGGACATGGACGGCTCCTCTGCGGACCAATCGTCTTTATCCTACGAGAGAACGGGCCGCTTATCTACCCTTCTTCCGTTCTGTGTCGCTGAGGATGCCATAAAAGACGACATCGAGAATATCGTCCACTTGCTTCTCAACGCAGGGACGCTCGCCGAGAAAATAATTGGTGAACATGGTGCCATAGAGTAACTTGCCCACAACGTCGGTAATGCGCTCGACGGACATGTTGCGGATGCGGCCAGCTTCGATCAGCGAGCGATACAACTCTTGCCAGCGTTTGATATTCGTCTCGCGGTGAACAAAGTAAGTCGGCTTCTTGCGGTCCTTGAATTGCGCGCGTTCTTGAATTAATAGCTCAACATATTCGGGATGCTCGGCGAAGAAACTCAAAAAGGCACGGATACCGACGCTGATGCGCTCGAACGGATCGTCGATGCCCTGAATGCGTTCATCGATACTTTGGCGCATCAGCCGCATGACGCGGTCGGCGGCGGCCAGGAAAAGTGCGCGCTTGCTGGGAAAATAGCGATAGATGGTGCCCTTGCCGACTTGCAACTTCTCGGCCAAAAGCTGGGTGTCCGTATCACTGTAACCGTATTCCGCGAACAGCTGCATGGCCGTCTCAAGGATCTGTTCTTCGCGCTGGGCCCGTCGTTGGGCACTTAGGGAGCGTCGATGATCGCTCCTGGCGGTCTGAGTCATAACCTCCCGCTCCTTCGCTGGTCAGACGGATTGGAGTTTCCTATGTTAAGACAAAAGAATGGAACTGACTGGTCAGTCCTTTATCGTTTTTAACCTCCTCAGCATATGCTGTCAAGGCGGAAAATGGGGGTGCCCCTCTGGATATTGGCGTGCGGGGTTGCGCCAGTTGCCGAGTAGATTTTTCCACTCCTTCTCCCTTGTGGGGGGGAAGGAAAAGACTGCTGGCACGTAAGCCCTCCTCCACCCCCAAATCGAGAGGGATACCCGACAAATGGTCCCGAGAGTTCTTGAATCCTTGACCTTCATAGCAAATTCTTCTGTTTGCGCAGCAGCCATTCCGTCGTCAGCAATCCCAGAGCCAGCAGGAACAGAGCCAAGTGGTTCCACACAACATACGGCGGACCTGGTGCGTTGACCGTGACGCGTGTGCCGGTCGGCAGGTCGTCGAGCAGGTTATCGGCGTCGGCAAGGGTGTAGAAACGGCCCTGCGATTCCTCGGCGGCGCGTTCCATGTCGGTCTGGTTCATACGCAGACGTTCCATCTCGCCGGGCGGGCGCACTACCTTGCACTCGGCGCGTGGCTTGGGCGTGGCCGATGGCGAGGCCAGCCAGAATTTATACTCCCCTTCCGGCGTCTGCGTCAGCACTGTCTCGTAGGTCGCCCGGCTGCCCTCCGCCTTTGGCAACTGCACGGTGCGTACTTCGGAATCGCCAGGCTTGGCGGGATTGCGGCGTTCTACGGTTACCTTGACCTCCACATCCGGCGGCGGCGGCGGAGCATCGTCGGGGAAACGCACCGTCATTTTGATCGGCTCGCCGCGGCGATACGAAGTTTGGCGGTCCAGTCGCAATTCGATGCGGCCCAGACGCGTCCGCGCCAGGTAGCGCACCGTCTCGATCCAGAAGCGATTGAAATAGGCCTGGTCTTCGCGCCAGTTCCAGCGCCATGTTTCGCAGAAGCCCAGGAACATACTGCGGCCGGCGCCGGCGAACTGCTGTACTACCAGCGGTAGACCGTCGGCACTGCCCTTCATGCCGCTCCCCTTTTTCGGCAGTACGGCCAGCACCTCGGCGGCGCGCTTGATCCGGTAGCCGTCGGCGTGCCAGTACATCTCGCGCAGGCGATTCCAGATGACCTCGTTCTCATGCTCAGCGCCGGGACTGAATTGGAAAATCGGATGTGTCCGGCCCATCGGCGTCAACAGCGGACGAAACGGCTCCTCTATGTCCGCATCGTCGGGCGCCTTGTCCGTGGTCACGTCGATGGGCAATACATCCTTCAAGGGCGAGTCTTTGTAGGCGCCCGGCGCGTAGCGCTCGCCGGCAATCATCAGCAAACCGCCGCCGCGCTCACGCACAAAATCGGCCAGATCTTTGAGATGCTCCGTCATCTTTGGATCGACTTCCGAGTGCGGATCAACATCGCCGAGAATGACCACGTCAAAACTGTTCAATTCCGTTTTGGTTGGAAACTCGGAAAGGGCACTGCGATCCTCCGAAGCGAATTGCGGGTCGGAATCCAAGAGCAGCACCTTCAAATCGATACTTTTGTTGCCCTTGATGCGATTACTTTCACGCTCCAGTAAGGTCTTCAAATAGTGATACTCCCAACGCCGGTAGCCCTCGACATAAAGGACTTTGATCTGTCGGCTCTCATGGACGAACACCGATCGTTGCAGGTGATTATTCTCGGTCGTCGCCTCATCTTCCTGACCGGGCACGTCGACGACGTAGAGTTTCTCACCCGGTTCGACCGGCTGGTGCGTGAGGATCACCTTGACAGTCTTATTCGTGCCATCGAAGTGGACAGTTTTCTTGTCGAGTATCTTGTTCGTGCTTTTTTCACGCAGCAGGACCGGCACGGAGAGGCGGTTATAGCCCTGGGCGGTGAGGTTGACCGTGAAGATGAGGCGGTCATTGACGTAGGCGCTATCGGGACCGGTCAGGTCGTGCAAAGAGAGATCCTGCACTTCCTGAGCATCGCCAATACCGACGAAGAACAACGGCACGCCCATCTGTTGAGCATATTTGGAAACCTTGACAAGATCCTCGCCCTCGGTCGTGACGCCATCGGTGAGCATGACGATGGCGGCTAGCGATGAACCGCGGAAATCGTTGAGCACCTGGCGCACGGCCGTCCCTAGTTGGCTGGAATCGTTGTGCGGCTCGGCCCGCAGATTGTGGATGGCTTCCAGGGCCGGTGGGACCTCTGCTCGCGTGGTTGCATCCTTGAGGCGATGGGCGCGACTGGAGCAGTGATAGACATGGACGCGGACTTTGCGGCGCATCAACAGGGCCGTCAGCCAGTCGGTATCGCCGCGGGTGACGAGCGCCTGGGCCAGCGACAGGCGTTGAGCGTCCGTCATGCCGTCGTGCTGGGCGAGGCGGTCGGCGATTTGCTTGATGCGTGTGTCCTTGTATGGATCGACCGTGGACATGCTTTGCGAATCATCGAAGAGGATCACGAGATCCGGCCAACTCTGGCGCTCGAACCAGACGCGATCCCGCGGTAACAGCACGGCAAGCATGAGGAACAACAATCCCAGGCGCAAGCCGATACGGAGGAAGCGCCCGCCAGTATCGCGGCGGCGCAGAGTTGGGCTGCCCTCGCGGGAGTAAATGGCGTAAGTCAGGACAAGAACGCCCAGAGCCAACAGGACCGCCAGCCAAGGATCGGCGCGGTTGTCCCAGAGATAGGGCTGATATTCCAAGCGCCAATGGCTACTTTCCCCGGGAGCCGGTGCTTCGATGCCGGTGACGCCTTCCAGGAAACGCCGCCCGGATTCCGGCAGAAAGGCGAGGAAATCGCCGGTGATCGCATCGTGAGCGAGGATGCCGGCAATGCCGAAGACGCAAGCCAAGAGCAGCCATGACGAGATGAGCAGGGTCCACCTGGCCTTGGTACGCGGCCGGAGCGATTCGGCATCTTCGAGCGGCGTCACTGCGGCACTGTAATGGCCGAAGTGCCAGGCCAACACGATCTCGGCCACCAGCAGAATGAGCACCAGGAGAAGCAGCCAACGAGCCACGAGATCGCCTAAGGGCATCAACACCCGTTCCGGCTCACCCTCGGTCGGCGGTGCATGCTTGACCTGGCCGAGATCGGTAACGATCTGTACATCCCATTCGGGATAGGTTTTCTGCAAATCTTCGCGCGTGGTGCGCGTCAGGTCGCTTTCGCTGAGCTGTTGCGCTTCATTGACGGCCGGCACATTAACGGCGAACAGATGCTGCTGCGGATGCTGGCCAATGCTGATGCTGTAGACGCCGCTGATATCGGTATCGGTCCAGCGCAGCACAGCGGCCTCATCCTGGCTCTCCAGGCGGACCGATTCACTGCGTCCGGCAGGCGTGCGAATGGTTGCCTCGGCACCGCTGGCCACGTTGGGCAAATACAGCTCGATCGGTTCGCCGACCTGCAAGACCTGCTCGCGCAAGCGGGCGGCTGAAGCGTAGTAGAGCAACTCCTGCATCAGCGGCGCGAAGCTCGGCGAGGTGGGCCAATTGTTCCAGTCGGCGTTGATGGTGGTGGTGAGGAGCACGACCCGGCCGCGCATTCGGCCGCCTCCCTGGTACCCACGCTCTCCTCCCTTGTCTCCTCCCAAGGCGGGCAGAGGAGGAGCCGGTGGCCGCCAGTCCAGAAGGGCGGGACCGCCCGACAGCGGCGATGCTTTCGGCTGGCCCGGTATGGCGACTGGCACAAACGACAAAATGCGGCGTGGACTGGCATGGGGAGCCGGCTCTGTCTGAATAAACTGCCGGAAACGGGCGGCAAGCAGATACTCGCGCGCCGATTCGCTGCGGAACGGTTTGAGTGGATCTTCACGGTCGGCATCGGCATCCATCGCCAGTTGGAACTCGTAACCGCTGTTGGCCTTGGCATAATCAGTCAAGCGGGCCGGCAGCAGCCCTTTGCCATCGCGGTACAGCAAGTCGTTATACGAGGCGAGGTCCACATTGGGGCCAAGGCAGAAGACGACGCTGCCGCCGCGGCGGACATGATTTTCCAAACGGCGTACTTCGGCCAGACTGAAACGTGGCACATCGCACAGGAAGACGCAATCATAGGGCGTCAGGTCGCCCAACCCCTCATCGGCGAACTGCGACAGGGAGATGACTTTGGGCCGGGCTGCCACTGTGGGGGGAGCGGTCCCTTCGTCGTAGGGATTGAGAGCTACGCGCAGCCATTCGCTGGCGCGATCGAACGCCTCGATCGCCGGCTTGCCGTTGACGAGCAAGACTGGCACCGTGTTCTTGACCGTGACCACGGCGCGGCGCACATCATCCAGCGCCAGGTCATCGTTGGCCGCCTGCACCTCCAGGATGTAATCACCGGGAGCGGGGAACTTGTAGGTGAACGTGACTGGGGCCGCTTCGCCGCGCTTGATCTGCGGGATGGACTTTTCCTCTACTTCATGCAGCTCAAGGGCCCTGTCCGCTGCAGCAGCCTTGGTCTTGCCGACGTACAAGTGAACGTGGACATCGCTGCGTGTCTCGCCGTAATTGGTCAGTGTGGCGACGATCGGCGTCGTCCGGCCAGTAACCGCCATCGAGTCATCGAGGGCAAGGTTAGTCACGGCCACATTGTCGGCTCCCTCGCGGCCGACATCGACGAAGATAGTTTGTGCACGCTCCTTGATTTTTTGCAGCAGCGCTGAGAGGGCCGCCGGCTGGCGGGCGATCCAGGTAGACTGTTGCAAATCGGTGAGAAAATATACCTCACGGGCCGGATATTTGCCGGGCGAGGCACGTACCAGACTTTCGACAGTGTTGAGGGTAGCGGCAAGGTCGGCGTTGCCGTGCGTTAGATGCAAATTCTCGATCTCGGCAACGACTTTACGGGCATCCTCCGACGGCTCCGGCACGATACGCCGCGGCGGCGCGGCCATGAGGACGACGCTGAAACTATCTCCACCGCTCGATTCACGCACAATTTGAGCAGCCAAGGCGCGGGCGCGATCGAAGCAAGTTTCTGCTTCCTTTTTCAGCCCCATGCTGAAGGAACCATCGACGACGAGAATCTTATGAGCGCGCTGGCTGCCAGCGGCCAAGGCGTTGGCGCCCTCGGGGGCGAACCAGCGCCACACCGCCTCAGCCCAAGGCGTGATGCTAGCCATAGCCAGCACCAAAAGCAGGACCATCAAGCAGCGAACGGTCAGCAGAAGGATCTGCTCCAGCCGCATGCGCCGTGAGTTCTTTTTCTGCGCCGCCAACAAGAAGCGCATGGCCGCCCAGGTGACGACCTTGAAGCGGCGGCGGTTGAGCAGGTGGATGATAATGGGAATGGCAACAGCGCCGCTGGCCACGGCGGCGACCGTCAACGGTGCCTCGACGAAAGCAAACGGGAGCCAATTCACGAGTATCCTCTCCCAAGTTTCAAAGCCGGCGAACGGGAGTGTTAGGGCTAACGGACTTTTCCCTCCCCCTTATGAGGGAGGGTTCGGGTGGGGGGACACCCCTCCTTGGCTCCATTGCCTTTACACCCCTCAGCCCTCCCCCACAAGGAGGAAGGAGGTTTGGTCCGGTAGCGCTAAGACCGGCTCGCCAGTGGATCACGAATGATGACTGCTGCGGGCCAGGCGATGCGCCAGGTAACCTGACAGCACGATGCCCAGCTGCATGTCCGTGCGCAAGGTCACGTAATCGATGTTCTGCGCCAAACAGCCGCGCTGTAATTCCATCAAAAAATTCTCCATCTGCTCCAGATAGCCATCGCGCAGCGAACGCGGATCGGTCAGCATCTCTGGATACTGCTCCAGACCGCGAAACAGCGTCGCCTCCTGAAACGGGAATTCCAACTCAGCGCGATCGAGAACATGCATGACAATGACTTCGTGCCGCTTATGGCGTAGATGCTTCAAACCCTTGAGGACATCCGGCAAATCGTCGAAGAAATCGCTGAACACCACGATGATGCCACGGCGCGGGATGCGTTCGGCCAGGTCGTGAAAGATCGGCGCCAGGCTGGTGCGTTCACGTCCGGCCCCTTTGTTGAGGCAGGCGATCATCTGCTTGAGGAGCGCCGGCTGGCTGGCCGGCTTGAGCAGCTGACGCACCTGGTTATCGTAGGTTACCAGCCCGGCGGCATCTTGTTGATGCAGGATCAGATAAGCCAGCGCCGCCGCACCCATGCAGGCATAATCATATTTGCTGACGAGCGGCTTACTGTCGTCGCCGAGGGGGCCGGAACCGTATTGCATCGACTCGCTGGCATCCACCAATAACCAACAAGCCAGGTTCGTCTCTTCCTCGTACTGTTTGAGATAAAAACGTCCAGTGCGGCTGTAGACTTTCCAGTCGAGGTGCTTCAAATCGTCGCCGGGCACGTACTCGCGGTGCTGGGCAAACTCGACGGAGAAACCGTGATACGGACTTTTGTGCATGCCGGACAAATAGCCCTCGACGATCAGCCGTGCCTGCATCTCCAGATTGCGGACTTTTGCCAGCGCAATGGGATCGAGATATTGGTGGGTGTCTTGCATGAGCATTCCCTGGTACGAGCACGACAACGAAAGAGCCTCTTCGGTATTCAAGCGCCGGTCAGCCGTTTATGGAGACCAGCCTCCGCGTAGGTCTCCTCGGAGTTCACAGGAATGACCAGATCGGTCCGCAGTCCCAGAGACAGCGTGGGAAGCGGCCGACCCAGTGCCAGAGGCGAGCGCCAGACATCGATGGCATCCTTTTGGCCGCGTTGATCGACAAGGACCTCGCGTATGACCTTAGAGCGCCTTGCAAGTAGGTGTAGCGGCTATAGGTCTTCCTCCCTCCCCCCTTATGGGAGAGAGTGGGGGGTGGAGGGGAAGTGCAAATGAGCCACGGAGTTCTGCCTCCTACCCTCACCTTCCCCCACCAGGGGGGAGAGAAAGATCTGCTCGTCCTTAGAACCATTCATTCCCTCCCGTGTCTCCCCTTTGTTGAGCGATACCGGCTCCCTAAATCTCTGCCTGTCCCGCCCCGATGGCAGCTTGCTCATTCGGATCGCGCGGGATGCGCTCGATAAGCCGGCGAACGATGTCGTCCGGTTTGATGCCTTCGGCCTCGGCGTTGAAGTTGGTGATGATGCGATGGCGCAACACAGGGGCGGCGACGGCGCGCACGTCTTCGCAAGAGACGTAATAGCGGCCGTGCAGCACGGCGCGGGCCTTGGCGGCAAGGATGAGGAATTGCGTCGCGCGCGGGCCGGCGCCCCAGGTGACGTAATCGCGGATGAAATCGGGCACATCGATTTCACTTGCCTTTGCTCGGGGGGCGGATGCTCCCCGCTCAGCGGTTATCTTGTCGGCAGCGACGCGGCTGCCTTTGCGCGTCAGGCGCGTGAATTTCATGGCATAGCGGATCACATACGGCGCCACCGGCACCTTACGCACGATGTCCTGCATCTCCAGAATGTCTGTCGCCGACAGCACACGCTCGATCTGCGGCACGTGCGTTGTCGTCGTCTGTTCGACGATGCGGAATTCTTCCTCTTCGTCAGGATAATCGACGAGGATGTTAAACATGAAGCGATCTTGCTGCGCTTCGGGCAGCGGATAGGTGCCTTCTTGTTCGATGGGATTTTGCGTAGCCAGGACGAAGAATGGATCAGGCAGCTTGTGGCGCGTGCCGCCAACGGTGACCTGGCGCTCTTGCATAGCTTCGAGCAGAGCCGCTTGCGTTTTCGGCGGCGTGCGGTTGATTTCATCGGCGAGGATGACGTTGGCGAACAACGGGCCATGCAGGAACTTGAACAGGCGCTGGCCGGTCGTCTTGTCCTCCTGCAAAACCTCGGTGCCCGTGATGTCCGACGGCATAAGGTCCGGCGTGAACTGGATGCGGCTGAAGCTCAGACTGAGAGAATCGGCCAGTGTACGGATCATGAGCGTTTTGGCCAAGCCGGGCACGCCGACGAGTAAACAGTGGCCGCGCGCGAAGATAGCGATGAGCAGTTCTTCGAGGACTTTCTCTTGGCCGACGATGGCCTTGCTCAACTCCTTGCGGATGCGGCGATAGCCGCTGTTGAGCCGTTCGATGGCGGAGAGATCGCCTTCGATACGCGGCCAGGCTTCGGCCGGGGCCGCTTCGATTTCCGGCAGCTCTTCCTCAGGGAGAAGCTCGGCGGCCGGGCCAGTTGGCTCATCGCCAGACAACCAGGTGCCGCAGCCGCACAGCCGGCGCCCGCCGGCCGGCACCTGGACAATCAGACCACAAGTCTTGCAACGAATGTTCATTTGCCTGCTCTTTTTGGGTCAACACCTTTCGGCATCACGGAATTCTGGTCGAACCCGTGTCCCCCGGGTGTAGCAACGCATGTTTGGCTGCTTAACGCCTTTTGGTATCACGGAATTCGGCACTGCTGTTTAAGCCCCAAGCCTCGCCGCCAAGGGCGACAAATGGCCACGCCGCATCCAGACGAATCACAGGACCGTCTTCGCTCGCCAACAAGGAAGACACACGCAGCATCCACGTGTGCTCGCCTTCTTCTGGAAGCCTTCGTTTTGCCAGCGCCGTCCGTATGGGTGATTCGATCCGATAATTCAAACGCTGTACCAATTGGCCCGTCTTTGGATCGTAACAAGACAACGGGAAGACGGCTTCGGGGGCGAGTAACGGGCCTAAATCCCATTGTACCGTTCCTAAAAGAGAACGAAACCGGAATTGTGTCTCGGAATCGAATGTTTTCGGCCAGACAGCCAGATAATCTCCCACGCGCCGCACCTGTCCGTTAGCGATCGGCAGCGGCCGCCGCCACAGGACGTTGCCGTCCGCCAGAGAGCGAGCGACCAATAAGCGATCTTCAATGGTGTAAACCGCCTCAGCATCGAAGTCCCAGGCGCCCCGATCCAGTGTCTTGGCTGCCAAGAGCTGCGGCCGAGGCCAAACCGCTTTGCCACTGACGCGATCAAGACGCTGCAAGAAATACCCGATATTCGCTGGCTGCACGCACAAAAGCAAATGGCCGCGTCCTTGCACCGAAGGCAGCTCGCCGCTGCGCGTGGTGACACCGGGCGGTCGGTGCGTCCACAGGCATTGTCCCGTTCGGGCATCGAGCAGTATCACCTGCCGATGGTCCGGTATCACACACAGAACACGTTCGTCCAGCGCCACGGGAGGCCGTTGCCAGAGATCGCGGTGGTCGGCAGCTTCGTGGATTTGTCGTCCGGTCGCCGCATCAAGGAGCCAGCGTCGGCCAGATGTTTGAATGAGGACGGTCTCAGCGCCAGCGTGATAGCACGGCGCGAAACAGCCCTGCGGAAAGGGCAGATGCAATCGAGCGTCCGGCGCCCAGCGGTCCCACAGCACGGTGCCAGTCTCGGCATTCAGGGCGAACAGTCGTCGCTGATCTTGCAGGAAAAACAAGCGTCCGGCGGCGAGCCGAAAATCGGCCAGCGGTTCCGGCGGCTGCGGATCAAGGACCACGCGCACTTCGTCGCAAGGAGCGCGCGGATAGCGCCCGGTCACGGGAGCAGGGAAGGACCAGAGCAGCCGGCCGTTCTCGCGGTGCAGACAAGCCACGCCTTCCGCGCCAGCGGCGAGGATCAGGCCCGCATGACAGCCTGCCCAGCGGGGCACAAACGACAAACACTGCGTCCAGCGAATTGCTCCGGTGCAAGTGAGGCGACAATTCAAGCGTCCATCTGGCAAGCCAGTCAACAGCAACTCCGGGTCGCACTCCTGCCAGCCAGCCAGGATCCGCTCACCGCGGTCCAGCCGCACGTGCCAGGTGCGGAACAACGGCAGAGAAGGTATTTCGGTAGAACCAGCGCCGCGCCAGTCGGTAGAATTGGTGTTGCACCGGTTGAGGGCAACAGGTCGTCCTTGGCGATCCATCACCGGAACGGTGCGCAAACTCTCCTCTGCGCGGATGGATTCCCAAATCCGATTGGCACGATCCGTTTGCCTGGCATCCTGCCAGATCTGAGCTGCACGCAGCAGAGCATGGAGCCGGTAGCGCGGCGGCAGAGGAATGGCAGCCGCCTGTGCAAGGGTGCTCTGGGCGTCTTGCCAGCGCTTTTCTTCAGCGGCGTGCTGGGCCATCCGCAGCAGCACATTTTGCTTCACAATAAGCGACTCCTCAAGTAGCTTTTTTACCTTAGCCGTCTTCGCTTGGCGGCGCAAGAGTCCCTCGAGGCGGCGGAGCGTTTGCAAGGCCTCCTCTTCGTGTGAGGCATCGGCCTGAGCACGGGCCAGTTGCAGCAGGGCGGTTGTCGAGCGCGGATGGCGCTGACTCTCGCCCTTATGTTCTTCCAGAAGCAACCGCGGCGGCACGAAAACGAAGAGCGTTTGCTGATCGGCCACAGCGAGTACGCCGTTGGCATAGGCGAGATTGCCGGCCGGCAAACGGTGCAGTCTGACCGGATCATCGGCGGGCCGACCGTCGCTCTGGCGGAGAGCATAAACCACGCCTTCCATCCAGGGTGAGCCAGGATCGCGTACCTGTGTGGTCGGGAATAGTACCAGGTCACCAATCAAAAGCCCTCGGCCGGCCGGCGTCAACTCGCCGGTGTCCGGGACAGACCAGACGGGATTACCGTTGTCCGCCCGCACCGCCCGTAGTCCCGTGGGCGTGGTGAAAATTAGTCGTCCCTGGCCGACGCCCAAGAGATGCACGACCCGTAGCGGCTCCAGTTCCCAGAGTATGCGCCCCGTGGCCGGATCGAGACAGAGCAGCGTGTCGGAGTCTGCCGGCGCCACATACAGTCGGCCCCCGGCGAACAGCACCGGCGCCAGGTCGCGCAGCTCCGGTCCGTGCGTATCGGACGTTCGTCGGGGATAGCGGATGGCCCAGTTCCTTCGGCCGGTCAGGGCATCGACGGCGACGACCGCCCCGTTGTGCGTACAGTAGACGATCTGCGTCCCGGCCAAGGTCAAGCGATGATGGCGATAGCGCGGCTGACCGATTGGGATATCGCTGATTTCGCACACGTCGCAGCGCCAACGCAAGGGCGGCTCGCTGGCATCCTCGGCAGGGTAACAATCGATGGCAGTGAGGCAGCGATTGCCGTGGTAGCGTGTGGAGGCAATCCAGATCAGTCCATCGGCGACGACGGGAGCGCCTTCAAAAAGGGAATGATCATGGGCGATGCCGCGGACGCGCCAACGAAAATGCTCACCCTTATCATCTGGCCGAAGACGCAAACAGGCCAGGAAAGTCTCGTTATCGCGGTGCGGCGACGGTGCTTCAGCGCCGATATTCTGTGCCCCCAGACGGACGTAGACATGATCGCCGTCGACAGTCAGGGCGTAGCGCAAGTCCGGCGGCGCGGGAAGGTGCAAGTTCGGCTGCACACCGCCGTTGGTGCGGGCAACATCGTACCATTCCTCGCTCTGCCCATTGCGAAGATCGAATGCTGTCACGTAACGCGCATCGGCCACCAAGATCCGATGGCCGACAAGAACAGGATAGAAAGCAAGCGTCCGTGCCTGAGCCGCGTTGACGGCCGGCGCCGCCTCGTTCTCCCCTCCCGTTCCGGGGGGCGAGAAGGGAGGGACCTGACGATTGCGCTGCTCCAGGCTGAAGCTCCAGGTCGGCCCTTCACGGCACAATGCGCTAAGACGATCCAAGATGTCCTCAGAATGCGAATCGCCCATCGCCCCTTCACGGTCACGGCTCCGTTTCGTACTCCGCATTTCTGCAGCCAGTGCCCGAAGCAGATCAACATAGCGTCCCTTGCGTCCTGCCAACGTCCCCTCGGCCTGAGCGTGAGTCTGTCGATAAACCTCCAGCGCTGTCATCCATTCGCTATCCTCACCTTGAAACAATCGGGCCAACAATTGCTTGGCTTGCACGCGGGCCGGATCAAGGCGGAGATCGGGATAGACAAGGGACAGATCACTTTGCTGGCGCTGCGGGCTGGCGGGGGAGCGGGCATCAGGCAGCGGCGCGAGAAGCCGCCACCATTCCTCGGCTTCCTCAAAACGTCCGCGCTCGAAGGCGAGATCGCCAAGTAGATCGATCGCCTTCTCGGCGGCGCGGGTGCAGAAAGCGTCCTCAACGAGTTTGCGGAGCTGGGAAACATCGCGCTCGGCCTGGGCTTGTTGGAGCTTCTTGTGTGCCTGGCTTTCGTAGCGCTGGCGATACAGACGCAGAGCATCAGCAGGCAAGGAAGCAAGTTGGATCTGGCAAAGCCGGCCGGCCCGAACACTATGATTGGGCGAGATCGCCACGAGGTCGTTGCCGGCGCTGTTCAGGATCGATTGCAACTCCTCGATGGCCTCGGACCATTTGCGCTCGTCTAGACGTTTACGCGCCTCGGCCAGCCGAAGAGCAGCAGCACGGCTTTCGCCGCTGAATATGATAGATTGCCTGTCCGCGCCGCGCACCGGCACGGTAAGAATGAGCAGCAGGATAGAAACCAGACAGCGCAGAACACAACGATGGATCATGCGCTGATTATACCAGTCCTCTATTCGTCTACCAGCATGACGAGAATCCGGTAGAATTAAACGAGCCAGAAGTGTTAGCCACAGACAATTCACCGCTAACACTTCCGGCTCGTTCGATTGGACAGTGCCAGGATGAGGGGCGAGGCACAGATGGCTGATAATCCACAAGGCGAAGCAATCAAAAGTTACACGTGGCGGACGGTTTGCCGAGTTGGCGAGTTGGCCGACGGCGAGGGCAAGACCGTCACGGTGAACGGACGACTCATCGCTATCTTTCACGTGCAAGGACAGTATCACGCCATCGACGACACCTGCCCTCACATGGGTGCCTCGCTCAGCGGCGGCTATGTCGAGGAAGGTACGGTAACGTGTCCCTGGCATGCCTGGCGTTTCCGCTTATGCGATGGCGTTTGGGCCGACAATCCGCGCATCAAGATCGGTTCCTACGCCGTGCGCGTTGAGGGTGAGGCGGTACAGGTTCGCATCGAGGAAGTGCCGGCCCACAAACCGTGAGGGGCAAACAGATGAAACGAGCGCGCTGGCTGTGCGGCCTTGTGGCCCTGGCGGGCGGTCTGGCGGCGACGAGCCTGTCTGCCCAGGTCCGCCGCGCCCCGGAGCGGCTGCCGGCGCCGGCGCCCGAGGCCAAGTTCACGCCCCGGTTCGAGGCGTTGGCCGAGACCAAGCTGCTCATGGAGGGACTGGCCCAGCCCAATTATCGCGCCGTGGAAAAGCACTTGCAAGGCAAAGGTCCGCCCGATGTCGATACCTGGATGTTCGCCCGCGGGCAAGCGTTGTTGATCGCTGAGACCGGCAATCTGCTATTGTTGCGGCCGCCCCGCAACGAGGGCCGCGATATCTGGATGCGCCGCGCCACGGACATGCGTCAGTCGGCCGGCGCTCTGGCGCGGCAGCTGGGCAACCGCAACCTCGCCGGCAGCCGAACTGCCCTGCTCGATTTGACCGACAAGTGCAATGCTTGCCATCGCACCTTCCGCGTCCCAACACGCATCGGGCCGAATGAAGAAAACTAACCCACAGAGTCACAGAGAACATAGAGGAGAAGAAAAAAGAAAGCAGAAGAACCATCCAGCAATTCACGCGCTTGCTTGCGGCTCGATTGTTCTTTCTTCTCTGTGTTCTCTGTGAGTCTGTGGTTGGAGGTCCCTCTCGATTTGGACATGTAGGAAGGCTTATGTGCCCGAGGTCTTTTCTCTCCCCCTTGTGGAGGGGGGAGAAAAGAACAGACCGATTCAACTGTCCCCAGTATAGAAACGCCCTGGCTTTGCACCTTTGCAACAGCGCGTCCGGCGCGTACAATGGAAGACAATTGTTGCTTTTGAATTGCCGACACCTCGAAGGGTCAGCCACATGGACGCGGCACCATCGCCGGTGGGGGTTGCCGCCGCATCGCCAGCGCCGCCGCAATGGCCGGCCGAGCCGCGGTGGCTTGAGCCACCGAGCGATCTTTCTGTTCGTCTGCCTTGTGAACCTGAGCCGGCCTGGTCGCGCCCGGCCCAGGGAGCGGCTGTGTTGTTTTTATTGCTGGCGCTGGCGCTGCTCGGTTGGCACGCCTGGTCTGCACAACGCTGGGGCTGCCGGCCGACGACGCTCGAAACCGATGCTCTCCTTTCGCCATCGCTGGATCTGAACCAGGCAGATCACGTTCAGCTCATGCAATTGCCCGGTGTGGGCGAAAATCTGGCCCGGCGCATTGAGGCGTATCGCATCGCGCATCACGGTTTCCGCCATGTGGACGAACTGCGGCAAGTGAGCGGCGTCGGCCCGAAATTGCTAGAAAAGATGCGACCCCATGTCTATGTTGAAGCGCCGGCCAGCGCTGAGGAAGACAAGCCAGCGGCGAAAGAGATCCGCCCCGTCGTAGCGAAAGTTGAGGAAGAAAAGAAGCCGCTCATCGTAAGTCGGAAGGAGCCGTTGACCGAGCCTATCGACGTGAACCATGCCACGGCCGCCGAGTTGCGGCGCCTGCCCGGCATCGGCCCAACCCTGTCGCAACGTATTATCCAGACGCGCGAACAGCAACCATTCCGCTCGGTGGAAGACCTGCGGCGTGTGCGGGGCATCGGCGCGAAAACGCTGGAGCGGCTGCGGCCGTTCATTATCATCGTCAAATAGGGAATCGAGAACGAGCCGGAGGTGTAAGCGACGGCAAAGCAACCGTCGCTTACACCTCCGGCTCGTTCTCGGAAGGGAGCACGAGATGGCAGCCAAATTCGATCTGGTCAGTCCTTTTCAACCTGCTGGCGATCAACCGCAAGCCATTGCCAAACTTGTCGAGGGCTTGCGCAATGGCCGGCCCTTTCAGACGCTTCTCGGCGCGACCGGCACCGGCAAGACATTCACCGCAGCTCATGTGATTGCGCAATTAAATAAACCGACGTTGGTGTTGGCTCATAACAAGACGCTGGCCGCCCAGCTCTACAAAGAGTTCAAGGGCTTCTTCCCGCACAACGCCGTCCACTATTTCATCAGCTATTACGACTATTATCAGCCCGAAGCCTACATCCCCCAGCGCGACATCTACATCGAAAAAGACGCCCTCATCAACGAAAACATCGACCGCCTGCGTCTGGCTGCCACCAGCGCTCTGGTCAGCCGTGAGGATGTCGTCATCGTCGCCAGTGTGTCCTGTATCTATGGCCTGGGTTCGCCCAGCGATTATAAGCGCATGATGATCCGTCTCGTCAAAGGCGACCTCATCAACCGCGACGATCTGCTCCTGCGTCTGGTGGACATTCAATACGAGCGCAACGATGTGGCCTTCACACGCGGCAAGTTCCGCGTTCGCGGCGACGTGATCGAGGTGTGGCCGGCTTACGAAGAGTTCGGCATTCGCATCGAGCTGTTCGGCGATGAGGTCGATGCCCTGGCCATCATCCATCCAACCAGCGGCGAGACGCTGAAAACGCTGGAGGAATTGTACATTTATCCAGCCAAGCACTTTGTCACGCCGGAAGAGCGCGTGCGCCAGGCCGTCGAGGGCATCCGCGGCGAATTAGAGGAACGGCTGGAACAGTTCAAAAAAGAGGGCAAATTGCTGGAAAAACAGCGTCTGGAAGCGCGGACGCGCTTCGATATGGAGATGCTACTGGAAGTCGGCCACTGTCCCGGCATCGAAAATTACGCCCGCTGGTTCAGCGGCCGCAAGCCTGGCGAGCCGCCCTACACGCTGCTGGACTTCTTCCCGGATGATTTCCTGATGATCGTCGATGAATCGCATGTTACCTTGCCGCAACTGCGCGGCATGTTTGCCGGCGATCACAGCCGCAAACTCACGCTGGTCGAGCACGGCTTCCGCCTGCCCAGTGCCCTGGATAATCGCCCCCTGCGTTTCGACGAGTGGGAGAAACGCGTCAAGCAAGCCCTGTTTATGTCGGCGACGCCCGGACCCTATGAACTGGAGCGCTGCGGCGGCGAAGTGGTGGAACAGATCATCCGCCCCACCGGCCTCGTCGATCCGTTGTTGCACGTCCGCGCGGCGCGCGGGCAAGTACCGGATTTGATCGAAGAGATCAAAAAACGCGCCGCCCGCAAGGAGCGCGTGTTGGTGACGACGCTGACCAAACGGCTGGCCGAAGATCTCAGCAATTATTTCCGTGATGCCGGTCTGCGCTGCAAATGGCTACACTCGGAGTTGGACGCCATCGAGCGCGTGCAAATCTTGCGCGAGCTGCGCGAAGGGGCATTTGATGTCCTGGTTGGCGTCAACCTGCTGCGGGAGGGACTTGATTTGCCGGAAGTGTCGCTGGTGGCTATCCTCGACGCCGACAAAGAAGGATTTCTACGCTCCGAGACATCGCTTATTCAGACGATTGGTCGAGCGGCCCGCAACGTTAACGCCGAGGTCATTCTCTATGCTGATCGCGTCACCGATTCGATGCAGCGGGCCATCGACGAGACGCGTCGTCGCCGCGAGTTGCAATTGAAGTACAACGCCGAGCACGGCATCACGCCAGAGACGGTTCGCACCGCCATCAGTATGGGTATCGAGGAAGAGATCGCCGCTCGCAAACTGGCGGCGGAGGCTGCTGGCAAAGCCGATGATGTCGTCACCGAGGAACAGATCGAAGAACTGCATCGCGAGATGCTCAAAGCCGCCGATGAGCGCCGCTACGAAGATGCCGCCAAGCTGCGCGACCTGATCGCCAAGCTGAAGGGCGAGCCAGTAGCCTCGCCGCAGATCAAGAAACCGCGCAGCCGGCGACGCCGAGGGAACGAACCGAATCGATAGAATAGCTGATGGAGATCACCTCGATCTCGTTGGATTTCTCGACCGACTACCGACTACCAGTCTGAAGGCATAGGCAGTCCGTCGTTGGGGATGAGGGCCAGACCGTAAGTAGTTGAGCTCATGCCTTGGGCAATGTTCCTGACACTGCCGTCGCCGAGTCCGGCCAGAATGACACCGACATGGCCAGTCGAGGCATTGGCATACGTGGCGCACGTCGGGTCGGTGGCACCGATTTGGAAGTAAGCGTTGGGCGGCACAGTGAACGCGCCGACCGCACCCAGGTGGGTGCTGTTTAGCGTGGTATTAGCCCACGTCGTTCCGGTGCTGTTGTTACTGGTCGTATTGCATTCGCCGATTTTTTCGATCCACATAATGGTGTTCGTCGTACCGTCCGGGAGAGAGGCCGGGAAACGAGCACCGCCCGCGTAACCGGCGTTGATGTTGAAGGTTACCGTGCCGTTGCTCGCGTTGTAAGCAGCAGCCGAGGCCCCAAACAGCAAGGCATTGGCGGCGTAGGAAGAGTCGAGCGGATAGGTAGTAAGCGAACAGCTCGAATCGGAAGGGCAAAAGAATACCTTGACGCCTATTTGGGTGTTGTTGGCGTAGTGCCAGACAGCGTCTGAATCGTTGTTGGCTTGCATCAACGCCATGATGCCATTCCAGATGTTCCCTTGCTCGATGAAGGGCAGAATAAAGGCATGAGGCTGACCGCGCACGTTCCGTCCGTTGTAGGTAGCGTACTGACCAGGATAATAACCCAAGATAGGAGGCAATTGAGAGGTATAGGTGTCGGCACAGTTTTGGATGGCTAGCCCTAGCTGTTTAAGGTTGTTGCTGCATTGGCTACGGGCAGCAGCCTCGCGCACCTTCTGCACGGCTGGCAACAGCAGGCCAATAAGAATGGCAATGATAGCGATCACCACCAATAACTCAATGAGTGTGAACGCACGTTTACATGGTCCAAGCATACACATATGTGTATGCTTTCTCTGTAATAGTCTGGACATGAAGAGTTGCATGTTGCATTCCTCCTAAAAGAAAAAAATACATTTATCTCCAAGAAAAAGAGACGGAAAGACTTTTCCGATCTCATTTCAACTCAATGGAATAATCTTGCGGTCCGGATCTGACTTCGTAGGTCAAACCCGATTGTTCGGGATTGCCGTACTTGGACGGAATAGCGATGCTTTCTGGAGGCACAGGCATACCTTTGGGCGGCGGCGCCACTTTCGACTTTTCGACAGTGCCTTTTTCGGACGCCGGAAGAGTAATCACGGTAATTTTCACTGGACCCGCTGGGACTTTGCGGATTGTGTACTTACCCGCGTTGATCGAGGAGGCGCCGACAATTTGGTTATCTTGGTTGAAAAAGGTGACGGTGCCGCTGGGTAGCAGTTTGCCTTGATAGCTGACCGTACCGGACACTTCACCTGTGCTCTTGCCGCAACCAGCCGCGAACAGGAGCAACACCATGCCAAAACCAATTCCTCTCTGCACCAAGCGAGAGTTGGGACGTCGGATACCGAGACAAGCAGCCACGGAACAAGTTCCCCTAAAGAATCCATTTGCAGCGATGGCGCGATCCCATCTCTATGCAGATGCCCATCATATTAGTTCTCCGATGATGAGAAAATGATGAAAAATTCTGAATTTTTGTCTCTCCTGCCCGCCCGCTGCGCCAGCAAGAGACACCTTAAAGATATGTTTCCCGAAGTAGGCAAACGGCCAGTATCCGCCAGCTGGTAAAGTCCCATTAGCCGGCGGACGCCGGCCGCTCACCGTCATACCTGTCTGCCAATTTTGGCCTATAGTTTGCATAAGTAGAGAGCCGATACATTCCGCAACCCTATCTTGAAGGAGGAGCGGCCGATGACTCACAAAATCCACGAAAACCACAAGCATGTCCACAGCGAGCACTGCGGACACACACGCATCCAGCATGATGGCCACATTGACTATCTGCACGATGGCCGTCTGCACAATGCGCACGAGGATCATTACGATGAGCACGTCCTGGCGGTGAACGCGACGAACCCGGATCACTGTGCTCCGACCGCCTGCCAATGCAAACACGAGGGTTGCGGCCACGAGAAGGTGCCGCACGGCGACCATTTCGATTATCTGGTCAATGGCCGTCTGCACCATCCGCACGGCGACCACTGCGACGATCACGGCCCCGTTACCGTGGTGTAGATAAATGGCTAGCTGCGACGTGCCGCGGAGCGTGAACGCACTCCGCGGCGCGTCGTAGCTAGCCATTCATGTTGGCTTTTGGGCCGCCAACGCTTTCGTTATTTCCGCCAGCGATCGGGTATTGAATACATCGCCTTTTTCCAGCCAGCCGCGGCGGGCCACGTCCACGCCGTAGCGGTACAGCGCGACCTCGCCGGCACTGTGGGCGTCGGGATTGATGACGATCTTCACGCCCAGCGCCTTGGCCCGTTTGCAATGAATCCAGTCGAGATCGAGCCGTTGCGGATTGGCGTTGATCTCGATCATCGTTCCGCTCTCCGCCGCTGCCTGCAATACGGCTTCGAGATCTACTGGATAGCCTTCGCGTCTCAGCAGCAAGCGGCCAGTGGCGTGGCCGAGCATGGTGACGTAGGGATTGCGAAGTGCCTTGATGATCCGCGCTGTCATCTCCTCGCGTGATTGTTTGAAATGACTGTGGACGCTGGCCACGACGTAATCGAAAGTCGCCAGCACATCATCGCTGTAATCGAGTCGGCCGTCGGCGAGGATGTCGCACTCGGTCCCCTTGAAGATTTTGAATCCCTTTAGTCGCTTATTGATACAGTCGATCTCCGCTTGTTGTTGCCGAACGCGCTCAGGGCTGAGACCGTTGGCGATGGTCAGTGATTGCGAATGATCAGCCAGACCGAGATATTTCAAACCGAGTGCCTGGGCCGCCCGTGCCATCTCCTCGACGCTATTGTGACCGTCGCTATAGGTAGTGTGGCAGTGGAAGACACCCTGAATGTCATCGGCTTCGATGAGGCTGGGCAACTCGCCGTTGGCTGCGGCGTCCATCTCGCCGGTGTTCTCGCGCAGCTCCGGCGGGATGTAGGCCAAATCGAGCGCCCGGAAAATGTCGGCCTCATCGCGGCAGCGGATACGGTATTCCGGTCCGGCCAGCTCGTATTCATTCAGCTTGAGTCCGTATTGCTGGGCGCGCTGACGCATGGCGATATTGTGTTCCTTACTGCCAGTGAAATAGTGCAGGGCAAATGGGAACTGCTCATCGTGGACGATGCGCAAGTCAGCATTCATGAACAGCCGGCCATCGCCCTGGATAAGAACGCTTGATTTGGTGGCGCCGCGGGCGATCACCTGCGTCACGCCGGGCAGCGTGACAAAGCGATCCATGATCGGTTTGGGGGCATCGGAACTGATGAGGAGATCGATGTCTTTGATGGTTTCGCGCCGCCGCCGCAAGCTGCCGCACAACTCCATGCGGATAATGCCGGGAGCCGTACGCAACCCGTCGATCAGCCAATTCGCCAGGGCCAATGCCTGATCGAGGCGCACACGCGAACCCATCTGACGGAGCGATTGAATGCCTTCGAGGATCTTCTGCTGCGTTTTCGCTCCCATTCCCTTCAGTTTGGCTACTTGCCCATTCTCACAGGCTTGGGCCAATTTATCGAGCGTATCGATGCCCAGCTGATCGTACAGCTGCTTGACGCGCTTCGGTCCCAAACCCTGGATGCGCAGCATATCGAAAAGTCCCGGTGGCGTCTTCTTGCGCAGTTCCTCGTAGAAGGGCAGTGTGCCAGTAGTAACGAGCGTCGTGATTTTTTCACGCAGGGTAGTGCCAATGAAAGGCACCTCGCCGAGTCGGCCTTCGCGGACGACGGTGGCAAGATCTTCTTCGAGCTGCTCGATGGCCCGAGCGGCGTTGTGGTATGCCTGGCAACGAAATGGACTTTCGCCCTGGAGTTCCAGGAGCGTGCCCACTTCGTCGAGAATGGCGGCGACCTGATGTTTGTCGTGCTCAACACCTTGCGGCATCACAGAATTCCTCCGCACGCGCCTTCAGCAGCCTCTTTTCAAATTAATGAACGCCTCTGTTGGAGGACAAGTCCAGCAGTTCTATTCCGCCTTGCGACTTTTGACCGACTGCGAGTCATCCGCCTCTTGCCAAGCCCGCGGGCATCCCGTTAATTGACAGAAACGTTCGGCGATCAGCGAATCGCTTCCGCGCCCGGGGAGGAAAACCAATGCGACGACTTATCGGCTTTCTGACGTTGGCCTTCGTGGCCGCGGCGTGCAGTCCTTCCGCAAGTGAATCCAACGCGGCGGACAGCGACCATAAAGACAAGGGCAAGGGTGTAGTCGTGGACCTCGATGGTCTCAAATCGACGACGCCCAGCGATTGGAAAGAGGAAACGCCGTCCAATCGTATGCGTTTTATGCAGTTCCGATTGCCCAAGAAAGGGGACGATAAAGAAGACGCCGAGTTGGTCCTCTTCAAGGGTCTGGGCGGCGGCAGCAAGGCCAACATCCAGCGCTGGAAAGACTCTTTCATCCCCCCAGAGGGCAAGAAGATCGATGATGTCGCTGAAGTCAAGGAGATCAAAATCGGCGGCAGCCCGGCCATCTATCTCGATGTCCAGGGTACTTACAAGGTCAAACTTCAACCGTTCAATCCACGTTCCAAAGAGGAAAAGAAGCCTAACTACCGCATGTTAGCCATCTACTTCGACGGTCCCCAAGACGTTTATCAAATCAAGCTGACGGGACCGGCCAAGACTGTGGAAGCCTACAAAAAGGGCTTCGATGAGTGGGTGAAGAACTTCAAATAAGCGGGTTGTTTCAGGAACGGAGAGGCTGCTATCCGCATCGACGAGTTCGATTACGAATTGCCGCCGCACCTCATCGCCCAGGAACCGTGTGCCCAGCGCGATCGATCGCGTCTGTTGGTGCTTCGTCGCGGCGGCGAAGTGCTGGGGCATCAGCAATTCTGCGATCTGCCTACGTTGCTTTCTCCCGGCGATCTGCTGGTGCTCAATGATACGCGCGTGTTGCCGGCACGCGTGGTGGGTCGCCGTGCGCGCACCGAGGGTAAATGGGAAGGCCTGATTCTCGGCACGGCGGCGGAGGGCGCCTGGGAGCTGCTGTGTCAGACACGCGGCCGGCTCATCGTCGGTGAAACATTGCTTGTTGATGCGCCTGAGGAGACAACAGATCCGCCACTGCGGCTGTGTCTGATTGGCAAGACGCCGGCCGGACGTTGGCTGGCCCAACCGAGTGAACCGGGTACTCTGGCCGAGTTACTGGCCCGGTATGGCCGGGTGCCGCTGCCGCCGTACATTCGCAAGGGCCGGGCCGGCCCAAACGACCGCGAACGTTATCAGACTGTCTACGCCAACCGTGCCGGTGCGGTGGCCGCACCGACTGCTGGTTTGCACTTCACGCCGGCCGTCTTCGAGGCGCTGCGGCAGCGCGGCATCGATTGGACATTTTTAACCCTGCACGTGGGGCCAGGCACATTTCAGCCGGTGAAAGTTGAAGACGTGTCCAAACATCGCGTGGAGAAGGAATGGGGGGAGCTGCCGGCCGCCGCTGCCGAAGCGATCAACGCATGCAAGGCCCGCGGCCGCCGCGTTGTGGCCGTGGGCACTACGTCGGTGCGAGTCCTGGAGACAGCAGGCCGCCAAGAGCTGCCGTTGACGGCATGGTCCGGCAACACCGATTTGACCATCCACCCGCCGTTCGACTTTCGCATTGTCGATGCCCTGATAACCAATTTCCACCTGCCACGCTCCAGCTTGTTGCTATTGGTCGCCGCCTTCACCGGCATCGAGTCGATGCGCCAGGCGTACCGGGTCGCTGTCGAGAAGGAATATCGCTTCTACAGTTACGGCGATGCAATGCTGATCCTCTAATAGAGAAACATGAAAACACGAAGGACGAGCAGACATTTCCTTCCCCTTGATGGGGGAGGGTTCGGATGGAGGGCGGAATTCCTGGGTACACTTGCACTTCCATCCCCCCACTTTTAGCCCTCCCTCATAAGGGAGGAGGGGGAACCGCTAGCCCGAAAGAAGAAGGCAGCAGCCAAACACGTCTCTTTCTCTCCTCATGTTGTTTTTTCGTGTTTTCGGGAAGGAGTTTAGATCCTAGCTCTCGAGCCGATTCAACAGGCTTTCCAGTCGCCGGGCGACGGCCGCAAGGTCTTCATAGGACCGGCGCTCGTAGTACAGCAAGCGCAGCCAATTCACGATCCCCAGAATGGTGCCGGTACGGTCCAACACGTGTGCGAGTTGTTCCGCATTATCGTCCAACCGATGAACCCGGCGGTAGGCGCGCAGGCCGCACGCCCAGCCTTCTGGATCGTCGCCGACGAGGCTGCCCAACATGCGAGCCACATCCACAGCCACATGATCGTTTTTGACCGTACCGTAATCAATTAGTCCGGTCAAACGGTCGCCCTCGAAGAGGAGATTGTCGTGCCACGGATCGCACAGACAGGGCTGTACCGGACAGCAGAAATCGATCCAAGGGGCCAGACAACGGGGTACCTCGTGCAGCCAGCCGGGCAGCCCTCGCCAGGCCCGTTCAACTATCGGCCCCAGCGGGTCGAACGGGGAAGTGGGCAGCAAACATTGCGGCTGCCAGCCGGTAGAGACAAGCTCCTGCCAGTCCGCCCAAAGTTGCAGGCGGCGGCGAACGGCAGGGCATGGCTCCGCCGAAGTCGCAAATGTCTCCCAGACCCGGTGTAGCTGGGCCAGTGCCTCACATGCTGCTTCCAGACGTGCTGGCGAGGGATTCTCGGCAAAGCTGGCCTGGCCGTCCAGCCATTGCGTCAGCTCCCATACCCGCCCCGCCGCCTCGATGACCGTATCTCCATGGCCAGTGGCGTACACAGCGGGAACAAAGTCGAGACCCTGACGGCGAGCTGCCGCCATCAGGCGGTGCAGACGACGTACCCAGACAGCCGTCTTGTGGGCCGGCCAGGCCCGCAGGCACGAGCGCCCTGCAACTCCTTCGCTGCGCCACAGACGTGCCCCACTGAAGCCACCGCAGTTGCCCAACGGAATGAGCGGACCATCGGACCAGGCAGACCAATACTGCCTCCGGACCTGCCCGGCAGTCCGGTCCAGTGTTTCTTCCCGAATTTCTTTCCCGTGACACACTGTTCGTCCGGCTTGCCCGTCAATTCGTCCCCCGTAGTCGTTCCCATTCCGCGCACAGACGCCGTACCTCTTCTTCATATTCGATCCGCAGCAGGGACCGCGGTTTTTGCGTGGACATTCTTTCTGTTCCTGGAAAAGTCCCAAGACCAGCCAATAGTTTAACTTTTCCGTGTGTGCCTGGGAAAGTGCAATCGTTCAGCGGGGTGTGCCGCCAGATTTTGGCGAGCGGTGTTGCGTCACCCCCCCCGAGCGGCATGCCCCGATCCATCTATCCATTTGACCGTTCCCGGCACCGCGGTTATCATCTCTCTCAGGAAGTTCCAGACATCTCGGTCCTGTTTCGTATGCCGTTCCCTATTCTCTCTGGAGGGTGAAGTCATGTTCCGCAGCGTGGGAGGGATCATAGCCCTTTTGCTAGCTTTGCCGGCATGGGGCTACCAGGACAAGAGTAAAGAAAAGCCGACGACTCCGGAGCAGCAGTATCAAGCGCTGCTCAAGGAGGAGAACGACGCCATGAATGCGTTCCAGGAAGCCTACCAGAAGGCCAAGACTTCGAAAGAAAGAAACAAGATTATTGCGGAAAAATACCCCAGGCCGGAGAAAGCGGTCCCCAAGTTTTTGGAGTTGGCCGAGAAGTATCCACAAAGTCCCGTAGCCGTGGACGCTCTGACCGAGGTAGTGACACGTGCCAGGCAAGGGGGGAAAGACAGTCCGCGGGCCAAGGCACTGGCCATCTTGCAACGCAACCATGTCCAGAGCAACAAGATGGGCCGCATCTGCCAGAGCCTGGCAAATAGCTACGGCAAGGAGGAAACGGATCTGTTGCGTAGCATTCTCGCCAAAAACCCAAGCAAGGAAGTGCAAGCCGAGGCCTGCCTGGCGCTGGGCCAGCAATTAGGTCAACGAGCCAAGCTGGTACGCCTCTTGAAAAGCCGGGCGGAACTGATGAAGCAAGTTGAGCAGGTTTTCGGAAAGGAACTTACCGAGGAGCTACAAAAGGCGGACGCCACCAAGATAGATGCCGAGAGCGCTCACTATTTCGAGGAGTTCGCCGAAAAGTATGCTGTCCAGATGAAGCCCGATCGCATAGACCAGCTGTGCCAGGGACTCGGGAGACTCGGCGTGTCTGGAAGTGAGGCACTATTGCGAGCGTTCATGGGAAAGGACTCACGGCGCGAAGTGCAGGGCTTTGCTTGCCTGGCTTTGGCCAAGTCGCTGAAAAACCGGGCCGATGATATGTCGGAATCGAAGGAAGCCGAAAAGCTGCGCCAAGAAAGCGAGCAGCTTTTCGAGCGCGCCATCACCAAGTATGCCGATGTGAAGTTATCGTTCGGCGGCACCGTGGCTGATCAAGCGAAGGGCGCCCTGTACGAGCTACGCTACCTGTCCATCGGCAAAGTTGCCCCGGAAGTCGAGGGCGAGGATGCCGACAGCAAGAAATTCAAACTGAGCGATTATCGCGGGAAGGTGGTATTGCTGGATTTCTGGGGGAATTGGTGAGGCCCATGCCGGGCCATGTACCCGCACGAGCGGTCGCTCGTGAAAGCGATGGAAAACAAGCCGTTCGTTCTTTTGGGGGTCAACAGTGATCCGAGCAAGGACGCCCTGAAGCAAGTTATCGCTGCGGAGAAGATGACGTGGCGTTCCTGGTGGGACGGCGGCAGCACGCAAGGTCCCATCGCCACGAAATGGAATGTCCACGGTTGGCCGACACTTTATGTGATCGATCACAAGGGAATCATCCGCCATAAATGGATAGGCAGCCCCGGTGATAAGGTCCTGGATGAGACGCTGAATAAACTGGTAAAGGCGGCAGAGGAGGATGCAAAGAAGACCGCCAAGTAAAGTTGGTATAGCGCTCGGTTAGCCGCAAGCCGAAAGAGAGTGTGATGCCGCTCCCCTGCAGCTCGCGGCTAACCGGAGGTGCTCCGTCATCCGTGGAGAGTTGTGCATGTCTCGATTCGCCCTGCTTGCCGGCCTCGTTGTCCTCAGTGTCAGCGTCTTGGCTGCCGACGCACCGCCTGATCTGCCTCG
>Ga0209061_1001865_pt1 | contig 30887 bp, 28 predicted proteins | sample Coa_R1_10_FD_187157 | JGI IMG/M metagenome (GOLD analysis project Ga0209061, IMG submission 187157) | Surface soil microbial communities from Centralia Pennsylvania, which are recovering from an underground coalmine fire - Coalmine... | ecosystem: Environmental > Terrestrial > Soil >... | reverse complement strand
TGACCACGCTTCGCGACCCGCTGACCAAGGCGCTCGGCGCCAGGACGGCCAAGGCGCTGGAGAACGTGTTCGGCATGCGGACGGTGGGCGACCTGCTGCGGCACTACCCGCGCCGCTACTACACCCGCGGCGAGCTCACCGACCTGTCCTCGCTGCGCGAGGGCGACCACGTCACGGTGCTGGCGCGGGTCGCCCACGTCGGCTTCTACGCCATGCCCCGGCAGGGGCCCCGCACCCGGGCGGAGGTGACCGTCACCGACGACCGGGCCAAGCTGGTGCTGACGTTCTTCCTGAAGTCCCCCAAGTCCGGCTATGCCATCCGCCGGCTGGTCCCCGGCATGGTCGGCATGTTCGCAGGGACCGTGTCCAGCTTCCGCGGGCGGCTGCAGCTGGTTCACCCCGAGTACGAGATGCTGCCCGGCGCGCCGCCGAACGCCGACCTGACCGGTGAGCTTGCCGCCGAGTTCGCCGCCGAGATGATCCCGGTCTACCCGGCCAGCGCCAAGGTCAGCTCCTGGGCGATCGCGCGGTCGGTCCGGACCGTGCTGGAGACGCTGGACGCCGGCGAGGACCCGCTGCCGACCGAGGTCCGCGACCGGTACCGGCTGGCCGGCCGCGCCGAGGCGGTCCGCGCCATCCACCGGCCGCTGGACGCGGCGGACCTGGCCCGGGCGCGGCAGCGGCTGAAGTGGGACGAGGCGTTCGCGCTGCAGGCGGCCCTGGCGCGGCGGCGGCTCGCGGCCGCCGCCATGCCCGCCATGCCGCGCCCGCCGGTCCCGGACGGGCTGGCCGCCGCCTTCGACGCCCGGCTGCCGTTCGCGCTCACCGCGGGCCAGGTCCGCGTCGGCGAGACGATCGCGGCGGAACTGGCCTGCGCCTACCCGATGCACCGGCTGCTGCAGGGGGAGGTCGGCTCCGGCAAGACGGTGATCGCGGTCCGGGCGATGCTCCAGGTCGTCGACGCGGGCGGGCAGGCCGCCCTGCTCGCGCCGACCGAGGTGCTGGCGCAGCAGCACTACCGGTCCATCACCGACCTGCTCGGCCCGCTGGCCGGCCGCGGCCGGCTCGGCTCGGCGGACAACGCCACCGGCGTCGCCCTGCTCACCGGGTCGCTCGGCGCCGCCGCCAGGCGGTCGGCGCAGGCCGAGGTCTTCACCGGCGACGCGGGCATCGTCATCGGCACGCACGCCCTGCTCCAGCAGCAGGTCCAGTTCGCCGACCTCGGCCTGGTGGTGATCGACGAGCAGCACAGGTTCGGCGTGGAGCAGCGGGACGCGCTGCGTGCCAAGGCCGCCGGCAACCGGCCGCACGTGCTGGTGATGACGGCCACGCCGATCCCCAGGACGGTCGCCATGACCGTCTACGGCGACCTGGAGGTCTCCACGCTGTCGGAGCTGCCCGCCGGGCGCCAGCCCGTCGCCAGCCACGTGGTCCCGGCCGCGGACAAGCCCAGGTACCTGGAGCGGGCCTGGGAGCGGGTCAGGGAGGAGGCCGGCCGCGGCCGGCAGGCGTACGTGGTGTGCCCGCGCATCGGCGGCGACGCGGGCGAGGATGACGTGGACGGCTGGGACGACGACGCGGCCCCGCCCGCCGGCGACGGCCCCGGCGGCATTCCCCGCGGGCGGGACGGCCAGCGCCGGCAGGCGCTGGCCGTGCTCGACGTGGCCGCGGCGCTGCAGGCCGGCCCGCTGGCCGGGCTGCGCGTCGGCATCCTGCACGGGCGGCTGCACCCGGACGAGAAGGACCAGGTGATGCGCGAGTTCGCCGCCGGCCTCCTCGACGTGCTGGTGGCGACGAGCGTGATCGAGGTCGGCGTCGACGTGCCGAACGCCACCGTGATGGTCATCATGGACGCCGAGCGGTTCGGCGTCTCCCAGCTGCACCAGCTGCGCGGCCGGGTCGGCCGCGGCCGCGCCGCCGGGCTGTGCCTGCTGGTGACCGAGGCGCCGCCCGGCAGCCCGCCGCGGCGGCGCCTCGACGCGGTGGCCGCCACCGCCGACGGGTTCGCGCTGTCCCGGCTGGACCTGCAGCAGCGCCGCGAGGGCGACGTGCTCGGCGCGGCGCAGGCGGGCCGCCGCTCCAGCCTGAAGCTGCTGCGGCTGCTCGAAGACGAGGACCTGATCGCGCGGGCCAGGGCCGAGGCCACCGCGGTGGCCGGCGCCGACCCGGACCTGGCCGCCCACCCCGCGCTGGCCGACGCGATCGACGAGCTGTTCGGCCGCCAGGCCGACTACCTGGACAAGACCTGACGCCGCGCTCGCCGCGGCGGGCTCACGCCGCGCCGGGCCGGCCCCGGACCGGCCGCCGCGTCAGGCGGGGTCCCAGCCGGGGCGGGCCAGCCCGGCCTGGTAGGCGAACACGACGAGCTGGGCGCGGTCGCGGGCGCCGAGCTTCATCATCGCCCGGGTGGCGTGGGTCTTGGCGGTGGACCGGCTCACGTACAGCGTGGCGGCGATCTCCTCGTTGGACAGCCCGGCGGAGATCAGGCCGACCACCTCCCGCTCCCGCGGGGTCAGCTGGTCCAGGCCCGGGACCGGCCGCACGTCGCGGGTGCGCGCGGCGAACTCGGCGATCAGCCGCCGGGTCACGCCGGGCGACAGCAGCGCCTCGCCGCCGGCCACGACCCGGACCGCGCGCAGCAGTTCGGCCGCGTCGGTGTCCTTGACCAGGAAGCCCGCGGCCCCCGCGCGGATCGCCTCGAACACGCACTCGTCGAGCTCGAACGTGGTCAGGATGACCACGTGCACCGCGGCGAGGCCGGGGTTGGCGGCGATCCGCCTGGTGGCCTCGATGCCGTCCAGGCCGGGCATCCTGATGTCCATCAGCAGCACGTCGGGCCTGGTGCGGGCCGCCATCCCGACCGCCTCCAGGCCGTCGGCCGCCTCGCCGACCACCTCGATGTCGTCCTCGGCGGCCAGCAGCGCGGCGAACCCGGACCGGACAAGCTCCTGGTCGTCGGCGAGCGCGACCCGGATCACGTCCGGCTCCCGTCACCGGCGGGCAGCCGCGCGGTGACCCGGAACCCGCCGCCGGGCCGGGGACCGGCTCGCAGCCAGCCGCCGAGCGCCTGCGCCCGCTCGGCCATGCCGGCGATGCCGCTGCCGGTCCCGGGGCTGCCGGTCCCGGGGCTGCCGGTCCCGGGGCTGCCGGTCCCGGCGCTGCCCGGCGGCCTGGCCCCGCTCGCCCCGTCGTCGTCCACCTCAACCTCCACCTCGCCGGCGCGGTAGCGGACCCGGACCACCGCGCGCGTCCCCCCGGAGTGCCGGGCGCTGTTGGTGAGCGCCTCCTGGACGATGCGGTAGGCGGCCAGGTCCGCGCTCGCCGGCAGCCGCACCGGGTCGCCCTCCGTCTCGACCGCGACCTTCAGGCCGGCCGCGGCCATCATGGCCGCAAGCTCGCCCAGCCGCGCCAGGCCGGGCGCCGGGGCGCGCGGCGCGGCCGCGCCGTCGTCCGCGCCGCGCAGCACGCCGAGCACCGAGCGCAGCTCGCCAAGCGCCTGCCTGCTCACGTCGTTGATCGTGGCCAGCGCCTGCCTGGCGCGTTCGGGCTGGCGGTCCATCAGGTGCAGCGCCGTGTTGGCCTGGACGTTGATCACCGAGATGTTGTGCGCCACCACGTCGTGCAGGTCCCTGGCGATCCGCATCCGCTCCTCGCCGGCCCGGCGCAGCAGCTCCTGCTGCCGGATGCGCTCCGCGGCCAGCCGCCGCTGGGACGCCGCGCGCAGCGCCTCCGCCACCGCCAGCAGGAACAGCAGGCCGGACAGCAGGCCGAGCGCCGACGTCGCCGACGTATGCCCGCTGGTCCCGATCAGCCACGGCGGCCACACCGATACCAGGTAGCCGATGACCAGCGAGGCGACCGCCGCCGCGCGCCGCCGGGCCAGCACCGCGGTGAGGAACGCCACGATCAGCGGCAGCCAGCCGCCCTCCGCGTGCCCCACCGGCCCGGCAAGCAGCCCGGCCGCCAGCGTCACCGCGAGGACGGCCGCCGGGTACCGGCGCCGGGTGGCCAGCGACACCCCGCCGGCCGCGACCAGCAGGTAGCCGGCCAGGTTCGGCGCGCGGCCCGGGTGCCAGGACCCGGCCGCGTCGCTCATCGCCAGCGACACGCCGGTGACCGCCGCGGCGACCGCGGCGTCGGTCAGCCGCCGCGCGCCGCCCCGCCGGGCGCCGATCCTGAACCGCTCCATCATGGCTAACCCCGACCCTATGCCGGCCGGCGCCCGGCGGGCATCGTCCCGGCGGGCGGCCCGGCTACCGCGGCCGGCTCATGCGCCGCCCGGCCGGCTACCGCCAGGGACGACGGCGATCCGGCCCGCCGGCCGGCGACACCGCGGGAGCGCCCGGGCGATGCTGGCGGCGTTCCCGCGACCGAAGGAGGGCGAATCATGGCGGCAATCGAGGTCCGCGGCCTGGCTAAGCGGTTCGGCCGGGTGCAGGCGGTGGACGGGCTCAGCTTCGAGGTGGCCCGCGGCAAGGTGACCGGGTTCCTCGGGCCGAACGGGGCCGGGAAGACCACGACGCTGCGGATGCTGCTCGGCCTGGTCACCCCGGACGCGGGCACCGCCACCATCGACGGCCGGGCCTACGCCGACCTGGACGAGCCGCTGCACGCCGTCGGCGCGGTGCTCGAGGCGTCCGGTTTCCACCCGGGCCGCACCGCCCGCAACCACCTGCGGATCCAGGCGCTGGCGGCCGGCGCGGACGCCTCGCGCGTCGATGACGTGCTGGAACTGACCGACCTCGCCGGCGCCGCGGACCGCCGGGTGGGCGGGTTCTCGCTCGGCATGCGGCAGCGGCTCGGCCTGGCCGCCGCGCTGCTGGCCGACCCGGACATCCTGATCCTGGACGAGCCGGCCAACGGCCTGGACCCGGACGGGGTCCGCTGGCTGCGCGACCTGCTGCGCGGCATGGCCGCCGAGGGCGCGGCGGTGCTGGTCTCCAGCCACCTGCTCGCCGAGGTCGCGCAGACCGTGGACGAGGTGATCGTCATCGACCGCGGCCGCCTGGCGGCCCAGGCGCCCCTGGACGACATGCTGAGCACGGCAGGGCCCGGTGGCTCGCTGGAGGAGGCGTTCTTCCGGCTCACCGCCGGGAACTGGGGCGCCGGGGGGAGCGCGCGATGATCACCGCCGTCCGCGTCGAGTTGCTGAAGCTGCGCACGGTCCGGCTCGGCTACGGCCTGCTGGCCATCCCGGCCGGGCTCACCATCGTGTTCTCGATCCTGGAGGCGTCACGGGCCGGCACCCGCAGCGGCGGCGTGGCGCCGCTGAACACCGCGTCCGGGCTCGACTCGGTGATCACCGGCGGGGTGTGGTTCCTGATCTTCGCCGCGGTGCTGGGCGTGACGGTCAGCAGCGGCGAGTTCCGCCACCAGACCGCGACCGCCACCTACCTGGCCACGCCCCGGCGCGGCCGGGTGCTGGCCGCGAAGGCGCTCGCCGCCGCGCTGGGCGGGGCGGCCTTCGGCGTGGCCGGGTACCTGATCGCGCTCGGCATCGGGCTCGGCTTCGTGGCCGCGAAGGGCTACCCGGTGCCGATCGGGGACGCGACGCTGGCCAGGTACGGGGCCGGGCACGTGCTGGCCGCGGCGCTGCTGGCCGCCGCCGGGGCGGGCATCGGGGCGCTGGTCCGGTCCCAGCTCGCCGGGGTGATCGGCGTGTTCGTGTGGACGATCATCGTCGAGTCCGTGCTGGGCGGCCTGTTCACCTCGGCCCGGCCCTACCTGCCCTACACCGCGGCGACCGCCCTGGCCGGGGCGCCGCTGGGCGGCGGGGCGTTCGGCCCGGCGCACGGGGCCTCCGGCGCCGCGGGGCCGCTGCCGTTCGCGGCCGCCGCCGCGCTGCTGGCCGCGCTCGCGGCCGCGCTGTGCGCCGCCGCGGCCCGCACGACCGTGCGGCGGGACGTCGCATGAGGCCGCCGCGCGCCGGCGCCGATGCGCCCGCGGGGGCGCGCGTCATCGCCAACCCGCTGTCCGGCGAGCGGATCACGATCACCGCCGCCGAGCCCGGAGGCGCGGCGCTCGACTGGGAACTGCTGCTGGCGCCCGGCGGCCGGGTCCCGGCGGGGCATGCCCACCCCCGGCAGGAGGAGCGGTTCACCGTGCTGGAGGGCCGGATGCGGTTCCGGGTGGGCCGGCGCAGGGTGCTTGCGGGCCCCGGCGACGTGGTGGTCGTGCCGCCCGGCACGGCGCACCACTTCGCCAACCCGGGCCCGGGGGCGGCCCGGGTGGCGGTGCGGACCCGGCCCGCGCTCGGCATGGCGGCGCTGCTGGAAACCGCGGCCGCCATCGCCGCCGAGCAGCACGCGGCGGGCCGTGCCCTGCCACGCCCGGCCGTTCTGGCATTGTTCATGCGCGACTTCGAGGCCGAGGTCGCCGCCCCGTTCCTCCCGGCGCTAGCGCGGGCGGCCGCCCGGGCGGTGGCCGCGCTGGCGGGCCGCCGCGCCCCCGGCGCCCGGTACCGCCGGCTGCGCGCGCGGCGATGACCGTCATCGAGGTCGCCGACCTGGTGAAGCGGTACCGGGGCGCCGCGGCCAACGCGCTGGACGGCGTGTCGTTCGAGGTGGCCGAGGGCGCGCTGTTCTGCCTGCTCGGGCCGAACGGCGCCGGGAAGACCACCACGGCCTCGATCCTGACCACCACGCTGCGGCCGACCGCGGGCCTGGCCAGGATCGCCGGGCTGGACGTGCTCGCGGACCAGGCCCGGGTCCGCCGCGAGGTCGGCATCGTGTTCCAGCAGCCCTCGCTGGACGTGAACCTGACCGCCGAGGAGAACATCCGGCTGCACGCCGTGCTGTACGGCTGCTACCCGTGGCGGCCGTCGTGGCGGCTGATGCCGGCCGGGTACCGGCGGCAGGTGGCCGGGCTCGCGGAGGTCCTCGGCCTGGACAGCCTGCTGCGCCGGCCGGTCCGCGGGCTGTCCGGCGGCACCCGGCGCAAGCTGGAGATCGTCCGCGCCCTGCTGCCCGGGCCGCGGGTGCTGTTCCTCGACGAGCCCACCGCCGGGCTGGACCCGCAGGCCAGGCGCGGCCTGTGGGCCTTGCTGGACCGGGCCAGGGCCGAGCGCGGCACCACGGTGGTCCTCAGCACCCACTACCTGGAGGAGGCCGAGGCGGCCGACGCGATCTGCGTGCTGGCCCGCGGCCGGGTCGTCGCGCGCGGCAGCCCGGCCGAGATCAAGGCCCGCTTCCCCGGCGGCGGGCGCCGCGCAGCGGCGGCCGGGCGGGCCGGCACGCTCGAGGAGGCCTACCTGGCGCTGCTCGACCGGACCCGCGATGACCGCCCGCGGTAGCGCCCGGCACGGCGGGCTGGCCGCGATCGCCCAGCGGGACGTGCTCAAGCTGCTGCGCGACCGGCCGCGGCTGGCGGTCAACCTGGCCTTCCCCGTGCTGCTGGTGGCCGGGCTCGGCAGCCTGCTGCAGCCCACGGTGGGCAGGGTCACCGGGCTGAGCGCGGTCGCCCTGGCCTTCACCGGGGTGCTCGCCGCCACCTTGTTCCAGTCCGCGGCCGCCGGCATGATCTCGATCGTCGAGGACAGGGAGACCGACTTCGCCCGGGTGCTGTTCGTCACCCCCGTCTCGCGGCTGACGCTGATCGCGGGGAAGGTCGCCGGGGAGTGCCTGGTCGCGCTGGTCCAGGGCGGCTGCGTGCTGGCGTTCGCGGCGGCGTTCGGCGCCGCGACCCCGGCCGGGCGGCTGCCGGCGCTCGCCCCGGCGTGCCTGGCCTGCTGCCTGGCCGGCGCGGCGTTCGGGCTGGTCACGGTCGCGGTGCTGCCGAGCCAGCGCTCGGCGATGCAGGTGTTCCAGTTCCTGATCATCCCGCAGTACCTGCTCGGCGGGGTGCTGGTCCCGCTGCGCGGCGCGGCGCCGTGGCTGGGCGCGGTCTCGGCCGTGATGCCGCTGCGGTACGCGGTGGATCTCGTGCGGGCCTGCTACTACTCGGGGACAGCCGGCTACCGCGAGGTGGTCACCTCGGGCCCCGTGCTGGACGCGGTCGTCACCGGCGCGCTGATCGTCGTCCTCGGCGCCGCGGGCACGGCGCTGTTCGGCTATCGGGAGCGCACCCGCTGACCGGCGCCGGATCCGGCCAGCGCCACGACGCGGGCGAAGGCGCCCAGGTAGCCGGGGTCGCCGTGCCGGGCGCGTAGCAGCCAGTATTCGGCGCCCCAGAACAGGTACGCCCAGGCGCCGGCCGGGCTGCCCCGGCTCCACCGCACGCAGCGGTTGTAGCCGGCGATCACGTCCTCGGGCAGGCAGCTGTACATGCCGTATCCTCCCGCCCCGCCCGGCCTCCCGGGCCCGGGCGGGCTCGGCGGCACGGTGACCGCCTCCCACGGCTCGGCCTGGATCTCGGCGAGCATGACCCGTTTCCCCGCGGCCGCCGCACGGCGGGCTACGGCCCGGTACCGCCGCCCCGCCAGCGGGCTCGCGGTGCCGTCCAGGTACAGCGTGGCCCGGCCGGCGGCGGCCAGCGCGTGCCGCGGGTAGTAGTCGACGCCGACGATGTCGGCGAGCCGGCCGGCCACCGCCAGCGAGTCGCCCTGGTCCCGGGTCCGCCACCGCTGCGCGCCGGCCACCGGCGCGGTGGCGGGCAGGAACCCGTTCAGCAGCACCGGCCGGGACGGGTCGGCCGCCCGCACCGCGGCGACCTCGGCGGCGACGAACCCCGCCGACAGCCGCCAGGAATGCTCCATGCCCAGCGGATCGACCGCCTCGTGCTCGACCTGCCAGGCGATGACCGGCTCGCGGGCCGCGTACCTGCTTACGATCCGCGTCGTGAACGCGATCCCCGCCTCCAGCAGCGGCCCGTGGGTTTCCGCGGTCACCAGCCGGCCCTCGGGCAGCGGCGCGGGCAGCCGGTGCGCCGGGACGAAGAACTCGGGGTAGCCGAAGGCCTTGACCGAGCCGACGCAGATGATCACCTGCTTGCCCGCGCGTTCGGCCGCGTCCACCTGCCAGTCCAGCCAGGACGGGTCGAAGGCGCCAGGCTCGGGCTCGATCCGGTCCCAGTAGGCGGCCAGCCGGACCACCCGGAACGGGTAGCGCAGTATCTCGGCCAGGGCGGCGCGGGGATCCAGTCCCAGCGCCTCGGCCTGCAGCGGCCGGAAGCTGATCCCGAGCGGGGCGCCGCCGGCGGGCTCTACGGGCACCCGCCGCCAGCGGCCGGACAGCGGCCGCTGCGGCCTGGCGATGCGCAGCCCGGAGGCCAGCGGCACGATCGCCGCCGCCGCGGCCACGCCCGCGGCGGGCCCGGCTCGCCGGAGCCGGCTAGCCATGCTGCCCGCCGGGCAGCGCAAGCGGCCGGCGCGCCCGTCGCGGTTTCCCGGCACAGCGGGCACCGGCCAGGCCCGCGACCACGGCGGCGATCCCGGCCGCCGCGTCCGGGCGGGCGAGCCGCGCCGACGCGGCCCGCATCGCGGCCAGCGCCGCCGCGTCGTCTCGCAGCCGGGCGACCCCGGCGACCAGCCGTCCGGTCCGTGGCAGGTACATCCCGGCCCCCGCGGCGGTCACCTGGCCGGGGTTGCCCCGCTCCTGCCCGGGCAGCCGGCAGGTCAGCAGCATGGCTGCCCCGCAGCAGGCGGCCTCGGCGATCGTGCCTGGCCCCGCCTTGGTCACCACCACGTCGGCGGCGCGCAGCCAGGCAGCCATGTCGGTGACGAACCCGTGCACCGACAGCCGCCCGCCGCGCCGGGCCGCCAGCTTGTCCAGGCGCCGGCGCAGCCGCCGGTTGCGGCCGCAGATCACCGCCACGTCGACGTCCGGCAGCCGGCGGGCGATGGCCGCCGCCCGCCGCGCCAGCCGCCCGGCGCCCTCGGCGCCGCCGGCCGCCACCACGAGGAACCGCGCGCCGGGATGGCCCAGCCGACCGCGCAACGCGGCGCGTTCCGCCGGGTCCGGCGGCGCGGCAGCCGACCGCGGCCCGACGGGGACGCCGGCCGCGGCGGCCGGGACGGTCCGGTCGGCCCGCGGCCAGGTCCAGGTGGCGTGCGGCGGCCCGAGGTCGGTCACCACCGTGACGACCGGGGCGCCCGGCGCGGCGGCGTCGCGCGCCCGGACGGCCGCATGGCCGGTCAGCGGGTGGAACGACACGATCGCCGCGGGATCCCACCCGGCGACGGCCTCGGTCACCAGCCGTCCCGCCAGGGCGGTCACGGCCAGGTGCAGCAGCCGGGCGGCCGGCCGGGAATCGGTGGCCCGGTACAGCAGCCCCCACAGCCACGGCGCGTACCGGATCAGCGGCCCGTAGCCGCGCGCGATCCAGCGCAGCGGCCGCGCGGCCCCGGGACCGGCGAGCGGATCGCAGACGACCGGGATGAACCTGCCGGGATAGCCCTGCCGGACCGCCTCGGCCACCGCGGCAGCCGCAGACCGGTGGCCGCCGCCGGTCGCCGGGGCCAGCAGCAGCAGCGGGACCGGACCCGCCGCGGGCACGGACCCGGCACCCGCCGCGGGCACGGACCCGGCACCCGCCGCGGGCACCTCGGGTGAGCTCACGCGCATCATCAGCCCAGGCTCGCGGCTCGGTCCCTCCCGCGTCGCCGGCCCGGCGGACAATCCCGGCTGCTACGGCAGTGGTAGCCGCGCGGCCCCCAGGGTCGCCCGGTGCGGTAGCCGGCGGTCTGCGCCCGGCCGGCGACACCGCGGCGCCGTGCCGGCACGATGACCTCATGCACATGCCACCTGTGATCTCGCCCCGGCACCAGGAGCACAGCCGTCCCGCGGCGAGTCCGCAGGCTGAGCCTGCGCCCTGCCTTGCGCCATCGGGCACGGACAGGATGGGACCCGACGATCGCCACGCGTCCCGGCAGCGCCCGCCCCGGTCCTCATCGGCCGCGGGCAGGCGTGCACACGGAACGCGGGCAGGCGTGCACACTGAAACGGTGGCACGGGTCATCGCCGGGCAGGCGCGCGGGCGGCGGCTGGCGGTCCCCGCGGGGCGGGATACCCGCCCGACCAGCGACCGCGCCAGGGAGGGGCTGTTCGCCACCGTCTCCGCGATCATGGGTTCCCTGGCCGGGGCGCGGGTGCTCGACCTGTACGCGGGATCCGGCGCGGTCGGCATCGAGGCGCTGTCCCGCGGCGCGGCGCACGTGCTGCTGGTGGAGTCGGACGCGCGTGCCGCCCGCGTGATCCGGCAGAACATCGCGGCGGCCGGCCTGCCGGGCGCCGCGGTGATCGCCGACCGGGTGGAGCGGGTGCTCGCCCGCGGCCCGGGCCAGGCGGCCGGGGACCCCGGCGGGTATGACGTCGTGTTCGCTGACCCGCCGTACGCGCTGCCGGACGTGGAGGTGTGCAGGGTGCTGGCGCTGGCCGCCGGGGAGGGCGGCTCCCCGGGAAGCCCCCGCGCGGGCGCGGCCGCCCGGGGATGGCTGGCCCCGGGAGCGCTGGTGATCGTGGAGCGTGCCACCCGGTCCGGGCCGGTGCGCTGGCCGGACGGCCTCATGCCGGACCGGGCGCGCAGGTACGGGGAGGCGACCTTCTGGTACGGTCGGGCTCCAGGGGACCCCGGGTACCGGCGCGGCGATCGGCCCGGGCCCGCCTGATTACCCGCCGAGGAGTGGAGATCGCGTGCATCGCGCCGTCTGCCCGGGTTCCTTCGACCCCGTCACCAACGGCCACCTCGACATCATCGGCCGCGCGGCCGGGCTGTACGACGAGGTGGTCGCCGCGGTGCTGACCAACGTGACCAAGCAGAGCCTGTTCACGGTGGACGAGCGCGTCGAGATGCTGACCGAGGTCACACGCGGTTACGGCAACGTCCGGGTCGAGCGGTTCCACGGCCTCCTCGTCGATTTCTGCGCCGCGAACGGGATCACCGCCGTGATCAAGGGGCTGCGGGCCGTCAGCGACTTCGAGTACGAGATGCAGATGGCGCAGATGAACTACCGGATGGCGAAGGTCGAGACCCTGTTCATGACGACCAACCCGCTGTACTCCTTCCTCAGGTCGAGCCTGGTCAAGGAGATCGCACGCTACGGCGGGGACGTCAGCGGCCTGGTCCCGGACACGGTGCTGACCCGCCTGCGCGGGCGCCTCGCCGCGGAATGACCGCGGGGCCGGTGCACGGCAGGCGGGGCGCCGGAACCCGGGGCGCCCCGGCGCCCCGGCGCCGTCAAGTTGGGGAATGTCGTGTGCCGCCGGTACGCTGGACGGTCGGTTCCGGTTAAGCAAGGCACATGAGTACACTGTCATGCCCAACGCACGCACCAGCGCTCCCCGCGGCGCGCTCGTCTTCGACATGCGCTCCCTCGGCCGCCAGGCCGGCTCCGCGCGGAGCCAGACGCTGACCGTTCCGGCCCCCGGGGACCTGCGGCTCGAGCTCGCCGCGGTGCCCGCCGGCGCGGACATGCTGCTCGACGTCAGGTTCGAGGCGGTGACCGAGGGCGTCCTCGTCACCGGCTCGGCCACCGCGCCGCTGGCCGGCGAGTGCGCGCGGTGCCTGGGGCCGGTGGCGGCCACGGTCACCGTCGGCTTCCGGGAACTGTACCTGTACCCGGCCGAGCGGGCGCGCGGCGGCCGCGACGAGGGCGCCGAGCGGGACGACGGGGAGGACCGCTACCTCGACGGCGACCTGCTCGACCTGGAGCAGGCGCTGCGGGACGCAGTGGTGCTGGCGCTGCCGATGTCGCCGCTGTGCCGGGCGGACTGCCCGGGGCTGTGCGCGCAGTGCGGCGTGCCGCTCGCCGAGGCGGGACCGGGGCACGGTCACCGGGGCCAGCAGGACCCGCGGTGGGCCGTGCTCGGGCAGTTGGACACGCAGCAGTTTGACACGCAGCAGTTTGACACGCAGCAGTTTGACACGCAGCGGCGCGCAGGCGCCGCCGACCTACAGGAGGGCTGACGTGGCGGTTCCCAAGCGGAGGATGTCCCGCAGCAACACCCGAGCCCGGCGCTCGAACTGGAAGGCCACCACGCCCCCGCTGGTGAGCTGCCCGCAGTGCCACTCACCCAAGCTGCCGCACGTGGCCTGCCCGACGTGCGGCACCTACCGGCGCCGCCAGGTGATCGAGCCGTCCTGAGCGGCGGGGCCGATCCCGGCGGCCGCCGGAGCGGACGCGGCACCGCGGCGGGCGCCGGGTTAAGCCTCGCGGCGGGCCGGGCATTATCAGCGAGTGCCAGCGAGGAGGACGCATTGGGCGTGGTGAGCCGGTCGTGGGACGGCGGAGTGAACGCCGGCAAGGAACCCGCGGACCTCGCCCGCGTCCTCGGCGTGGCCGTCACCGCCGCGTCGCTCGAGCGCGCGCTGACCCACCGCTCCTACGCCTACGAGAACGATAACCCCCCCACCAACGAGCGGCTGGAGTTCCTCGGTGACGCCGTCCTCGGGCTGGTAGTGACCGACACGCTGTACCGCGGCTACCCGAACCTGCCGGAAGGCATGCTCGCCAAGCTCCGCGCCGCGGTCGTGCAGATGGCCGCGCTTGCCGAGGTGGCACGCGGGCTGAACCTGGGCGACTACATCCGGCTCGGCCGCGGCGAGCAGGTCACGGGGGGCAGGAACAAGCCGTCGATCCTGGCCGACACGCTGGAGGCGGTGATCGGCGCGGTGTACATGGACTGCGGCCTCGACCAGGCGAGCGCGCTGGTACACCGCCTGTTCGACCCGGTGATCGCCAGGTCCGCCCGGCTGGGTGCCGGGCTGGACTGGAAGACCTCGCTGCAGGAGCTCACCGCCGGCGAACTGCTCGGCGTCCCCGACTACCAGGTCGCAGAAAGCGGGCCCGATCACCAGAAGTCGTTCCGCGCCGTGGTCCGCGTCGGGGGGCGGGTGCTGGGCTCCGGCTCGGGGCGCACCAAGAAGGCGGCAGAGCAGCAGGCCGCCGAGGCGGCGTGGAACGCGATCACCGCCGAAGCCCGCGGCCGGTCCCTCGGCGAGCCGGAGGGAGGCGGCACCGCCTGGCCGCAGCGGCAAGCCACGGGAGATGAGGCCCCGCCGCAGCCCGGCCAGGCCCCGCCGCAGCCCGGCCAGGCCCCGCCGCCTCGTCATGGCGCACAGCCGCCGCGGCCGCCGGAGGCGACGCGGCGGCGGGCCGAGGACCGGGCGGACGACAAGGCAGCGCCGCCGCGGCAGGCGGCCTCGGGCGGCCGGCGGCCGGAACGGTAGCGGGTGCCGGAACTTCCCGAGGTGGAGACCGTCCGCCGCGGCCTGGAGCGGCACGTGGCGGGCCGCGCCATCGAGTCGGTCCGGGTGCTGCACCCGCGGGCCGTGCGCAGGGACCCGGCGGGCCCCGCGGGCTTTGCCGCCGCGCTGGCCGGCCGCAGCCTCGGCGCGCCCAGGCGCAGGGGCAAGTACCTGTGGCTGCCGGTGGGCGAGGACGCCCTGCTCGCGCACCTCGGCATGAGCGGCCAGCTGCTGGTGGGCGAGCCGGACCAGCCGGTGTCGCCGCACGTCCGGATCCGGTTCGCCTTCGCCGACGCCGGCCCTGACCTGCGCTTCACCGACCAGCGGACGTTCGGGCACATGTGGCTGGTACCCGACGGCGCGCAACTGCCCGCGCCGATCGCGCACATCGCGCCCGACCCGCTGGAACCGGCCTTCGACCCGGACCGCCTTGCCGGGCGGCTGCGCGGCCGCCGCAGCGAGATCAAGCGCGCGCTGCTGGACCAGTCCCTGGTCAGCGGCATCGGCAACATCTACGCCGACGAGGCGCTGTGGCGCGCCCGGCTGCACTGGGCCAGGCCGGCCGACGGCCTGGCCGCGGCGGAGGTCAGCCGGCTGCTCGCCGCGGTCCGCGAGGTCCTCGCCGACGCGCTGGCCGCCGGCGGCACCACGTTCGACAGCCTGTACGTCAACGTCAACGGGGAAAGCGGGTACTTCGACCGGTCGCTGGCGGCCTACGGACGCGCGGGCCGCCCCTGCCGCAGGTGCGGCACGCCGATCAGGCGTGACCCCTTCATGAACCGGTCGGCCTATAGCTGCCCGCGCTGCCAGCCCGCACCGGGCGCGTCGCTGCGTGAATATGCCGGTACGAAAGGTGACCGCAATGCCCGGCCGGCCGGCCCGCGGCGCGGTGCCCTGGCGGCCGAAATGCGCGTTCCAGATGATAAGGTAAATACCGGCAGGCGGCGCGGCCCTTCACTTGACCGCGAAACGCCTGGGTGCGACACTAGAGACCGTTGATTGTGCGCGCGGCTATGCGCGCGTGAGTAATGTGCCCACTCTGGTCACTCAGCGTGGAGGACCTTTAACAATGGCGAAGGCTCTATTCGGCCACGTCGGCGGTCCCGATCCCCGCATGGTTTCCGAGATGCGCCGCCTCCAGCAGCGAGTACGGGACCTGGAGGCCGAGCTTGTGCGGCTCCAGGAGGAGAACGAAGCTCTTGCGGTCGAGGCAGCCCACGAGGACGTGCTGGCCCGAGACCGCGAGCCCGCGCTCGCCTGACGAGCGCCGGGGACGAGGCAACCGGCCGAGAAACGAATCAGAAAGGGGCGCCCAGCGGCGCCCCTCTTCGTTGCCACCGGCGAGCTGCCCCCGCGAGCTGCCCCGCGCCGGGCGCACCACCCGGACCCTGCCCGCCGCGCCCGGTGCCGGCCACCCGGAACCGGATCCGCCGCTTCGGCCGCTGACCGCGCCCTGCCATCGCGGCACGCGGGCGGCCCGCGGTTCCCCGTCTCGCGCGGCACGGGACGGTAGGGTGCGGAAGAACGGGCGCAGGGCCGGCCACAGCGGAAGGGAGGCGGCGTGTACCTGAAGAGCCTCACCCTGCGCGGCTTCAAGTCGTTCGCCTCCGCCACCACGCTGCGCCTCGAGCCGGGCATCACCTGCGTCGTCGGCCCGAACGGCTCCGGCAAGTCCAACATCGTCGACGCGCTGTCGTGGGTGATGGGCGAGCAGGGCGCCAAGTCGCTGCGCGGCGGCAAGATGGAGGACGTCGTCTTCGCCGGCACCACGTCGCGCCCGCCGCTGGGCCGGGCCGAGGTCACGCTCACCATCGACAACAGCGACGGCGCGCTGCCCATCGAGTACGCCGAGGTGACGATCAGCCGGCTGATGTTCCGGTCCGGGCAGAGCGAGTACGCGATCAACGGCGACCACTGCCGCCTGCTGGACGTGCAGGAACTGCTGTCCGACTCCGGGCTGGGCCGCGAGATGCACGTGATCGTCGGGCAGGGCCAGCTCGACGACATCCTGCACGCGGGCCCGGAGGCCAGGCGCGCGCTGATCGAGGAAGCGGCCGGCGTGCTCAAGCACCGCAAGCGCAAGGAGAAGGCGCTGCGCAAGCTGGAGGCGATGCAGGCCAACCTGACCCGCCTGGTCGACCTGACCGCCGAGCTGAGCCGCAGGCTCAAGCCGCTGGGCCGGCAGGCCGAGGCGGCGCGGAAGGCCGCCGCGATCCAGGCCGAGCTGCGGGACGCCAGGCTGCGGCTGCTCGCCGACGACTACGTGACGCTGGCCGCCGACCTGCGCCGCGACGAGGCGGACGAGGCGGCCGTGCTCGCCAGGCGCGCCAGGCTGGAACGAGAACTGGCCGCCGCGCGCCAGCGCGAGGCCGACCTGGACGCCGCGGCGCAGCGGGCCGCGGCCGCCGCCGCCGGCGCGGCGGAGACGTGGTTCGCGCTGAGTTCGCTGGCCGAGCGGCTGCGCGGCACCCAGCACCTGGCCGCGCAGCGGCACAGCCTGCTCACCGAGGACAGGGAGCCGGAACGCCCAGGGCGCGACCCCGACGAGCTTGACCGCCAGGCCGCCGAGCTGCGCGAGGAGGAGCAGGCGCTCACCGAGCGCCTGCAGGCCGGCCGCGAGGTGCTGGCCGCGGCGGCCGCCGCGCGCGCCGCGGCCGAGGCGGAGCTGGCGGCGGCCGAGCGCCGGGCGGCCGAGGGCGCCCGCGCCGCCGCCGCCCGGGCCGAACGGCTGGCCAGGCTGCGCGAGCGCCTGGGCGCCGCGGAAAGCCGCCACGCCGCCGCGCGGGAGGAGCTGGACCGGCGGGCCGCCGCCGCGCAGCAGGCGCAACGCCGGGCGCAGGCGGCGCAGGCCGAGCACGACGAGGCGCTGCGCGCCGCCGCCGGGACCGGCGCCGACCGCGGCGGGCTGGCCGATGCGCACCGGCGGGCCGCCGCGCTGCTGGATGAATGCGCCGAACGAACCGCTGCGTTGCGGACCGCCGAACGCGATGCGGCCCAGGAGGTGGCGGCGCTGGCGGCGCGGGCCGACGCGCTGGCCGAGGCGGCGCGGCGCGCCGCGGACGGGTCGGCGGCGCTGCTGGCCCACCCGGCGCGCTTCGACGGCGTGCTCGGCTCGTTCGCCGACCGGCTGCAGGTGGCCGACGGCTACCAGGTGGCGATCGCCGCGGCGCTCGGCGCGGCCGCCGACGCGGTCGCGGTGGCCAGCGTGGACGCCGCGGCCGGCGTGCTGGCCGCGCTGCGCGGCCAGGACGCGGGGGGCGTCAGCCTGGTGATCGCCGCCCCGGCCGCCCCGGCCGCCGCGCAGCGGCCTGCTCCCGGCCTGCTGCGCGCCGCCGACCTGGTGACCGCCCCGCCCGAGCTGGCCGGGACGGCGTCGCTGCTGCTGCGCGACGTCGTGGTGGCAGAGGACCTGGACCAGGCACGCCGGGTCGTTCTGGATCATCCGGGGATCATTGCGGTCACCCGCGCGGGCGACGTGCTCGGGCCGCTGTCGGCGCGCGGCGGCGGCGCGCGGCGGCAGACCCGGCTGGAGCTGCGGGCGGCCGCCGACGAGGCGGCCGCCGGGCTCGCCGCCGCGCGGCGCGGGCACGAGGCGGCCGCCCGGCGGCTTGCCGGGGCGGCCGAGGCAGAGGCGGCGGCGCGCCGGTCGGTGGCCGACGCGCTGGCGCGCCAGCGCGCCGCGGACGCGGCGGCCGCCGAGGTGTCCGGGCGGATCGGCAGGCTGGCCGGCGCCGCGCGGGCCGCCCGCGAGGAGGCCGGCCGGCTCTCCGCCGCGGTCGCGGCCGCCCGCGCGGCGGCGGACGACGACGGGCTGGCCGTGGAGCGGCTGCGGCAGGAACTGGCCGGCGCCGAAGCCGAGACCGGCGAGAGCGGAGAGAGCGGAGAGTCCGCCGAGGCGCCCGGCTTGCGACGGGAGGAGCTGGCGCGGCGCTGCGCCGCCGCGCGCGAGGCCGAGATGGAGGCCAGGCTGGAGGTCCGCACCGCCGAGGAGCGGCTGCGCGCGATCGGCGGCCGGGCGGGCTCGCTGGCCGCGGCCGCCGCCGAGCAGCGGCAGGCCCGGCACCGCGCGGCGCAGCGGCGCGCCCGGCGCGCCGCCCAGGCCGCCCAGGCCGCCGCCGTCGCGCTCGGCGCCCGGTACGCGGCCGAGGCGGCGGAGCGCTCGGCGGCCCGGGCCGCGCAGGCCAGGGCCGAGGCGGAGGCGGCCGGCGCGGGCGGCGCCAGCGAGCTGAAGGCCGTCCGGGCCCGGGTCCGCGAGCTCGCCGCGGACCTGGACACCGCGGTGAACACCGCGCACGGCACCGAGATCGCCCGCGCCGAGCACCGGCTGCGGCTGCAGCAGCTCGGGGAGCAGGCGCTGACCGAGTTCGGCATCGAGCCGGACGCGCTGGTGGCGGAGTACGGGCCCGAGGTGCCCGTGCCGGCCGCCGGCGACGCGAGCGGGCCGCCGGCGGCCTACGACCGGGAGGCCACCGAGCGGCGGGCCGCCGAGGCGCAGCGCCGGCTGGACCGGCTCGGCAGGGTCAACCCGCTGGCGCTGGAGGAGTACGCCGCGCTGTCGGAGCGGCACGCATTCCTCGCTGCCCAGCTCGAGGACCTGCGCAAGACCCGGCGCGACCTGCTCACCGTGGTCAAGGAGGTCGACGACCGGGTGCAGGAGGTGTTCGCGTCCGCCTATGCCGATACGGCCCGGCAGTTCGAGCGGCTTTTCGCCCGGCTGTTCCCCGGCGGGCAGGGCAACCTGGTGCTGACCGAGCCGGACGACATGCTGGCCACCGGCATCGAGATCGAGGCCAGGCCGCCGGGCAAGAAGGTCAAGCGGCTGTCGCTGCTGTCCGGCGGCGAGCGGTCGCTGACCGCGATCGCGTTCCTGTTCGCGATCTTCATGGCCAGGCCGTCGCCGTTTTACGTGCTGGACGAGGTGGAGGCGGCCCTCGACGACACCAACATGCAGCGGCTGCTCGGCATCCTCGACGAGCTGCGGGAGAGCTCGCAGCTCATCGTGATCACCCACCAGCGGCGCACCATGGAAGCCGCCGACGCGCTGTACGGCATCACGATGCGCGGCGACGGCGTCTCCACCGTCATCAGCCAGCCCCTGGCCGCCCGCCAGCCCGCCTGACTCAGCTCAGCCCGCGGCTGGCGGCCGCCGGGTGGCCGCGGCTACCGGTCATGGCCCTTTATGGCCCTTCGCCCGGGACCGGATGGCCCGCAAGGAGCGGCTGGCGCCGGCAGTCGCCCGGCGTTCCGTCCGGACCAGCCCGAGCGCGGCCATGCGCCGGGAATGGGCGTCGGTGAGCTTGGCGAACATCCGGCTGACCTTGCCGGGCTGCGGCGAGTCACCGCTGCCGAGCAGGCGGGCCAGCGACTCGCGCTCCGCGGCGATGCGCTGCACCTGGCCGAGCGCCTCGCCGACCAGGCGCCGCGCCCACAAGGTCAGGCGGCCGGCCACCGGCGGGTCGGCCACGATCGCCTCGCGCACCCTGGGGATCACGAACTCGGAATGGTCGGTATCGGCCAGCACCTCGTTGATGAGGGCCTGCGTCTGCGGGTCGACGAGGTCCGCGATCGTGCGGTAGAAGTCGGCGGAAAAACCGTCACCGACATAGGCCTTGACGAGTCCCTCCAGCCAGTCGGCGGGACGGGTGCTGGCATGGAACGCGTCGATCGCCTGCACGAACGGCTGCATGGCGGCGTTCGGGTCGGCGTTCAGCTCCTCCAGCCGCCCCACCAGCCGCCGGAAGTGACCGTACTGGACGACGGCCATCTCGGCCAGCGCGACCCGGTCCGGAAGGCACGTGGCGACCGCCGCGTCCGCGGACAGCCGGAAGAAACCGCTCAGGGCCGCATAGCCGAGCATTCCGAGCAGGTCGACCACGCCGTCGGCCTGCTCGCTGCCGTGCTGCAGCCCGGTTTCGGTCATCGGGGGCCCGGAGCGTGGGCATCCGCGCCGGTCCCGCTTCGCTGCCCTCCTTCGGTCACGACACCCGCTGGTCGCCTGGCAATCATATGTTCGAGTGTAGGCCGTAACCCGTCACGGCGCCATGATCGGCCGTAGTATTCATCAGGCGTGCCCGCCCCCAGCGAAGGAGACCGATGGCCGAGCGCCGCCCCGCCGCCCTGGACGGTTCCCGGGCCTTCTGGCTGCTGCTGAAGTTCGTCCTGCTCGGCCCGGCGCTGCGGTTGCTGTTCCGGCCCAGGGTCACCGGCCTGGAGCACATCCCGCGCTCCGGCGGCGCGATCGTGGCGGCCAATCACGTGTCCTTCCTCGATCCGCTGCTGCTGCCGCTGGTGGTCCCCCGCCGCCGGGTGATGTTCCTGACCAAGACGAAGTACATCGACAAGCCGGCGCTGCGCTGGTTCCTGGCCGGCGCCGGGGTCATACCGGTGGCCACCGACGACCCGGACGCGGCCAGGGCCGCGGTGACGGCGGCCGTCCAGGCCGTGCGGGCCGGCCGGCTCGTCGGCATCTTCCCCGAGGGGACCAGGTCGCCGGATGGCCGGCTGCACCGGGGCAGGACCGGGGTGGGCAGGATGGCACTGGCCTCGGGCGCGCCGGTGATCCCCGCCGGGATCATCGGCACCGACCGTGCCCTGCCGCGCGGGGCCAGGCTGCCGCGCCCGCGCCCGGTGCGCATCGCCTTCGGCCCGCCCATCAGGTTCCCCGTGCCCGGCGACGAGGCGGCCATACCGTCGCTGAGCCGCGCGGCCACCGACGAGGTCATGGCGGCGATCCGCGCGCTGTCCGGCCAGCAGGCCGCCGAGGTCGGCCCGGCGGCCTGAGCGCCCGGGGTCGTGGCCGGCCCGGGTCATCGCTCGCCCGGCTTGACCCAGCCGAAGGCCCGCTCCACCGCCCGGTGCCAGTTGTCGTATTCGGCCTCGCGGCGCTCGGCGTCCATGGTCGGCAGCCACTGGGCCGCACGGTGCCAGTTGCGGCGCAGCACCTCCAGGTCGGGCCAGTAGCCGACCGCCAGCCCGGCGGCGTACGCGGCGCCGAGCGAGACGGTCTCGATGGCCATCGGGCGCATGACGGGGATGTTGAGGACGTCGGCGATGAACTGCATGAGCAGGTTGTCGGCGGTCATGCCGCCGTCCACCTTGAGCGCCTTCAGCGCCAGCCCGGAATCGGCGTTCATCGCGTCCACGACCTCCCTGGTCTGCCAGCCGGTCGCCTCCAGCACCGCGCGGGCCATGTGCCCCTTGGTGACATACGAGGTCAGGCCGACGATGACGCCGCGGGCCTCGCTGCGCCAGTGCGGCGCGAACAGGCCGGAGAACGCGGGGACGATGTAGCAGCCGCCGTTGTCGTCGACCGTGCGGGCGAGCGTCTCGATCTCGGCTGCCGTGCTGATCAGCCCCAGCCCGTCGCGGAACCACTGCACCAGCGCGCCGGTGATGGCGATCGAGCCTTCCAGGGCGTACACGGCCGGCTCGTCGCCGATCTTGTAGCCGACGGTGGTGAGCAGGCCGTGCGTCGAGCGGATCAGCTCGTGGCCGGTATTGAGCAGCAGGAAGCTGCCGGTGCCGTAGGTGCACTTGGCCTCCCCCGGGTCGAAGCAGGTCTGCCCGAACAGCGCGGCCTGCTGGTCGCCCAGCGCGGCGGAGATGCGCACGCCGGGCAGGACCCGCCGCGCCAGGCCGTATATCTCGGCCGCCGGCCGGATCTCCGGCAGCATCCGGCGCGGCACGCCGAAGATCGCCAGCAGCTCGTCGTGCCAGTCCAGGGTGGTGAGGTCCATCAGCAGGGTCCGGCTGGCGTTGGTGACGTCGGTGACGTGCATGCCGCCGTCCGGGCCGCCGGTGAGGTTCCAGATCAGCCAGCTGTCGATGGTCCCGAACAGCACGTCGCCGCGCTCGGCGCGTTCGCGCAGGCCGGGGGTGTGGTCGAGCAGCCAGCGCAGCTTCGGCGCCGAGAAGTACGTCGCCGGCGGCAGCCCGCAGCGCGAGCGCACCGTCTGTGCCGCGGCGCGCCGTGACAGCTCGTCGACGAGGGCATCGGTCCGGGTGTCCTGCCACACGACAGCCCGGCCGACCGGCCGCCCGGTGTGCCGGTCCCACACCACCGTGGTTTCCCGCTGGTTGGCGATGCCGAGCGCGACGACCTGATCCGGGGTGGCCCCGGCCCGGGCCAGGGCCTCGGGCGCGATGCGCTCCAGGTTCCGCCAGATCTCCGCCGGGTCGTGCTCCACCCAGCCGGGCCGGGGGAAGTGCTGCTTGTGCTCACGCTGCGTCACCGCGACCAGCCGCCCGCCATGGTCGAACAGGATGCACCGGGTCGAGCTGGTGCCCTGGTCCACGGCCATCACGTAGCGCTCCACCACCCTGATCCCACCTCCTTGCGCGGAAGGCGAACCTCACCAGCGGGAGGCCCCGAGGTCGCGGGAGACCGCGCGCGCCGCGTCGCGTACGTAGCTGGCCAGCGCCGGCTTCGGCTGGCCCTTGCCGTCGCAGATGCGCTCGACGGCCCCGGATATCCCCATGGCGCCGACCACCAGCCCGCCGTGGCCGCGGATCGGCACCGCCACGCCCGCCTCTCCGGCGGTCATCTCCTCGACCTCGGCGGCCCAGCCGGCCTCGCGGACCTCGGCCAGCGCGCGGGCGAGCGCCCTGGCCGAGGTGATGGTCCGCCGGGTGTACGGCTCCAGCGGGTCGTGGCCGAGCGCGGCCGCGGCGTTCGCGTCGTAGGCCAGCAGCACCTTGCCGAGCGCGCTGGCATGCAGCGGCAGCAGGGCGCCGACGTCGAGCGTCTGCAGCGTGTCATCGGGCCGGAAGACATGGTGGACGACGAGCACCCTTCCCTCGAGCAGGGTGCCGAGCCGCACCGCCTCGCCGCTGCGCGCCGCGAGCGCGTCCGCCCAGTTGATCGCGCGCGATCGCAGCTCGTTGACGTCGAGGTAACTGGTGCCCAGGTGCAGCAGGCGGGCCCCGAGCTGGTACTTGCCGGTCGCGCCATCCTGCTCGACGAAGCCCACGCCCTGGAGCGTCCGCAAGATGCCGTGGGCGGTGCCGCGGGCCAGCCCGAGCGAGTCGGCGATCTCGCTGACCCCGAGCCGCCGCGAGCCGGCGGCCAGCAGCCTGAGGATCGCGGCCGCCCGCTCGATTGACTGGATCGGTCCGGGCATGGGTGGAACGCTACCGTTGTCGGCATGTGCCCGACAATGCCGGCAGCTTTCGCGTCATGTCAACCCGCGGCGGCTGCCGGTCCGCGGGCGAACGGCGACTGGCCAGCCGTGCCGCGCCGTGCCGCGATTCGGCAATGTCGGCACCCGTTTGTTGACGCTGCCGGCGCGGCGGCCTAGCGTCCTAGGAGCCGGCACCCCGGCCACACGCCTTGTGTGACCGTCCATATCCGTTGTCCGCACCCCAGCCGGGCTGCCGCCAACGAGGGAGCCACGATGGACGCTGAAGCCTTCCTGGCCTGGATAACGTCCGCCGCCGAGGTCATCGAGGCCAACCGGGACCACCTGACCCAGCTGGACGCGGCGATCGGCGATGCCGACCACGGCGTCAACCTCGCCCGCGGCTTCGCGGCGGTCCTCGCCGCCCTCGGCGCGGACGCCCCCGGGGCCGCGGCGCGGATGACGCCGGGAAAGATCCTGATGGTGACGGGCAGCACCCTCATATCCAAGGTCGGCGGCGCCGCGGGGCCGCTGTACGGCACGGCCTTCCGCCAGGCGGGGAGGGCGCTGGGCCACGCCGCCGACGCGGACCTGCCGGCGCTGCGCGCCGCGCTGGAGGCGGCGCTCGCGGGCGTCCAGCGGCTCGGCGCCGCACGCGAGGGCGATAAGACCATGGTCGATGCGCTCGCGCCGGCGACCAGGGCCCTGGCCAAGGCGGTCGCGGAGGGGGCCTCGCGAGATGAGGCGCTGTCCGCGCTGGCGGAGGCGGCCGCGGCCGGCGCGGCCGCCACCACGCCGATGCAGGCCCGGAAGGGCCGCGCGAGCTACCTGGGCCCGCGCAGCGTCGGCCATGAGGACCCCGGCGCCGTCTCGACCGCGCTCATCCTCGGCGCGCTGCGCGATGCCGCGCGGGCCGGGGGCGCCGGGGGCGCCGGGGGTGCCGCGCGGGCCGGGGGTGCCGCGCGGGCCGGGGATGCGGGGCCGCCGGGGGATGCGGGGCCGGCCGGGGGTGCCGGTCCGGCCGGGGATGCGGGGCCGCCGGGGGATGCGGGGCCGGCCGGGGATGGCCATTCCCAGCCGCGGCAGCGAGCGGCGCTGGTGCCCGGCCAGCGCAGCCGGGTGCCGGTCAGCTCAGCGCGGACAGCACCAGGCCGCCGCGCCCTGCGCCCAGGTCCCGCGACACCGCCCTGGCCGCCTCGGTGACCGCGCGCACCAGGTCGTCCCTGGTGCCCGGGACGAGCAGCCGGTCGGCCGCCCCGACCACCGCGATCGCGCCGACCACCACGCCGCCCCTCGACGTGATCGGCGCCGCGATCCCGGCGTCGCCCACCGTCGCCTCCTGGTCCTCGATCGCGTAGCCGCGCTGGCGCACCTTGGCCAGCGCCCTGCTCAGCGCGGCCCTGGTGGTCTTGGTGCGCCCGGTCAGCGGGGCCAGATCGGCGGCCAGCGCCCGGGCACGCTGGGCCTCGGGCAGGAACGCCACGATGGCGTGCCCGAGGGCGCATGCATGCCAGGGGATCGCCGCGCCCACCTCGAGGATCTGCACGGTGTTGTCCGGCCGGAACTCATGATGCAGCACGATGACCCGGGACCCGGACAAGGTGGCGACCCAGACCGCCTCGCCGGCCCGCTGCGACAGCGCCTCCGCCCACCGCAGCGACCTGGCCCGCAGCTCGGATCCGTCCAGGTAGGCGTTGCCGAGCTGCAGCACGCCCGGCCCCAGGCTGTACTTGCCGGTGTCGGGGTCCTGGCTGACCAGCTCGTAGGCCTCCAGGGTGCGCAGCAGCCCGTGCACGGTGGGCTTGGCCAGCCCGACCCGTTCGGCGATCTCGGTCACGCCCAGCCGCGGCGTCCCCGAGCCGAGTACGGCCAGGATGTGGGCGGCGCGCTGCACGGACTGGATCATGACGTTCCTTCAGCACCGTCGAACATCTGTCAGATTATGACACGACCGGCCCGCCGCTCGCTGCCCGCGGCGTTGTCCGCCGCCTCGGCTGCGCCGCTTGCGCTGCCACTGCTGCGGCGCCCCCAGCGCGCGCCGCCTTCCCTTCGGGCGGCCCGGGCCGGGCCTGCGGCGCGCGGCGCACGCGGCCCTCGCATGGTCGCGGCGCCGCGGGCGGTCCGCCGGGGTGCGGCGCAGGGGCAGCGCGCACGACGGCGCGCAGCTTGCGGCCGGCGCCCGGAGAAGACGCCGCGCTGCCCCTTGACGGAGCCGGCCGCCGGGTTTATGTTGCGTGAAACGTTGTTCAGCGATATCGAACAGAAGCCAAGTGATCCGGCTCGCCAGAGGGGGTGAGATGCCCAGGGCGCGGGGCCTGCCGAGGCCGAGCAAGCTGGTGTTCCACGGGCGACGCACCGACCCGGTGCCCGCGGCCGCCCGCCGCGGGCAGCCCGGCTGGCGCCGCGCCGCCGGCCCGGCGCGACGCGCGCGCGGCCGGAGGCCGGTACCGGGCGGCCGCACGGGAGAGGCTGGTGGCCATGACCTAATGCGCGGTCTTCGCACAGCGCGAGCTTCTGCACAAGGCACAAGGAACGACCCGGCTGTGGCCATGTCTGCGTTGTTATCGCGCATGCGGGCGGTTCGTCGCCGCATGCGGAGGTTGGGTCAGGAGGGTAGTAGTGGCAGAGATAACGCCTTTGCGCGGAGAGGGCCGCACGGTCGGCCGGATCTCCGGCCTGTGGGGCGAGTGCATGGCGGAGTTCCTCGGAACGTTCGTCCTCATCGCGTTCGGCGACGGCGTCGTGGCCATGGCCGTGGCGGCATTGCCCGGGTCGGGGAGGACCGCGAGCCCCACCACGATCTTCAACGCGGCCGGCGACTGGCTGCTGATCACCTGGGGATGGGCCATGGCCGTCGCCATGGGCGTCTGGGTGGCCGGCGGCGTCTCCGGCGCGCACATCAACCCGGCGGTCACGCTGGCGCTGGCGGTCCGGCGCAAGTTCCCGTGGCGCAGCGTCATCCCCTACTGGGTCGCGCAGGTGGCCGGCGCCTTCGCGGCCGCGGCGCTGGTCTTCGCCGTCTACAACAGCGCGATCAACGCGTTCAACCTCGCCGCGCACACCCCGAAGAGCTCGGGCAGCGCGCTGGCGACCTACTCCATCTTCGCGACGTTCCCGGCCAGCTACTTCCACGGATCGGTGGTGGGGCCCTTCATCGACCAGGTCGTGGGCACGGCGTTCCTGCTCATGTTCGTGGTGGCGATCATCGATAACAGGAACCTGCTGCCCGGAGCGAACATGACGCCGCTCATCATCGGCTTCGCGGTGGCCGCCATCGGAATGTCCTACGGCGCCAACGCCGGCTATGCGATCAACCCGGCCCGCGACTTCGGGCCCCGCCTGCTCGCCTTCTTCGCGGGGTGGGGAAAGGTGGCCCTTCCCGGGAGCTACAGTGTGGCGGGCTTCCACTTCAGCGACTACTTCTGGATACCGATCGTCGGCCCGCTCGTCGGCGGCATCATCGGCGTGCTCGTCTACGACTACTTCATCGGCGACGTCCTGCACGCGAGGCTGAAGAAGACGGCGCCGGCGCAAGAAGAGGTCCCGGTCGGCCGGGCGGGCCCGGCCCGGGATACTGGCGAGACCGTCTGACCGCGAGCCTGCACGGGCCACCGCGACGGCGCCCGGCGCCGGCCCGGTGGCCCGTCTCCCCGGCCGAACCAGCCGGAAGCTCATGCACAGCCCAGGAGGGGGCCCGACAATGAAGAAGCTGATCAACGACCCGGCCGACGTCGTCAAGGAGGCGCTGCAAGGCGTGGCCGCCGCGCACCCGGACCGGCTGCGGGTGATGACCGACCCGAACGTCATCGTGCGGGCGGACGCGCCGGTCCAGGGCAAGGTCGGCCTGGTATCCGGCGGCGGGTCGGGGCATGAGCCGATGCACGGCGGCTTCGTCGGCATGGGCATGCTGGATGCGGCCTGTCCCGGCGAGGTGTTCACCTCACCGACCCCGGACCAGATGCTGGCCGCCACCAAGGCGGTCAACGGCGGCGCCGGCGTGCTGCACATCGTCAAGAACTACACCGGCGACGTGCTGAACTTCGAGATGGCCGCGGACCTGGCCGGGGAGGAGAAGATCGAGGTCGAGGCGGTGGTGATCGACGACGACGTGGCCGTCACCGACAGCCTGTACACCGCGGGTCGCCGCGGCGTCGGGACGACCGTGCTGGCCGAGAAGATCTGCGGCGCCGCGGCCGAGCAGCGCAGGCCGCTGGCCGAAGTGGCGGAGCTGTGCCGCAAGGTGAACGCCGGCGGGCGCAGCATGGGCATGGCGCTCACCTCGTGCATCGTGCCCGCGGCCGGCAAGCCGACCTTCGAGCTGGGGGCGGCGGAGATGGAGATCGGCATCGGCATCCACGGCGAGCCGGGCCGCGAGCGCAGGCAGATCGCGCCCGCCCGCGAGATCGTGGAGATGCTCGCGGCGCCGATCGTGGACGACCTGCCGTTCCGGCCCGGCGACCGGGTGCTCGCCTTCGTCAACAGCATGGGCGGGACGCCGCTGATCGAGCTGTACGTGGTCTACAACGAACTGCACCGGTTCCTGGCCGGCCGGGGGATCGAGATCGCCCGCAACCTCATCGGCCCGTACATCACCTCGCTGGAGATGCAGGGCTGCTCGATCACGCTGCTGAAGCTCGACGACGAGCTGACCGCGCTGTGGGACGCGCCGGTCAACACCCCCGGCATGCGGTGGGGTGCGTAGGTGCCGGTCTCCTACCGACAGGTCACCGGCTGGATCAGGGCGTTCGCCGCGGCGGTCGCGGAGAACAAGGAGTACCTGACCGAGCTGGATTCTGCCATCGGCGACGCGGACCACGGCATCAACATGAACCGCGGCATGCAGGCCGTGCTGCAGAAGATGGACGCGGGCGAGGCGGGCGACATCGGCGCCCTGCTGAAGACCGTCGGCATGACCCTGGTCTCGACGGTCGGCGGCGCGGGCGGCCCGCTGTACGGGACGCTGTTCCTGCAGATGGGCACGGCGGCGGCCGGCAAGTCGGAGCTGTCCGGCGAGGACTGGGCCGCCGCGCTGGCCGCCGGGGTGGCCGGCGTGCAACGACGCGGGAAGGCAGAGCCCGGCGACAAGACGATGATCGACGCCCTGGTGCCGGCGGTGCAGGCGGTCAGGTCCGCGCTCGCGGGCGGCTCCGCCCTGGACGAGGCGCTGCGCCGGTCGGCACGGGCCGCTGCCGATGGCATGACCGCGACGATCCCGCTGGTGGCGCGCAAGGGCCGGGCCAGCTACCTGGGCGAGCGGAGCGCGGATCATCAAGACCCCGGGGCGACGTCGTCCTGGCTGCTGCTGCGGACGGCAGCGGAGGCGCTCGCGGCCGAGGCCGTGTAGCACTACGGACCGTGACAAGGGAGAGGAACCAATGGCCGACTACGTAGGAGCGCTCGACCAGGGCACGACGTCGACCCGCTTCATGATCTTCGACCACCGGGGGCAGGTCGTGGCGATAGAGCAGAAGGAGCACGAGCAGATCTTCCCGCGGCCGGGCTGGGTGGAGCACGACGCCAACGAGATCTGGCAGCGCTCCCAGGAGGTCATTGCCGGAGCGCTGCGCAAGGCCGGGCTTTCCGCCACGGACCTCGCCGCGGTCGGCATCACCAACCAGCGGGAGACCACAGTGGTGTGGGAGAGGTCGACGGGGCGGCCGGTGCACAACGCCATCGTCTGGCAGGACACCAGGACCGACCGCATCTGCAACGACCTGGCGGCAGACGGCGGCCAGGACCGGTTCCGCGCCACGACCGGCCTGCCGATCGCCACCTACTTCTCCGGGCCGAAGATCAAGTGGCTGCTCGACAACGTCGAGGGCGCGCGCGAGCGCGCCGAGGCCGGCGAGCTCGTCTTCGGGAACATCGACACCTGGTGCATCTGGAACCTGACCGGGGGCCCGAACGGCGGGGTGCACGTTACCGACGTGACCAACGCCAGCCGGACGATGCTGATGGACCTGCAGACCCTGCAGTGGGACGAGGCGATCCTGTCCACGCTGGGCATCCCCAGGAGCATGCTCCCGGACATCCGCCCCTCCAGCCAGGCCTACGGCACCGCGACCGGGGTGCTGGCCGGCATCCCGGTCGCCGGCGACCTGGGCGACCAGCAGGCTGCCCTGTTCGGCCAGACGTGCTTCTCGGTCGGCGAGGCCAAGAACACCTACGGCACCGGCAACTTCCTGCTGCTCAACACGGGAACCAAGGCGGTGCCGTCGAAGAGCGGCCTGATCACCGGGCTCGGCTACAAGATCGGGGACCAGCCGCCCGTCTACATGCTCGAGGGCTCGATCGCCATCACCGGCGCCCTGGTCCAGTGGCTGCGGGACAACCTGAAGCTGATCGGGGCCTCCGCGGAGGTGGAGACGCTGGCCAGGACCGTCGAGGACAACGGCGGCGTGTACTTCGTGCCGGCCTTCTCCGGGCTGTTCGCGCCGTACTGGCGCAGCGACGCGCGCGGCGTGATCGCGGGCCTGACCAGGTACGTCAACGCGGGCCACATCGCCCGTGCCGTGCTGGAGGCCACCGCGTGGCAGTCCAAGGAGGTGGTGGACGCCATGAACGCCGACTCCGGCGTGGAGCTGACCTCGCTGAAGGTCGACGGCGGCATGGTCGTGAACGAGCTGCTCATGCAGTTCCAGGCAGACATCCTCGGCGTGCCGGTGATCAGGCCCACCGTCGCGGAGACCACGGCGCTCGGCGCCGCCTACGCGGCCGGCCTGGCGGTGGGATTCTGGCGCGAGGTCGAGGATCTGCGGGCGAACTGGGGTATGGACAAGCGGTGGGAGCCGAGCATGGATCCCGCCAGGCGAGACCAGGAGTACGCCCTATGGAAGAAGGCCGTCACCCGGACGTTCGACTGGGTCGAGTAACGGACGTGACGGCGGCGGCCGCCAGCCCCTCGGCGGCCGGGCAACCCGGCCCGGCCGGGCCGGCCGGCGGCCGCCTCGAGTGCGAGGTCCTGGTCATCGGCGGCGGCTCCACCGGGGTCGGCGTCGCCAGGGACGCCGCCATGCGCGGGCTGGCGACCGTCTTGGTGGAACGGGGCGACCTGGCCACCGGCACGACGGGGCGGTTCCACGGCCTGCTGCACTCCGGCGGCAGGTACGCGGTGAAGGACCCGCAGGCGGCGCGGGAGTGCATCGCGGAGAACGCCGTGCTGCGCCGCATTGCCGCCGACTGCATCGAGGACACCGGCGGCCTGTTCGTCACCACCCCCATCGACGATCCTGGCTACGCCGACCGCTTCGTCGCCGGGTGCTCGGCCACCGGCATCCCGGTGGAGGAGATCGGCGTGGCGGAGGCGCTGCGGCGGGAACCGCGGCTGAACCCGCGGATCTCCCGCGCCTTCGCGGTGCCCGACGCGACCGCCGACGCCTGGAAGACGGTCTGGGCCTGCGCCAGGTCGGCGGCGGAGTACGGCGCCAGGATCCTGCCGTACCACGAGGTCGTCGCGGTGACCAGGGACGGCGACCGGGTCAGCGGCGTCGTCGCGCGCGGCCCGGGCGGCGAGCAGGTGCAGGTCCGGGCGCAGGTGACGGTGAACGCGTCCGGGGCGTGGGCCGGCCGGGTGGCGGCCATGGCCGGCTGCCGGGTCCGGATCAGCCCCGGCAAGGGGATCATGCTGGCCACCAACCACCGGCTGGTGCA
>Ga0209061_1001864_pt1 | contig 30908 bp, 31 predicted proteins | sample Coa_R1_10_FD_187157 | JGI IMG/M metagenome (GOLD analysis project Ga0209061, IMG submission 187157) | Surface soil microbial communities from Centralia Pennsylvania, which are recovering from an underground coalmine fire - Coalmine... | ecosystem: Environmental > Terrestrial > Soil >... | reverse complement strand
AGGCGAGGAACTGGCCTGCGGCGACCTCTGCGCGCCCGCTGCGCTGGAGTGGCCGAGCAGCGCCGCCGGGGTGCCCGCGCGGGCGGCCCAGCCGGGGGCGAGCGGGCCGGCGAGCAGCCATGCGCCCAGGGCAATGGGCGTCGCCAGGCTGACAGCGGCCGAGGTGAGCCGGATCGCGGGGTTGGCCGGCCAGCCCGCGGCCAGCCGCCACCACAGCATGCCCAGCACCGCCGCGATGCATGCTGCGTCGATGAGCAGAACCCACCGCAGGCGGGTGTCGGTCCCCGTGCCGAGCGCGTGGGCGAGCGCGACGGGCCAGCAGGCGTAGGCGGCCCAGTGCACCGCCCGCCACGACCTGTAGCCCATCCGCGTCCGCAGCAGGCTGGTCGCGGCAAGGGCAACCAGCAGGTCGGACGCGGCGGTGCCAAGGCCGAGCCACAGCGGCCGGTAGGCCGACGCGAACGGGATCACGACGGCCAGCCAGCCGACAGGGGCGAACGTGTCCAGCTCGGCGGTCAGGATGTGGATGGCGAGGAAGACCAGCACGAGCAGTGAGACGTTGCGGTGCAGCCCGGATGTGATCACGCGGGACCAGCGGGGCGTGGCGAACCGGATGGTGGCCAGTATCCCGAGCACGACGCTGGCGGTGAGCATCAGCAGGGCCAGCATCCCGGTAGCCCTGGTCGTGTACCACAGGGGGCTCGGCGAGCCGCCCATCGCGAGCGCGGTCACCGGGCACCCGCGGCGGGACGTGAGCCTGGCGCTCCCGGATCGGCGGGCCAGCCGGCGACGGTGGTGACGGAGCCGTCGTGGCCGACGAGCCGGGCGGGCAGGCCGAGGCCCGCCAGCCACCCGGCGGCCCGCGTTCCCCTGATGATGGCCGCCGTGGCCGCGGCGTTGGCATCGGCGCAGGTGGCCGCGGCGACGCTCGCCGTTCGCCAGCATCCTGACGCCGGCTGCCCTGTCGCCGGGTCGATGATGTGGTGCAGCCGGCGCCCGCCACGCCGCCACGCGCGGACCGTGGTGGATGAGGTCGCAAGGCCGCCGCCGCTGATCGCGATCACCTGGCCGGGCACCTCAGGGGAAGCGGCATGGTCGTCGGTGACCCGCACCTGCCAGCCGCCGGGCGGCGGGCTGCCGGCGGCGCAGATGTCACCGCCCAGCCCCACCAGGGTCCCGCAGCCGAGCGATCCGCGGATGCGGCGCACGGCGTGGTCGGCGGCGTACGCCTTGGCGGTGGCGCCGAGATCGAGCAGCGTCCCCCGCGGGAGCCGCAGCGTGCGGCTGGCCGGGCAGAAGGTGACGTGCGTCCAGCCCGGCACCTTGGTGGCCGGGACCGCAGGGCCGTCGGCGGGCATGGCGGCGAAGTCCCTGTCGTACCCGGCGCCGATCAGCGCCCTGCCGACGGTCGGGTCGACATCGCCGCCGGTCAGCCGCGCGGCACGCAGCGCCGCCGTGACGATATCGGCCAGCAGCGGGCTGACCCGCACCGGCGCGCCATCGGCGGCATTGACCCTGGTCAGCTCGGAATCGTCACGGAAACGGTCGCAGGCGGCGCCGAAGGCGGCCAGCTCGTCCCGGAGGATGCGGCATGCGTGCGGCAGCGCCGCGGGATCGGTGACCACGAGCACCGCGGTCGTACCCCAGACACGGAAGCGGGTGACGCCGAGGCGGGAGTCCTGCACCGCAGCCAGGGACGGCACCGTCAGGACCCGCCAGAGGTCACCGGCGGCGCCGCTGGCGCTGCCGGTGATGGTGCCTGCGGCGGCGGCTGGAGCTGCCCGCCGCCCGCTGACGGGGAGGAGGACGGCTGGGGAGAGGCCTGCCGGGAAGAGGCCGGCTGGCTGCCGCTGGGGACAGGGGCAGGGGTGGCCGAAGACCTGCTGCCGGCCGCAGGCTCACTGGAGGTCCGCGGCGCGGCGCCCGCGGATGAGGTGCGGGTGGATACCGTGTGGCCGGGCAGGGCCGTGGCGAACGCCACGCCCAGCGCGGCCGCTCCGGCCGCGCCTGCGGCTGCGATGCGCCGGGTCAGGCGGGACAGCCGCCAGAGTTCGGCGTCCCGCGCCTGCACGCGGCGCCGTTGCGTTGCGCGCATTCGTGTCCCTCGTCCTCGTCGTTGCCGCCAGCCGCGGCCGGGGGCTTTCCTGCTTCCTTTACAGGGTTGCGCGCGGTACCTTCAGATCCGCCAGGAAACTTCTTCAGATTCAGTAAGGACTCCAGGCGCATGCCGGATCAGGGGGATGGTGGCCTACTCTCGACGCGTGAGTTCCGGCACAACCGGCCTGGCCGCCAGACCGATGGCGCCTTCCCGTCCCGCTGGCAGCGGGCCTGTCCCCAGCGAGGGCGGCAACGGCCTGACACTGCTGCTTGTCGAAGATGACGAGTCCCTGGGAAGCCAGCTCGAGCGCGGCCTGGCCCGCGCCGGCTACCAGGTACGCCGGGTCACGTCCGGCGAAGCCGCGCTCAGCACGGCACACATGGCAGATCTGGTGCTGCTCGACCTCGGGCTCCCCGACCTGGACGGGACCGAGGTCTGCCGGCTGCTCCGTGAGCGCTTCCTCACCCCGATCATCGTGGTCACCGCCCGCGGGGAGGAACCCGAGCGGGTTGCCGTGCTCGACCTGGGTGCCGACGACTACCTGGTCAAGCCGTTCGGCTTCGCTGAGCTGCTCGCCCGCATCCGCGCCGTCCTGCGCCGCAGCCGGCCCGGCGGCCCCGGCGCGGCAGAGCTGGCCGGCAGCAGCCGTGTCCGTGTCGACCTGCGGGCACGGCGGGTGTACGTCGACGGCACCGAGGTCAGCCTGACCCCCAAGGAGTTCGACATCCTCGCCTGCCTCGCCGAGGACCCGGGCCGGGCGGTGTCCCGCGAGGAGATCTTCGAACGGGCCTGGGACGCCCACTGGTACGGCCCGACCAAGGTCCTCGACGTCCACGTGGCCGCGCTGCGCCGCAAGCTCGGCGACCCGCAGCTCATCCAGACCGTCTACGGCGTCGGTTTCCGCCTCGACCCGGCGAAACCGGGGGAAACACCGCGGTGACCCGCCGCGTCCTCGCCGCGATGCTCGGGTTCACCCTCGTGCTCCTCGCCGGCGTTGTCGTGCCCCTCGGTCTTGTGACCGCCCAGCGCGACCGGCAGGTCTTCGCTGACCGCGCGCTCGCCGCCGCGGGCGCCGCCGCGGCCAGCGCCGAAGAACAGCTCACCGACCACCTGCACGCGGCCAGCCGGCCCGGCGTGCTCGCCTACCGCCCCCCGCCCGTGGGTGCCGACCGCGTCGGCATTTACGACATCTCCGGCCGCCCCCTCAGCCGGGCGGCGGCCGCGCTGGCCACCCCGGCAGAGGTCACGAGCGCCCTGCACGGCCGTACCGCCGTCCGCTGGCGAAGCCGCCCCGGCGACACCCTCCTCGTCGTCGTCCCCGTCCACGAGGACACCCGCGTCGTCGGCGCCCTCGCCCTGGCCCGCCCCACCGGGGCCCTGGAGGGCCAGCTCGGCAGCCTCTGGGCAGGCCTCGCCCTCACGGCGGCGCTCGCCGCCGCGCTCGCCGCCGCCCTCAGCTTCGCCCTGTCGCGGTGGGCCGGGCTGCCGCTGCGCAGGCTGGGACACGTCACCAGCCAGTTCGGCAGCGGGGCCCTCGACGCGCGTGCGCCGGTGGGCAAGGGGCCGCCCGAGGTCCGCCGCCTCGCTGCCGCCTTCAACTCGATGGCCGCCCAGCTGCAGGGCCTGATCGGCGGCCACCGCGCCTTCCTGGCCGACGTCAGCCACCAGCTCCGCACCCCGCTGGCCGCCCTGCGGCTCCGCCTGGAACTGCTCGAGCAGGACACCGCCCCGTCCACCGCCGGCGAGCTCCGCCAGGCCCTTGAGGAAATCCGGCGCCTGTCACGCCTTGTCGACGGGCTCCTCGCCGCCGCCCGCGCGGAGCACGCCACCGCCGCACCCGTTCCTGTCCGCGTGCGTGACATCCTCGCCGACCGGGCGGCGGCCTGGCAGCCTCTCGCCGCCGAGCGCGGCATCCGCCTCGCCGTTCCCGATGCCGTCGGCACGTTCACCGCCGCCGCCACCCCCGGGCACCTCGAGCAGGTCCTGGACAACCTGATCGCCAACGCCCTCGACGTGGTGCCGGCCGGGGGAACGATCCGGCTCACCGCCACGGCCGGGGCGCACGCGGTCCGCATCACCGTCGCCGACAGCGGCCCCGGCATGGACGATGCGCGCAAGCAGCGCGCCTTCCGGCGGTTCTGGACCGAGCCGGCCGCCGCGGGCGAGCACGGCGACCGGGACGGGACCGGCCTCGGGCTCGCCATCGTCCACCGGCTCATCACCGCCGACCACGGCAGCATCGACCTCGCCGACTCCGATCTCGGCGGGCTCGCCGCCATCATCGATCTCCCCAGGCCCGGAAGCCACGGGGCCTGAACAACTATGGTGGTCGGCGGGCGGCGGTCCCGGACCCGCCGCCCGCCGGCGTGCGGGGAAAGGCCGCCGGCGTGAGGGAAAGGGTCTCGGACATGCCTGACGATGCTGGTATTTTCAGCGGCGTCTTCGGCCGGGGACGGGCCGGCACCGGGAGCATGGCCTGGCTGGAGGCGATGCTCGAGGTCGAGGCCGCCCTCGCCCGCGCGCTCGAGCGGGCCGGGCTCGCCCCGGAGGGCGCCGGGGCGGCCGTGACCGAGGCGGCACGGCCGGGAAACTTCGACGTGGCCGAGCTGGGCGCCCTGGCCGCCCTCACAGGCAACCCGGTTCCCGCGCTGGCGCGCGCCCTGGCCGGGAAGCTGCCGAAGGCCGCCGCCGGCGCCGTCCACCACGGCGCGACCAGCCAGGACATCCTGGACACCGCCATGATGCTGCTGGCTGCCCGGGGCATCGACGTGATCCTCGCCGACCTGGCCGCGGCGGCCCGGTCCGCGGCCGGGCTGGCAGCGGAGCACAGGTCCACGATCATGATCGGCAGGACCCTGCTCCAGCAGGCGGTCCCCGTCACGTTCGGCCTGGTGGCGGCGGGGTGGCTGACCGGGATCGACGAGGCGAGGCAGGGGCTGGCCCAGGTCAGGGCGCAGCGGCTGGCCGTCCAGTTCGGCGGCGCCGCCGGCACGCTCGCCTCACTCGGCGACGCGGGCCCGCGGGTCGCCGGGCTGCTCGCCGGCGAGCTGGGGCTCGCGCTCCCCGTGCTGCCCTGGCACACCGACCGGCTGCGGATCCTCGATGTCTCCGCGGCGCTCGCCAGGGCGGGCGCCGTGCTCGGCAAGATCGCGCGGGACGTGACCCTGCTCGCGCAGTCCGAGGTCGGCGAGGTCAGCGAGGGAGAACCCGTCACCGGGCCGGGCGCGGGAACGGGGCCTGACGCGCCCCGCCGCGGCGGCTCGTCTGCGATGCCGAACAAGCAGAACCCCGTCGCCGCCATTGCGATCCTCGGCTGCACCCGGCAGGTCCCCGGGCTGCTCGCCACCTTGACGGCCGCCGCGGAGCAGGAGCACCAGCGCGCGGCGGGCGCCTGGCACGCCGAATGGGAGCCGCTCGCCGCCCTGCTCAGGCTCACCGGGTCGGCGGCGTCCTGGGGCGCGGAACTGCTGGGCGGCCTGGAGGTCCATCCCGGCAGGATGCGCGCCAACCTGGCCGCAGCGGGCGGCTTCCCGCTGGCCGAGCGTGTCACGTCGCTGCTCGCGCCCGCCCTGGGCCGGACGGCAGCGCACGACCTGGTCGCCGGGGCCGCTGCCCGCGCCGCGCGGGCCGGCCGCCCGCTGCGCGACGCGCTGCTGCAGGACCCGGAGCCTGCCCGCCGCCTCGCCGAGGCGGGGGTCTCCGCGGAGCAGGTCGAGGCGGCGCTCGACCCGGCAGGTTACCTCGGCGCGGCGGGCGCGTTCACCGACGCGGCGCTCGACGCGCACCGCCGGGCGGGCGGGACTGGCAAGACCGGGCAGGGAGAGGAAGGGTCCCATGGATGATGCTGAGCGCGCCAGGCAGGGGATGGCGGTCAGGCGCGAGGTCCTGGGCGACGACCACGTCGAGGCGGCAGTGGCCGGCACGACCCCGTTCACCGCGCCGTTCCAGGACTTCATCACCCGTTACGCGTGGGGGGAGATCTGGTCGAGGCCCGGGCTGTCCCGCGCCGAGCGCAGCATCGTCACCCTCACCGTGCTTGCCGCCTTCCAGCACGAGGCGGAGCTGGCCATGCACGTGAAGGCCGCGCTGCGCAACGGGCTCACCCCGGGGCAGATCCAGGAGGTGCTGCTGCAGGTGGCGCTGTACGCCGGCGTCCCGGCCGGCAACCGCGCCTTCGCCGTGGCGCGCCGCGCCCTGGCCGAAGCCGGGCGGGAACCCAGGCCCTTACCCGGGCGAGAAGGCAGGGCGCCTAGGTGACGGGCGCGACATCGACGCGGCCGCAGCCGGCAAGCTATCGTACGGATGACGAACGAATGTGCACAAAGCGGCCGGGTGCCGTGGTGACCGGTGCGGGCAGCCCCGCAGGGGAGGGATATGGCACAGATCGTGTCACTGGCCGAGGCGATCGCCCAGACCGTGCGCGACGGCGACACGGTGGCGATGGAGGGGTTCACGCACCTGATCCCGTTCGCCGCCGGCCACGAGGTGATCAGGCAGCGGCGGCGCGGCCTGACCCTGGTCAGGATGACCCCCGACCTGATCTACGACCAGCTCATCGGCGCCGGATGCGCGCGCAAGCTGGTCTTCTCCTGGGGCGGCAACCCCGGCGTCGGGTCACTGCACAGGTTCAGGGACGCGGTGGAGCATGCCTGGCCCGGCCCGCTCGAGCTGGAGGAGCACAGCCACGCGGGGATGGCCAACCGCTATGTGGCGGGCGCGTCGGGGCTGCCGTTCGCGGTACTGCGCGGCTACAGCGGCACCGGCCTGATGGACGTGGCGGGCGGCGAGGGGAACGGCACGGGTCGCGCCGGCCGTGCGCCGTCCATCCGCCCGGTCACGTGCCCGTTCACCGGCGAGACGCTGACCGCTGTGGCTGCCCTCAACCCGGATGTGACGGTCATCCACGCCCAGCGCGCCGACCGTGCCGGGAACGTGCAGCTTTGGGGGATCACCGGCGTGCAGAAGGAAGCGGTGCTCGCCGCGAAGCGGTCGGTCGTCACCGTCGAGGAGGTCGTGGACTCACTCGACCCGCGCCCCGGTGCCGTGGTGCTCCCGTCCTGGACGGTCAGCTACGTGGCCGCCGTTCCCGGTGGCGCGCACCCGTCGTATGCTCTCGGCTACTACGAACGGGACAACGACTACTACGTGGCGTGGGACCCGATCAGCCGCGACAGGGAGGCGTTCGGCCGCTGGCTGGATGAGCGTATTTTCCGCCCGGGGAGGGAAGGAGGCATGCCGTGACCGTGAAGGCACCGGCCGCCAGCGGCGCCGCCCGGCCAGAGGGCGCAGGGGGCAGCGCCGGGTACACCCCCGACGAGATGATGACGATCCGCGCGGCGCGCGCCCTCCGCGACAACGTGACCTGCTTCGTCGGGATAGGGCTGCCGAGCGCGGCGGCCAACGTGGCGCGGGCCACCCACGCGCCCGGGCTCGTCCTCATCTACGAGTCAGGCACGATCGGGGCCAAGCCGGGGCGGCTGCCGCTGTCCATCGGGGACGGCATCCTCGCCGAGACCGCCGACGCCGTGGTGAGCGTCCCGGAGATCTTCAACTACTGGCTCCAGCCGGGGCGGATCGACGTCGGGTTCCTCGGCGCCGCCCAGATCGACAAATTCGGCAACATCAACACCACGGCCATCGGCGGTGACTACGCCACCCCGAAGGTCCGCCTGCCCGGCGCCGGCGGGGCACCGGAGATCGCGGCCTCCTGCCGCGAGGTGATCGTCGTGGTGCGGCAGAGCAGCCGCTCGTTCGTCGAACGGGTGGACTTCGTGACGTCGGTCGGGTACGGGTCCGGCCCCGGGGACAGGCAGCGGCTCGGCCTGAGAGGGGCCGGGCCGCGCATGATCATCACCGACCTCGGCGTCCTCGAACCTGACCCGGTGACCCGGGAGTTCACCATGACGGGCCTGTACCCGGGGGTCTCCGCCGCCGACGCCAGGGCGGCGGCCGGCTGGGACCTGGCCGTGGCGGCGGACCCCGAGCTCATCGCCCCGCCGTCGGCAGCCGAGCTGGCGGCGCTGCGCGGCTTCAGGCACAGCACCGGGCAATAGCGCCGGACAAGGCCGGAAAACAAGGAGAGCAGCCATGACCACTGATGTACGCGCGCCCGCACCCCCCGGCGGCCTCGTCCTGCCCGCCTACTCCCGGCCGCGCGGCGTCCATCCGCCGCTCGACTACCCCGACTACCGGTCGACCGCGCTCCGCGCGCCGAAGAAACCGATGGTGCTGCTGCCGCACCGGCTGACCGAGGTGACGGGCCCGCTGCTCGGCGCCGAGCTGGTCGCGCCGAGCGACTCGGACCTGACCAGGCAGCACGACGGAGAGCCGCAGGGCGAGCGCATCATCGTGACCGGCCGGGTGCTCGACTCGGACGGCAGGCCGGTGCCCGACACGCTCATCGAGATCTGGCAGACCAACGCAGCCGGGCGGTACCGCCACGTGCGGGACGACCACCCCGCGCCCCTGGACCCGAACTTCACCGGGGTGGGCCGGTGCATCACCGACTCGGCAGGCACCTACCGGTTCATCACCATCAAGCCGGGCGCCTACCCGTGGCGTAACAGCTACAACGCCTGGCGGGCGGCGCACATCCACTTCTCGCTGTTCGGCCGCGCGTTCACCCAGCGGCTGATCACCCAGATGTACTTCCCCGGCGACCCGCTGCAGCCAGCGGACCCGGTGATGAACGCGGTGCCGGACGAGAAGGCCAGGCAGCGCATGGTCGCCGCGTTCTCCATCGAGGAGACCCAGCCCGAATGGGCGCTCGGCTACCGGTGGGACATCGTGCTGCGCGGCCGCGAGGCAACCGTGTTCGAGGAAGGGGGGAACCGGTGACCGGGCTGCTGATCACGCCGTCGCAGACGATCGGGCCGTTCTTCGCGATGCGGCTGCCGTGGCCAGACGGTCCCTACGTCGTGCCGCAGGACACGCCGGGGGCGATACGGATCACCGGGCGGGTCTACGACGGGGCGGGGAATGTCGTGCCCGACGCCCTGATCGAGACCTGGCAGGCCGACCCCGACGGCCGGTTCGCGCACCCCGACGACCCGCGCGGCCCGGGTGGCAGCACCTTCCGCGGTTTCGGGCGCTGCCCCACGGGCCCGGACGGCTCGTACCACATCGTCACGCTCAAGCCCGGGCCGCTGCCGTGCCCCGAGGGGGGAACGGAGGCCCCGCACCTGGACGTGTCGGTGTTCGCGCGCGGGCTGCTCAACCGTGTCGTGACCCGCCTGTACTTCCCCGACGAGACAGTGGCGAACGCCGCGGACCCAGTGCTCTCCTCGATCGCCGAAACCGGCCGCCGTGACACGCTCATCGCCCGTGAGCAGCCCGGCGGTGGCCTGCGGTTCGACATCAGGCTGCAAGGGGACGGCGAGACGGTCTTCTTCGATGTCTGAGGTGACGCTGGCGGCATCGCTGGAAGGGCCGCCCGGCGCGCCCGTCCTCGTGCTCGGCAATTCGATCGGGACCGCGCGCAGCCTGTGGGACCGGCAGGCCGGCGTGCTGCGGCGGCATTTCCGGCTGCTCAGGTACGAGTTCCGCGGGCACGGCGGCCCCGGCGGCGCCTCGCCGGCGCCGCCGGGCCCCTACACGATCGCCGAGCTGGGCGCGGACGTGCTCGGGCTGCTGAACTCCCACGGCATCAGCCGCGCGGCCTACTGCGGTGTGTCGCTGGGCGGGATGGTCGGCATGTGGCTCGCCGCGAACGCGCCGGAGCGGATCGCCTCGCTCGCGGTCTGCTGCAGCTCCGCCTACCTGCCGCCGGCCTCGATGTGGACGGAGCGGGCCGCGAAGGTGCGCTCCGAGGGCATGGCCTCGATCGCCGGGCAGGCCGTCGCGCGCTGGTTCACGCCGGGGTTCGCCCGCCGCAACCCGGAGGCCGTGGCGGCCGTCGTCGCCATGCTGACGTCCACGGACCCCGAGGGCTACGCCGGCTGCGCGGAGGCGATCGCCGCCATGGACCTGCGCCCCTCCCTGCCGTCCATCACCGCGCCGACCCTGGTCGTCGCCGCCGCCGAGGACCCGGCCACCCCGCCGCCGCACGGCGCGCTGATCGCCCGGGCGGTCCCCGGTGCCCGGCTCGCCGTGCTCCGCGGCACCTCGCACCTGGCCAGCTACCAGACCCCGGCTGAGGTCACCGCCGTGCTGCTGCGCCACCTGCTGCCCACGGCGGCGGGCAACGCTGCCCATACCGGGTGAGCCGGGTGCCCTACGGGCCGGGTGCCGTTCTGGAAGCGGTGTCGCGGATCGTCGTGTAGCCGGCGTGCTGCGGTTGCAGTTGCGGGCCCACGCGAACAGGCCGGCTCGCGGACGTTGTCACGGGTCCCCAGCCTAACCCGTGGGATGCCAGCTCACCTGGATCAGGTTCCCGGTGATGCCGGGATGCTCCCGGTCCCCGGGCCGCCCCTGACGAACTGGCCGAGGCCGTCGAGGAGACGGTCCACGTCGTCGTCGTTGCTGTACGGCGCCAGCCCGATGCGCAGGCCGCCGTGGTCACCCAGGCCGAGCCACCGGGACGCTTCCAGCGCGTAGAACGAGCCGGCGGGCGCGTTCACGTTGCGGCTGGCCAGGAACCTGTAGGCGTCTGCCGGGTCCTGCCGGCCGAAGGTGAGCAGCAGGGTGGGGGTGCGGCGCTGGGCACGGGACCAGATGGTGACGCCCGGCAGGGTGCGGACGTGCTCCTCGATGCGGCGGAGCAGGCGGTTCTCGTGCTCTTCGATGGCCGACATCGCCTGGACCAGGCGCTGCCGCCGGCTGCCGTCCCCGCCGAGGCTGGCGAGGAAATCGATCGCGGCGGTGGTGCCCGCCATCAGCTCGTAGGGCAGCGTGCCGTACTCGAAGCGCTCCGGGATCTCGTCCGTGGCGGGCAGCAGCTTGTCCGGGTGCAGTTGCTCGAGCAGCCCGGGACGGCCGGCGACCACGCCGCAGTGCGGACCGAGGAACTTGTACGGCGAGCAGGCGAACAAGTCGGCGCCGAGCGCCTCGGCGTCGACGGGGACGTGCGCGGTGAGGTGGACGCCGTCCACGTAGAACAGCGCCCCGGCCGCGTGCACCTGGCCGGCAATCGCGCGCAGGTCCGGGCGGGTGCCGATGAGGTTGGAGGCACCGGTGACAGCGACCAGCCGGGTGCGGCCGGTCAGCACCCTGGCCACGTCGTCCGGGGTCAGCTCGCCGGTGGCGGGGTCGAATTCGGCCCAGCGCAGGGTCGCGCCTGCCGCCTGCGCGGCGTAGACCCAGGGGCGGACGTTCGCGTCGTGGTCCAGGCGGGTGACCACCACTTCGTCGCCTGGCTGCCACGTCTTGGCGATGGTTCGGGAGAAGTCGAAGGTGAGCTGGGTCATGCTGCGGCCGAACACGATGCCGCGCTCGGCAGCGCCGAGCAGGTCGGCGAGCGCGCGGCGGGCGGCCAGGACGGTGCCGTCGGCCGTTCGCTCGGCGTCGGTGATCCTGCCGCGGTTCGCGATGGCCGCGACGAGCGTGGCGCGCACCGCGTCGCCCACGACGTCGGGCACCTGGGAGCCGCCAGGGCCGTCGAAGTGCGCCGCCCCCTGCTTCAGGGCCGGGAAGTGGGCACGCACCGCCGCAACGTCGTAGCTCACCTGCCGCCCCTCCTCGCGCTGTACCCGGCTGGCATCACCCATCGGGGGAACCGTAGCATCCGCGCGCTGACCGCCACCCAGGCCGTCGGCTGTCACCCGCCGCGGGATGGCTTTGCAGCCTTTACCATGTGGCGGTGGATCTGACAAGTGTCTGCGTGTACTGCGGGTCGTCGAGCGGGTTTTCACCCGGTTTCGGCGACGCCGCCTGGGATCTCGGTGAGCTGCTCGCGAAGAACGGCATCAGGGTGATCTACGGCGGCGGCGCGGTGGGCCTCATGGGCGTGCTCGCCGACGCGGCGCTGTCGGCCGGCGGTGATGTCATCGGGGTGATCCCGCGCGGCCTGTTCCGCCGCGAGGTCGCCCACACCGGGCTCACCCGCCTGGTCGAGGTCGGTTCCATGCACGAGCGCAAGCAGACGATGTTCGAGCTCGCTGACGCGTTCGTTGCGCTCCCCGGCGGCCTCGGCACCCTGGAGGAGCTCACCGAGATGGCGACGTGGGCCCAGCTCGGCCTGCATCGCAAGCCGATCGTCACGGTCGACGTCAACGGCTACTGGGCCGGCTTCCACGGCCTGCTCAGCACGGCCGCGGACTGCGGGTTCGTGAAGCGGGAGAACCTGCGGCTCATCGTGAACGTCGGGGGGCCGGCGACGTGCTCCCAGCCCTCCGGTCCTACGCGGCGCCGCACGTGAGCACGTGGCTCGGCCTGGACGAGACCTGACCCCGAAGGTTGCTGTGCCGGCCCGGTGCGGTGAGGCCCGGGCGGGGGAGCGGTAACGTCCGCCGCTGGCAAAATGGTCGCGGTGACAGCGGTGCGGATGTGCATAGTAGGCGCATGAAACGAGTCAACCTGAGTGATGATCCGGCCGCCGGGCAGGCGGCCGGTGTGGTGTCCTGCGACGGCGGCGGCACGGGCTGGCAAGCCGTGCCAGATCTTGCGGACGTGCGCACGGCGGCGGAGCGGGTCGCGCCGTATATCCGCCGGACGCCGGTGCTGCGTGCCGAGATCGGCGGGCGCCCGCTCGCCCTCAAGCTGGAGCACCTGCAGCAGACCGGTTCGTTCAAGATACGGGGCGCGCTCAACGCCCTGCTCAGCACGGGCGGCGGGCACAGGCCGGAGCGTGTCGTCACCGCCTCGGGCGGCAACCACGGGCTCGGGGTCGCCGCCGCGGCCCGGTGGCTGGGCGCGGCGGCGACCGTGTTCGTGCCGGGGAACGTCCCCGAGGCCAAGGCGAGGAGGATCGCCGCGACCGGCGCCGAGGTGGTGCGCACCGGGCGGCGCTACGCGGACGCCGAGCAGGCCGCGCGCGATCTCGCGGCACGCGACGGCGTGCGCTACCTGCACGCCTATGACGATCCGCGGGTCGTAGCCGGGCAGGGAACCATAGGACTGGAGATCGCCGCCGACGCGCCGGACTGCGATACGGTGGCGGCCGCCGTCGGCGGCGGCGGCCTGCTGGCGGGCGTGAGTGTCGGAGCAGCGCCGCGGCATGCCGTCGGCGTCGAGCCAGAAGGCTGCCCGACCCTGCACTCCGCCATGGCCGCAGGGACGCCGGTGGACGTGGGCGTCGGCTCGGTGGCCGCATCGGCGCTCGGGGCGACGCGGCTCGGCGCGATCCCGTTCGCCGTCTTCCGCGAGCGGCCGCCCGCGCTGGCCCTCGTCAGCGACGCCGAGATCATCGGGGCGCGGGATAGGCTCTGGGAAGAGTTCCGGCTGGCCGTCGAGCCCGCGGCAGCCGCCGTGTTCGCGGCGTGGCTCGCCGGGCGCGTCCCCGGGGCGTGCCCCTGCCTCGTGCTCAGCGGAGGCAACACCGGCTGGTCACCGGCCAGCTAGCTGCGCTGGCGGCGCGACCGTCCGCAGCTTTCCTGGGCTGGCCAGGACGGCTCGCCGCGTGGCCCGCCCTGCTGGAAGACTGGTTCCCGCGCCGCTGCCACGTGGCACGCGGCGGAGCGCATCCGGCATCTTGAATACGGAACCAGGTACGAGGGGAGAGCCATGCTGCCGTGGTCGGCCGATCTGGCGGGACGGATCGAGGAACACGTGATCAGCAGCACGCTGCTGCGCGGGAACCCGCTCGGCGACCCGCACGAGCGCCCGCTGCTCGTCTACCTGCCACCGGGGTACGGCGAGGACGCCGGCCGGCGTTACCCGTCGGTCTACGTGATCCAGGGGTACACCGGGCACGTGGCCATGTGGCGGAACCGCTCCCCCTACCGGCAGCCGTTCCCCGAGACCGCCGACGCCGTCTTCGCGCGCGGCGAGGCGCCACCCGCGATCGTGGTGTACGTGGACGCGTGGACCGCCTACGGCGGCAGCCAGTTCGTGGACTCACCGGGCACGGGGCGCTACCACTCCTACCTGTGCGACGAGGTCGTGCCCTGGGTGGACCAGCATTACCGTACCCTGCCGGACGCGGCGCACCGGGCGATCATGGGGAAGTCCAGCGGCGGGTTCGGCGCGATGATCACGCCGATGCTGCGGCCTGACCTGTTCGGCGCGCTCGCGACCCACGCGGGCGACTCGCTGTACGAGTACTCCTACATCCCCGAGTTCGCCAAGGACGCCCGGCACCTGCGCAAGTACGGCGGCGACATCATGCGCTGGTGGGAGGACTTCCGGTCCAGGGTCGCCTTCACCAAGGAGGAAGACCACGACCTGCTCATGCTGCTCGGCGTGTCCGCGTGCTTCTCCGCGCGCGAGGACGGCTCGGTGGAACTGCCGTTCGACCCCGCGACCGGGGTGCTGCGGCCCGCGGTGTGGCAGCGGTGGCTGGACTGGGACCCGGTCAGGATGGCGCCGAAGTACGCCAGCGCGCTCCGCTCGCTGCGGGCGATCTGGATCGACGCGGGCACCAGGGACGAGTGGTACCTCGACCTCGGCGCGGAGGCGTTCCGCGCAGCGCTGCGCGATGCCGGGGTATCCGGCGACGTGATCCGCTTTGAGCTGTTCGACGCCAGTCACATGAGCATCGACTACCGCTACCCGCTTTCCCTGGCCTGGCTCTGCCAGCGCCTTGCCGGGTAGGAGCCTGCTCAGGCCCCCGTGCCGGCCGCGCTGTCATTCGCCGCACGCGGCGTGCGCGTCTCGGTGGTGCGCCTGCCGCCGTCGGTGCACGGCGAGGGCGACCATGGCTCCGTCCCGGCCCTGATCGGCATCGCCCGCGCGAAGGGCCTGCCGGCCTGCGCTGATGACGGGGTCAACCGCCGGGCCGCCGTGCACCGGCTGGATGCCGCGCACCTGTTCCGGCTGGCCCTGGAAGCCGCGCCCGCGGGCGCGCGGCTGCACGCGGCCGGCGAGGAGGGCGTGCCGTTCCGCGACATCGCCGGCCTCCGACGACGTGCCCGGGCAGCGAGCGGCACGCGGTCACCAGGCCATCCCGGCTCCCGTGGAAACCCTGGGGAAACACATGCCGTCGGCTTCAGCCGCGGCGGGAATGGGCGCCATGCCCTGGCTGGTTGCCAGGAGTGAGCAGCGGGCGTGCCGGGACGTTCTGGCCGCCGCTTGCGTCATGCTGGCCGTGGCCGCACGCGGCGGCCACTGGCACAGGCATCGGCCACTGGCAAGAGGAGGTATTCACCCGTTGGGCACGGCAACAGGGCACGGCGGCCGGGCAGATGACGGTGCGGCCGGCGGCAGCACGCCGCGCCGCGCCGCGGGCCCGGGCGGCCCGGCGGCCCCGGGCGGCCCGGCAGGCCCGGGCGCCAGCGGTGAATCCGTCAGGCGGTGGCGGGCGCTGCTGGCCAGCGAGCGCGAGGCCGCCGCGCTGTACTCGCGGCTGGCCGCCGCGGAAACCGGGAAACGGCGGCAGGTCCTGAATGATCTTGCCGAGATCGAGCGCAAGCACGCGGCGCACTGGGAGGGGAAGCTGCGCGCGGCGGGGGCCGGCGTGCCGCCGCCCGCCCGGCCGGGCCTGCGGACCCGGCTGCTGGGCGTGGCCGCCAGGCTGCTGTCGGCCAGGGCCGTGCTGCCGCTGATCGAGCGGGCCGAGCGGGCCGACTCGGCGATGTACGACGAGGAGCCGGACGCCGCGCCCGGCATGGCCGCCGAGGAGCGCGATCATGCCCGGACCGTCGCCCGGCTGATGGACAGCGGCCGCCCGGACCCCAGGACCCAGATCATGCGCCGCGAGCGGTGGCACCGTGGGGACCGGTCCGGTGCGCTGCGGGCCGGGGTGTTCGGGGTGAGCGACGGGCTGGTGTCCAACACCGCGCTCGTCATGGGCTTCGCCGGGTCCGGGGTGTCCCGGACGGTGACCTTGCTGGCCGGGATCGCCGGGCTGCTGGCCGGCTCGTTCTCGATGGCCGCCGGGGAGTACGTGTCGATGTCCAGCCAGCGCGAGATGTACCAGCGGGAGATCTCGCTGGAGGCGGCCGAGCTGGACGAGGACCCAGAGGAGGAACGCGCGGAACTGGCGCTGCTGTACCGGGCCAAGGGGCTGGGCAAGGCCGAGGCGGAGAGCCTGGCGGGCCGGATCATGTCAGACCGGTCGGTCGCGCTGGATACCCTCGCGCGGGAGGAGCTCGGCCTCGACCCGGACGCCCTCGGTTCCCCATGGGGGTCCGCCGTCTCCAGCCTGCTCACCTTCGCCGTCGGCGCCTTCGTCGTGGTCGTGCCGTACCTGTTCGGCGGCGGGCTGGCCGCGCTCCTTGCCGCGATCGTGCTCGCGGCCGCCGCGATGTTCGGCGTCGGTGCCGTCACCGGGGTGCTGAACGGGCGCCCGGCGGTGCGCTCCGGGATGCGGCAGGTCACCGTGGGCGCGCTCGCAGCCGCCGTCACCTACGGGGTGGGCCACCTCATCGGCACGTCGGTGACCTGACGCCCGCAGTGCGGAATATCATGCCGGCGAATTCTCCGCCCCGGGGTGACGATGCCCGGGCCGCGGGGCATGGCGGAATGTCCGTCCAGGTGACGAACATATGATTCCAGATTACGATTAAACCAGTCAGTGATCATCAACTAATTTGGCCTGCCGCCTGGGGTGCGGACGCGCCGCAGGCGCTGCCGGGCCGGCGTACGGCCCTGGCTGCTGAGCCCGACAAGGAGATCTGCGACGTGAGGCTTGCCACCATCACCACGACATCCGGTCCGCGCCTGCATGTGCGGGGGCGCAGCGGTTACGTGGACATCGGCGAGGCGACCGGCAACCCCCGGCTCGCATCGCTGCAGTCGTTCCTCCAGGAGGGCCAGGCGGCGATGGACGCCGCACGCAGCCTCGCCGGCCGCGACGGCCGCGACTACCGGGCGGAGGACCTCGGGCCTGCCGTCCCGTCGCCGCGGTTCATCTTCTGCGTCGGCGTGAACTACAGCGAGCACGCGATCGAGGGCGGCCGGGACGTGCCGACGTGGCCGGATGCGTTCGTGCGCAGCCCGGAGACGATCATCGCGCCCTACGCCGACCTCGTGCGGCCGGCGCTCAGCGAGCGCTTCGACTACGAGGGCGAGCTTGGCATAGTGATCGGCGCGGGCGGCCGCTACATCCCGGCGGACAAGGCCATGGACGCCATCGCCGGGTTCACCGTTCTCAACGACGCCTCCGTGCGTGACTGGCAGCGTGCCGCCACGCAGTGGACGGCGGGCAAGAACTTCGACGGCACCATGCCGATCGGCCCGGAGATCGTCACGCCCGACGAGGTGGACATCTCCGACGTGGCGCTCACCACGGTGCTCAATGGCCAGGTCATGCAGTCCGCGCGCACCTCGCAGATGATCGTGGACGTGCCGGGCACGGTCGAGTTCTTCTCCTCGTTCACCACGCTCCGGCCGGGCGACGTCATCGCCACGGGCACGCCCGGCGGCGTCGGCTTCGCCCGCACGCCGCCGGTCTGGCTGAAGCCCGGCGACGTCGTCGAGGTCACCATCGAGGGCGTGGGCACCATCCGCAACCGGGTCGTCGCCGAGCAGGGCGACCGCAGCGGCTGGCGCTGGCAGCCGGGCGCGGCCAGAAGCGGGCTGTAGGCCAGCCGGCCGCCGCTCACGTCGTGCGGGGTGCGTCCTGGGCGGGCGCTTAGGCGCTGCAGAGTGCGAGCAGTTTCGTGACCGTGGCCCAGTTGCGCGCCGTTCCGGTGACGCCCGCAGGCGAGCGGCCTGCCGTGCTTGTGAGGGCTGCGGCCAATCTGCTGCGCCCGAATCCATCCGGGGTGTGCAGGAAGAGGGTGCGGCCTACCACCCGGGCGGTGTCGCGGCTGCCGTTCCGCTCGGCCTCGCGCTGCGCGGCCGCCACGCGGCTCAGCAGGTCCGGGCCCGGATCGCCGCTGAGGAATACCGCATGCACGGCCCTCGGGTTCGTCTCCTGCGGGAACGGGTTGTCCCGCACCACCTGCGCCAGTTCCCCGCGGGAGAGCACGATGACACCGGCGCGGACGCTGAGGATCCTGGCGATGGCCTCCTTGAGCGCGGCCGCCAGCGCGGCGGTGTCCGTCTCCGATGTGCTGAACAGGACGTTGCCGCTCTGCACATAGGTCGACACGCCGGTGTGCCCGAGCGAGGCCACGGCCTCGCGCAGGTCCGCCATCGCGACCCGCTTGTGGCCGCCGAGGTTGATACCGCACAGCAGCGCGACATGCGTGGGCATGGCAGCATCATGCCGCAATCACGCCGGGGGGTGCTGCGCGGCGGAGGTGCCGGCCAGGTCGAGCTGTGCCGCTGCCTCCCGCAGATGAGCGAGCAGCACCGCGATGCTGGGCGTGCGGGAACTGCCGGCGCGCACGGCTGCCGAAACCGTGCGGGACAGCATCGGCGCCGCCACCGGATGCAGCCGGAGGTCGGCCGAGGCGCTCTCGATCACGAGCTGCGGGATCAGGGTGACCCCGAGGCCCGCGCTGACCAGCGAGAGGATCACGGTGTAGTCGTCGCTGGTGTAGTCGACCTGCGGCGCGAAACCGGCCAGCCCGCACGCGCGCTCCAGGGTCGCCCGCAGGGCGGTGTCGCTGCGGGGAGCTATCCAGGGCTGGCTGCGCAGCCTCTCCAGGTGAAGCTGGCCCGGCGGCAGCCGCAGCGCGAGCGGGACCGCTGCCAGCAGGGACTCGGCGACCAGCGGTGTCAGCTCGATGCCGGGGTCGGCGACCTGGGGCAGCAGGTTGTATTCGTAGACGAGGAGCACGTCGATGTGACCTGCCTTCAGCGCGGCTACCCCTTTGGCGGGCTCGCTGTCCTCCAGCATCACCCTCAGGCTGGGGTGCTCAGCGCGGCATGCGGCGATGGCGGCGGGCGCGAGTGTACTGGCCGCCGTGGGAAACGCGGCCAGCCGCACAACCCCGCCCACGGTGGCCGACAGTGCGGCGATGTCGGCCTGGGCCGCTTCCAGTTCCGCGAGGATGCGCTCGGTATGCCCCACCAGCACCCGGGCCGCCTCGGTGAGGATCACCCGCCGCCCGTCCCGCACGAGGAGCGGAACGCCGGCTTCCCGCTGCAGCGCCGATAGCTGCTGGGATACGGCCGAGGGGGTCAGCGAGCAGGCCTCGGCGGCGGCGGTGACGGTCCCCCACGCGGCAAGCTCGCGCAGCAGCCGCAGACGATGCATGTCAAACATGAAGCAAGGCTAACTTAAAATGTTAAATATATTTGATTGAGCTAAGGAAAAGTGCGATGCACTCTGGGCGTGTGACCGCTGACGTGCTTCCCGCCACAACATCTGCTCCCGGGACCGGGACCGAGTACCAGCAGCGCATCACCGCCCTGCGGCAGCGCATGAGCGCGGCGGGCATCGCCGTGCTGGCGGTGTCCAGCCCCGAGAACATCTATTACCTGACCGGCCTGGACCACATGGGGTACTTCGCCTTCACGCTGCTGGTGGTGCCCGGCTCCGGGCAGCCGCTCCTGGTGACACGGGCGATGGAGTGCCCGACGGTCCACGATCAGGTGCCGTGGTGCCGGCACCTGACCTTCGGCGACGGTGAGCCGCCCGCATCCGCCGCCGCGTCCGCTATCGCCGCCGCGGCGGCGCCCGGAGACACGGTGGCCCTGGACGATGAGTCGATGTTCTTCCCGCCCGCGGTCGCCGGTGCGATCCGGCGCCGCCTGCCCGGCAGGCGGTGGCGGTCCGGGTCCGGCCTGCTGGCTGCCCAGCGGTCCGTCAAGTCACCCGCCGAGATCGCGTGCATGCGCCAGGCCGCGTCGATCTGCGACCGCGCCCTCGCGGCGGGACTTGCCGTCGCCCGGCCGGGTGCCAGCGAGCGGACGGTCGCCGCCGGGATCTACCGCGCCATGATCGAGGCCGGCGGGCAGCTTCCCGGCTTCCCGCCGATGATCCGCCCCCTCAGCCTGCTCAGCCAGGAGCACGTCTCCTGGTCGGACCGGGCACTCCAGCGGGGCACGGGCCTGTTCATCGAGCTGTCAGCGAGCGTGCGCCGCTATCACGCCCCGCAAAGCCGCACCGTCTACCTCGGGGACGTCCCCGAGGGCGCCGCCGGGGCAGCGGAGGCCGCCCTCGCCGGGCTGGCGGCCGCCCGCGAGGCGCTGCGGCCTGGCGCGCTCACCGGCGAGGTCTACGCGGCCTGGCAGCGGGCGGTGGCCGGCAGCGCGGTCCCCGCATGGCCGTTGCGTCACCACTGCGGCTACCTGGTGGGCATCGGCTTCCCGCCGAGCTGGGTCGGCGGCGGTGAGGTGCTGGGCATCCGCGCCGGGGGCACGACCGAGGTCGTTCCCGGGATGACGTTCCACCTGATGTCCTGGGTGACCCAGCCCGCCGGGCACGTCATCTCCGACACCGCGCTGGTCACCGCCACCGGCACCGAGCTGCTGACCACCACGCCCCGCGAGCTGACCGTCATCGGCTGAGCCGCCGCCGGGGAACAGCCGGCCGCACGTGACGGCGCCGCGCCAGGCGTCCCCGGGCAGCGCCGCGCCGCGCCAGGCGTCCCCGGGCAGCGCCGCCCGGGCGCGGGAAGTGTCTCGACATGAGACGGCCCGAAAGGTTGACACCCCGCCTGCGCGGTCGTACAAGGCGTTGTAAGGGCACTACGGAAAATCACGGCGCCGTCAACGGGGGCACGGTGGGCCGCCTCCCGGCGGCGTGGGCCCCTGAGCGGCAATGCGGACGCTCAGGGCACACCCTCAAGCCGGGCTTCGCCCGGACGGCACTCCCAGGAAAGGCCTGTGGCGGCGGCCCACGTGATCCACACCGCTCATGCAGGCACTTCAGCAGCGAATGCCGCCGGGCACACGTCGTCGAGGAGTACGCCATGGCACAGCACGACGCGGTAACAGGGGGGGCGCCGGATCTCGGCCAGCGGCCGGATCTCGAACGAGCCGTCCTGGACCTGCAGCAGGCGGTCGGTGACCTGCAGCATGCGGCGCACGTCCCGGAAACTGTCGGCCCCGCGCCCACCGGTGTCCTCATCGGCGCGGGCAGCGATCCCCTGATGCTGGGGCTCCCCGCCTTCTGCGCCGGCTGGACGGCGGTGGGGCTGGCCCTGGTCGGGGTCGTCCCGATCACCGCGTTCGGCGGGATCGTCCCCATCCTCCTGCTCGGCACGGCCGTTTTCCAGTTCGTCTCGGTCGTGTGGGCGTTCATGCTCGGGCAGTCGCTGGTCGCCGAGATCTTCGGCATCTTCTCCGGGATCGCGGCCAGCCTGAGCCTGCTCCTGCTGGGGCTCTTCCACGGGTGGTTCGTCATCCCTGTGGCCGAGACGCCGCACGTCGAGGCGCTGTTCACCATCACCTGGGGCATCGTGTGCCTGTTCCTCACCTGGATCGTGCTCAAGCTGCCGGCGGTGTACGGCGCCATCCTGGCCCTGGTGGTCGTGGCCCTCGCGCTGCTGTCCGCGGGTTTTTGGACCGGGACCGCCAGCCTCGTCACGGCCGGGGGAGCGGCGGTGCTGGCCTTCAGCGCCCTGGGCTACTGGGCGTGGCTCAACGTCGCGTCCGTGGCGGGCGGCGGCCCGGACAGGCCCCCGCTCGGCCCGCCGCTGCTCAGGTGACCCCGCCGCTGTTCGCACGGCAGCGGCACCCGGTCACGCAGCGGGTCAGCCGGTAAGACCGGCCGCGCGCCCTGCGGTAGGCCGCGCGCCCCGCGGGCAACCGGGCGGTCACGTGTCCCGCCACGCGGAACCGGTGAGGCGCTCGTAGACCTCGGCGTACCGTGCCCTCGTCGCCGTGACGATCTCATCGGGGACCGGGGGCCCCGGGGGCGTGCGGTCCCACCCCAGCCCGGCGGCCCAGTCACGCAGGAACTGCTTGTCCAAAGAGCGCTGCGGCCTGCCGGGCTCCCAGTCGGCGCTGGCCCAGAACCGGGAGGAGTCCGGGGTGAGCAGTTCGTCGGCGAGCACGATCGACCCGTCGGGCGCGCGGCCGAACTCCAGCTTGGTGTCGGCGATGATGATCCCGCGCTCCGCGGCCGCCCGTGCGCCCCTGCGGTACACCTCCAGCGTGATCCGCTCCAGGTCGGCGGCCGTGCCCGCGCCGAGCAGGCCGGCCACCTCGCCGTAGGTCATCGGCTCGTCATGGCCGGCGGCGGCCTTCGTCGTCGGGGTGAAAACCGGTTCGGGAAGCTGCGATCCCTCGGTGAGGCCGGGCGGCAGCTTCACGCCCGAGATCGTGCCTGACTCCCGGTAGGACGCCAGCCCCAGGCCGGCGAGGTAGCCGCGGGCGATGCACTCGACAGGCAGCATCTCCAGGCGCTGGCACCTGATAGCCCGGCCGGCCCACTCCGGCGGGACGTCAGTGGCGGAAATGACGTGGTTGGGCACCACGTCGGCGAGCCTGGAGAACCACCACAGGGACAACTGGGTCAAGATCGCGCCCTTGCCGGGGATCGGCGTGGGCAGGACCACGTCGTAGACGCTGACCCGGTCCGAGGCGACGAGGATGATGTCGCCGCCGTCGGCGTAAAGGTCCCGGACCTTGCCGGAATGCACGAGGTGCACGGGCGTTCCCGTTTCCTTCCGCTCCTTCGCCTCTTTCGCCGCTGCCCGCCGGCGCGGGCCACGCTGCGCAGGCAGTCTACTGACCGGCGGCGTACGATCAGGGCCATGGCGGCTGAGGGCGGCCCGGTGAGACGATGCCTGGCGGCTCGCGAGTGCGGGCCGGCGGCGGTTTCGCGGCGGCCCGCACGAGCGGCCGCCCAGGAGCGCTGCCCGCCTGCCGGCCCAGCGAGCGCGGGCCTGTCCCGCCCGTGCGAGCGGCCGGCTCACCCCGCGCGGGCCGAGCCGTGCAGGGGTATGACGGGCAACACGGGCATAGTGGGACAGGGTGACGGCGCCGGCCGTCGCCTTGGGCGGCATCGCGAACGTCTGAGGGCAGTATGGTGACCGGTAGCCGGGCAGACTATCTCCAGGTGCAGACCACGACCGATTCGCGTGCCGAGGCGATGGAGCTCGCCCGCTGCGCGGTCGAGTCCAGGCTGGCCGCGTGCGCGCAGGTAGCCGGGCCGATCACGAGCAGCTACTGGTGGGACGACGGCGTCGAGCGGGCCGAGGAGTGGCTGGTCATGCTCAAGCTTCCCGTGGACCGCTATGACGAGCTTGCCGCCTTCCTCACCGAGCGGCACAGCTACGACGAGCCGGAGATCGTCGCCACGCCGATCGTCGCGGGGTCGGAAGGCTACCTAAGCTGGATACGGGATGAGACCCGGCCGCGGTCGGCGGAAGGCACGGGAAGCTGAGCAGGCCGTGTCCCGGAACCAGGCGCCGCGGCCGGGCGCCCCGCGGCAGCAGAGCCAGGGAGGAGCGCGCATGCCTGCCAGGACTCCTGAGGCCGCCCGCAGCGGGATCACCAGCGGGCGGAGGGCCCAGAAAGCCCGGGACGCCGCCCGCCGCCCGGGGTACGCCTGCCCGGCCAGTGGCGCCGCCCCTGAAGGCGCGGAGGGCACGGCGGGCCGGGAGGATCACGGGCTGTTCGGGCCAGGATCGGTGACCTGGCAGATCATGGGTGAGCCGGTCATGTGGGTGGCCGGCGTGCGCGCGCTCTACCTGCAGGCGCTGCACCCCCGCACGATGCGGGCGGTCTGGCAGAACGGCGTGTTCACCGATCCGGACCAGGCATGGGGCCGGTTCCTGCGGACGAGCCGGTTCGTCCAGACGCGCCACTACGGGAGCCTCGCCGAGGTGGAGGAGGCGGGCCGCCGGGTACGGAAGATTCACGCGTCGCTGACCGGTACCGACCCCGACGGGACCACGTTCCGCCTCGACGAGCCCGAACTGCTGCTGTGGGTGCACTGCGGGGAGATCGGCTCCTACGTGGACGTGGCCAGGCGCAGCGGCATGGGCGTGTCCGCGCGGGAACTCGACATGTTCGTGGACGAGCAGCGCAGGAGCGCGGCGGTGGTGGGCCTGGACCCGGCGGGCGTGCCGGGGAGCGTCGCGGAACTCGACGCGTACTTCACCGCGATCAGGCCGAAGCTGTACGCCTGCGAGGAGGCGAAGCGGGCGCTGCTGATGACCTACAGCCCCGCGGCGCTGCCCGCCGACCTGCTCAAGCTGGCGGTCCCGCCCATCAACGTGCTCGGGTTCGCGGCCCTGCCGCGCTGGGCGCGGCGGATGTACGGCCTGCCCGGCAGCCCGCTGACCGACATGGCGGCCACCGCGGCGCTGCGCGCCGCCCGCCGGGCGACCACGGGCGTGCCGGGCAGGCTGCTGTACGAGCCGGCCGCGCGGAGGGTCTTCGGCGGTGCCGCCCGCGCCGCCTGACCGGCGGCGGGCCGGGAGGACACACCTCATGCCTCGTGCCGCAGGGCGCCCGGGGGCAGGTTCCACGCGGCGATAACCGGTTCAGCGTGTTCCGTGCCGAGTACGCAGACCGTGCCGGTGTCCAGCCGGAACAGCCGCCCGGCGGCCGGCTCGAGACCGAGCCAGCGCGCGGTGAGCACGCGCAGCACGTGCCCGTGAGCGACCAGGGCGACGTCGCCGCCGTCCACCAGCGGGCGCACCCGGCCGAGCACCCGGTCGGCGCGCTCGCCGACCTGGCTGACGCTCTCACCCGGATGCGCGGCGTCCCCCGGGACCACGCCGTCCCGCCACAGGTACCAGCCGGGCCTGCCGGCCTTGATCTCCTGGGTGGTGCGGCCCTCGTATCCCCCGTAGTCCCACTCCCACAGGTCGGCGTCCGGTTTGGCATCGGTGAGCCCGGCCAGCTCGGCGGTGCGCGTGGCACGCGCCGCAGGGCTGGTCAGGACGGCGACGATGCGGCGGCCCGCGAGGTCCGGGGCGAGCGCCGCGGCGGCAGCCTCGCCCCGGGCAGTGAGCGGGACGTCAGTCCGGCCGGTGTGCCGGCCTGACCGGCTCCACTCCGTCTCACCGTGCCGCAGCAGGATCAGCTCTCCCATGGCTGCCATTGTCGCGGTCCCGCGGCGCGGGGACGGCGCCGGACCCGTGACGCCGCCCCACGGACCGGCCTGTGACGGGTGGCCCGTGGCGCGCCGGTGAGGGCCTGCATACCCGCATCGCGGGAACCGATCCCGCGACGCGGCCCGTTCCGCCGCTGCAAACCATTGACATCCGCGGGCCGCCTGCAACAAACTGCCCCGTATCGGGCCAATGGTCAGGACATCGGAGGAATACGTGGCGAGGCCGTCACCGGGGCAGGCGCCGCCGGGTCAGCATGGCACGGGGGGCGCTCTGAGCGGGCTCCGGGTCCTCGGCCTGACACGGGCACTGCCCGGCCCCCACGCGGCGGCGATCCCCGGGGATCTCGGTGCTGGCGTGATCAAGGCCGGGAACGCCCGGGCGGTGACCGCACCCGCCGGTGGGGCCGCCGCCCCGGGGCAGGGAGGCCGCGTACTTCCTCTCCGTCAGCAGGAACAAGCACGGGATCAGCGTCACCGCGAAGACGCCGGCGTCGTTTTCGCGGAGGCGGGGTTCAGCCAGGAGATCACCGCGGTGCGGGGCCGGAACGGTGCGGTGACTTGACATACCGGAGGAGGACGTCATGGTGAGGATCGCAGCAGCGGGCGCGGCGGGGAGGACGCGGTGAGCGCCACCGGGGAAGGCAGGGACGGCACCGTCATCCGCGGCACCGCGCAGCAGCGGCGGGAGGTGCGGATGGCGCTGATCGCCAGCGCCGTCGGGACCTCCATCGAGTGGTACGACTTCTTCCTGTACGGGACGGCCGCGGCGCTGGTGTTCCCCGCGCTGTTCTTCCCCAAGTCGAGCCACCAGGCAGGGGTCCTGGAGGCGTTCGCCACCTACGCCGTCGGCTTCGCGGCCCGCCCCGTGGGCGCCGCCATCTTCGGCCATGTCGGTGACCGGCTCGGGCGCAAGTCCACCCTCATCGCCACCCTGCTCGTCATGGGCATCGGCAGCGTGGTCATCGGCCTGCTGCCCACCTACCAGATGGTCGGCCTCTGGGGCGCCGTGCTCCTCGTCATCTTCCGCATCTTCCAGGGTCTCGGTGTGGGCGGCGAGTGGGGCGGCGCCGTCGGCCTGGCGATGGAATGGGGGCACACGAGAAAGCGCGGTTTCCTGGCGAGCTGGCCGCAGTTCGGCGTGCCCGTGGGCCTCGTGGTGGCGAACGGGCTGACGCTGCTGTTCAGCAGCGTCTACGGCAACTCCTTCAGCGGGCCGTCGTACCTGGCCGGCTGGCGTATCCCGTTCTGGTTCTCCGCCGTCCTGGTGATCGTCGGGCTGTTCGTCCGGCTCAAGGTCATAGAGTCCCCGCTGTTCGCCGAGGTGCAGGCCAGGCAGCAGGTCGAGCGCCAGCCGCTGCTTCAGGTGATCAAGACCCAGCCCAAGGAGATCCTGACGGCCGCCGGCATCCGGACCTCCGAGCAGGCCCCCTTCTACATCTTCACGTCCTTCGTCCTCGACTTCGGCACCAGTCACCTTCACCTGAACAAGAACTTCATGCTCTACGCCGTGCTCGGCGCAGCGGGGCTGTCGCTGTTCAGCACGCCATTTTTCGGCTGGCTCTCGGACTACGTCGGGCGGCGCCGGATGTACGTTCTCGGGGCCGTCGGGACCGCGGTGTTCGTCTTCCCGTACTTCGCCCTGCTGAACTCGGCGGTCCCCGCGCTGGTGGTGCTGGGGGTCGTGGTGTCCCTGATCCCGCACGACATGCAGTACGGGCCGCAGGCCGCCTACATCGCCGAGGCGTTCCCGACCCGGGTGCGCTACAGCGGCGCCGGGCTCGGCTACCAGCTCGCGTCGGTCAGCGCCGGCGGCCCCGCGCCGCTGATCGCGGCCGCCCTGCTTCCGCTCGCCGTGTGGTGGATCCCCGCGTACATGATCGCGTGCGCCGCCGTCACGCTGGTGTCCTGCGCGTTCCTGCCCGACCGCACCGGCGCCGACCTCACCGCCGAGTTCAGGGGCAAGGCGGCTGTGGCCGGTGCCGCGGGAAACCCAGCCGCGGAGACGCCGTGACCGGATACGGCTAGCCCGGAGGGCGCCCTCCTCAGGCCCCGGAGGGCGCCCTCCTCAGGCCCCGGAGGGCGCCCTCCCTGACGCCCCGGAGGGTGCTTTCTTCACGCCCCGGAGGGCACTCTCACAGCAGCTTGCGGAGCTTCAGCAGGTAGCGCATGCTGGCCTGGATCCTGACGCGCCCGGCCAGCCAGGCGCGGGGGAGGCCGGCGGGGTTGGCGGCGAGGTCGATGACAGCGTCGCTGCCGGCGGTCAGCCTGACGTCGGCGGGCGGGTCCCCGGGGTCTGCCTCCCGCACGGGGCCTGCGCCGTCCGGGCCGAACCGCGCGGTGAACACCACGCCGAGGTCGGGCACGCGGCAGGTGAACGACCGCCCGCTGAAGTAGGCGGCGCGATCCTGCGGGTCCAGCTCGGACAGGCGGGCGGTCAGCTTCTCGAGGGCCTCCCGGCATTCTTCCGCGCTCGGCATCGCGGCTTCGCCCCCCAGATCCTCCGGACGATAGCGTTCAACGCGGAGGGTAGCGCACCCGGCCCGGGAGGGCGCGGTGCGGCCGAGACGAGCGCGCGAGGGGTGATGAGACGCATGGCCGATGAGGCCCACGGCGGTGCCGCGGCGGGGCAGGCCGGTGACGACGGTGGTGTCCCCCCCGAACGGGAGGCGGCTGACGCCCGGGGAACCGGCGGCCCCGGCCCGGTGCCGGGCGGGCTGCCGGGAGGTGGCCCGCTGCGGCATGACGTGCCGGGAAGCGGTACGGCAGGAAGTGGCCTGGCCGGGGACGGCCCCGCCGGGGACAGCCCCGCGGGCGCTGACCCGATGGCGGGCGTCCCGTCGGGCGACGAGCGGGTGGACGCGGTGATCGCGCGGCTCGGCGAGCTGGCGGAGACGCCCCTCGACCAGCACGCGGCACTTCTCGGGCAGGTTCACGACCGGCTGCGCGAGGTACTCGGCGAACTGGACTCCGGGGCGCCGGGCGCCGGGTCCCCGCCCCCGGGAGCGTCAGGGAGGTCACCGCGGTGACGGGCCGTTTAGGCGCACCGGGTGCGGCGGTCACGACGGCTAGCAGGGTGCTGAGCTGCTGGCGCGCGCCTACCGGTGTCCACCAACGAACATAGGTGCTAATGTGTCGGCGTGTGTCCGGTCAGTGAGCACGGTGACGGGGAGGGTGTGACCTGACCCCACCGCAGGATGGGGGGAAAGCTCCCGGCTCCGCCGTGCGGCCCGCGCCAGCCGCGGCCGGCCCGGCCGGGCAGCGAGCGGGGAACCCGGGGACCGCCAGGCCCGATGGCAGCCCGGGCGTATCGCGTAAGACCCGACCGGCTCAACGGGTACCCCCAGGCAGGTGACCCAAGACCGTCCGGGGCCGCCCGTCACCGTTTATCAGCCCATACTGATAGACGGTGACGAACAAGGAACGGTTTGCGAGGATGCAGGCGCAGAGGGTACGGCTCGATGCCGAGCTGGTCAGGCGCGGGCTGGCCCGCTCCCGTGAGGCGGCCGCCGGGCTGATCGCCGCCGGCCGCGTCACGGTGGCTGGCGGTGCGGCGGCCAAGGCGGCGACCCGGGTAAGGAAGGACGACCCGATCACGGTCGCCGCCCCGGCGGACGAGCCCGGGTACGTCTCGCGCGGCGGCCGCAAGCTCGCGGGCGCGCTCGCCGCCTTCGGCGAGCTCACCGTGGCCGGGCGGCGCTGCCTGGACGCCGGTGCGTCGACGGGCGGGTTCACCGATGTCCTGCTGCGCGCCGGCGCCGCTCACGTCGTGGCCGCTGACGTCGGATACGGCCAGCTCGCCTGGCCGCTGCGCACGGACCCGCGGGTCACGGTGCTCGACAGGGTGAACGTCCGCACGCTCCGCCCGGAGCAGGTGGCCGGCCCGGCGGGCCAGGGAGCCGGCGCGAAGGCCCCATCCGGCGCGGAGGCCCCATCCGGCGCGGAGGCCCCATCCGGCGCGGAGGCCCCATCCGGCGCGGAGCCCGCAGACGTCCTCCCCGGCCTCGTCGTCGCCGACCTGTCCTTCATCTCCCTCACCCTCGTGCTGCCCGCGCTCGTGGCCTGTGCCCGCGCGGACGCCGACTTCGTGCTGCTCGTCAAGCCCCAGTTCGAGGTGGGCAGGGGCAGGGTCGGGCCGGGCGGCGTCGTGCGGGACGCCGGGGCCAGGGCCGGGGCGGTCGCCTCGGTCTGCGAGGCGGCCGCGGGCCTGGGCCTCGGGGTGCGGGGCGTCACGGCGAGCCCGCTGCCCGGCCCGGCTGGCAACGTGGAGTACTTCGTCTGGCTGCGGCGTGGCGCGCCGCCGCTGGACCATAGGGACCTGCGGCAGGCGATCATGGCGGGACCGCAGTAGTGGCCGCGAGATGGATGGCTGGCGACGTGAAGGGCACTCATAGGCCGTGAGCGACATGGACATCAGGGACGGCACGCGGACGGCTCTCGTGGTGGCGCACACCGGGCGGCGGGAGTCGCTGCGCAGTGCCCGGGTCGTGGCGGAGCGGCTGGCGTCCGCTGGCATGACCATGCGGGTCCTTGACGAAGAGGCGGCCGACATCGCCTGCACGGAAGCGGAAGAGGTGGCGGCGGGGCCGGGGGCGGCGGAGGGCGCCGAGGTCGTCATCGTCGTCGGCGGCGACGGCACGCTGCTGCGTGCCGCCGAGCTGGCCAGGCCCGCGGGCGCGCCACTGCTCGGCGTGAACCTCGGCCACGTCGGCTTCCTCGCCGAGGCGGAACCCGACGGCCTGGCCGAGACGGTCGATCGCGTGATCGCCAGGCGTTACGCGGTCGAGCAGCGGATGACCGTCGACGTCACCGTGCGGCAGGACGGCGAGGTGGTGGCGTCCACCTGGGCACTCAACGAGGCGACGGTGGAGAAGGCCGCGCGCGAGCGGATGGTCGAGGTGATGGTCGGGGTCGACGGGAGGCCGCTGTCGCGCTGGGGCTGTGACGGGGTGGTGTGCGCGACCCCGACGGGCTCGACGGCGTACGCGTTCTCCGCGGGCGGCCCCGTGGTGTGGCCCGAAGTGGAGGCCATGCTCATGGTGCCGATCAGCGCACACGCGCTGTTCGCCCGGCCGATGGTCGTGTCCCCGTGCTCGGTGCTCGCAGTCGAGGTGATCGGGGGCATGGGCCGCGGTTTTGGGCATCCGGTGCGTGAGGGCGTGGCCGAGCCCGCGAGGGCGGTGGCGCCGGGCGCCGTCATGTGGTGCGATGGGCGCCGTAGGGTCGATCTGGTACCCGGGGCACGGGTCGAGGTGCGCCGCGGCGCGCTGCCCGTCCTGCTCGCCAGGCTGCACGGCCCCGGAGCCTCCGGGGCCGCTGGGCCCGGTGACGGGCCGTATGGCGGGACCGGGGAGGAACCGTGTGCCGGGGCGCCGTTCACTGACCGCCTGGTCAGGAAGTTCGGGCTCCCCGTCGCCGGCTGGCGCGGCGGCCCGCCAGGCGGGCGGGGCACGGGCGCCGCACGGCATGGAGGGCAGCAGGCCGGAGAGGAGACGGCTGGCGGTCATGCTTGAGGAAGTCCGCATCACCGGGCTCGGGGTCATCGAGGACGCGGTCCTCGAGCTGTCCCCCGGGTTCACCGCGGTGACCGGCGAGACCGGGGCGGGCAAGACGATGGTCGTCACCGGGCTCGGCCTGCTGTTCGGGGGCCGCGCCGACCCGGCGCGTGTGCGGCCCGGCGCGCAGCGTGCCACCGTCGAGGGCCGGCTGAGGATCGAGCCGGGCGGCCCCGTCGCGCGGCAGGTGGACGAGGCGGGCGGGGAACTCGACGACGACGGCGGCACGCTGGTCATCAGCCGGTCGGTCTCCGCGGAGGGCAGGTCCCGTGCCCACGCCGGCGGCCGCTCCGTTCCCGTGTCGCTGCTCACCTACCTCGCCGACGACCTGGTAGCCGTGCACGGCCAGGCAGACCAGCAGCAGCTCCTGCGGCCT
>Ga0209061_1001862_pt1 | contig 30911 bp, 32 predicted proteins | sample Coa_R1_10_FD_187157 | JGI IMG/M metagenome (GOLD analysis project Ga0209061, IMG submission 187157) | Surface soil microbial communities from Centralia Pennsylvania, which are recovering from an underground coalmine fire - Coalmine... | ecosystem: Environmental > Terrestrial > Soil >... | reverse complement strand
GGATCTCGGTCACGTCTCGGACCAGATCGTCATCAACCTCGGAAGGATCAACTACCACCAATCGCCGGCCCTGGGCGGCGAGTGCAGCTTCCACCTCCTCGGCCCCGAACCGCGCGAAGCGGTCCCGGTGCTCGACCACGATGGTGGTCACGGTCGGGTCACGCCGCAGAGCCAGGAACTTCCGACGCTTTCCGTTCAGCGCCGAGCCAACCTCGGTCACGATGCGACGGCGAGCCCCTCCTGGGCTGCCCAAGTGGCGACACGCGCCACCTGCCGATCCAGATCGGGACGCTGATCCGCAGAGGACACGCGAGCGGGCGGTCACACCGGCCGGGGACCGCGCCGGGGCGTCCACCAGGATCAGGTGACCAACTCGCCGGGCCGGGACGGGGAGCTTGCCCGACTGGAACCAGCGGTAGGCGGTCACGGGGTGGATGCCTTGCTCGCGCGCCCACTGCTTCAAGTTCATGGAAGTGGATTGTAGTGTATGGGCGCGTCAGCTGTTGTTAACCCTTCCTGGCCAGCATCGCCCTGCTGGCGGTCGGCCTCTACGTGCGCCTGGGCATCCTGGAGACACCGGTGTTCGCCCGGCTCCTGGAAGAACACAGGATCGAGCCTCGGCCGGTGCTCGAGGTGCTGCGCCGGCAGTGGCGGGAAGTGGTCCTCACCTGCCTGATCTGCACCGCCGAGCGAGGACCGAGTTACCTCTACACGACCTACGTGCTGGCCTACGGGGTGGGCGTTCTCGCCATGCCACAGGGCCAGCTCATCACCGTGGTGCAGATCGGCGCGGCCGTCTCGATGTTCACGAGCCTGATCTTTGGCCGGCTGTCCGACACATTCGGGCGCAAGCGAATGTACCTGATCGGGGCCGCGGCCACCTTCGCTTGGGCGCTGCCGTACTACGGGCTGCTCAACTCACGCGTCACCACACTGCTGGTGGTGGCCACGGCCGGAGCCTTCGCTGCACGCGACATGATGTACGGGCCGCAGGCCGCGTTCATCGCCGAGGCGTTCAGCGGCCGCCTGCGCTACAGCGGCGCCTCGCTCGGGTACCATCTGGCCGCGGTCACCGCGGGCGGGTGGGCCCCGATCATCGCCGCGGCCCTGCTCCGGACCTACCACAGCACGGTCCCGATCTCGCTCTACATCATGGCCTGCGCGGCGGTGAGCTTCGTCTCGGCGGCCCTCCTGAAGGAACGGTCCAGGTCCGATCTCACCACCGAGTACGACGAGCCGGTGCGCGCCGTCCCGGCGCTCCCGTAGCGGCGAGGACGTGGGTCGCCCCTCATCGAGGCGGCCAGGGCCCGGGTGGGGGGATGCGGCCTCGGCCACCGCTCCCACCCGCCAGCCGGACCAGGGACGGCACCCACCGGGGAAGCGATGCGCCGCCGTGCTCCCTGGCGACGCGTGCGGGCCTCAGCGACCCTACGGCCGCGTTGCCGCTCAGACCGCCTGCGTCGCCGCTCGGCGCTCGGCGTCGCGCAGCCGGTCGAGGTACTGGGAGGCGGCCACGGCTGCCGTGGTGCCGTCGCCGACCGCGGTCGCGATCTGCCTCGTGAGCTGGGCCCGCACGTCGCCCACCGCCCACAGCCCGGGGATGGAGGTCTGCAGGTCGCGGTCGGTGAGCAGGTAGCCGGCAGGGTCGTGGTCCACGTGAGGCTTCAGGAGGCCGGAGTTGGGGACGAACCCGATGAAGATGAAAACCCCGCCTACGGCAAGCTCCTTGTCAACGCCGTCCTGCACGTAGCGGACGCCGGTGACCTTTCCATCCCCCAGGATCTCCCGCACCTGGGCGTTGAGGATGAACGCGACCTTGGGGTTGGCCCGAGCCCGTTCCTGGAGCAACGGTTGGGCCCGGAACTGGTCCCGCCGGTGGACCACGTAGACCTTCGACGCGTACCTGGTCAAGAAGTCGCCCTCTTCCAAGGCCGCGTCGCCGCCGCCGACCACGGCCAGTTCTTGCCCCTTGAAGAAGGCACCGTCGCAGACCGCGCAGTAGGAGACCCCCCGACCCGCGAACTCAGCCTCACCCGGCACCCCAAGCCGTCTGGGAAGGCCACCCGCGGCCAGGATGGCGGCCGGGGCCCGCACCTCGGAGCCGTCCTCCAGGCGAGCCACCTTGGTTCCATCGGGCTCCACGTCCAGCTCGCGAACCGGCTGGAACTCGCGCACCTCAAGGCCGAACTTGCGAGCGTGGTCTCCCATCCTGGTCGCCAGCTCGGCGCCGGTGATCGACTCGAAGCCAGGGTAGTCCTCGATCAGCTCGGTGTTGAGCAGCTGACCGCCCAGGGGCCCCCGTTCGAGGAGGACGGCGCGCAGGTTCATCCGCGCCGCGTAGAGGCCAGCCGCGAGGCCGGCCGGGCCGCCGCCCACGATGATGAGGTCGAACCGCTCGCTCACGTCGTCCACAACCGCGGCCAGCGCCACCGGATTCCCGCCGATAGGAGCTCCGGGACGCCTACCCGTGACGATACTGGATGCCGTATCCCCCCTTAGGGGTGAAGCAGATGATGTTGTCGTAGGGGCAGCCGATCGCGCATGCCCCGCACTCGACGCAGTTGCCGAAGCTCACGACCGTCTCTTTCTTCACCTCGTCCCACTCGTAGACCCCGGCCGGGCAGAAGTAGTTGCAGTACTTCCCCGTACAGCGCTCCCGGCACACCTCCTGGTTTCCGATCTCGATATGGGGATGCCCGGTGTCCTCGACGTAACGGTTGGTGAACAGCTTGTCGGTGAGCTTCTCCATCTGTGGAAGAAGTCTAAAGGGCCGACCGGTGATGACTCTGCCCGCCGAGGCAGGCGGCCTCTCAGGCGACGGCAGGACCACCGTCCCCGGTTGGCGACAGATGGCTCCGCGCCCAAGGACGCTCTCGGCGGCGCTCACGTCGGCATGGTCGCGGTGGCCGCAGACGACGCCGGCGAGCTCGGCCTGCGACGGCCGGGATCGATGGTCGACCGCCCCACAGGCGTGGCCGGTGCGCGACGGGCCCGGGGATCGACCGCGACCACGACGGGGCCGGCCGCCTCCGCCTGGCCATGGAGCGTGGCGCGGTACGGACGGCGCCCCCAGCGCCCCCCTGCGTCGCGAGGGGACCACGGATCGCGGCCCCGCTCACCGGTCCAGCCGTCCCACGGAGTCGCCGCGGCCCCCCAACCCTGCCAATCGGAAGCCCAGGTGCGGGACCTCCCGGTGGGCGTGATCGGGCACGATCCCCCCTCCCAGCACCCCCCGCCGAGGGCTTGCCCGCCCTCGCGGAGCAGCGCGTCGAGCGCTGGGCCAGCGGCTCGCCAACCCCGCCTGTGAAGGGGTCCCAAGGCCCCCGCTCGGGCGGGATGCCGCCGTTGTGAGCGGTCGAGTCCCCCCGGCTCCGCATCCCTCTGCCGACCGCAGTCGACAGCCCCCTTCGGAGGTTCGTGATGGGAGGGGACACGACCACGATCGCGCCCGCGAGGCCGCCGCCAGTTGCGAAGCCGAGGAGCGCAGGTGCGTCCCTCACACTCCCAGGGCCACAGGGATCCCAGCGAGGCCTGAGAGTTGAGAACCCCCACCAGCGCTCACCACCCACGACGTAGGGACACTGAGGCTGCCCACCAGCGTCAGGAACTGGTGGCGGCGGCTGGGATCGAACCAGCGACAACACGATTATGAGTCGTGTGCTCTTCCACTGAGCTACGCCGCCGCCCGATGGTGGAGCGAGAACCCGAGCCCAAGATGGGCACGGCATCTGCGCTCGACGCCAGAAAGCTTATCGTCTCTTCCTTGCCCCAGGCGATGGTGCCGCGCCGGGCCACCGAGGGCCGTGAACGGTCGCCCGACCAGGAAGCGATGATGCACGCTTCCGAACCCGAAGGAGTGGGCGAGGCCTCATGGCGCGTCCATCCAAAAGCGGTGCGCCAAGCTCGTCGACCGAGCGACCGGCGAGGCTTGGTGGCCGGGGATCTCCAGGGCGGCGTGCTCCGGGGGCATCAAGGCCACGGGCGATGGCGAGTGGCGCGGACGGCGGCCCTCCGGATCAAGGTGGAGACGAGGGCGCCCCGGCGGCCGGAGCGTCGGGGAGGGGCCAGAGGTGGCCCCAGGCCGTCGACCAAGCTGCCCTCGACACGCCCACCCCCACCAGGCAGCCTCCCACGTCGCTGATGACCCCGAACTCGATCTGGGGACCGTCCCGACGGCAGCCGTTCCGAGCCAGCTCAGAGCCCGGCAGCAGCACCCGACCGATGAAGGCCGCCGCCAGCCCCCGCTCCCGACGCGGTCCCCGAGCCAGCGGCGTTCACTGCCAAGCCGTCGGAACTGGCCCGGCACGCCCGATCCCCGCGAAGGCCTCGTCGAGGCGGGCCACGGGGCCCCTCAAGGAGGGCCACCGACGCCCCGGTGGCGGTGGCGAGGTGGAGGGACCAGAACGCCCCCGCACAGGCCAAGCATGGCCAACGTGGGCGCAGGGGCCGAGCCCCACCCTGCTCCCTTCTCGGCAGCCCCCGGCTCCTGGCGAGTTTGAGATGACCTCCGAGGCCTGCCCTCGCCTCGGGGGCCTCGGGTCAGACGGCACGAACCGCAGAAGTAGAGATGGACGAGCCGGTTCGCCACAAGGCCGCGGTGAGCCGCTGGCTGGGCTCGATACAACCGGCTAGCGGGCCGTCCGTGCCCTCGCCTTCAGCTTGCGCTTACGGGTCCGATGCTTGGCGAGGGCTACCCGCTTTCGTTTGTTCATCCCGTCGTCCCCACGGCAGTACCGACCATAGACCGCTAAGCCATCAGGCAAATCAGGCAAAGAAAAGAGCCGCCCGTGGCGGCTCCTTGAGGATGCTCTCGGGTTGGTTGCGGGGGTCGGATTCGAACCGACGACCTTCGGGTTATGAGCCCGACGGGCTGCCACTGCCCCACCCCGCGGGCATCAGTATACCGGATCGATCCCCCCGCCCGTCATCTGTCACCGGTGGAAGGGGGCGCTGACGATGCTCCAGAGGACCTGCGCCGGGCTGGTGGGCTCCACCTCCCCGGAGCCACCGCTGGCCGCCGGCCGGGGCGGGGTCTCTGGTTGGCCCACCAGGTAGAGCCGCTCCCCAGGCCGTGCATAGCCGTTGAGCCGCGCGTCCTCCTCCACGGCCGCCCCCGAGGACACGGCGGCGATGTCCTCACGATACGCTCGGTTGGTGGCCTGCAGAGAGGCGTTCTGGGCTTGGAGCTCGGCCACCTGGCGGTTGAGCCACCAATCGACAGTGATCGCCTGGACGAGCGACCAGAGCAACCACAGAGCCACCACAGCCATCGCCACCAGGACGATCGTCTCTTGAGAGAAGCGACCTCGGACGTTCAGTGTGCCTTTGGTGGCCAGGGCTCTCTTGGTGCGCATGGAGGACTCCGGGGGATACCGGTGGGGACCCGATGACTATAGCAGCCGTGGACGTCACCACCGTCGTTGCCTCGCTCAACCGGGAGGAGGCGAGGGGGAAGGCTCCTCGATCCGATCCCAAACCGCGCTCAACTCGGCCGGGTCCAGGTCCCGGTACTCCACGCCACGGGCTAGCAACTCACGGTGCATGAGAGCGAAGCGGTCCCGGAACCGCTGTCCGGCTACCCGGAGAGCATCCTCTGGGCTCACCCGCAGCTTGCGTGCCAAGGTGACGGCCGACAGGAGTAGGTCACCAACGCGACGGAACGCCTCCTCCTGGTCAGGGGCAACGGCCGCCTCCCGGGCGTGAGCCGCGACCGCCTCGGCGGCCTCGGCTGCGCTCCCGGGGTCGAACCCAACCCGGGCCGCCCGCTTCTGCATGCCATGGACCCAGGCCAGCGCCGGCATTGCCGCCGGTACCCGTTCCAGGGGAGTCTCCTCGGGACGACCCTGCCGTGCCGCCTCCTCGACCTTGCGGTGCTCCCAGTTGCGCAGGACCTCCTCGGCATCGGCCACCTGGACGTCGCCGAAGACGTGCGGATGCCGGGCCACGATCTTCGCTGCCGCCGCCTCGGAGACCTGGGCAGCGTTGAACCGGCCTTGCTCCTCTGCGATGGCCGAGTGCATGGCTACCTGAAGGAGAAGGTCCCCCAGCTCCTCACGGAGCTTGGCATCGTCCACGCCACGATCGATCGCTTCCAGGACCTCGTACGTCTCTTCCAACAGGTAAGGGCGAAGCGACTCATGGGTCTGCTCTCGGTCCCAGGGGCAGCCGTCCGGGGCCCGCAGCCGGCGGGCGACCTCGAAGATGGCCTCGACGCCGTCTGGATAAGGGCGATCCGGTCGCTCAGCCATGGCCAACCGCGAGCCCCGCGGCCCTGTACAACTCGTCCATCGTGTCCATCAGCCTCATCAGATCCTCCTTCCAGTTCTCGCCCCGGGCGAGCAGCAACCGGTTGGGCCGAACGCGGAGACGTCCAGAGAAACGGCGCTCCAGCTCCTCGACATCCAGGAGACGATCGGGGTCGACCTTGATGGCGAGATCCCGGCCGTCCGCGGTCACCGCCCGCAGGCCCAAGCGCTGCCCCTTCAGCTTCACCCTCAGCGAGTACACCAGGTTGGCGAGCTGGGATGGAGGCGGGCCGTAGCGGTCCCGAAGGGAACGTTGCACGGCCTCCAGTTCCTTCTCATCACGAGCCTCGGCCAGCTCGCGGTATGCGTCCAGCCGGAGCCGCTCATCCCGGATGTAGGACCGGGGCACGAAATGGTCCAGGGGCAGGTCCACCTGCAGCTCGGGCGTGGAGAGGACGTCCCCCGCCGCTTCCTCCCCCTCACCCGATCGGAGCCTGGCCACCGCCCGCTGCAGCATCTGGAGGTACATCTCGAAACCCACGGCGGCGATGGCCCCGTGCTGCTCGACGCCGAGGAGGTTGCCAGCGCCACGGATCTCTAGGTCGCGAAGGGCAATCTTGAACCCCTGGCCCAGCTCATGCAGCCCAGACATGACGTCGAGGCGCTTGTCGGCGGCCTCAGTCAGCGATCGAGAAGGGTCGTAGAGGAAGTAAGCGTACGCACGCCTGCCAGAACGGCCGACCCGCCCACGGAGCTGGTAGAGCTGGGAGAGCCCGAAGCGGTCAGCGTCCTCGACGATCATCGTGTTCACGTTCGGGATGTCCAACCCGTTCTCGATGATGGTCGTGCAGACCAGCACGTCGTACCGCCCGGCGGTGAAGTCCACCATCACCCGGGCAAGCTCCTCTTCCGGCATCCGACCGTGGGCCACGGCCACTCGGGCGTGGGGGACAAGGCGCGACACCCGCCGAGCCGCCTGGTCGATGGTCCGCACCCGGTTGTGGACGTAATAGACCTGACCACCTCGCCCCAGCTCCCGCGCGATGACCTCCTGGACCACGCCATCATCGTCCGCGGTGACGTAGGTCTTGATCGGCTGGCGGTCCTCAGGCGGGGTCTGGATGACGCTCATGTCTCGGAGGCCGGTCAGGGCCATGTGCATGGTGCGTGGGATCGGGGTAGCGGACAGCGAGAGCACGTCCAGGTTGGCGCGCATTCGCTTCAGCCGCTCCTTCTGCATGACCCCAAAGCGCTGCTCCTCGTCGATGATCAGCAGGCCGAGACGTTTGAACCTCACGTCCCGCTGGAGCAAGCGATGGGTCCCGATCACGATGTCGACGGTGCCGGCCCGCAACCCGGCCAGCGTGCGCCGTTGCTCCTCCTCGCTCCGGAAGCGAGAGAGCACCTCGACCGTGACCGGGTAGTTGGCGAGCCGGCGAGTGAACACCGCCGCGTGCTGCTGCACCAGCACCGTGGTAGGGGCGAGGAGGGCCACTTGGCGACCGCTCATGACCGCCTTGAAGGCGGCTCGAAGCGCGACCTCGGTCTTGCCAAAGCCCACGTCCCCGCACAGCACCCGATCCATGGGCCGCTCCGATTCCATGTCGGCCTTGATCTCGGCCAGGGCCTGGAGCTGGTCGGGGGTTTCCTCATAGGGGAAGGAAGCCTCCAGCTCGGCTTGCCATGGGGTGTCCGGGGCGAAAGCGTAGCCAGCTTGCGCCTCCCGCCTCGCGTAGAGCCGGAGGAGGTCCTCAGCCACCTCCTCGGCGCTTCGGTTGGCACGGGACCGGGCGCGCTCCCAGTCCCCCGTCCCCAGTCGGTGCAACGCCGGCTGCTCATCGCTGCCGCCCAGGTACCGCTGGACCCGGTCCAGGCTTTCCACCGGCACGTAGAGGCGATCTCCCTCGGCGTACTCCAACTCCAGGTACTCGCGCTGGACGGTCCCGTCGCCCTCAGGGTCATGGGCCTCGATCAGCCGCATACCGGCGAAGCGAGCGATGCCATGGTCGACATGGACCACCAAGTCACCTGGCTGGAACTCCAGGTGGAGGCTTACCTCACCACGGGTCGACCGCCTGGAGGGGCGAGGGGCAGGCCGCCTCACCCGCCCGAACAGCTCGGCATCGGTGTACATCCAAAAGCCCAGCCGATCGTTCCGACAGCCAGCGGGGAGATCGACATCGGCCCGCCAAAGGCCCGGCTCAAGCGTCATGCCCACGTCGAGGTCGACCTCGACTGCCTCAGTCCCAGCTTCAGCAAGCAGCGCCTCGATGCGTTCACCCTGCTCGCTGGCCAGCACGATCATGGCTTTGCCCCGCGCCCGCGCCAGCTCGGCTGGTGCCTGCGGCCGGCCGACCAGCGGCTCGACATCCCGCCACCCCAGGTCCACCGCATCGTCAAGGTCCGCGGTGGCCACACTCAGCAGCGGCCGGGGGCCGAACGTCTCCAGCCGCTCCACCGCGACCATCGGAGGTTGAAACCCAACCGGCAGCTCGCCGTCGCCGGCCTCGGCCTCGGCCAGCTGCAGGGTCTCCTCCTGGAGATCGTGAGCCTCGGCACGCTGGCGATCGGGCTCTAGGTCGACCACCACGGCTTGCTCGGGCAAGTGGTCCAGCAACGAAGGCAACCGGGGCTCGAGATAGGCGGCAAGGAGCTCGACCCCAGGGAACGCCACCCCCTGGGCAAGCCGGGCGAGGTCCTCCTCCCACTCCTCGCGAACCTCTCGCCGCAGCCCTTCCAACTTGGTCATCTGACGCAACCGATCGGCCGCCGCCTCACCTCGGGCAGGGCCCAGGAGGACCTCACGTCCCGGGGGAACCACGAGCCGAGGAATCTCCATCACCGAGCGCTGGTTGCGCGCATCGTACAGCCGGAGGGTCTCCAGCCGATCCCCGAAGAACTCCGCTCGTGCTGGCGTCCGAGCGGTGGAGGGGAAGACGTCCAAGATGCCGCCTCGGAGAGCAAACTGACCAGGTGCCTCGGCCAGGGCCTCACGGTGATAGCCGAGCTCCACCAACCTCGCGCTCAGGTCGATCGGATCGGCCTCAAGACCCGGATGGAGGGTCACCATGCCGGCGCACAGGTCGTCGGCGGCCACAGTGGCGCGCATCATCGCCCGACGTGACGAGACCACGAGGCACGGGGCATCCTCGATGCGAGCAGCGGCCAGCGCGACCAGAGCCTCCAGACGCAGCGAGACCGCCTCGTCGACCGCCGGCGGCCGGTCGAGGAACGAGACCGTGACCTCGGCGAAGTGATGAGTGGGGAGGCGACCACCGAGCCAGGCCCGAAGCTCCGAGAGCAGCCGTGCCGGCCATGGGCTCAGCACCAGGACCGCCTTCCCTTGTTCGCTAGCCGCATGGGCCACGGCTGCCGTCACCGGCGCCCACGCCGGACGGGGCAGGCGCGCGACCCTGAGGATCCCGCCTGGCCTCTCCAGCCACTCCCCAAGCGGCCCTTCCAGCAATTGCTCGGCCAGGGAGCCCCTCGCTCTCATGGCAGCTCGTCGCACCCCAGCGATCCAGGCCGGTTGTACCGCTCCATGGCCCGCTCCAGGCCCATGGTGAGCGCCAGCTCGACGGCCGAGGCCACCCCCTCCAGGACGGTCGGTAGCACCGCCGCCTCGGCGGACGTGAACCGCCCCAGCACGTGCCGGATCCCGGCTTCGGAGCCAGGCTTCGGGGGCCTGCCGACGCCGACCCGAAAGCGAACGAACTCATCGCTGTGGAGTGCCGCGATGATGGAACGGACCCCGTTGTGGCCAGCCGCCGATCCCCCGCGCCGAATGCGCAGTCGACAGAGCCCGAGGTCGATCTCATCGTGTAACACCCACACGGAGCCGGGGCCGAGGCCAAGGTCACGGGTTGCCTCGAGCACGGAACGACCGCTGAGGTTCATATAGGTCTGGGGCTCAAGCAACCAGATCCGCCGACCAGCGACCTCGCCGCACCCCACCCTGGCCTTCCAGCGACGACGGGTCAGCCGGATGCCCGCCCGACCAGCGAACGTCTCCAAACAGGCCCAGCCGATGTTGTGCCTGGTGCCAGCGTACTCAGCGCCTGGATTGCCCAGGCCCACCAACACCAGGTCGGTGGCAGGGTCCAGAGTTCGGCTTGGAGCGATGGGGGATGGCGACACGGTGGACATGGGCATGCTCAGGTGGCGGCCCCCGCCGCGACCTGGGGCTCAAGTCTACGTCGGGAGCCGGGTGCAACCGAGGCAGCCTGACCACCAGCTCATTGCGGTCCGGGTGGCGGGGCGCGGGGTGTACGTCTTCGGGATAGTGTGCAACCGAGGCAGCCTGACCACCAGCTCATTGCGGTGGCACCACCGTTGCCGCTGAGTAAGCGATAGTCTCATGCGGCACCCCTCACGGGGTTGCCCTCGCGGGCTTCGCGCCTCCTCGCCGCGCGCCCGGGAGGCCCGGGTCTCACCGGGGTCCCCACGAAGGGGTGCCCCATCGGGACTCGTCCCGGGGCACCCCATCGGAGCGTGCTCCGATGGGGAGCCCCCTCCGTAGGGGCACCCTGCGGCCGCTGGAGCTCGACCCGCAAGCCACCACCGCTCGCTCCCCAACCCGCCTCGGGGTGGCGGCGAGCTTGCCGGCCCGAGAGCGGTGCCAGCGCCAGGAGGCGTCCACCGCCTCCTCGATGCCGTTGGCGAAGGCCTCCTTGGAGGGGAGGCCGCGAAGCAGGCTTCGCGGGGACCCCTTGGCGACCTGGGGCCACCACCCCTCCCCGGTCCTTCGATCCACGCGCTCGCCGGCCTTCGCCCGGCTCCAGCGCCAGCGGAGGCCGGAGAGGGACGGCGGCTCCTTCGACCCACCGGTCTGGGGCTCCCACGAAGCCGGCTTCGTGGGGCACCCCGCTCCCGGTCGGTGTCGAGATCGGCCTTCAGGGTGCGGACCACCCAGTTGGAGGCGGAGCGGCGGCCGCCCCCCTGCCGCCGGATGGCCTGCCACCGCTCCGACGTGGGGTCCAAGGCGAGCTGGAACGCCGGCGGCGTCCAGCCGTCCGGGGCCGCATCCCTACGGGGCTCTCCACGAGGCTGGCCTGGGGACCCCATCGGAGCGTGCTCCGATGGGGAACCCTCGTGGGGCACCCCTACGGGCCATCGTGCTGGAGGGCTGCCATCGCCCGGGCCGCCCGATGGGCGGCGGCACGCCGGCCGTAGAGCCGGGCGCCGAGGCGGGTTGGGAGCTCGGTTACGTCTCGGACCAGGTCGTCATCGACCTCGGAGGGATCGACCACCCCCAATCGCCGGCCCCGGGCGGCGAGTGCGGCCTCCACCTCCTCGGCCCCGAGCCGCGCGAGGCGGCCCCGATGCTCGACCACGATGGTGGTCACGGTCGCCTCCCGCAGCAGGGCCAGGAGCTGCCGACGCTTCCCGCTCAACGCCGAGCCGATCTCGGTCACGATCCGCCCGACGGCGCGCCCCTCCTGGGCCGCCCAGGTGGCGACACGCGCCCCCTGACGATCCAGGTCGGGGCGCTGATCCGCAGAGGGCACGCGAGCGGGCGGTCACGCCGGGGCGTCCCCCAGGATCAGGTGACCGACCCGCCGGGCCGGGACGGAAGGCGTGCCCGAGTGGAGCCAGCGGGAGGCGGTGACGGGATGGAGGCCTTGCTCGCCCGCCCACTGCCTCGAGCTCGCAGGGGTGAATGGTGAGCGTGTGGACACGTCAGCTGTTGCTAACCTCACCGATGCCCTCGCCCTCGGTGGAGAGGCGGCCATCGGCTGGGCAAAGGCCACTTCGCGCCAGGCAGGCCAGCGTCAGGCGAGTCATCTCCCGTTCCTCCTCGGGGGTGGCGTGATCCCATCCCAGCAGGTGGAGCAAGCCATGGACTGCGAGCAGAGCCATCTCCACCTCGGCCGCGTGGCCGAAGGCAGCCGCCTGGCGGACGACCGCGGGCCAGGAGAGCGCCAGATCCCCGAGGTACCCAGAGGACAGGTCCCCACTCGGGAAGGAGAGCACATCGGTGGGATGGTCGTCCCCCAGGAAGCGCCGGTTGAGGCGCCGCAGTTCCCGATCCCCGGTTATCCGGACGGTCAGCCCTACCTCCCGGCGAGGCAGCCGCGCCGCCACCACCCCCTCGTTGAGCGCCTCGGTCAGCACGCGACGCACCCAGGCAGGAGGGATCGGAGCGGGCACGGCCTTCACCACCTCCACCCGCAGGCAACCCCGGCTCTGCCTGGGCCCGGGCCGGGAGGTCCTCGCTCGGCTACCGCTCACCGCCGGTCGCGACACGGGGTCGGCAACACCGACAATGGAGTCCTCGTGGAACCGATTGTGGCTTTCCTTCATTTCCGCTTCGCGGTCGCGCTCCTCCTGCTCGCGGTCGTGCTGGGCGTGTGGGGACTGTACCAGTTCCTGCGACGCCGTCAGGTCAGCCCGGGCTTCCGCGCCGGCTTCCTCCTGATGACTGCGCTGACCGCCGTCCAGGGCCTGCTCGGCCTGCTGCTCCTCACCGTTGCCCAACCCCGTGAGCTCCTGCACGTTCTCTACGGGGTGTTCGCCATCGTCTTCCTGCCCGGGGTCTACCTCTACGCGGACCGAGGACGGGCAGAACGGGACGAACGTCTGCGGCGGGCGCGCGAAGCCGCGCTCCTGGCTGGTGCCTGCTGGGTCGTCGCAATCGCCTACGCTCGGGGCTTCATGACCGGCGGCTAACCGTGATCGGGTCCTGCTCCCGCCAGGCGGCCCACCACGCCGCCAGCCCGGCCTGCCAAGGACGCAGGGCGGGCACACGTTCCGAGACGAGGCAACCGTTGCCGGGCCGTGGGGCCGCCGCCCCCAACTCAGCGGTGGTGAGGGGTTCCACCGGTGCCTCCAGACCGACCAGGCGCAAGGTCTCGACCGCTAGCTCCCAGTACGAGCAACATCCCTCGGCCACCAGGTGAACGACCCCAGAGAGGCCGGCATCAAGGAGATCGACGACCGCCGCGGCCAGGTCGGCCGTGTAGGTCGGGTTGAGCCGCTGATCTACCACCACCCGAAGTCGTTCACCGGCGAGCGCTTTACGCACCACCCGCTCGGGGAAGCTGCCACCCTTCACCGCCGAGCCGACGACCCCGAACAGCCCCGCGGAGCGCACGACCAAAGCCTCAGGCAGGATCTGCAGCACCCGACGCTCCCCCTCGAGCTTGGAGCGTGCGTACGCTCCCAGAGGTCGCGGCTGGTCCCGTTCCGAGAAGGGACGATCGCCAGAGCCGTCGAAGACGTAGTTGGTGGAGAAATGAATCAATCGAGCCCCCGCCTTACGACAGGCCAGAGCGACGTTGGCGGCGCCCTCCACGTTGACGGCCAGGGCTGGCCCCGGATCCAGTTCCGCGGCGTCGACGGCGTTGTACGCCGCACAGTTGACAACCACCTCACAGCCCCGCACGGCGGCTTCCACCGCTCCGAGATCGGTCACCGACAGCTGCTGCCGGTCCAGGGCCAGTGCCTCGGGGAGCAGCCGACGCAGGTCGCTCCCCAGCTGACCGCCAGCACCTGTGATCAGCACACGCACGGCCCATATGGTTTCATGCTGCTGCCATGGCTCGCCTGACCGACCTGTTGAGCCACGGGCCGGTCCTGTTCGACGGCGCCATGGGGACCGAGATCATGGCCCGCGGCGTGGCCCCGGGTCGTTGTCTTGAGGAGCTCAACCTGACCGAGCCCGGGCTCGTCCTGAGCATCCACCGTGATTACATCGCCGCGGGCGCAGACGTGATCGAGACCAACACCTTCAGGGCTAATCGCTTTGGCCTCGGGGAGCACTACCTGGAGTCCCGGGCAGTGGAGATCAATCGGGCCGGCGTCCGCCTCGCAATGGAGGCCCGCAACGCCTCCGGTCGGCCGGTGCTCGTAGCCGGGAGCGTGGGCCCGCTCGGGCGGGCGATCGAGCCAGTGGGCTCGATCAAGCGGACCTCGGCGGAACGCATCTTCACCGAGCAGGTCGAGGTCCTGGCCGAGGCCGGTGTCGATCTGCTGATGCTCGAGACCTTCGCCTCCCTGCCGGAGCTGGAGCTGGCGGTGGAGGTGGCGAGGAGGGCCGCCCCCCACCTGCCAGTGTTAGCCAGCCTCAGCTTTGAGGAGGAGGTTGATCCATCGAGGGCTGCCACCGCGCTCGTGGCCCGGCTCGTCCCCCGAGGCGTGGAGGTGATCGGCGCCAACTGCGGCAGCGGCTTTCAGGCATCCCTCGACATCGCCCGACACCTCCTGGCCGCGGGCGCACCCGGCGTGTCGGTGATGCCGAACGCCGGGCTTCCTGGGCACCCCGGCGGGTCGGAGACCTTGGGAGCATCGCTCCCCCGCCGGACCGTCAGCCGGCTGGTCTATCCGACCGGGCCAGCCTACTTCGCAGAGCAAGCGGCACGGCTGGTGGCTGAGGGCGTCCAGGTCGTCGGCGGCTGCTGCGGCACCACCCCGGCGCACATCGCCGCGCTTCGGAACCGGCTGGAGGGTGTGCCCGTCGCCCACCGCGCACCCGTGCCTCGGCGATGGGTGGTGGCGCTCGGCGCCCCCCCGCCAGAGCCGCCACCGGCCCCACCCCGGTCGCGGCTGGCGCATGCCTTGGCTCAGGGGAAGTTTGTCATCTCGGCGGAGATCACCCCTCCCCGCGGGATCGACCCGGGGCGGGTGCTGGCAGGTGCTCGGCTCCTGGCCGAGGTTGGCGTCGAGTTCGTCAACGTGACCGACACGGCCATGGCACGCCTGCGCATGGGGGTGATCAGCTGTGCCGCCTTGATCCAACAGCAGGTTGGCCTGGAGACCATCGCCCACTTCACCTGCCGCGACCGCAACGTGATGGCGATCCAGTCCGAGCTGATCGGCGCCCACGCCTTGGGGATCCGTAACGTCCTGGCCCTGCGGGGCGATCCTCCCCACATCGGCGACCATCCCAACGCCAAGCCGGTCTGGGAGGTGAACGCTGTCGGCTTGATCACGATCCTGGCCAACCTCAACCGTGGGCTCGACGCCAACGGGGCCCCGATCGGGGAGCGGACGTCCTTCCTTATCGGCGCAGTCGTCAACCCTGGTGCCGACGACCTCGAACGGGAGCTCCGCCTCCTACGACACAAGGTCGCAGCCGGGGCCGCTTTCGTGATCACCAACCCCACCTACGAGCCGAGGGCCCGCGAACGTATCGAGCGCATCGTCGCTCTGGCCCAGGTCCCGGTGCTGGCCGGGGTCATGCCCCTAGCCTCGGCCAGGCACGCCGAACGCTTACACCATGAGGTGCCCGGCCTCAGCGTGCCCGACCACCTCCGCCAGCGCCTCGCGGAGGCAAAGGACCGCGCCCCCGAACTCGGCCTGGAGCTGGCCGCAGGATTCCTGGACTCCGTCCGCCCGCTGGTCCAGGGGATCTACCTCATCCCTCCCGGGGACAGGTACGAACTCGTGGTCCGGCTGCTCCATCACCTCCGGCAACCGGTCAGCTGAAGCCGGCCGCGTGCTCAGGATCCGGCGTGGCGGGCACGCAAGCGTTCCAGCCGCTCTCGCTTGGCGTCCAGCGCCTGGCGCAGTGCCTGCGCCAGCTGGGCATCGTTCATCGGCACCACCCTGAGGCGGGCCTCCAGCTGACGCACCTCCACCTCCGCATTCGTCAGTTCTAGATCGATCGTCCGCATGGCAGTCCCCCTACGGCTGATATTTTGGCAACCGCCCGCCCAATTTCTCAAGTCGAGACTTGAGTAAATCTCCATCCCAGGCCCCGGTCGAGGGCCCCACCGAGCGCTGATCCGATGCCTCCCAACCGACCCCTCCCGTGACCGCATCCAAAAGGTGGAGGCGGGGCCAACCCCTTCCGAGCTCTGGGAATTGGTTGGCCGATGCCGGCCCAGTGACCGGCTCACCGGCCGCCCGCCGCGACGGACCGCGAAAGCGGCTCGACCCTAGCCGTTGCCCCTGAGCGATCAATAGCGCTCAAACGGCACCCCTCACGGGGTCGCCTGCCCGGGCCGCACGCCTCCCCGCCACGTGCCCGGCCTCCTCAAGCTCGCCGGGGCGTCTCATGGCCCCCTGATCAAGCAACCGTTGGCAACCCCTTCGAGCTTGGCTCGGGCTCTTGCCGCAGGCAGCCCTGCCTCCCAGCCTAGCTGGCCAACGTCAGCAGGGCCTCGCGCGACCAGCCGTGCAGGCGCAACCAGCCCAGCTCCAGCGGCCCGAGGCCCTCGACGTCTCGGCGCGAGAGGCGGAGGAATACCCACTGCACCCCCCGCTGGCCGCTCCGCAGATCCGGCATGCCCATGCCCTCGAGCCGGATCGCCGTTCCGGACCTAGTGCCAGGTGGGATGCGCACGGCCCTGGTCCCGAGCATGGTCGGCACCCACACCCGTCCGCCCAGGGCAGCCCTCACCGGGCTGACGTCGACCCAGCAGGACAGGTCTCGCCCGCTCCGATAGAAGCGGGGATGGGCCTGCACGCGAACTCGTAGGTAGAGGTCGCCGGGTGATGCTCCAGGTGCAGGCACGTCCCCCATTCCTGAGAGCCGGATGCGAGACCCCGTGTCGACCCCGGCGGGGATGCGTACCCACAAAACCTGCACCTCCTCGCGCAGCCCCCGGCCCGCGCACGCGTGGCAGGTGCCGGGGAGCCAGCCACGTCCCCCGCAGCGCCGACACGCCTCACGCTCCCAGCGCCACAGGCGTACCGAGACGCCAAGACCACGACAGCTCGGGCAGGTACCGCCCCCGGTCCCTCGGCAGAACCCACAGGTGATGCGGCGAATGACCGCCATACGCCGAGCTGCGCCGTGGAAGGCGTCCTCAAGGGAGATGCTGAGGTCCTGGACGAGGTCACGAGCGATCGTCGCCTGCCGTGGCGGCGCCGACGCGTGATCGTACCTCCGGCGTCGTTCGGGGTTCGAGAGGACCTCGTAGGCCTCACGGATCTCCTTGAACCGCTGCGCCGCACGAGGATCGCCTGGGTTGTGGTCAGGATGGTATCGCTTGGCGAGGGAGCGGAACGCCCGCTGCACCTCCGCCTGGGTGGCGGAGCGGCTGATGCCGAGGATCTCGTAGTAGTCCCGCTCCGTCCGCACCGCTCCGGCCCGCTCCTTTGTCCTTGCCCAGCATCCGCGACCCTGTGCACCCCGTCAACGTGCTCCGGGCCTCTGGGCGTTCCTCCCCCGACGCTCCCCGTGGGATCAATCCAGGTTGATGGCCTCGCGCAGCTTCTCGAAGAAGCCTTTGGAGACCTTCTCCGGCTTCCCCGTAAGCCCCCCCACCTTGCGCAGGAGGTCCTTCTGCTCCGGGGTCAGATCCCTCGGGATCACCACCTGAACCTTCACGAACTGGTCGCCCCGCCGACCGGTACGCACGTCGGGCATCCCCCTCCCGGCCAGCCGGAAGGTCTGCCCAGGCTGCGTGCCGGGAGGGATGGCGATCTCCACCGCCCCGTCCAGCGTAGGCACCTCAATCCGGTCGCCAAGCGCGGCTTGCACCATGTTGATCCGGAGGTCGTAGATCACGTCCTCGTCCTGCCGCCGCAGCTGCGGATGGGCTTTGACCTTGAGGACGATGTAGAGGTCACCGGGAGGGCCGCCGCGCAGGCCAGCCTCACCCTCGCCCGCCAGCCGAATCTGAGACCCGGTGTCGACCCCGGGCGGGATACGCACGCTCAGGCGGCGACGGCGTTCCACTCGCCCCTGTCCGTGGCACTCGCCACATGGCGTCCGGAGGACACGGCCAGCACCCGAGCAAGAGGGGCAGGTGGTGATGTTAACCACCGCGCCGAAGATCGACTGGGCCTGGCGGCGCACCTGCCCGCTGCCACCGCACGTGCCGCACGTCTCCCAGCCCGTTCCAGGCTGGGCCCCGGTCCCTCCACAGACCTGGCACGTGACGAGGCGCGGGACCTCGATCTCCTTCTCGGTTCCCCGATACGCCTCCTCGAAACTGATGGTCAGGTCGTAGCGAAGGTCACCCCCTCGCGCCGAGCGGGTGGCGGTCCGACGGCCAAAGCCGCCAAAGGCATCCCCGAAGAACGACTCGAAGATGTCTCCGAAACCGAACCCTTCGAACCCGCCAAAGCCGGCTGGCCCCTGCCCCACGCCGGCCTGACCCACCCCGGCGTGACCGAACATGTCATAGGCACGTCGCTTCTCCGGGTCGGAGAGGACCGCATAGGCCTCGTTGATCTCCTTGAAACGCTCGGCCGCAGCTGGGTCACCCGGATTGCGGTCCGGATGGTGCTGCATCGCCAGCCTGCGGAAGGCCCGCTTCAGCTCATCCTGGCTGGCGTCCCTCCGGACGCCGAGAACCTCGTAGTAGTCGCGCTTGGTCGCCAACGTCTACTCAGACTGAGAGGGCGGACGGGCGACCCTCACCAGAGCCGGCCGCAGGACTCGATCGTGCATGCGGTAGCCAGGGCGCAGCTCCGCCACCACTGTGTCCTCGGGATGATCGCCGGATTCCTCCGACCCCACCGCCTCGTGGAGGTTGGGATCGAAGCGAACGCCGACGGATTCGATTCGCTCGACGCCGACTGAGGCCAGCACCTCTTCCAGCTTCTGGAAGGTCAGGCGGACCCCCCTCAGCCAGTTCTCGTCCACGCCCTCGGGCGCATGGTCGAGTGCCAGCTTGGCGTCGTCGAGGACGGGGAGCAGCCGCTCGGCCACGGTCGCCGCAGCGAAGCGCATCGTCTCCAGTTGCTCCTGGCGGGCTCGTTTCTTGAAGTTGTCGAAATCAGCCGCCAGGCGCAGATAGCGACCGTTGGCCTCCTCAAGCTGGGAGGCGAGTTCCTCGACGCGGCGATCGCGCTCGTCCGACCCCGGCGTGGCCTCCACCCCGCTGGGGCCCTCGGCCACCGTCTCCCCGGTGTCCGCCGGGCGCGACGTGGCACCGAGCCCGGTCTGAGCCGACTCACCCTCGGCCCTAGCCGCCCCCTCAGCCCGTGGCTGCTCGGCCCCGGCCCCCTTCGGGGCCACGGCCTCGGCGTCCGTCGGGGCAGAGCGTTCCCCGGACTCGGAGCCCGACCGCTCCGTGGATGCCGGCTCCTCCTGGGATGCAGTTGTCTCTTGGTCGTTGTCTCGCTTCGACGGCATCGTTCCTCTTGATACCGCGCCTTTCCGCCTGCTCAAACGTGCCACCTCTCCAGACGGCGCCCGAACCCCGCCATGCCCATGGAGGCCACCTCCGGCTCCGTGGGCCGAGCCCGGACCAGCAAACCTTACGGGCTCGGCCCTACCTTACGCGCAAGCCTCCGCCATCCGTTCGCTCGCCCAGCGAGCGACCGTCTGCAGCCGACCCACGACCTGCGGGTAGTCCATCCGAGTGGGCCCGACCACGCCCAGCACCCCTCGAATGCGGCTGCTGGGGCCGTAGGTGGTGAGGACCAGCGTGCAGGAACGGAGCTGGCGCATCTCGTTCTCCGAGCCGATGACGATCTGGAGGCCTGAATCCGAGGCCAGCTGCTGGAGCAACACCGCCAGGTAACGGCTCTCCTCCAAGACCTCGAGCACCTGGTGCAGCCGGGAGGCCTCGGCGAACTCTGGTTGGCGAACCAGGTTCCGGACCCCGTCGTGGATGACGATGGTGTCCGAACTCCGCTCGAACTGTTCGAGCACCTCGCACACCCTGGCCAGGATCTCCTTCTCCAGGCCCTCCCCCAGGCGTTGGAGCCGAGCCGCGATCTGCTCACGATCCTTCCCTCGCAGCTCGAGGTTGAGCTTGTTGGCAAGGCGAGTGAGCTCGGCCTGGTCGACCGGTCTGCCGGCCATGGTCACGTGCTGCCGCAGCAGGTTCCCCTCCACCAACACGATGATCAGCACCGCCCTGGCCTCCAGGGCGGCCAGGTCGATGTGCTTGATCCGGGCGAGGGGACCGCTGGGGGAGCTGGCGATGGCGGCGTTGCGGGTCACCGTTGCCAGGGTCGTGGCCACCCGCTCGAGGAGGAGCTGAGGGTCGTGAGGCGCGAGCTGCAGCTCCCCCTGGATGTAGGCCTCGACCTGGGGCGGGACGGGCTCCAGGTCCATCAAGAAGTCGACGAAGTAGCGATACCCGCGATCGGTCGGGATGCGCCCTGCGGACGTATGCGGCTGGGCCAGGTATCCCAACTCCCCGAGCTCTGATAGCTCGTTGCGAATGGTGGCCGAACTCAGGTTAAGGAAGTGGCGACTGACCAGCTGCTGCGAGCCCACAGGGACGGCCGTGACCGTGAACTCACGGACGACCGCCTTTAGGATCTCTTGCTTCCTCGGCTCCAATGGAGTTGGCACTCTCCGGGCTGGAGTGCTAACAGTCTACCGCAGCCCGGCCCTCTGGGGACGGCTCCTCTCCTCCTGCTCAGAGGACGGCCAGCGCGATCTGGTTGTGCAGATCGAGGCCTCGAGCGGTAGGTGCCCAGCGCAGCCCCCGACGTTCCACCAGGCCAGATCGTCGGAGCTCGCTGAGCCGATCCTCGAAGGCTGGGGGAACCTCCAGGCCGGCGGTGGTGCGGAGCCCCAGCATCACCCGCTCGGCGTCGGCGCGTTCCGGCGTCAGCTCCTCTCCGTCCTCACCGGCCGGAGTCGGCACGCCTGGCCCCGGAAGCGCCTCATTGGCCCCGTCTAAGGCGGCGATGTACGAGCGCGGGTGAGCGAGGTTCCACCAACGCCACGCTCGATCCCCGTCGGTGGCGTACGAGTGGGCTCCCGCCCCGGCCCCATAGACCGGCCGGCACTCCCAGTAGGCTCGGTTGTGCTGGGCGCAGCGGCCAGGCCGGCACCAGTTGGACACCTCGTAGCGCTCGTACCCGGCAGCGGCGAGGACCTCCACCGCGACCTGGAGCTGCTCCCACTGGAGATCGGGATCAACCTCCGGGAGCAGCCCTCGGTCACGACGGCGGGTGAGAAGGGTGCCCGGCTCGAAGGTCAGGCAGTAGCAGGACAAGTGTTCCGGCCCCAACTGGACCGCCCGCTCGAGGCTGGCAACCCAGGAGTCGCGACCCTGGAAGGGGACGCCGTAGATGAGGTCGAGGTTGATGTTCTCGAAGCCCGCCCGACGTGCCTGGAGGAACGCAGCCACGGCATGGGCACCATCAGCCCGCCGCTCGAGGACGGCTAGCGCCCGAGGGTCGAAACTCTGGACGCCCAAGCTGAGACGGTTGACGCCACCGGCCCTCCACGCCGCCAGCCGTTGAGGGTCCGTCGAGAGGGGGTTGGCCTCCAGCGTGATCTCCGCCTCCGCCTCGATCTCGAACGTGGAGCGGAGGTAGCTCAGCAGGCGCGCGATGAGCTCGGGCGGATACAGGCTCGGGGTGCCCCCGCCGAGGTAGACCGTCCGCAGCGGGGCGAAGGGCAGGCTGGCGCGCGCCCACCCCAGCTCGCGCTCCAGCGCCCGCTGGTACTCGGGCATCAGCCGCCCCATGCCGGCATAAGCGTTGAAGTCGCAGTAGCCGCAACGGTGTCGGCAGAAGGGGATGTGCAGGTAAAGATGCCGGAAGGGCAACAGCTGACCGACCTCGGCCATCACCCTCCATCGCCGACCGAGGCCACGGGGTGAGGCCTGGATCGCGCCCAACGGCTCCCCCATCACCTTCATGGTCGGCCGATCTCGTAGCGCTCGATCCGCGTCTGCTCCAAGGTCCGCTCCAGCTGCCGCATCGCGGCCTCCCGGTCGGGGACGAGATCGAGGATCCGGGTGGCCATGCGTTCCTCCAGGCGGGCAAGCTGGCGGCTGATGGCCTCGATGGGAGCCCCACGGACCCGGTAGCGATCTCGCTTCCGCCACAGGCGACGGTGCTCGGCCCGTAGGTCGGCCAAGGCCACCTCCACCCGGCAGTCCAGGCAGCGCCCCTCGCGCACCACCGAGCTGTCGACCTGCCGGCCACAACGGTGACAAGGGACGAGGATGCCGCTCATGGCTCCGCTCGCAGTGAGGCAAGCCGGGCGCTGGTTAGCTCAACCAGTCGCGAGGGCGCGATGGCGAAAGCAGCGTCCGGCCGTCCGGCGGCGGCCCAGACCACGTCGTAGTCGAGAAGGTGGCGGTCCATGTAGGTGGGGAGCTGACGCAGGTGCCCGAAGGGCGGCACCCCACCGATCGCATAGCCGGTCACCTCTCGGACCGTCTCGGGGTCGGCTCGCTCCACTCGACCGCCGGCGAGGCCCTCCAGCCGCCGAGGGTCGAGACGGTTCTCACCGCTCATCAGCACCAGCGCCGGCTGACCATCGACCTGGAAGACCAACGACTTCACGATCTGGCCGACCTCGACGCCGATGGAGCGAGCTGCGTCTTGGGCCGTCCGTACCCCTGACGGGTAGGCCCGAACCTCAAGCTCAAGCCCATGCTCCTGGAGCCACCGCTCGAACCGTGTCATATCGGTGAGCCTAGACGATCGATGTCCGTGCTCGTGGTCAGCTCGCCGACGCCCCGCCGGCGTCCGCCAGCCACCGACCCTCCCCCGAGCTCGGCCCGATGACCGGCTCCCCACGGACCGATCCCGCGAGGATCGGGGGCTGCTACTGCGGCTGCCACACCACCTCCTCGAGCTGGCCCGGCTGGCGCCCCGCGGCTGGGGCGATCACCTGCAGGTAGTGCTCGCTGACCCCCCGGATGCGATCGCCCACCACTCGATCCCAGATGACCTGCAGCCGGCGGCCGACGAAGCCCGCCTCGTAGGCCGCTCGAAGGCGGCGCCCGAGTTCGATCGCCCGTTGAGAGCGTTCCTGGGCGACCCCCGCCGGCACCTGGTCGGGATAACGGGCCGCCGCCGTCCGCGGGCGAGGCGAGAAGCGGAAGACATGCACCTGCATGAACCGTGCCCGCTCGATCGCCTCCAACGTCCGTTGGAAATCGCTCTCGGTCTCACCCGGGAAGCCAACCATGATGTCTCCGCTCAGGGCCAGGTCGGGACGGACCGCCCGGGCCATCTCGACCACTCGCTCGAAGGTCGCCAGGTCGTAACGTCGCCGCATCCGCGCGAGCACGCGGTCCGACCCCGATTGGAGGGGGAGGTGGAGGTGGGGGCAGAGACGCGGGTGCTCCAGAAGCGCGAGCAGGTCGCGGTCCACGTGCGCGGGGTCCACGGAGGAGAGGCGGATCCGGGCCGGCGTGGCCACCTCCAAGAGGCGCCGGACGAGCACGGCCAGGCCACCGCGGTACGAGCCGAGGTCGATCCCGGTGAGGACGATCTCCCGGTAGCCGGCCACCGCCGCGGCCCGAGCCCGACGCTCGAGGTAAGGGAGCGTGCGCGAGAGCGACCGGCCTCGAGCCTGCCAGACGATGCAGAAGGTGCACCGATTGTCGCAGCCTTCCTGCACCTTGAGCACGTAACGGGAGCGTCGCGTCCCGGGCGGCTCGACCGCCACCTCCGGATCAGGAAGTGGCTTGTCGCGGTTCGGCACCACCACGTCAGCGCCCAGCGTGTCCCCGGGATGGGCGTCCACATAACAGCCCATCAGGATCACCGTCGCGCCGGGATGCTCGCGCCGGGCCCGCGCCACCGCCTTGCGGGTATCCCGGTCGGCGGCGCCGGTCACCGTGCACGAGTTGACCACGACGACGTCGCGGGCATCGCCCAGCAGCGCCGCGACCTCATCGGTCTCGGCGGCGTTCGTGCGGCAACCAAGGTTGATGAACGTCGCCGTCATGGGGCTTGGCTCCTCAGGAAGAGGCGATCGATCGAGGACGATCGACCCCTGTGGAAGGGGGCAGACGGTAGCCTACCAGCAGGCCCGGGCCAGGGCCGGGCGAAGGTCAATCGTCGAGGCTCAGCACGGCCATGAACGCGTCCTGGGGGATCTCGACCGATCCCACCCGCTTCATGCGCCGCTTGCCTTCCTTCTGCCGTTCCAGGAGCTTGCGCTTGCGGGTCACGTCGCCTCCATAGCACTTGGCAAGCACGTCCTTGCGCATGGCCGGGATGGTCTCCCGAGCGATCACCCGTCCCCCGATCGCCGCCTGCAGCGGCACCTCGAAGAGCTGACGTGGGATGATCTTGCGCAGTTTCTCGACCAGGCGTCGGCCGTGCTGAACGGCTCGCTGCCGATCCATGATCGTGGACAGGGCGTCCACGGGGGACCCGGCGACCAGCACATCCAGCTTGACCAGGTCGCCAGGCCGGAAGCCGATCAGCTCGTAGTCCATCGACGCGTAGCCACGCGAGCGGGACTTGAGCGCGTCGTAGAAATCGTGAACCACCTCGGCCAAGGGCAGCTCGTACTCCAGCAGGGCCCGACCGCCAGCTTGATGCTCCATCCGAGCATAGGTCCCGCGCCGCTCCTGGCAGAGCTCCATCATTGCCCCCAAGTAGTCGAAGGGAACCATGATCGAGACCCGAACATAGGGCTCGTCGATGCGCTCGATGCTGGCCGGGGGCGGCAGCTGCGATGGGTTGTCGACCTCGACCGTGGTCCCATTGCGAAGGTGCACCTGGTAGCCGACGGTCGGGGCGGTAGTGATGAGGCTCAGCCCGAACTCCCGCTCCAGCCGCTCCTGAACGATCTCCATGTGCAGGAGGCCAAGGAAGCCGCAGCGAAACCCGAACCCCAGGGCAGCCGACGTCTCCGGCTCGAAGGTCAGGGAGGCGTCGTTCAGCCGCAGCTTCTCCAGCGACTCCTTCAGATCCTGGTAACGATCGGAGTCGGTAGGAAAGAGCCCTGCGAACACCATCGGCTTGGCGGCACGGTAGCCCGGCAGCGGTCGCTCGGCACCCCGCTCGGCGTAGGTGATGGTGTCGCCCACGCGGGCATCGCCGACGTTCTTGATCGCGGCGGTGAGGTACCCAACCTCTCCCGCGGCCAGCTCGTCGACCGAGCGCGGTCGGGGCTGGAAACAGCCGACCTCGTCGACCTCGTAGACCCGACCGGTGGCCATCAAGCGGACGCGGATCCCGGGTCGGATGCGGCCATCCACCACCCGCACGTAGGTGACCACGCCCCGATAGGAGTCGTAGACGGAATCGAAGATCAGGGCCCGCAGGGGCGACTCGGGATCCCCCGCAGGCGGCGGCACCTCGCGGACCAGGGCCTCTAGGAGTTCAGGCACCCCCTCGCCGGTGCGGGCCGAGGCGAACAGGATCTGCTCTCGGGGGATGCCCGTGACCTGCTGGATCTGCTCCGCCACCAGCCCCGGCTGCGCCACCGGCAGGTCGATCTTGTTGACCACGGGGATGATGTGGAGGCCGGCCTCGACCGCCTGATAGAGGTTGGCCAACGTCTGAGCCTCGATCCCTTGGGTGGCGTCCACCACCAGCAGGGCGCCTTCGCAAGCGGCCAGGGAGCGTGAGACCTCATAGGAGAAATCCACGTGCCCGGGAGTGTCGATCAGGTTCAACTGGTAGGTGTTGCCATCCCGGGCCCGGTACGTCATCCGCACCGGCTGCAGCTTGATCGTGATCCCCCGCTCGCGCTCCAGGTCCATGGTGTCCAGGACCTGATCAACCATCTCGCGCTGGTCGATGGTGCCGGTTAGCTCCAGGAGACGGTCGGCCAAGGTCGACTTCCCATGGTCGATATGGGCGATGATGCAGAAGTTCCTGATCCGCACCTGGGGGGTGGCCACGCTGCTCAATGGTAGCCTTGCCTGGGGGCCGTCCCAGCCACGGTCCCGCACCCTCCCCCCTCCCAAGCCAGCCTCAGCCGCTCCCCAGGGCTAGGGCCAGGCCAACCAGGGCGGCGGTCTCGGACCGGAGGTTGCGCGGCCCGAGGCTCAAGACCCGCCCCCGTGCCCGGTCCAACTCGTCCGGGGCCCACCCGCCCTCCGGTCCAACGAAGAGCGTCGCCCCGTCCTCAAGCGCCCGCATGGGGGTACCGCCACGGTCGAGGAGGTAAGGGGACGACGCCTCTTCCCAGGCCTGTCGAAAGGGGAGAGGGCCGCGCACCCGGGGCACGACCAGCCGGCAGGCCAGCATCGCCGCCTCACGACAGATCGTGGCCCACCGGTCGGCCCGTCCCGGGCGGGCCCGCGCCACGCAGCGCTCCGCCGCCACCAACACGAACTCAGCCGCACCCACCTCGGTGCCTCGAGAGAGGACCAGGTCCAGGGCGCTCGCCGGCAGCGCCGCCACCGCCAGCGTGATCGAGCGGGACGGCTCCGGCCGATGTTCCACCTCCGACTCCACCTGGCCGGTCACCCGGAGGTCGTCCACGGAGGTGAGCCGGACCTGCAGGAGGCGACCCTCCGGCTCCACCACCGAGACGCGCTCACCCGGCCGAGCGCGAAGGGAACGGGCGAGGTGACGAGCGTCCGGCCCCGTGATCTCGACCAGCTCGCCCTGGCGACGTCCGTAGAAGCACGGCATCCCTGGAAGACGGTTCAGACTTTGGAATGGTATGGCCAACGGCCCGGGCCGCATGGCACCGGAGGCCCTTGGCCGGCCGAGGGAGCAAGGCAAGCGAGTCGGCGATGGCCTCGCACCTCGAACGAGGTTGCCGAGCGGTTAGACTAGCTCGGCTGGCGCTTGGAGCGCCGTCGTCCACACATTCATGACGGGGGGTTCTGACCATGGAACTGAGTACCTACCTGATCTCGGCCACGATCACCTGGCACAAGGTGGTAGCCGCCATCGTGGTGATCGCGGTGGTCGTGGCCGGGGTGGTTTTCTTCACCCGTCGCGCCCGCACCGCCTAGCATCCTCTGCACGGCGCCCGCCGGCCCGGAACGCGGCTGTGGCCGGGCCGGCGCGGTGCACACGCTGGCCTGGGGGGTGGCTCAGCGGGTCGGGAGGTCGATGCGGGTCAGGTGCGCCCGTGGGCCGTCGATCGCGAGGAGTCCGATGGTCCGCTCCCGGCTGAAGCCAGCAGCGGTGGCCGATCCCACGTTGATGAAGCGGACCCCGTCGACCACCTCGTCCCGCCAGCGATGGGTGTGGCCGTGGATCACGATCTGGCAGGCCCGCACCCACGGCTCGTCGAGCCGAGGGGGACGGTGTACCATGGCCACGGTCAGCGCCTCGATCCGCCGCACCACGCGCTCGGGGTAGCGGGGATCATCGGGCGCGTTCCCGTTCACCACCGTGAGCGGCACGCCCAGGGCCCGCAGCTCCACCAGCAGCTGCTCGTCCTGCCAGTCGCCAGCGTGCCAGATCTCGTCCACGTCGACGAGATGCGGCCGGACGGCCGCGAGCAGGGCCTCGACTCGGTAGCGGCCCTGGGTGTCGCCGAGCAGTCCCAGCCTGACCATGTCGGTCTTAGAGCATTCGGCGCAGCCGCGGGTTGGCGGTCAGCCCTGGGATGCGACCGCGCTTGGCCCGAGGCTCGCCATCGACCTCCTTGATATCGGCCGTGAACCCGATCGGGGGGGCGGACGCAATCGCCATCCCCACCCCGAACGAACTCACGGGCGCTTTCGCGGCCACGAACTGCTGGATCCGTGCGGCGTCGAGGCCGCCGCTGACGAAGATGCCCACCTGCCGGTGCCCCGCCTGATCCAGGCGCGCCCGTACCTCCTTGACCAGCTCGACGGTTACACGGCCCCGTTCCACGGGCGTGTCCAACCGCACCCCTCGCAGCCGGTCGCCCAACGCCTGGGCCACGCGCAGCGCCTCCTCCGCCTCGTCCTTGAACGTGTCCACGAGCACGATCCGGGGAACGTCTCCGGGCATGCGCTGGTCGAAGGCCAGCGCGGCCTTCACCGTGTCCCCGAAGAGCAGGATCATGGCGTGCGGCATGGTCCCAGAGGGAGCCGGGAGACCGGCCAGCCTGGCCCCTAGGGGGGTAGCGCATCCAGCGCACCCTCCCACCACCGCCGCGTGCTCCATGACCGGGCCCACCAGAGGGTGGAGGTGACGAGCGCCGAAGGAGATCACCGGCGTCCCCGCAGCCGCCTCCACGACCTGGCGCGCAGCCGTCGCCCACCCAGAGGAACTGGCCAGCAAGCCGAGGAGCGCCGTCTCCAGGCAGCCGATACGTGAGTAACGGCTCCTGACCCGGAGCACGACCTCCCGCGCCTCCATGGGTGCCCCCTCGTCCAGGGCCCATACCTCGCCCTCCCCATCCAACGCCACCTCGAGAACGGAGAGCACGTCCCGCATCCCGCACAGCACGCCAGCCCGATCGCAGAAGAACTCCATGGTCACGACCGGGTCCAGCCCAGCTCCGGCCAGGGTATCGGCGGCGTGTTGGAAATAGACATCGGCCGCAAGGCCGCGGTAGTACTCCAGCAGCTCAGCCGCAGGCAGATTGGGCACGACCACGTTGCAGACAGTCTATGATGCGACCGCCCCTGGCCCGAGGTCAGGCCGGAGGGACGGTAGAATCACGAGACAGCTGATGCCTGGCCCAAGCCGCGAGCAGGTGCTTCACGCCCTGGCGACGATCATCGACCCCGACCTCGGTCGGGACGTGGTGAGCCTGGGCATGATCAAGGACCTCCGCATCTCCGACGCCGGCGAGGTCGCTTTCACCTTCGAGCTGACGACCCCTGCCTGCCCAGTCCGGGAGCGGTTCCAGACCATGGCCCGCGAGGCCCTGATGCAGCTGGAGGGCGTGACCGCGGTGGACGTCCGGATGACGGCCAACGTCCGCTCCGCCTTCCCCCGCCAGCGTGAAGACCTCCTCCCCGGCGTGCGTCAGACGATCGCGGTGGCCAGCGGCAAGGGCGGGGTGGGCAAGTCCACGGTGGCGGTCAACCTGGCGGCGGCGCTGGCCGGCACGGGCGCACGCACCGGCCTGCTCGACGCCGACATCTACGGTCCCTCGGTGCCGACCCTCACGGGGGTGCGCGAGGAGCCCAGGGTCGTGGAGGGCAAGGTGGTGCCCCTGGAGGCGTACGGCCTGAAGCTGATGTCGATGGGGTTCCTGGCCGGGGCCGACAAGGCGATGGTCTGGCGCGGCCCCATGGTCTCCCGGGCCATCGAGCAGCTGATGACCGATGTGCGCTGGGGCGAGCTCGACTACTTGGTCATCGACCTGCCCCCGGGCACCGGTGACGCCTCGCTGACGGTGGCCCAGCAGGTGCCGCTCACCGGCGTGGTGATCGTCGCCACCCCCCAGGACCTGGCCCTGGAGATCGCCATGAAGGCCCTGCAGATGTTCCGGAAGCTGAACGTGACCGCGCTCGGCCTGGTCGAGAACATGAGCTGGTTCGTCTGCCCGAACTGCGGGCACGAGCACCACGTCTTCGGGCACGGCGGGGCCGAGCGGGCTGCCCAGCGGCTCGGCGTCCCCTTCCTGGGCGGCATCCCGCTGGACGAGGAGATCCGGGTGGAGGCGGACGCCGGCGCCCCCGTGGTTGTCTCCCGGCCCGACTCTCCAGGCGCCCGGGCCTTCCGCGACCTGGCCTCCCAGGTGGCGGCCCGGACCTCCATCCAGTCCTTCCGCCGCCTCCCGGTCATCAACGTTCGTTGAGCGGGAGGCCTGCCCTGCGGGACCCGGACCCCTTCCCCGTCCAGGTCGACCTGATCCGGGCCGAGAACGTCCTCGAGATCACCTGGGAGGACGGCACCCACAGTCGTCACCCCGGGCCGCAGCTACGCTGGGCCTGCCCCTGCGCCGAGTGCCGGGGGGAGGCGGGCCTGCCCGGCCGGCTGGCCACCGTTGACCGGCTCCCCGAGGAGGAGCAGGCACTCGCCAACGTGGCCCTGGTCGGCCAGTACGCCCTCCAAATCGCCTTCGCCAGCGGGCACGCCACCGGCATCTACACCTTCCGCTACCTACGCCAACTGGCCTCCGAGACGGCCCCCGGGACGCCCTGAACCGCCCCCCGGACGGGGCCGTCTGGCTCGGCCGGCGCGGCCGTGGCTGGCCGGGGACGGGCGCAAGCCAGACCGACCCGCGCCCGCCCTCGCCGGTGTCCGGCGGGGGCCCCACCCCGCCGACGTCCCGGCCGACCGGATGACGTGAGCGGATATTGCCGTCCGGTGTCATTTCGCTCTCGAGCCCCCCGGACCTAGCCTCTCGGACAGGCTCCGCGCTGACGCTGCCGTCTCCCCTCGACCGAGGTCCCGACGGTGCCCGTGACTTCAGCGCGGAGACACCGAGATCGTGGCCCGCGATCTCCCACACATCAGGGAGGTGGTGAATGTGACCGACCGCCAAGCCGAGGCCGTGAGGGACCACTCGACACCGGACGCATTGACACGACGTCAGCTGACACGGGCTCTGATCGCCGCCACCATCGGCAGCACGATCGAGTGGTACGACTTCCAGCTCTTCGGGTTCGCCGCGAGCCTCTACCTCAACCGGCTCTTCTTTCCAAGCCAGGATCCGTTCGTGAGTCTCATGGCCGCGCTGGCCACCTTCGCCGTCGGATTCGCGGCCCGGCCGGTCGGGGCCATGATCTTTGGGCACTACGGGGATCGGATCGGCCGCAAGGCCACGCTGATCACGACGCTGTCGTTGATGGGGCTCACCACCTTCGCGATGGGACTCGTCCCCACCTACGCGCAGGTGGGAGCGGCGGGCACGGCCGCCCTGGTGGTCCTGCGCGTGCTGCAGGGCATCGGCGTGGGTGGTGAGTGGGGCGGCGCCATCCTGCTGCCTATCGAGTGGGGTCACCGGACGGACCGACGCGGGTTCTGGGGCAGCTTCCCCCAGATGGGACTCCCGATTGGCATCCTGCTCGGCTACACGGCCCTCCAGGTCTCGACCTCGGCCTTCGGGAAGGACTCCTACTGGGGATGGAGAGCACCCTTCCTGGCCAGCATCGCCCTGCTGGCGGTCGGCCTCTACGTGCGCCTGGGCATCCTGGAGACACCGGTGTTCGCCCGGCTCCTGGAGGAACACAGGATCGAGCCTCGGCCGGTGCTCGAGGTGCTGCGCCG
>Ga0209061_1001860_pt1 | contig 30915 bp, 36 predicted proteins | sample Coa_R1_10_FD_187157 | JGI IMG/M metagenome (GOLD analysis project Ga0209061, IMG submission 187157) | Surface soil microbial communities from Centralia Pennsylvania, which are recovering from an underground coalmine fire - Coalmine... | ecosystem: Environmental > Terrestrial > Soil >... | reverse complement strand
GGCTTCCCGACGCGCCCGTAGCTCAGCTGGATAGAGCGTTGCCCTCCGAAGGTTGGTGTCAAGGGATTTTGGTTTGGAGAGAAGTAGAAAAAGGCAACGAATTTCAGTACGTTGAGAGCCCATCGTCCGGCCGTTCGATCGGAAAAAATCATTGCGTAAGCACCGCGTAAGCAATTTCCGGAGAACGACAGCGAACAGGCGCGCAACGAAGCGTGCAGCAGCACGGTGCGTTGGGCGTTCGGGATGAGAGGCCGTTGAAGGTGTCCGAATCCGTTGACCGTCCGAGGTCGATCGGGCTAGGCGAATGAGACATGCACCCGTAGCTCAGTTGGATAGAGCGCCAGCCTCCGAAGCTGGAGGTCACAGGTTCGAGTCCTGTCGGGTGCGCCATTTTCCCATATCGGGTCGACGATTCGACCGTTCGGGGCAGCTGCTGGGCAAGGATGCGATGAGCGATCTGCGTCCTCCGACTCACCCGTCGCCAACTCAGCTGTCATAGCTGCTTCGGCGAGAGATCGCGGCCCTATGCATCCGGTTCCCCTGCAAAGGGGGGAGTGCGGCTTTCACCGGAAATCTGCAAACTACCACCTCGGCGCAGGGCGTCAGCGCCTTCGCATTGTTCACGCATGAGCGTCTGGATCACGATTGCCGCCACTCCTGCGCCGATGGCCGCTGCTGCTAGGGCTAGCGCGAAACCGTGAGAATACGCGAGCTGTGCCTTGGACAGCGTCGCCGCTCGTGCCGCGGGCGACAGTCCGGCCAACGCCGAAGTCATATCGCCGGATGTCACCGCGTCCGAAAATTCCGGTGCGAAACCTTTCATGCGGCTCAACCCTGCATGAGTTGCAGTCGAAAGCACGCCGCTTAAAATTGCGAACCCCAACAGGACGCCAGAGAACCTCGCCGTCGTGCTAATCCCGGAGGCCATTCCGGCGCGATCGCGGGGAAGAGAGCCCATGACAGCCTTCTGGGTCTCTCCATTGAGGAGGCCCCCACCCGCACCTAGAACCAGCATACCCGCCGCAGTCACAAGGCCCATCTCGAAATACGCGCCCAAGCCGGTGATGACGTTTCCGAGCGCGACCACGCTTAACCCGGATACCAAAAGGCGTGTGGCGCTAATGCGTCGGCCCAGGCGCCGCCCGACGTAAGGGAAGACAAGCATCGCGAGGGCGAAGGGCAGCATCGCGAAGCCAGCGGCAAGAGGCGTGCGACCTTGCCCATTCTGCAGGAATTGCGGAAGCAGTGAGGCCATGACCTGGGCGCAAGCGGCGTAGCTGAACATCGCCAGCGCCGCACCGACAAACCGAGGGACGCGGAAGAGCCGCAGGTCCAACATCGGCCGTGACTGCGCACCTTCAATCCCGATGAAAGCAACAAGGGCGCAAAGGCCAATCCCAAACCCCGACAGAGCGCCGAACGAGGTCCAGCCGCGGTCTTGTCCGCTGATAAGCCCTGCAGTGAGTCCAAACATGGTCAGCGCGAAGAGGACAATCCCGAACGGGTCGGGTCGCCCCACCTCGGGGTCGCGCGATTCCTCGATCAGAAACAGAACGCAGAAGCCTAGCACCAAGCAAATCGGCGCATTGATGAAGAAGGCCCAGCGCCATCCAAGCGCGAAGGCGATCACGCCCCCGATGATGGGCGCCAACGCCATGGTTAGGCCCATCATGCCACCCCAGATAGCCCAAGCGTGATTGCGTTCGCTTTCGCCATGGAACGCATGGCCAATGATCGCCAGCGCAGGAGCCAAGAGGAAAGCCGCGCCGATTCCTTGGAGTGCGCGGGCGACACTGAGATCGATCGCTGTCGGCGCCAAGCCGCAGAGTACGGAAGCGAGACCAAAAAAGGCGATGCCGCCGAGGAAAACGCGCCGGCGACCAAGCCGATCGGCAATGGTGCCGGCCGGGAGGAGCAGCGAGGCGAAACATAGAACATAGCTCGATATGACCCATTCGATGTCCGCGAAACGGGCTCCGAGATCCCGTGCAATGGTTGGCAGAACGATGCCAACCACGTTGGTATCCAGCACGGTCATGGCGCAACCGATCGACCCGGTCAGCAGCACGAAGATCGGATTGACGGCCCGGCTCCGGCCAGTGGCGGCTGCGACGGTCATGGTTCCAGCGCCTCTGCGCCAGCTTTGGCGATGATCTCGTCGTGATCTGGGGTGTCGGCGGAGACGCCAATGGCGCCGATCACCCGACCGCCCACCGAGAGGGGCCAGCCGCCGCGCATGAGAACGAAACCCCTTGCGGAGAGGGCGGCCGGGCGCTGGCCGTTGACGGCATCCTCCAGCGCGCCGCTCGGTCTGCGAAACAGCGCGGCTGTCCTCGCCTTGCCTGGGGCCAACTCAACCCCGGCCGGCACTGCCGCATCGTCCATTCGGTCGAGAGCGATGGGCAAGCCATCGCTGTCGACCACTGCCACTACGCAGGGCCAACCTTCATCGCGTGCCTTGCGTTCGGCCGCGTTGAGAATCGAATGCGCTGCTTCGAGCGTCAGAACGGGGCGGCTCGGCAGCGAAGCGGCCGATGCCAAGCTCGGCGCCAGGGTTCCGAGGACTGCAGTGACCAGCCCCCTGAATCTGATTTGTATCTTCATCGGACCCTCCATGGGGCCCTGAACTTGCCGTTCGACAAGCTTCACGTCATTGCCGCGATTTGCGATAATCCTTCAGGAATTCTGAATCGAGGATCTGATGGAGCTCAGGCATTTGCGGACGTTTGTCGTCGCCGCCGAAATGTTGCATTTCGCACGCGCGGCGGAAGCGCTCGGCGTCGCCCCGCCGACCCTCACACAGCAGGTTCAGGAAATTGAACGCAACCTGGGGGCCAAGCTCTTCACCCGTGCTCGCCGCGCCGTCGCACTCACCCCCGCGGGTGCCGTCTTTCTGACAGAGGCGCGCGCCGTCCTCGCTCGGTTTGATCGCGCGGAGAGCGTCGGGCGCCGCGCTGGTCGAGGTGAGATCGGCCGCATCGAGCTCGGTTATGTCGGCTCGGCCGCGTACAACGGCACGCTGCAGTCTGAACTGTCGCGTTTCCGATCGTCCCGCCCCGAGGTAGAGATTCACGCGAGGGAACTGGCCATGCCTGAAATCGCTGGCGCCGTCGCGGATGGCTCGTTGGACGTTGGCTTTGTCCGCTTGCCAATGGACCTGCCTTCGAACCTGGGCCGGCACATACTCGCGCGTGACAATTTCTGCGTCGCCTTGTGCGCAAATCATCCTTTAGCCGGATTGGCAGCCGCGGTCGACCCAAGAACTATCGCTTGTGAAGCGTTCATTGCGCCCGAACAAGGCTCCGGTCTGGACGAGGTTGCCAGGCGCGGAGACTTTCGCCCCAATGTGGTGGCTTCGCCCGGCAGTTTGGTTGCCGTCGTTACGCAGGTATCACTGGGCGCGGGGGTCTCCGTCATCCCCGACGTTGTCCGCTCCGCGATCCACATCCCGAATGTGGTCTTCCTGCAGCTCACGGGGGACCCTATCCAGTCAGAGGTTGCGGCCATATTCCGAACGCGCGACCCCTCGGCCGCGGTGCAAACCTTTGTTCGGCAAATGAGACGGCAGGGCCGCCGCCTTCGATCGCGTCCTCAGGGGGACGCATAGGCACCCTTCGCTTGCTTCCTCCAATTTGCATCAATGTTGGGATGCGGGAACTGACCGCTTAGGCGCGCAGTCGCCGACCTGCGAATTGGCGCGGTCGCAGCGCGTCGCTTTTTCGCAGCTTTGGGGTACTTGCCGATGCCGCCACAGACCTGTGGAATCAGGCAGCCGATTCCGATGCGGTGTCCCTTGCTCTCTTGAGCACAGTTGCCCACCAGGCAAGCTCATCGAGCATGGCCCCTGCGGATGTCGTGAGATGCGGAAGCTCCAACTCGTCGAACGACTTGCCTTGGAAGATCAGCGCCGCCGCATCTGCGCCGGTGATGTGGACGCCGGTGCGTGTCGGTGCCATTTGCAGTTCAATGCAGATCAGCCTCAGTTGCTCGATCGCCCGGGCTCCGCCAACGCCACCATAGCCGAGATAGGCCGCGGGCTTTCGACCATATTCGCGGTAGGCCCAATCCAACGCATTCTTCAAGGCGCCCGTGATGGAGCGGTTATATTCGGCCGTAACGAACAGATAGCCATCCAGCTCAGACATCTTCCTGCCCCAGCGTAGCGCCTCGGCATTCGTTACGGGCGCGTGAAGGGGTGAGACGCCGTCGAAAAACGGCAACGGGTAATCGCGCAGATCGACAATTTCAAAATCGAGGTCGCGTCTTTGACAACCAATGTTATGAATCCAAAGCGCGGCCTTTTCCCCGAAGCGTGCCTGCCGTGTGGAACTGATGATGATGCCGATCCTGGGTCTATCCATAGCTGCTTCCGCGTCCTTGGTATAAAGAGGAAACTGACACTACGATGGAAACCGGTAGGTCAGAAGGAGGCACTTTTTTGAAACCAAAGCCCTTTCACGCTCCGGACGGCTGTCGTCCAGTTACCGAACTGCTCAGCCGTATTGGCGACAAATGGTCCGTGGGTGTGGTTCGGCTGCTGGGCACCAGAAAGATGCGTTTCAGCGAACTCCGGCGAGCCCTCGACGGTGTGTCTCAGAAGATGCTCACCACGACGCTGCGCACCTTGGAGCGCGATGGATTTGTCACGCGGACTGTCATTCCGACGATCCCTGCCCGTGTCGAATATGAACTCACGAACCTCGGGCGGGATTTGTGGGTACCGGTTGCGGCACTTGGTGAGTGGGCGCAGAGAAATCGCGGGCGCGTAGAGGCCGCGCGTAGTGCGTTCGACGGTCGGCGGACCGATTAACGGGATAGCGGCGCATCGCGACCGGACCGTTTAACGGCGACCCGGATTACGTCCAACCCGCCGCGGAAGGTATGCGCACCCTCAATGAACGGCTCCGCTTTGACGAGCGCTTCTCCTTTGCGCTCTTGCCTACTCGCGATGGCCCCACGATCGCACGCCGCCGACACTGACATAGAGAACGCATCATCCGCTTGTATCGGGCGGACCTGATCCGTGTTCCTCATCGAGGTGAAGGGCAAAGCTTGACGATTGAGGGTTGCCCAGCCCCGGGCGGAGCTGGAGATTTGGGATCGTGTAGTCGCCGGCATTTTGCCGACGGTACCGAATAGGCGCCGCGATCGCTAACGTGCGCATCTGCTGACGGAGGCGTTCGGCTACTCCCGCGAACGCCGAGGCGTCGAGACGATCGACCCTGTAGGTCACGAAAGGGGGAAGCACGTCATACCCTGGGTAATACAGGATACCGTGGTTGATCGGAAACAGAAGGTCGTCGATCGCGCCATTAATCCCACGAGCCGAATAATGGTCTGCCCAACCGCCCGTAGTGACCACCAACATTGCCCGCTTGCCCGCTAGTCGGCCTTCTCCGTAGCGGTCTCCCCAACGACGATCACTGTGCTCACCGACACCATAGGCGAAGCCGTACGCGAACACTCTATCGACCCAGCCCTTGAGGATGGCGGGCATGGAAAACCACCATAGCGGAAACTGGAGAATCAGCGCGTCGGCCCAGAGCAGCTTTTCCTGTTCAGCCATGACATCTTCGGTCAATTCTCCGCTGGCGAATGCCACGCTCGACGCCGCGGCCACTTGCAACCTCTCGTCAGTCGGATGCCCCGGGAAATCGCCTCGATCAACTTGGGCCTTCCATCCCATCCGGTAGAGGTCCGACACTTCAACCGCGTTGCCCTGCATCTTCAGCTCCTCGACGGCGATATCACGCAGCGCTGAGTTCAGCGAACGAGGTTCGGGATGGGCGAAGACGATGAGCACATTCATGGCAGCGGTCGGCCTGGTTGCAGAAGACTCCCGACAAGATAGGCCGCCGCGCATTGATGCGTTATATAGACGGGATGGATATGAGCATGCCGAAAAATGGATAAATCGGGCGTCACCCTTGAACGGCTTCGCACGTTCGTCCGCGTCGCCGAGCGCAGCAACCTTTCGGCAGTCGCACGCGACTTGAATGTCGGTCAGTCGAGTGTCACGCGGCATTTGCGCGAGCTCGAGGAAGCTTTGGGCGTTGCGCTGCTGAGCCGGACGACGCGACGCGTTACGCTTACCGCGGAGGGCAGCCGGTACTATGAGAGCGCCGTTCATATCCTGCGTGCGGTAGAGCAGGCTGGTGACGAGGCGCGCAGCGCACGAGATGATGCTGTCGGCATGGTTCGCCTCTCTTGTACGGCAGCGCTCGGTGTTCGGCACGTCATCCGGCTGATCTTCGGGTTTCAGGATCTCCATCCGGGCATCACCGTCGACCTCGGGCTGACCGATGATCGCGTGGATCTCGTTCGCGAGGGCGTGGACATTGCACTGCGGCTTGGGCCCCTGAGCGACAGCGCCATGAGGTTGCGGTCGCTTGGCCAAAGCCGACGCGTCCTCGTCGCATCACCGGAATATCTGATCCGACATGGGCGGCCAGCGAAGCCCGAGGCCCTCATGGGACTTGAAGGCGTCCGCATGTCGAACGTTGCCGGAAGCGACGAGCTCCCGCTCGCGACACGCGATGGCCAGCGCCATGTCGTGGCCTTCGGCGGCAGGCTTCTCGTCGATCACGGACTTGCTGCGCGGGAAGCGTTCGTGGCCGGCCGCGGCTTCGGCCCTGCTCACATCTGGCTGGTCGACGACCTTGTGGCTGAAGGCCGCCTGGAAGTGATCCTGCCTGACTATGCGCCGCCGCCCGTGCCGTTGAACATGCTGATCGCGCCAGCGCGAACGAGCATCGCCCGTATCCGCCTGCTTGTCGATTATCTCGCCGAGCAGATGCCGACTATTCCCGGCGTTGAGCGGGCTTAGGAGGGGTATTCGTGGCGAAGATTCAATCTCGTTTAGCGCGCATTGAAGACGCGGAGCAGATCGCCGAGTTGCTGCGTCGCTCCATCGTGGAGCTCTGCGTTGCCGACCACCGCAATCGCAAGGAGGTGCTCGATGCATGGTTGGAGAATAAGACGGCGGCAAACGTGGGAGAGTGGATCCGCAATCCCGCTAACATCATGATCTTAGCGACGATTGAAGGTCAAATTGCGGGTGTCGGATGTCTCCGCAGGGACGGCCATGTCATCCTGAACTATGTCGCCCCGCGATTCCGTTTCCGTGGCGTCAGCAAGTCTCTCATCACAATCCTCGAACGGTCCGCCTTGGAGCTAGGTGTGGGATCTTTGCGGCTGGAGAGCACAAAAACGGCGCACCGCTTCTACGGAGCGGCAGGATTTTCGGATGCGGGGCCGGCGGAAACTAAACACGGTATGCCGACCTATCCGATGACGAAGCAACTGTCGCAAGGGGCTTCCGCCAACTGAACCGGACAAAGCCAGTCAATCTCCTGGCAGGCGAGGCTGGCTTTCGGGCGACTCCGCTCCTTGCACATGAAGCTTACGCTACGGCCACGTGGGCGCGCTTGTGTGCGGAGACCGCGATAGCAAGCGCAAGCGTCGCCGCAAGGCCGCCAATCAAGAACACCGACGCGTAGCCGGATTTATCGGCCAACAAACCGACGACCGGGCCCGTTACGGCGTGGGCGAGGTCCTGGAAGGCGGCAAATCCGCCGAACGCCGTGCCCCGCATCTGAGGCGGGACCAGCTTGCCGACTTCGGCGCCCATCGATGGGAACACCATCGAGCAACCGAGTCCGGTCAAAAGGGCGCCAACAAGCGCCAAATCGGGGCCAGGAGCCAGCCACAAGACGTATTGGCCGCAGGCTTCCACGGCGAGCGAGGCAATGGCAACGGGCGTTCCGCCAACTCGATCCGGCAGATGTCCGCAGAGTAGCCGCACGACAACGAAGCCTGCGCCAAAGAAGGCGAGTCCCAGACCGGCGTAGGGCCAACCGCGGCTCAGGAAATAGAGCGAGAAGAATGCGCCCAGCGCGGCGAAGCCGACACCCTGGAGCCCGACCGCCGCGCCCGGACGCCAGATACGGCCGATGATGCGCCAGAAGGACTCACGTTGCCCCTCATGGGGAGCTACGGCGGGCAGCCAATAGATGCCAATCAGGCCGATGAGCGGCAGCACGGTGCAGATGCCCATGGCCTGCCAAGTAATGCCACTCCCAAGGGGCCGCCGATCGCATAGGCGCCGTACATGCCTATTCCGACGAGCGCCATGACGCGACCGGTCCTTGCCTGGCCCATCAAGCCGATGGACCAGCTTATCATCCCGACATTGGCCACGCTCTCGCCGACGCCGAGCAGCAGACGGCCGACGATCAGTACAGTGTAACTTGCACCGACCGGCAGTCCGGGCCAGTTCGCGACGAGGCAAATGAGGGAGGCGGCGGCATAGATGAGCAAGCCGCGCTGCATGGAGTGCTTGCCCCCGATCCGGCCGACATAGGCGCCGGCGCGTCCGCGCGTGAAAATCGTCGACAGAAATGCGCTCCCAACCGCCAAGCCGCCGTAGGCGTTGGTTAGCCCCAGTCCTTGCACGACATGGATCGGCACCGCTGGCAGCGAGATGGCGACGGTGAGATAGGAGAGGAACAGCGCCACCGTAAGGACGGTGACGCGGCGGTAAGCTGAGCCTGGCTGTTCGATATCAGACATGGAGACGCGCTCCTAACAGGGCTTCGACCGGCGGATGGAGCGCCGCGCAACGGTTGCTTTTGCGCTAGGTTACTAGTATGCTAGCACCATGACCAGCGGCGACGTCAAGCAATTCAATGTGTATCTGCCGAGCGATCTGATCCGGCAGGTCAAGCATCACGCCGTTGAAGCGGAGTTGTCGCTGTCGGCGATCGTTGCCGAGGCGCTTCGCGCTTACCTGGACGAACAGAAGAGGAAGCAGAGAAAGAAATGAAGACCAACGGCATCGACGGAATTCTCATCGAGACCCATAACTGGGGTAGCACGGTCGCGTTCTGGCAGGACCTGGGCTACGAACTCGAATTCGAGACTGATCATCGTTCGGGGCGCCTACGCCATCCGAGCGGCGGCCCCTACATCTTCGTCGCCGAACGTCCTCAGGATCATGCCCTTCAAGTCGTGTTGGGCGTGGCTATCCCGGACGCGGCGCAGTTCGCACAGCCACGCGGCAGCACGGTTGTCCAGCCGTTCGAAAAGCAGCACTGGCCGGCCTTGCAGATGCTGCTCGCCGATCCCGACGGACGGCAGGTCGCGGTCGAGGCGCCGTTGCCACAGGGGAAGTAGCGGAGCCGCGAACGATCGTACCACGAGGAAATCATGATTGATGCCAAAACCGCCGCGCCGGACAGCACAGCCGTTCGAGTTGCCTTGTGGCGCGCGTTGCACATGCAGGTCGACGCTCCACCGCACGTGTTCGAGGACGATATCGGTCTCAAGCTCGCGGCGCCGGGCGAGGATTGGCGTCAGCGACCGGACATGGACCCGCAGTTTACGCGCCCCTTCCGCGCCTCGATCGTCGCTCGCGCGCGTTTCGTTGAAGACTTGGTCGTGGAACAGGCGGGCCGTGGAATAGATCAGTACGTGATCCTGGGCGCAGGTCTCGACAGCTTTGCCCAGCGCCGACCGGAGATCGCGTCGCGTCTCCAGGTGTTCGAGATCGATAAGCCCGAAACGCAGGCTTGGAAGCATCGGCGTCTCGTCGAACTCGGCTTCGGCGTGCCCGACTGGCTGCGCTTCGTGCCGGTCGACTTCGAAGGCGGTGCATCCTGGTGGGATGAGCTCGAGGCGTCTGGGTTCGATGTCAGTAAGCCGGCAATTGTCGTCTCCACGGGCGTCAGTATGTATCTGACCAAGGAGGCCAATACGGCGACACTGCGTCGGATCGCTTCACTGGCCAGTGGATCGTGCTCTGCCATGACGTTCTTGCTGCCTCTGGAGATGTCGAGCCCGGAGGCACGTGCCGGACTGCGGAAAGCGGACGAGGGTGCCAGAACGAGCGGAACGCCGTTTGTGAGTTTCTTCACGCCTTCCGAGATTCTGATGCTGGCGCACGAAGCGGGTCTTGAAGACGCGCGGCACGTGTCGGCAAACGAACTTACGCAACGCTATTTTTCGAACCGGAGCGACGGTCTCCGCCCGCCGAACAATGCGGAGGAGTTTTTGGTCGTGACCACGTAAGATGGCGCTGCCGGCAAAAGCTGGCGGTCATCGACCGCGGCAGCGCTGGTTCACGACCCGGAAGGCCGGAGCCACCCCTCGTTGCGTAGAGCTCAGGTGGCGAACAGTTCCGACAGGCTTTGTTCAAAGTCCACTGCGGATTGCTCAAGCGACCCAAGTGGCCCGCTACGAACGACGGCAATTGCCATTCGCAGATCGAATGCCTCCGGCTCGACTGTGCTCACGTTCATCCTCGATCCCTCACGGCGCACAAACCGCTCGGGGAGCAAACCAAGGCCATAGCCGGATGCGACAAGCGAAAGTTGGAGGTGCATATTGTGGATCTCAGCGCCAATGATCGTGGCGGCGCCGGCGTTCTCCATTGCGTCGAGCAGTCTGGCACGCAGCATGCAACCAGGCGGATTGAGAACCCATGATTTCGTGCTCAGGTTCGCCCAAGACGGTTCGAGGCGGTAGTTGCTCGGCTGGACAATCACCATTCGATCGGTGCTGATCACGTTGGTCACCAGTGGAGCTGGCGCCGGATGCCCTTCCGGAAGGAGCACGGCCGCGATGTCGATCTCCGCGCGGAGCAAGCGCTTGAAGAGATCCGGCGTCAATTCGCTGATCACGCGGAGGCGAACTTTCGGAAACCGTTCCTGAAGCGCGCCGATCGGTCCCGCGAGAGCGCCTTCGGCCAGCGCATGTGCGATCCCGACTCTCAGCAGACCTGAAGGCTCTGTCGTCGGCGACGCAATTGCCTTCAGCGCGTCCGCGCGCGCCAGCAGATCGCGAGCCTGTTCCAGGACACGCGCACCCAGAGGAGTCATACGGGGTGGCTTTGCGGAGCGGTCAAGGAGCTCAGCCCCGAGCAATGCTTCGAGACGTTGGATTTGCCGCGTCACGGCAGATGGGGTGCGGTAGAGCCGGTCGGCCGCCCGAGCGATCGAACCTGCCTCGGCGAATTCAACAAGGGCGTGAACGTCATCGAGCACAGTGGCCTCCTTCCTGCAGCATAGCCGTCATCGTGCGTTTCCTGCAATATATAGGTGAATATAATGAACTTTAGGAACGATGGGCGTGACCCTACTGTGCACGGGCCGAAAAACGCTCCGTTTGGACGATCAGCAATGCCGAATGCAATACGAGTCCATCAGACGGGCGGGCCCGAGGTCCTGCGTTTCGAAGAACATGATGTGGGTGATCCCGCTGCCGGCGAAGTGCGGTTGCGGCAGGCCGCCGTCGGCGTGAACTATATCGATATCTACCATCGCACGGGCTACTATCCTCAGCCGCTGCCGTTCACGCTTGGCCTCGAGGGTGCTGGAACGGTCGAGGCGGTTGGCCCGGACGTTACCGGATTCAAGGCCGGGGATCGCGTCGCCTACGCCGGCCCGCCGGGCGGCTACGCGGACGCAAGGCTGATAGCAGCCGACAGGCTGGTAAAGCTGCCGGATTCGATCTCATTCGATCAGGCAGCGGCAATGATGCTGCAAGGCATGACCGCTCAGGTCCTGATTCGGCAGGTCTATCCCGTCGCAGCCGGAGACACGATCCTCGTGCATGCGGCGGCCGGCGGCACTGGATTGATACTCTGCCAGTGGGCCTCGGCGCTCGGCGCCACGGTCATCGGCACCGTCTCAACGGAAGCCAAGGCGGAGCTGGCGCGTGCCCATGGCTGCAGCCATGCCATCATTTATTCGAAAGAAGACTTCGTGGTGGAGGTGGCGCGCGTCACGCGCGGTCAGAAGTTGCCGGTCGTCTTCGATTCGGTTGGCAAGGACACGTTCCTGCGTTCGCTCGATTGCCTCAGGACGCGCGGACTGATGGTGACATTCGGCCAAGCGTCGGGTCCCGTCGAGCCGATCGCGCCCGTCCTTCTGTCGCAGAAGGGTTCGTTGTTCCTGACGCGGCCATTCTTGTTCCACTACATCGCCGAGCGGCACGCTCTCGAAGCTTCCGCGAATGAACTGTTCGCCATGGTAGCGGCCGGAAAGATACGAGTTCAGGTCAATCAGCGCTTTGCGCTGAGGGATGCGGCGGAGGCTCACAGAGCCCTAGAGGCACGAGCGACTTCCGGCTCGACCATTCTGACCGTCTGAGATCGTCTGAAAGGATGCTGCGATGACAAAGACCGCCATTACCTCCCCCGAACTCGCGCCACCGGTAGGGCCGTTCTCGCAAGCGATCCGGATCGACGATTTTGTCTATCTCAGCGGTCAGGTTGGCCAGGATCCCGCCACAGGCGGGCTTGTTGCCGGCGGTATCGTCGCCGAGACGGAGCGTGTGTTCAAGAACCTCGAGTCCGTCCTGAAGGCAGCGGGCAGAAGCTTCGATGATGTCGTTCGCGCTGGCGTGTTTCTCACGGACATGGGCGATTTCGCCGCGATGAACGGCGTGTATTCAAAGCACTTCAGCCAGCCCTTTCCTGCTCGTACGACGATCGCGGTTGCAGCGTTGCCTCTTGGCGCTTCCGTTGAGATCGACCTCGTCGTGAAGGCCTGACTGGCGGACGGAGACCAAGGGATGCGGTATTCCTATTACATTGTCGACGTGTTCAGTGCGTCGCCCTTCGGCGGCAATCAACTTGCCGTTCTTCCCGATGCGTCCGGTCTATCGACTGAGGGCATGCAGAAGATCGCACGCGAATTCAATTTCGCGGAGACGACTTTCGTGCTCCCGAAGAATGATCCGCAGAGCACCTGCCGGGTCCGCATCTTCACGCCCAAGGCGGAAGTCGATTTTGCTGGGCATCCGACAATCGGCACGGCGTGCGCGCTGGTGATGAAGGATCATGTCGAGTCCGGCGATCCTGCTCGTCTGGTCCTGGAGGAAAATGTCGGACCCGTGACCGTCGCGGTCTCCGTGCAGGACGGCGTTTTTCATGGCGAACTAACCCTCGCCGGCAAGATCGACATGCCGCCGGGTGCGCCGCCGCCGGCTGATCTCGCAGTCGTGCTGTCGCTTCAAGCCGCCGACGTCAGCCAGGTCTTTTTCGCTGGCGTCGGACTTCCGTTCTGTTTTGTCCAGCTCACGTCGAAGGAAGCCGTCGATCGTGCCGCGATCGATCGCGGTGCGTGGAAAAAGAAGTTGTCAGGTGCGTGGTCTCCCAACGTGTTCTTCTTCGCGGGAGATCTGAAGAACGGTGGAGAGCTTTATGCGCGCATGTCGGCACCGGCGCTCGGCATCGAGGAAGATCCGGCGACCGGGAGCGCCTGTGCGGCGCTGGTGGGTGCATTGGCATTGAAGCCCGAGTTCGACGCGGATGCCTATCGGCTCTCTATCCGGCAGGGTGTCGCAATGGGACGCCGCAGCGACATTGAGGCGGTCGCGCGCAAAGAGGATGGCGTTGTGACGACCGTCGGCGTCAGTGGGGCAACAGCGTTCGTCGCCGGTGGGCAGCTCGAGCTTCCGCGGGGCTTCTCATAAGCCCATTGTCGGTGGGACACGGTGAAGACAAAAGCGTGGGGGCGAGCGGCGAAAAGGTCGAACGTAACCAGAGTCCCGACCGCCCGCGTCACAAGTACATCCCGGTTGAGCGCATGCTACTTTGCTAGCAATATGGCGTGTTCGCCGATCGAGCACGTGAGGCAATTCTTTGTTCGATTGCCGATGAGCTTGCGCCGGTGGCGACTCGCGCATTGGAGTGATTATGCAGCCGAACGTGAGGGTCTGGCGACCGGCGATGACCAATGCGCCCGTGTGCATGGAAGGTTTCACGACGGGATACTCTATCGATCCCGTCGGAGAAGTTGTGATTGGGATCATTGAATCGGGTGGAATGGTTGGTCGCCGCGGTCGCAGGCGAAGCTTGTTCGAACCGGGTGATCTTTGCGTCTGGGATGCGTCGGGCAATCATTCAGGCGCGCCCGCGGCGGGCTCAGGGTGGTGGGCCAGGCTGGTCATGTTTGATGCCCCGACGTTCGACGAGTTGAGCGAGGATCCAGATAGCGTCCCGCAGATCAAGGCGCTTCCGGGTGAGCGGGTCGTCGACGGCAGGCTGGCGAGGCAATTTGTGCACATGCACGACACACTTCGGACCGCCGAAAGCGCGTTGGAAGCGGATGTCGCAGTTATCGAGTTCTTGCATGCTCTTTCTGGCGGACGGACGGACAACGCGGTTAGAAAACCCCTTCAAGAGCCTGCGCTGCGACGCGCCTGTGAGCTCCTTGCGGACGCGCCGGAACGCAACGTCAACCTGACCGAACTTTCGGATGTTGCCGGTATCAGCCGCCATCAGCTCACCAGGATGTTCCGCTCGGCGTTCGGGGTGCCTCCGCATCGCTACCAGCTCGCTCAGCGGCTTCGGCGAGCGCGGCACCTTCTGGAGAAGGAAACCAGCATCGCGCGGGTCGCGCAGAAGAGCGGGTTCTTCGATCAGAGCCACCTTCACCGGCATTTCGTGCGCGCGACCGGGATGCCGCCAGCCCAGTACGTGCGCTTGGTGCGCTCAAACATACAAGACGGCGCCATCGAGCGTCCTTAGATTCGCTCGCATACGAAGTATGCCCCTACAAAACAGAGCCTTGTGCGTCGCCGAACGATTGGCGCAATCGCCGGTAGGGCCGCCGCGGACCCCCCGGCCGGATGCGGCGCCACGTGTCCCGCACCGACGGTTTGGGTGTGAATGTGATCGACGGGACGGGGCGGCGCCTGGGGTGACGTTCGGGGGATAAGTGTGGCGGTGCGGGCGATCTGGGTGAGGACGGTGGAGAGGATTGATGAAGGTCGAGGCTCACATTGTTGTCCGGGATGCCGGTGAGGCGACGCACTGGTACGCCCGTGCGTTTGGGGCACAAGAGATCAGCCGTATTCCGTTGCCGGATGGTCGACTTTTGACGGTGGTGATGCGGTTTGGCGAGTCGGAGATCCATATCGCGAGTGAATTTCCCGAACTAGGGATTCTCTCACCTTCTTGGATAGGCGGCACGGCCACCGTGCTTCAGCTCAGTACCAACGACGCAGACACGCTGTGGTCGCGCGCTCTAGCCGCGGGAGCTACGCCGCGCGGTGAACTGAAGGATGCATTTTGGGGCGAGCGCCATGGTCAGTTGAGTGATCCCTTCGGTCATCGCTGGAACATCGGTCAGCGGATCCGTGACGTCCCACAGGACGAACTCGTTGGCGCCGCGGCGAAGCTGTTTGGATTAACCACCCAAGAGACGAACCCGGGATTAGCCCATGGAGAGACGCGAAGCACATCAAGCACAACTCGCTGACTTTTTTTCACTCCGGGAGAGTTTCCGCCGCGAGGCAGAAGTCTGCTGTCTCGAGGTTTGGACCGCCTTGCGTACATCTTTCATATGGCACTGCCTTGGCGACAGAAAGGACGATCAAGGTCTGCGTAGCGCGGAGGAGATGCCGATCGCCCCCGTGTAGGGGGTGCCAGTGTGCAAGCAAAACTTTCCGTTGTTCCGGCGAGAGCAAGGATGCAGACGCGCGCCCAAACTCTCCCACGCGGTCAGCTCGTGACGGAGCCGGCCGATGTCGGTGGAACTGCGGGACCTGAGATGGGCGATTGCTGCGTCACAACACCGAAGCCTTCGGCAGGCGGCCGAGCATCTGAACGTCCGGCAGTCGACGCTCAGCAGGCGCCTGCGAGACATGGAAAGCCGCCTCGGCGTCGAGTTATTTGAGCGCACGAACGGCGGCACTCGGCCCACGGTCGCCGGCAGGGAGTTTCTTCTGGCTGCGGCTCGCATACTCGCCGAAACCGAATCGGCATTCCGCAAATTGCAGACCCGCGGCCGGGGCGAGAATGGCCGCCTGAGCATCGGGATCTACGCATCTCCTTCGACCGGCAATATGTACGCCACTCTTGTCGAGCATCATCGAAAATTTCCTGAGGTCGAGGTTCATACGGTGGATGGCGATCACGATCAGCTAATGTGCGCCCTGGCCAATAATGCCATCGACATTGCAATCATGACCTCCACGCGGACCGGATGGGATGATCGGTCTTTGCCCCTTTGGAGCGAGCGGGTTATTGTCGCGATGAATGAAGGTCACCGGCTCGCGCAAAAAGAAATTGTGCGATGGTCGGATCTTGCCGGCGAAACGATCCTCGTGCCTCACTATGGTCCTGGCAACGAGCTTGAACACTTGCTCCGGTCGAAAGTTGACAGTCATGGATCCCAGCGTCTGTTGCACCAGGAATCTGCGCTTGATCGGCTTCTTAGCATGGTGAGCGCGGAGATCGGAGTTCTGCCGATGCTTGAGGGGGCGACCGGCGTGAGAGTCCACGGCGTCACGTACCGTGAACTGCACGAGGGCGATGAACCCACCAGGTTGAATTTCGCCGCATATTGGCGTGAAGCGAACAGGAATCCGACGCTCGCCCCCTTTGTTGCGATGTTGCGACAGCGGTACCCCGATCTCTCCGTCCCTCCAGCGACGACGTGAACCCTTCCAGTGCGAGCAGCTTAAGTCCGACCTCCTGTACGGTGCAGCGCAACACCGGCGACCACCAGCGCGATTCCGATTAAATCGCCGGCGGTCGGTACCTGTCGCAGAACCAGAAAGCCGATTGCGGTCGCAGTCGCAGGCAAAATCGATAGCAAGAGAGCGAAGGTGGCGCGCGGAAGACGTGCCATTGCGAGTTGGTCGGTCACATACGGGATGACCGAGGAAGACACCCCGACGCCAACGCCTGCAGCGAGCAAGACAGGATGCACGAAGGCGGGCGCTGCGTCGGAAAACCCGATCGGCAAGGCAGCCACCGTGGCAAACAGCATGGACAGGGCCAGTCGATCGACGCCGCCTGGCCCCGAGATGCGGTGTCCCAGGACAATGTACAGCGTGAAAAGGATGCAATTCGCAAAAGCAAAAAGGAATCCGAGAGGAGCACCTTCGAAGCGGATGTTGGTGAGGACATAAACTCCGGCGATGGCGGCCAAAAGAGCTGCCAAGTTGCGCGCAGACCGCACCCCGAGGGCGGCTAACAGTATGGGTCCAACGAACTCAATGGCGCCAACCGTGCCAAGCGGAAGTTGTTGGATCGCCAGGTAGAAGACGGAATTCATCGCAGCAAGAACAACGCCCAGCGCTGCGATAAACCACCGCTGGGAGGCATCCAGAGTTTGAAAATATCGCCAAGGCCGACGCCAGATGGCGAACACTGCCGCCGCACTTGCAATTCGAAGCCATGCGACCCCGAGCGGCTCGACCTTGGCGAAGAGAAGAACGGCGAAGGACGGACCAAGATAGTGAAATATCGCACTCACCACGAAATAGGCATGTGGCGGTACGCGACCGGCTAGCGCCCTCGGGGCGGTCTCGAAAGCCTGAGCTGAACCGGCGTCGCTCCTCATTGCCTATGGATTGCAAGAGCCAGCCTAGATGTATATAGCAAATGAAAGGCGATCCCTACCGATCTGCGTTACGAATTTAGGCGATTTGGCGAGTGCGGTTTCAAAACGCGAATTTGCTCTCCGATCCGAAGAACCGAGAGATCATCGTACTCCTCCAGGAAGACGCCAGGATGGGCGTCACGGAGCTTGCTCGTCGGGTCGGCATGTCGGGACCAGCGGTGAAGGAAAGACTGACGCGGCTTGAAGAAGCGGGCGTTATCCGTGGCTATCGGCTGGAGCTGGACCCTCGTGCGCTGGGCTGGCCGATTACCGCCTATGTCAGGGTTCGCCCCATGCCGGGTCAACTCAATAAGATCGCCGAGCTAGCCGCTTCGATCCCGCAAGTGTGTGAATGCCATCGCGTAACTGGCGAGGACTGCTTCGTCCTCAAGGTCTACCTTGCCTCCATCGAAACGTTGGACAGCGTGCTTGATCGGTTTCTCGCCTTCGGCCAAACGACGACGTCGATCGTACAATCTAGTCCGGTCGTGGGTAGATCGCCACCACTGCCGTGAGAGACCGGGCCGTTCGCCGACCCAAGAGATTCGGCCAAGCTTGATCCTTGCTCGGGTAGAAAACTGCTTGTCAGAGCTTGGTCGATTGGCGAGACAGCAAGGGCAAGGCTGTGCCGGCCGCAGCTTAAATACACGCGGTTGGCATTAGCTCGATCTCTCGGGAGAATCTGAGGGTGCGTAATTCCGCCGCGCCTTTGTGAACGCCCGGTCTGTCGCCATAAAGCGCTCGATCATCGGCACGATCAGCTTCGCTGGGTCGGGCGCTGCGTGGCCCGAGTTCTGCGCGAGTACCTTGGCGTAGGCAACCAGGGTGCGATGCACGGCGGCAGGGACTTCGACGGTGATCTTAACCGGCTTGTCGTCATCGAGCGGCGCGAGCTTGAGTTTGGTCATGGCTTTCCTCCCTTTCCGTAGGGCGCCAGGACTAAATCACGCGTGACAATCACGCGTACCGGAAACCCTGGCCGTATCGTCAACGTCGGCTGGATGTTGAGTTGACGTTGGACGATCTGAGAACCCGTTTGGCTCACGCTGTTGGAAGCGCCCATACGGATCGCCTGAGCCAGATTGTTTTCGCTATCGCTCGTGCCCGCTTCTGCCCCGACGCTCAGGATCGTGGATAGCACGGCGGCTTTGGCGAGTTCCCACCAGTGATAGTCGACCTGGTCCTCGAGCCCCGCATAGCCCGCGGTGTCGGCTCCTGGTTGGCGCTCCAAGACAATCGACGTGCCATCCGGCATGATGAGACGCGTCCAGACAAGGAGGACGCGGCTCTGGCCGAAAGCGACGGAGCTGTCGTACTGGCCGATCAGCTTCGTGCCCTGCGGGATAAGCAAGTATTGCCCGCTTGGACTGTCGTAGACGGCTTCCGTTACCTGAGCGGTGATCTGGCCGGGCAGGTCGGAACGGATTCCGGTGATCAGCGCCGCAGGGATTACCGTGCCTGCTTGCACAACGTATGGCGAGGCCTTGGCTTGGAGGCGATCGTCGCTGACGGTCCTGCGGTCAATCGCGGCGTCGAGGAAGGCAGTTTTGCGATCCTGCATGTTCTGGGCGGCGCCTGCGTCGACCGGCGGCGTCGGTGTAGCGCCTGTCGCGTTTCCCGGCGAAGCCGTGCTGATCATCCCGACTGGCTGCGGTTGTTGGTTCGTTTGAGCGAAGAGGCGGCTCACACGTGCAGCCTCCGTCTCCTGGGCAAGCCGCTGCACCTCTGGATCCGGCCCGCCCGCCGGCACGGCAGCGTTGGGTGCGGTGCCGGCATTGAGGATCGGCTTGCCGAGATCGCCGGGCAGCGGCGGCCCAAGGGGGGGCGCCTGCCGGGGCAGGCCTGTATAGTCCCTCGGTAGGCCCGCCAAACCCTCGGCCGAAGGCCTGTTCTGGGTGCTGAGCAGCTCCTGGCCGGTCTGCGCTTTGTTGTGCGTTTGGAGCGCGTAGCCGAGCGCGCCGGCAATTGCCAATGCAGAAGCCGCGCCGAGAGCCACGAGCACCTTGCGCGAGAGCCGGGTGACTCGGGGCCGCTCTCCTCGCAGCCGCAGATCCGGTGGGAGCGCAGGCTCCGGGGTCCCTTGATGTTCCGCGTCGCCACCCGCCGTCATGACCGCGGCCGTCCGTCGGTACGAACGATGCGGACGCGGCGCTCGCTGTTCTTGTCGCCAAGGCGCAACTCGGCCGCGGCGAAGAGGCGGTCAACGATGTAGTAATTCCCGCGAGCGCGGTAATTCACCAGTTCGGACCCGCCGGCGGGGCCGATCACGAAGAGCGGCGGCATCTCACCCTGGCGAATGCCCGAAGGAAACTCGATGTAGACCTTCTGCCCGTCATCGAACGCGCGCAGCGGACGCCAGGCCGGGGTGTCGCCTTGGATGGCGTAACGGAAGTTGATTGCGGCCAGATCGACACCTGTGGCGATGGGAGCAGCCGCTTCCGCCTGCTGGTTTTGGCGCCGCAGTGCTATGAGCTGGTCCTCTGGGTACTGCCAGGAGACCGATGCCATGTAGGTCTTTTCGGTCGAACGTAGCTCGAGCAGGTAGGTCCGATGATCGGTGTTGATGACGAGGTTCGTCACTAGATCCGGCCGGGTCGGCTTGACGAGGATGTGGACCTTCTTGGTCGGTCCCTCGCCGCTTTCGGTGTCGCCGATGATCCAGCGCACGGTGTCGCCCGCGGCCACCGGACCGGAGCCAACGAGTTGCTCGCCATCCTGGAGGGCGATGTCGGTAATCTCACCAGGCGCGGTGTAAACCTGATAGAGCGCGCCTCCGGAAAACGGATACACCTGTACTGCGTTGATGAAGCCGTTTCGAACGGGCTGTACGCGGGCTGCCGCATTGGCTTGATTGACGCGGACAGCCGGATCTGCGGCTTCCGGGATGGGCTTGCCGGTGGAAAGCGGCTTCAACTGGCCCGGCAGCGGCAACGGCTTAGGCAGTTCGACAATCTTGATCGGCAGCGGCGGATCGACACTCAACTTGGCAGGCTGTGCGCTGTCATAGTTGATGTCAGGTGGAATGAAGTTGTGGGCGCAGCCGCCGAGCACGGTGACTGACAGCAGCAAAGCCGCAAGGCCGGATTTACGGAAAGACGTAGTCCCGCATACGCGGCTTTGCTTACAGGTTGGGAAACATGAAGCCGGACCGCCGGCTTTCAGAGAAATCGGCGGGGTCATTGTCCCAGCTCCTTCGACCAGTTGATTGCGGTGACGTAGATGCCGAGCGGGTTCTTGCGGAGCACGTCGGCGGAGGTTGGCGTCTGGATCGCGACGGTGAGGATCGCGGTCCAGCGTGAGGTGTCGGCCAGTGCACCGTCCTGATAGCGGTGCTCCACCCACTCGACGCGGAAGCTCGACGGCGATGCCCGGATCACGCTCGAAACGTCGATGGCGATCTGCTGCTTGCCGAGCTTGGCGAACGGGTCGTTGGCGCGCGCATAGTCGTTAAGCGCTTGTGAGCCCGAGGTACTGGTGAAGTCGTAGGCCTCGAGCCAGTTCTGCCGCACGATGATGGGATCGGCCGGCAGCGAGCGAACGAGCTGGATGAAATGCGCGAGATACCAGGCGATCTGCGGATCGCTCGGCGTGTAGTCGCCTGCGGCGGGGGCCACGGCCTGCGCCTGGCCGAGCTTGTCGACCTGCACCACCCAGGGGACGATGCTGCCGTGGGTCGATTGCCAGACGAGGCCGCCGGCGAGTCCTATGGAGAGCGCGAGCGAGCCGAAGGCCATCAGCCGCCAGTTCTTGGCCTGGACACGGGCGGAGCCGATGCGATCATCCCAGGCCTGGGCGGCGCGCTGATAAGGAGTCTCCGGTTCAGGTGTGCGGCCATAGCGGACCGACGCGCGGCGAAAGATCGCCATGCTCATTCTCCTCCCGAGAGATCGACGGAATGGCCGCCGCCATGGCTATCGCCGGACCTGAGGGCGTTGGCCGCGGTCGTCGCGCCGTGATGAATTGCCTGGTTGCGCCGCATGCGCTGGGCCCAGGCCGGTGGCGCGGATCCGGTCGCGGCCGCCCCAGAGGAACTGGCGCCGGCGGCCGCGCCGCCGCCGACAGTGCCTTGGGTCGGGGAGCCGCCAGTCGCGGCGAAGCTGGATTTGGCGCCTGCCGCGAAGCTCTGCTTGACGGAACCAGCGGCCTGGCTGGCGGCGCGCCGTATTGGGGCGGCTGCGCTCGCGGCGGCGGCTCGCCCGACGCCGCCCAGGCCGGCGGCGACGCCCGACGCGCCAGACCGGCCGGCCGATGCCATCGAGTAGGCCGAGGAAGCCCCGCCTGCCATGGCCGCGCCGCCGCGCACCGCGGCGGCCGAGCCGGAGGCCGCGGCCATCGCTCCCCTCCCGGCCAGGCCCAACGCGCCTGCGCCGGCCATCGCCGTGCCGGCGACGGCAAGCCCGGTGCCGACCGCGGAGCCGGCGCCGAGTTGAGGCGCGCCTGAGACCAGGCCGGTCGCTATGCCGGGGCCGAAGATGCCGAGGCCGAGCAAGGCGAGCGCGGCGAGCACCACGGAGAGCGCTTGCTCAACGGTCGGCTGGCCGCCGGCATAGGTCTGCGTGAACTGCGAGAACAATCCCGAACCAATGCCGACGATAACGGCGAGCACCATCACCTTGACGCCGGAAGCCACGATGTTGCCGAGCACCTTCTCGGCGAGGAAGGCGGTCTTGTTGAAGAGGGCGAAGGGAATGAGGATGAAGCCGGCGAGCGTCGTCAGCTTGAACTCGATCAGCGTGACGAAGAGCTGCACCGCCAGGATGAAGAAGGCGATCAGCACCAGAAGCCACGACACCATCAGCACCGCGATCTGCACGAAGTTGGCGAAGAAGCTGGTGAAGCCCATCATCTGGCTAGCCGCGTCGAGCAGCGGCTGGGCTGCGTCCAAGCCAGTCTGAGCGAGCCGGCCCGGCCGCAGGAAATCGGCAGTCGAGAGTGAACCGCCGCCGGCCTTGAGACCGATGCCGGCGAAGCTGTTGAAGACGATCGCCGAGAGATTGTTGAAGTTGGTGATGATGAAGGCGAAGAAGCCGATGTAGAGGGTTTTCTTGACCAGGCGCTGGAGAATGTCCTCTTCGGCGCCCCAGGCCCAGAACAGCCCCGCCAGCGTGATGTCGATGACGATCAGGGTGGAGGACAGGTATCCGACCTCGCCCTTGATCAGGCCGAAACCGGAATCGATGTAGGTCGTGAAGGTGTTGAGGAATGTGTCGATGACGCCGACATTGTTCATCGCGCGTCTCCCGCAGCATTGGTGGCCGGCGCAGCCGCGCCCGCGGGCGTTTGTGGCGGCAATGGCCGCGCCGGCCGGCCGAAGAAGCGCCGGCGGTTCTCCTCCCAGACCGCCACGCAGCGCGCGTCTTCGGCGTCCTGCGGTCCGAGCACGCTGCAGCGGCGCAGCTCGGCCGAGAGGTCATCGGGTGCTGGGCTTGAGATGGTCGGAGGCGTCTCGACGACCGGCGGCGCTGGCCGCAGATGGATCGCGACCAGGCTCACGACCACGACGGCGATCAACGCGATGATCGCGACGACGCGGAAGGTGTCAGACCGGCCCAGCATCGCCGCGCCTCAATTGCCGGAGAACATGGTGACGTTGCCGGGCTGGTAGCCGCTGCGCGTCGAGAAATTCTTGTAGTTCTGCTGGCCCTGCGCCTCCGCCGAGGCGGTGCGCGCCTGTTCCAGCGCGTCGGCCCGGCTCTTGGCCGAAAGCACGGCGACAAGGTCGGAGAGTTGCTGTGACTGGAGTGCCAAGAGCTGGTTGCCGGCCTGCGCCGCCTGCAGTGCGCCGGTGGCGCTCTGGCTGGCGGTGACCAGCGAGGTCATCGCGCCTGAGTTGGTCGGAATATTGCCGACCACACCCGCCTGGACCTTCAAGCTGTCTTCGAACGCGGCGACGGAATTTTGCCAACGCGTCTGGGCGTTGGCGACCATGGTCGCGGTAGAGCCGGTGCCGGCGGCCGTACCGTAGCTGGTCGAGAAAGCCTGCTCGACGCGCTGGACGTTGAAGGCGATGTTTTGCGCCTGGCTCAGCAGCGACTGGGTTTGGGCGATCGACGACTGAAGCTGGGTCAGCGTCGACATCGGCAGGTTGGCGAGGTTGCGCGCCTGGTTGACCAGCGACGTCGCCTGATTGGTCAACATCGTGATCTGATTGTTGATCTGCTGCAGCTCGCGCGCCGCGGTCAGCACGTTCTGGCTGAAGTTGGTCGGGTCGTAGACGATCCACTGCGCCGAGGCCGGCGGCGCGGCGATGCCCAACGACAATGCGACGGCGCTTGCCGCCGCCAGATGGCGCAGCTTGATCATGATGGCGTCTCCAGGTTGGTCAGGTCAGGGATGAGATCGGCGGCCCACTGAAGCTCGTGGTCCGCCAGCCAAGTGGGCGTGAAGGCCTCGCGGCCACGCTCGGCGGTGACGCGCTCGATGGCGGCGTGATCGGCCTTCGAGGATGCGGCGCAGAAGGCGAGCGCAACGGGACCGAGCCCCAGCTCGAAGAGGCGGTTGCCGCGTCGTGACTGGCAGTAGTAGTCCCGCTTGGGCGTCGCGCGGGCGAGGATCTCGATCTGGCGGTCGTTGAGGCCGAAGCGGCGATAGATGGCCGTGATCTGCGGCTCGATCGCGCGCTCGTTCGGTAGGAAGATGCGGGTCGGGCAGCTCTCGACGATCGCGGGCGCGATGTTGCTGCCGTCGATGTCGGAGAGCGACTGGGTGGCGAAGACGACGGACGCGTTCTTCTTGCGGAGCGTCTTCAGCCACTCCCGAAGCTGCTGCGCGAAGGCCGGGTCATCAAGGACCAGCCAGCCCTCGTCGATGATCAACAAGGTCGGGCGACCGTCGAGCCGACCTTCGATGCGATGGAACAGGTAGGTCAGGACGGCGGGCGCTGCGCCTGCGCCGATCAGCCCCTCGGTCTCGAATGCCTGGACAGGTGCGGAGCCGAGCTGCTCCGTCTCGGCATCGAGAAGCCGTCCCGAGGGGCCGCCCACGCAATAAGGCTGCAGCGCCTGCTTCAGCGCGGTCGATTGCAGCAGGACCGCGAGGCCGGTGATCGTGCGCTCGCCCACCGGCGACGATGCCAACGACGTCAACGCCGACCAGACATGCTCCTTCGCGGTCGGATCGATGGTGACGCCTTCCTTGGCGAGGATGGCCGTTACCCATTCGGCCGCCCATGCGCGCTCGGCCTGGTCGTCGATCCGCGCCAGTGGCTGGAGCGATACAGAATGCTCCGACCCGGCCGACAGGCTGCCGCCGAGGTCGTGCCAATCGCCACCCATGGCGAGCGCGGCCGTGCGGATCGAGCCGCCGAAATCGAAGGCGAAGATCTGATTGTTGCGGTAGCGGCGGAACTGCATCGCCATCAGCGACAGCAGCACCGACTTGCCGGCGCCGGTCGGGCCGACGATCAGCGTGTGGCCGACGTCGCCGACATGCAGGCTGAGGCGGAACGGCGTCGAGCCTTCGGTCTTGCCGAAGAGCAGCGGCGGCGCCTGGAAATGCTCGTCGCGGGCCGGACCGGCCCAGACCGCTGATAGCGGAATCATGTGCGCGAGATTCAGCGTCGAGACCGGCGGCTGGCGGATGTTGGCGTAGGCGTGGCCGGGGATGGACCCAAGCCACGCCTCCAGCGCATTCACTCCTTCCGGCATACAGGTGAAGTCGCGGCCCTGGATCACCTTCTCGATCAGGCGGAGCTTCTCGGCCGCGAGGCTGGGGTCCTCGTCCCAGACGGTGACCGTGGCGGTGACATAGGCCTGCCCGACATCGTCGGTGCCGAGTTCCTGCAGCGCCATGTCGGCGTCGGCGGCCTTATTGGCGGCGTCGCTGTCGACCAGCGTCGACGCCTCGTTGGTCATCACCTCCTTGACGATGGCGGCGATGGACTTGCGCTTGGCGAACCACTGCCGCCGGATCTTGGTCAGCAGCTTCACCGCCTCGGTCTTGTCGAGGAGGATCGCGCGGGTGGACCAGCGATATGGGAAGGCCAGCCGGTTCAGCTCGTCGAGGATGCCGGGATGGGTCGCTGTTGGGAACCCGACGACGGTCAGCGTGCGCAGGTGATGCGAGCCAAGTCTCGGCTCCAGCCCGCCGGCGAGCGGTTCGTCCGCGAGCAGCGCATCGAGGTGCATCGGCGTCTCGGGGACGCGGACGCGCTGGGCCCTCGTCGAGATGGTCGAGTGCAGGTAGGTCAGCGTCTCGCCGTCATCGAGCCAGCCGACCTCGGGCATGAAGCCTTCGACCAATTGCAGGACGCGGTTCGTGCGATCGACAAAGCCGCGCAGCAGCTCCCAGGGATCGACGCCGCTCTGGGCACGGCCCTCGTAAAGCCAACTCTCGATGCGCGAAGCATCCTCGGCCGGCGGCAGCCAGACGAAGGTCAGGAAGTAGCGGCTCTCGAAATGGGCGCCCGCTTCCTCGAAAGCGTCCTGCCGCTCCAGATCGACCAGCGCCGACGCTGGATCGGGGAAGGTCGAGTGCGGATAGGTCTGTGCGGCGATGCGCTGCGCCTCGACGAAGATCGCCCAGCCGGAGCCGAGACGGCGCAGCGCGTTGTTCAGGCGGGACGTGACGCCGACCAGCTCGGCGGGCGTGGCGCTGTCGAGGTCCGGACCACGGAAGCGCGCGGTGCGCTGGAACGAACCGTCCTTGTTGAGAACGACGCCCTCGTCGACCAAGGCGGCCCAAGGCAGGAAGTCGGCGAGACCGGCAGGGCGGTTGCGATATTCGGCGAGGTTCAGCATCACGGCCTCAGACCCCCAGATGGGCGGGATAGCGGAGGTGCCGACGGACGACGTCGACGAAGAGCGGATCGCGTTTGGCGGCCCAGACGGCAGCCGCGTGCCCGACCGCCCAGAGCAAAGCGCCTGGAATCCAGAGCCGGAGGCCGAGCGCGATCGCAGCCGCGATCGTGCCGTTGGCGATCGCCACGGTCCGCGGTGCCCCGCCCATCAGGATTGGATCGGTGAGCGCGCGGTGGACCGGCGCGAAGAAGCCGGGGACATCGGGATCGACGATCGCGGCCATCAGACCAGCGCCCCGCCGGAGAAGCTGAAGAAGGTCAGGAAGAAGCTCGACGCAGCGAAGGCGATCGAGAGGCCGAACACGATCTGGATCAGCCGGCGGAAGCCGCCCGACGTGTCGCCGAACGCGAGGGTCAGGCCGGTCACCGTGATGATGATCACCGAGATGATCTTGGCGACGGGTCCCTGCACCGACTCCAGGATGGAGTTGAGCGGCGTCTCCCAGGGCATGGAGGAGCCGGAGGCATAGGCCGCCGGTGCGAATGCCAACGAGAGCGTAGAGAAGGCGATAAGATCGAGGGCACGCCGGTGCATCCGGCGGGCGGTGGCGAGAACACGGATCATGAGAGGTCTCCGGGATCGCCGCCCGCCTCGGCGGGTTGGACGCGGTAATCGCCGGTGGCGGGATCGAGACCGGCGACGAGAGCGAGTTCGGAGATGCGGCGTTCGCCGCCGCGGCCGCGCAGCACCGCGACGAGATCGATGGTCTCGGCGAGCAGCGCCTTGGGGACTGTGACGACAGCTTCCTGGATGAGCTGTTCGAGCCGGCGCAGCGCGCCCAGCGCCGTCCCGGCATGGATCGTGCCGATCCCGCCGGGGTGGCCGGTGCCCCACGCCTTCAGGAGATCGAGCGCCTCGGCGCCGCGCACCTCACCGATGGGAATTCGGTCGGGCCGGAGGCGGAGCGAGGAGCGGACGAGATCGGAGAGCGAAGCGACCCCGTCCTTGGTCCGCATCGCCACAAGGTTCGGCGCGCGGCACTGAAGCTCGCGGGTGTCCTCGATCAGCACCACGCGGTCGCTGGTCCCGGCGATCTCGGCCAGGAGCGCGTTCGTGAGGGTGGTTTTACCAGTGCCGGTGCCGCCGGCGACGAGGATGTTCTTGCGCGACGCGACGGCCTCGCGCAGCAGGCTTGCCTGCCCGGCCGTCATGATGCCGGCGCCGACGTAGTCGTCGAGCGTGAAGACCGCGACGGCGGGCTTGCGGATCGCGAAGGCAGGCCCCGTGACGACAGGGGGCAACAACCCCTCGAACCGTTCCCCCGTCTCGGGCAACTCGGCGGAGACCCGCGGCCGCTCCGCATGGACCTCGGCGCCGACATGGTGCGCGACCAGGCGCACGATGCGCTCGCCGTCGGCGGCGGACATGGTTCGCCCGGTGTCCTCCAGGCCTCCAGACAGGCGGTCGATCCACAACCGACCGTCGGGGTTGAGCATCACCTCGACGATCGACGGGTCTTCGAGGAAGGCGGCGATCGCCGGGCCGAGCGCGGTGCGCAGCATGCGCGCACCGCGAGAGAAGGCCTCGGAATGACGTGAAGTAACCGCCACGATCGTCCCCGTCGAAGGCCAATCGCGACACGCGACTGGCGACGGGGATGATTAGAAAAGGCAGGAATTGGGGCAGTTCAACAAGTATTCACGCGGCGTAGGGGGCGAGCGTAGAGCGGAGAAAAAATACTTGCTGGAGCGTTTGTCGAGGTTATCGCTCTGCGTCTGTTTCGTCGCTTTCGCTGTTCACCCTTGAGTCGCTTTGGACAACATCCCTCGGGATTTCGTCCATGAGCGTGCGGCCTTGGTTCAGCCGTCGGCCGAGCGCTTCGATGAACCCCTCGTAGCGTTCTCGGCCCTTTGCCTGGGCGCTTGCCTGCCCATCCTCTGGGAGCGGCGGCGTGATCGTCAGCCAAAATCGGACGAAAAGCGCCAGCGTCTCCGTGGAAATGGCGCTGTTACGCTCCAACCGTTGCACCTGACGGGTCAGGCGATCAAGGCGCCGTGCGAAAGCCGCCTCCATGCGGTCCACGCCATCCGGCGAGAGAAACGATGCGACTGCTGCCTCGACGATCGCCGACCGGGTCAGGCGTTTGCGTGTTGCCAATTCGTTGATCTGGGCGATCATCTCGACGGGAAGGGAGAGGTTCAGCCGGTCGCGCATTGCCGTCCTCTCACATTCCCAGATCATCGGCCGGATCGAGCGACGTCTGACGCACCACGCCCCGCATGCGCTGGCGCAAAACCTCCTGCTGGCGGGCCGCCTCGTCGGGCGTGTCGTCGACGACGTCAAACTCACGTCGCTTCGGCCGTTGAGGCGTTGTCTCCTTGACGACGGCGACATGGTCCGGCAGCTCGGGCTCACGGCGCAGGCCGCTATTGGCTTCGTCCTCAGATTTGAGGGCCGCCAAAAGGTCGGCCGAGGGCGGTTGGACTGGCATGTTGGACCAATCGTCGGGCCGTGGCGCATGGGCCGCTTCCTTGGGCGGCGCCAAGACCCGTTCGGCAAACCGGCGGTCCTCGTAGTAGCGCGCCTTTTTCGCCCGGATCGGGTGAACGCCCGACACCATGACGATCTCATCGGACGGCGGAAGCTGCATGATCTCGCCCGGCGTCAGCAACGGGCGCGCTGTCTCGGAGCGCGAGACCATCAGATGGCCGAGCCATGGCGAGAGACGATGGCCGGCATAATTCTTCATCGCCTTCATCTCGGTCGCGGTGCCGAGCGCATCGCTCACCCGTTTGGCGGTGCGCTCATCATTCGTGGCGAACGACACGCGCACATGACAATTATCTAGGACGCTGTTGTTCTGCCCGTAGGCCTTCTCGATCTGGTTCAACGACTGCGCGATGAGGAAGCTCTTCAAGCCGTAGCCTGCCATGAAGGCGAGCGCACTCTCGAAGAAATCGAGCCGACCCAGCGCTGGAAACTCGTCGAGCATCAGCAGAACGCGGTGCCGACGATTCTTCGGGTGCAGTTCCTCGGTGAGGCGGCGGCCGATCTGGTTGAGCACCAGGCGGATCAGCGGTTTGGTGCGGCTGATGTCGGACGGCGGCACCACAAGGTATAGCGTCGCCGGCCGCGCATCCGAGACCAAGTCCGCAATTCGCCAGTCGCATTGGCTCGTGACCTTCGCGACGACGGGATCGCGATAGAGGCCAAGGAACGACATGGCTGTCGACAGCACGCCCGAGCGCTCGTTGTCGGATTTGTTTAGCAGTTCGCGCGCAGCCGAGGCGACGACGGGATGCGGGCCCGCCTCGCCGAGATGGCGAGTGGTCATCATCACGCGCAGCGTCGCCTCGATCGGGCGCTTCGGGTCCGAGAGGAAAGCGGCGACGCCGGCCAGTGTCTTGTCCGCCTCGGCATAGAGGACATGGAGGATGGCTCCGACCAGCAGCGAATGGCTGGTTTTCTCCCAATGGTTCCGACGCTCGAGCGAACCTTCCGGGTCGACCAACACGTCGGCGACGTTCTGAACGTCCCGCACCTCCCACTCGCCCTTGCGGACCTCAAGCAGCGGATTGTATGCGGCCGAGGCGCTATTGGTCGGGTCGAATAACAGCGCTCTTCCGAACCGTGCCCGAAATCCGGCGGTGAGTTGCCAGTTCTCGCCCTTGATGTCGTGAACGATGGCGCTGCCGGGCCAGGTCAACAGCGTCGGCACTACAAGGCCGACACCCTTGCCGCTGCGCGTTGGCGCGAAGCAAAGGACATGCTCGGGCCCGTCGTGACGAAGATAAGAGCGTTCGTGTCGACCAAGCACCACACCGTCTGGCCCGAGCAGACCTGCCGCCTGCATCTCGTCGCGCCGCGCCCAGCGGGCCGAACCATAGGTCTCGGCGTCCTTCGCCTCGCGCGCCCGCCAGACCGACATGCCGATCGCGACCGCGGCGGCGATCAGGCTACCCGACGCGGCAATGTATGCGCCCTCGATGAAGATGGACGGTGCATAGGCGTCATAGGCGAACCACCACCAGAAGAAGGCTGCCGGCAAATAAAAGGGAAAGTGCAGCACCTCGAACCACGGCTGCCCGAGTTGCGGCTGAAAACCGAGCCGCCAGGCGGTCCACTCGGTCGCCGTCCAGATCGTCAGGAGCACGATCGCAAAGACGGTGATAACTTGGCCCCAGAGAATCTTGGTCGCGGACACAGACATTTCTCCTTTCGCAGGAGAGGTCGGTGCCGGAGTTCGCGGATTGCAAGCGTCTTGGACGCTCGTTCGTAGCCGGTCGATCTGGCGCGAAAAAATACTTGAAGGGGCGTAAGCGGCTTTCGGTGCGGGCGCATTGCGGACGGTGTTAGGGGCGCCGAGCCATTCCACCGACGCGAAACTCAAAATGCTCCCGTAGGGAGTTCGGCGCCGGCCTAAAGTCCCAATCCCCGTTTTCGCCCGATGGCCCATTCGATGCCACCATCGTCGCGGACAGAGCCCGAGACATGCTGGCCGAGCTTCTTCTCCAGGCTCGGCGACCAGGGCACGAGCTGAAAGCCAAGCCCGTCATCGATCATGGCGAAGCGCCCGGACGAAAGTGCGAGCCGCTGGCGGTAGACGCCGGTGACGTGCTCGCCCGTGGCAGATTGCATTCGGGGAAGGCCGGTTTCCACCGAAAGCTTCGCGGCTATCTCGTCCAACTCCCGGTGGCGCAGGGTCGTAAGCAGATTGCGCTCGAAGGTGACGTGCTCGCCCTGCCGGCGCGCGAGATCCTGTTGGATCAGATACTCTGCCC
>Ga0209061_1001859_pt1 | contig 30923 bp, 23 predicted proteins | sample Coa_R1_10_FD_187157 | JGI IMG/M metagenome (GOLD analysis project Ga0209061, IMG submission 187157) | Surface soil microbial communities from Centralia Pennsylvania, which are recovering from an underground coalmine fire - Coalmine... | ecosystem: Environmental > Terrestrial > Soil >... | reverse complement strand
TCACCTTGGTCTCCCTGGCCGACAGCAGGCGGGCGATCTTGGCCTGATGGCCACCACGCCACACCTGGGCTATGACGCCGCCCGGGACGAAGATCGTCCCCTGCTCACGGGCGATCCTGTCCAGGAGGGCGATCACCCGCCCGTTGCCCTTCTCCAGGGCGATCAGCGCACCGGAGTCGAGCGTGACGCCACTCACCGGGCACCGAGCACGCGGCCGGCCCACTCGTAGTCGTCGGCGGACGGCTCGCCATGCTCGGCGATCAGCTCGTCCACCAGCGCTGACAGGCTGTCCTCCTGCTGCCTGCGGGCCACGGCCTCGGCGATGTAGGCCGATACCGACGGCGCTTTCCCCGCCTTCACCGCGGACTTGACGGCCTCGGCGAGCGCCGTGGGGAGGGTGATCGCTATCTTCTCCGTGCCAGGCATACCAAAATCATACCGAAGGTCTCGCTGCGGGAAAGCACCCGGCCAGATGTGACCAGTTACGCACAAGGCCGCCGCTGGCGGGGGTGAGCGCGACGACCGTCACCCGCCGGCAGTGCCCGCGGTGTTCCCGGGCTGACGGTGCTCGCGGGGCCGGCGCCGCTCACGCGACGGTTTCGAAGACCGCGGCCAGACCCTGGCCGCCGCCGATGCACATCGTCTCCAGGCCGTAGCGGGCGCCGCGGCGCCGCATCTCCCGCAGCAGCGTGGCCAGGATCCGGGCGCCGGTCGCGCCGACCGGGTGGCCGAGCGAGATGCCTGAGCCGTTGACGTTCAGCCGGGCGAAGTCGTCCTCGCCGAACTTCCACTCCCGCGTGACAGCCAGCACCTGGGCGGCGAACGCCTCGTTCAGCTCGATCAGGTCCATGTCGGCCAGGGTCAGCCCGGCCCGGCCGAGCGCCTTCTCGGTGGCGGGGACCGGGCCGATGCCCATCGTCCGCGGCGGGACGCCGGCCACCCCCCAGGACACCAGCCGGGCGAACGGCCGCAGGCCGAACTCCTCCGCCTTGTCCCGCGTCGTCACCAGGCACGCCGCCGCGCCGTCGTTCTGGCCGCTGGAGTTGCCGGCGGTGACGGTCGCCTCCGGGTCCTCACGCCGCAGCACGGGCCGCAGCGCGGCCAGCGACTCCAGGGAGGTGTCCGGGCGCGGGTGCTCGTCCCTGCGGATCTCGGCAGGCGGAGCGCCCCTGCGGCCCTCCACCGTCACCGGCACGATCTCCTCCGCGAAGCGGCCGTCCCCGGCCGCGGCCACGGCCCGCTGGTGCGAGGCCAGGGCGAGCCGGTCCTGCTCCTCCCGGCCGATGCCGTACTCGCGGCGCAGGTTTTCCGCCGTCTCCAGCATGCCGCCGGGCACCGGGTAGCGCCGGCCGCCCGCGGTCACCCGGGCGCGCACCAGCCTGTCATGCAGCCGCACCTCGCCGCGGGCCCCCCAGCGGATCGCGTCGGTGTAGAACTCGACACCGCTCATACTCTCCACGCCGCCGGCCAGCACGACCTCGCAGCCGCGAGTCTGCACGCGCATCGCGGCGTCGAGCACGGCCTGCAGGCCGGAACCGCACCGCCTGTCGACCTGCACGCCAGGTACCTCGACGGGCAGCCCCGCGTCCAGGGCGGCGACCCTGCCGATCGGCGGCGCCTCCCCGCTCGGGTAGCACTGCCCGAAGATCACGTCCTCCACGGCCTCGCCGGGGATGCGGGTCCGCTCCATCAGCTCGCGGATGACGGCCGCCGCGAGCACGGCGGCGGGAACGTCCTTGAACACGCCGCCGTAGCGGCCCACCGCGGTGCGGACAGGCTCGCAGATCACGACGTCGGCCACCTGGTTCACGGTGCCTCCTCCCGGTCTCGCTCTGGCTCACGTCCCCGCTCGCGGTAACGCCGCGCCCGCTCGCGCAGGGCCGCCGCCCGGATCTTCGTCCCGTTCGTCCCGGACGTCACCGGCATCGCCTCGATCACATGCACCGCCGACGGCACCTTGAACGCGGCGAGCGTCTCGCCGCACCAGGCGCGGAGCGCCTCCCCGTCGACGGTACTGCCTGCCGCGGGGACGACGAACCCGACCGCCTCCTGCTCGCCGTCCGCGGACCGGACGCCGACCACCTTGGCCACCTGCACAGCCTCGTGCTCGGCCAGCCGGCGCTCGATCTCCCCCGGGGAGACGAGGAAGCCGCGCAGCCGCAGCATGTCGCCCATCCGGCAGATGTAGGTGATGCCGCCGTCGGCGTCGATCCCGGCAAGGTCCCCGGTACGGAACCACCCGTCGCCGGTGAACGCCCGCGACGCCGCGCCCGGGTCGCCGAGGTAGGTGTCGGTCACGATGGGGCCGCGCACCTGGAGTTCACCCTGCTGGCCGGGCGGCAGCGGCCGGCCGGAGTCCGGGTCGGCGATCCTGGCCTCGGTCCCCGGCGTGACGAGGCGGCCCCCGGCGTGCCAGCGGCGCGGGACGGGCTCGTCATCTGGCCAGAGCGCGGCGAGCGCGAAGACCTCCGAGGAGCCGTACACGCCGGTGGTGAGCGTGCCGAACTCGCGCTGCGCCCAGGCGGCCAGTTCCTGTGCCCTGCCGGTGAAGTCGGCGATCCCCATCCACCGCCAGTCAGGCAGGCCCTGTGCGCCGTACGGGCGGCGCTGCCAGGCGGCCGCGAGCCTGGCGACCATGTCGTCCCCGCCCACCAGGTGGGTGGCGTGCCACCGGGCCATGTCGGCGAGCACCAGGTCCTCGCCGAACACGGGTTCCAGCAGGCACGCCGCCCCGCCGGCGAGCGCCGCCATCGCGGTGCTGAAGCCGAACGTCCCGGCCAGCGGCAGGGCACACACCATCACGTCCCCGTCGCGAAAGCCGATGGCGGCAGCGTCGGCCGCCGCGTGGGCCACCACGGCGCTCTCCCGGTGCGCGGCGAGTTTCGGCATGCCGGTCGATCCGGAGGTGGTGAAGGCCACGGCAAGGTCCGACCCGTCCCCCTGCGGGGGCACCGGCACGTCCCCGGCATCCCCGGCGGGCTCGCCGGGCACCCAGGCGCCCGCGCCCATGTCGTAGCCGGACAGGCCCTCCGGGCCGGCCGGCGCGGTGCCGTGCGGGCCGGCGACCACGGCCACCGACGGCGCTGGCGCGCCCGACTGCGCGACCGCGCGGCGGAGCCGGCCCGCGAGGTCGAGGCCGTGGAATCCGTGGGCGACCGCGACCACGGCCGGCCGGGCACGGCTGAGCAGGTGGGTCACCTCGCCCACGTTGTACCGGGTGTTGACGCCGATCACGTGGGCCCCGAGCGACGCCGCGGCGAACTGCCAGCTCAATGCGTCCGACCAGTTCGGCAGCCACACGGCGACACAGCTTCCGCGGCGGACGCCGGCGCGTTCCAGGCCGGCGCGGAGCGCCAGGGTGCGCCGCCACAGGTCGATGCGGCGGACGAGGGCAGGGGAGTCCGGGTGCGCGTCGATCGCGGCGACCGCCTCCGGCCGGGCGCTGGTGAGCCCGGCCAGCAGCGCCGCCAGCGTCCGCGGGCCGCCCGCGCTCACCTGGGCGGGGGAGCAGGCTGCTGCCTGGGCGGGGCCAGCGGGTCGGCGGGTCATCGCGCTCCCGGCGTGGTACGAGCGGACCGTACGGTACGGGCGGACGTCCTTACGCAATCATGACACCACCGGCCGCGCCGCCGTGCCGGGGCCGCCCGGCGCGGCGCACCGGGCCGGCGGCCAGTGCCCCGGCGGCTGCCCGGCCGCCGCCGGGATTGACGCAAGCCAGTAGATTGCGTATCACATGGCCGTGAGCGGCCTTGCCCGGCCCGTGCCGGTCGGGCCGGGAGGGAAGGAGAGCCGTGACTTCGCCGGATGAGGTGCCGACGCGGCTGGCCAAAGTGGCCGGCCCTGATGGCCAGCCCCGCTGGGCGGTGCTCGATGATGCTGGCGCGGCCGGCCTGCTGCCGCCGGGTACCACCCTGGGCTCGCTGCTCGCGCTGGACGCGGCCGCCCTCGGTGAGACCCTGGGGGCGGTGCCGCGTGCGCCAGCCGCCTCGCCGGCGCTGCTCGCGCCGGTTGACGACGACACCGAGGTGTGGGCGGCCGGGGTGACCTACGAGGTGTCCCGGCAGGCCCGGATGACCGAGAGCACCGAGGCGGGCATCTACGCGAAGGTCTACACCGCGACCCGTCCCGAGCTATTCTTCAAGGGGGTCGGCTGGCGGGTGGCCGGGCCGGGCGCGCCGATCGGCGTGCGCGAGGATTCCACCTGGGACGTGCCCGAGCCGGAACTGGGCATCGTGTGCGACGCAGCAGGCGGGATCGCCGGGTACACGGTGGTCAATGACGTCAGCTCGCGCAGCATCGAGGGCGAGAACCCGCTGTACCTGCCGCAGGCCAAGATCTTCCGCGGCGCCTGCGCCGTCGGCCCCTGGATCCGGCTGGCCAGCGCCGTTCCCGACCCGTACCGGCTCGGCATCGCGGTGCGGATCCTGCGGGACGGGGGGCTGGCCTGGTCCGGGCAGACATCGACTGCGCGGCTGCGCCGCAAGCTCGATGAGCTGGCCTCCTACCTCTACCGCGGGGACGTCTTCCCGCGCGGGGTGATCCTGGCCACCGGCACCTCGGCCGTGCCCGGTGACGACGTGACCCTCCAGCAGGGCGACGAGGTGGTCATCGAGATCGAAGGCGTCGGCACCCTCGCGAACCCGGTGCTGCGTGGCCTCGCCGCCTTCCAGGACGCGCCCGCAGCCGGGAAAGGCCTGCTGGCGTAATGGCATCCCCAGCCCCACGGAGCGGCCGGTAAGGCGGCGTGCCGTTCCCCGGTGGCATCGCGAACGTCTGGAGCTGGCACAGTGAGGCTCCCGGATTTCGAGGCGCTGAGTTTCGACTGCTACGGGACGCTCATCGACTGGGAGGCCGGCATATCAGCCGTGCTGGTCCCGTGGGCACGCAGCCACGGCCTTGACCTGGATGCCGACGCGCTGCTGGCCGCCTACGCCAGGCACGAGGCGCGGGCCGAGGCGGAGTGGCCTGCCGCGCCCTACCCGGACATCCTGGCGCGGGCCTTCACGGCGGCGGGACGGGAGCTCGGCGTGCCGGTGAGCCCGGAGGACGCGGGGCGCCTGGCCGCCTCGGTGCCGGACTGGCCGGAGTTCCCCGACTCCCGTGAGGCGCTGGCGTCGCTGGCAGGCCGTTACGCGCTGATCATCGTGTCCAACGTCGACCGCGCGTCGTTCCAGGCGAGCAGCGAGCGGCTCGGGGTGGCGTTCACCGAGGTGATCACCGCGGAGGACGTCGGTTCCTACAAGCCGTCGGCGCGCAACTTCGGCGCGCTGCTGGCGTGCGCGCAGCGCAGGGGCATCGGCGCGGGCAGGCTGCTGCACGTGGCGCAGAGCCTGTTCCACGACCATGTCCCCGCCAAGGCGGCGGGGCTGCCGACCGCCTGGATCAACCGGCGGCACGGCCGCCCCGGCTGGGGCGCCACCCCCGCGCCCCCCGCGCCCGTCACACCTGACTGGGAGTTCCCGTCCCTGGCGGCGTTCGCACGGGCCTGCGAGGACGCGGCCGGGAACCGGCCGGGTAGGTAAGCCGGCGGGTGGCGACCGGCACGGCAGTGCCCGTTGCTGCCCGGCACGCGGAGCCTGGCGTGCCCCGGAGGGATTCACAGTGAGGCATACCCGGCGGCAGCCTGCCGCCAGGGCAGCGACCGCTACGGAGGGTGAGCACTCATGGCGGAGCGGCAGCCAGGGCCGCCGGGCATATCGCCGGCTAGGGCGCGGTGCCGTTCACGGCTTCCGTCCGCTGCCGGCGAGTGCAGATCATCCATTCGGGGCGCGGCTGAGCGAACAAGCCCTTGCCTGGCCGCCGGCAAGATGCCTCCCTTGTTCCGCAGGCGCGTGGGCCAGCGGATGTGGTACCGGGCGATCCTGGAAGAGGTCGCCCATAACCAGGGGAAGGGGCTTAGCACGTTCGTCCGGGACCTGGCCGAGGCCGAGGCGCGGCGGGTGCGCCGCGAGGCGATCCGGGCGGAAGGTGAGCGGGTGATGGCTCATCTGGCCCGGCGCCCTGAGGCCCGCGCCGAGCTTGACGAGCTGGGCACGCCCCTCAGCGACCTGCCGTGAGCCGGCACCCCGCTGGCAGCATCGTGGTGGTCGACTGGCGCGGGGGCGCGCTCCCCAGGAGCCGGCCCGGCTACGGCCGGCGGTGGTGGTCGAGGATCACGAGCTGTTCCCGGAGCAGTATCCCAACACGATCGTGGTACCGCTGACCCGCGATGAGGGCCTCGCGCACAAGACGTTCGCCGAGAAAATTGAGCCGGCACCCGAGGACGGGGCTGACACGGCATGCTGGGCACTGGCCCACCCACGTCACCAGCGTGTCGCTTGGCCGTGTCACGGTGACCCCTTCCCGGGTGACCCCTTCCCGGGTGACCCCTTCCCGGGTGACCGATGACCAGCTGGCCAGCATTCGCAGGCGGATCACCCTCGCCGTGGGGGACCGGCCCGGCGGGTGAGTCCGGCTGCGATCCCGGGCGTCAAGCCCAGTCGGCCAGCACCGCCTCCGCCACCGTGTCCGCGCCGGGCGGTGGGGGAGAGGCCGGCCTGGCCGCCGGCGTCCTGGAGAACCGGGGCGCCGGCGCCGCCTGCGGCACCCCGCCGACGTCGATGATCGTTTCCCGCGCGGCCATGTGCGGGTGCGCGGCCACCTCGCCGAAGGAGAGCACGGGGGTGACGCAGGCGTCGGTCCCGGCGAAGATCTCCGCCCACTCGTCCCTCGTCCTGCCGGCGATCACCTCGGTGAACCTGGCGCGCAGCCGGGGCCAGCCCGCCCGGTCCATCTGCGGCGGCAGGTCTTCGCCGTCCAGCCCCAGGCCGGCGAGGAACGCGGCGTAGAACTGCGGCTCCAGCGCACCGACGGCGATCCACCGGCCGTCGGCGCAGATGTAGGTGTCGTAGAACGGGGCGCCGCCGTCCAGCAGGTTCGCCTCCCTGTCGTCGGTCCACCAGCCAGCGCCGCGGAACGCCCACATCATCTGCAGCAGCACGCTGGCGCCGTCCACCATCGCCGCGTCCACCACCTGCCCCCGGCCGGACCGCTGGCGCTCCCACAGCGCGGCCAGCACCCCGGCGACCAGGAACATCGAGCCGCCGCCGAAGTCACCGACCAGGTTGAGCGGGACCGCCGGGCGTTCGCCCGCGCGGCCGATGGCGTGCAGCGCCCCGGTCAGGGAGATGTAGTTGATGTCGTGCCCGGCACGCCCGGCCAGCGGCCCGTCCTGGCCCCAGCCGGTCATCCGGCCGTAGACGAGGCGGGGGTTCACCGCGTGGCACTGCCGCGGGCCGACGCCGAGCCGCTCGGCGACGCCGGGCCTGAACCCTTCGAGCAGCACGTCCGCCCTGGCCGCCAGGCGCAGCACGAGGTCACGCCCGGCACCGGTTTTGAGGTCGGCCGCCACCCGCCGGCGGTTACGCAGCAGGTGGCCGGGTGAGGGGACCGCGGAGCCCGTGCCCGGCCGCTCCACCCGCACCACGTCGGCGCCCAGGTCGGCGAGCACCATGGCGGCGTGCGGCCCCGGGCCGATGCCGGCGAGTTCGACGACCCGCAGCCCGCCGAGCGGACCGGACATGTCAGGCTCCTTCCGATGACCTGGGCTGGCGCGGCGGGCGGCTCGCGCGCATCATCCGCACCGGGTACGCCCGGCTCCCCGGGGCGCCCGCGCAGCCGGCCTGGCCGCGCTGGATACTACCGCGGCTGCGGGTGGCGCTCGGCGGGGCCGGTGTAGACGGACAGCGGCCTGATCAGGCGGCCCTCGGCGGCCTGCTCGGCGATGTGGGCGGTCCAGCCGGTGATGCGGGCGGCGACGAAGATCGGGGTGAACGTCGGCGTGTCGAACCCGATGAGGTGGTAGGCGGGGCCGGCGGGGTAGTCGAGGTTCGGGTGCAGGCCCTTGGCCTCCAGCATGGCCTTGGCGAGGATCTCGTAGATGTCGATGAGCTTCTGCCCGTCGCGCAGGGCGGCGATCTCGCCGAGCGCGGCGCGCATCGTGGGGACGCGGGAGTCGCCGTGCTTGTAGACCCGGTGGCCGAAGCCCATGATCTTCCGCTTGTCCGCCAGCGCCGCCTTCAGCCAGGCTTCGGCACGGTCCGGGGTGCCGATCTCGTCCATCATGGCCATGACGGCCTCGTTGGCACCGCCGTGCAGCGGGCCCTTCAGCGCGCCGATCGCGGCGGTGACCGCGCTGTACAGGTCGGAGCCTGTGGAGGTGACCACCCGGGCGGTGAAGGTGGAGGCGTTGAAGCCGTGCTCGGCGTACAGGATCAGCGAGGTCTCGAACGCCTTGACGATGGCGGGCTCGGGAACCTCGCCGAAGGTCATGTGCAGGAAGTTCGCGGCGAAGCCGAGATCGGCCCGCGGCGGGATGGGATCCTGGCCGTGGCGGCGCCGCTGGTCGAGCGCGACCACGGCGGGCAGCGCGGCGAACAGCCGCAGCGCCTTGGCCTGGCCGGCCTCCGGCGTGCTGTCGTCCTCGGCGGGGTCGGCCGCCCCGAGCAGGCTGACGGCGGTGCGCAGCGTGTCCATCGGGTGAGCGGTGACCGGGAGCCCGGTGAGGATGCCGGTCAGGTCCGGGCCGAGGGCGCGCTGGGCCCGTTCGGCCTCGTTCTGGGCGGCGAGCTGGCCGGGCGTGGGCAGCTCGCCGTGCCAGAGCAGGTAGGCGACCTCCTCGAAACTGGCCGAGGCGACGAGGTCCTGAACGGGGTAGCCCCGGTAGGTCAGCGAGTTGGTCTCCGGGTTGACCCTGGAGATGGCGGTGGTGTCGGCGTAGACGCCCTCCAGCCCCTTGCGGACCTCTGGTTCGGTGGCAGGCATACGGTGCCCCTTTCTGGTCGCGGGCGCGCCGCGGATCGGATCGCGGGCGCGGCGCGCGCCGGTGCCGCTGACGCGGCTCCCGGCCGCTAGATGCGGAAGTTGTAGATGCCGGCGTCGAAGGTGTTGTAGGCCGGGTAGTCGAGCAGGTCATACAGGTCACGGCGATGCTGCATCGCCTTGAGCAGCCCTTCCTGGGTGCCGCGGGAGCTGAGGGCGGTCAGCCCTTCGGCGGCGGCGTGCATGGCGAGCCGCAGCAGCGTGACCGGGTAGATGACCATGTTGACGCCGAGGTTTTCCAGCGTCTTCGCGTCCAGCAGCTTGCTCTTGCCGAACTCGGTCATGTTGGCCAGGATCGGGGTGCTGACGGCGGCCCGGACACGCTCGAAGTCAGCCTCGCCGGCCATGGCCTCGGGGAAGATCAGGTCGGCGCCCGCGTCCGCGTAGGCCCTGGCCCGCTCGATCGCCTCGCCGATCCCGTGCACGGCGGCCGCGTCGGTGCGGGCCGCGATGACGAACGAAGGGTCCCGGCGCGCGGCCACGGCCGCCTTGACGCGCTTGACGGCGACCTCGCGCTCCACGACATCCTTGCCGTCCAGGTGCCCGCAGCGCTTGGGGTTGACCTGGTCCTCGACGTGCATCCCGGCCACCCCGGCGTCTTCGAGGATCTGCACGGTGCGGGCCACGTTCATCGGCTCGCCGAACCCGGTGTCCGCGTCCACCAGGGCCGGCAGCGCGGTCACCCGGGCGATCTGGCCAGCCCGGCCGGCCACCTCGCTCAGGGTGGTCAGCCCGATGTCCGGCAGCCCCAGATCGGCGGAGATCACCGCGCCGGAGACGTAGACGCCCTCGAAGCCGTGCCGGGCGATGAGCATCGCCGACAGCGGGCTGAACGCGCCGGGGAAACGCTGCAGCGTACCGGAGGCGAGCCCGGCGCGGAACGCGGCCCGCTTCTGGCCGGGCGGCGTGGCATCGTGCAGCATCAGAAGATCCCTTCCGTGACCGGCTGCTGCCCGGCCTCGGCGATGCCGGGCAGCGCGAGGGCGGCCACCTCGCCGGCGTCAAGATCCTCCAGGCGGGTCACCGCGTCCAGGAACCGCTCCTGGGCATCGGCGGCGATGATGCCGTCGGCCAGGGTGCGGAACTTGGCGATGTACTCCTCGCGCCCGAAGGGGCGGGCCCCGGCCGGGTGTGCGTCGGCCACCGCGATCTCATCGGTGATCACGGTCCCGTCCGTCAGGGTGATCTCGGCCCGCCCGCCGAACGCGCGCCTGGCCGGGTCCGCGTCGTGGTAACGGCGGGTCCACTCGCCGTCCTCGGCGGTGGTGATCTTCCGCCACAGCTCCACGGTGTCCGCCCGGGTGGCCCGCTCCCGCTCGTAGGAGCGGACGTGGTGCCAGGTGCCGTCCTGCAGCGCGACCGCGAAGATGTAGGGCAGGGAGTGATCCAGGGTTTCCCGGGACGCCTGCGGGTCGTATTTCTGCGGGTCACCGGACCCCGAGCCGATCACGTAGTGGGTGTGATGGCTGGTGTGGATGACCACCTTCTCGACCTTGCCGGTGTCCCCGATCCGGGGGCCCAGGCGGCGGGCCAGGTCGATGAGCGCCTGGGCCTGGTACTCGGCTGAATGCTCCTTGGTGTAGGTTTCCAGGATCGCCCGTTTCGCCTCGCCGGGCTCCGGCAGCGGCACCGTGTAGGTCTTCTCCGGGCCGCCGAGCAGCCAGGCGATCACCCCGTCCTCGCCCTCGTAGATCGGGGACGGCGACCCCTCACCGCGCATCGCCCGGTCGATCGCCTCGACAGCGACCTTGCCCGCGAACGCCGGGGCATACGCCTTCCAGCTCGAGATCTCGCCCTTGCGGGACTGGCGGGTCTGCGTGGTGCAGTGCAGCGCCTGCCCGATCGCCTGGTACACCACCTCGGTGCCCAGGCCCAGCATCGCGCCGAGCCCGGCGGCCACCGACGGGCCCAGGTGCGCGATGTGGTCGATCTTGTGCTCGTGCAGGCAGATGCCCTTGGCCAGGTCCACCTGCACCTCGTAGGCCGCGGCGATGCCGCGCACCAGGTCGGCGCCGGCCCGGCCGGTGTGCTGGGCTACGGCCAGCAGCGGCGGGATGTTGTCCCCCGGGTGGGAGTACTCGGCGGCCAGGAAGGTGTCGTGGAAATCCAGCTCCCGCACGGCCACCCCGTTCGCCCACGCCGCCCACTCCGGTGACACCCGCACGTCGCCTGCCGCGCCGAGCACCACCGCCCCCGGCACCGCCGGGTGCCGCAGCGCCTGTTCCCGCGCCGCCCGCACCGGGCCGCGCCCCAGCGCGGCAGCCGCCACCGCCGCGTCGTCGATCACCCGGCAGGCCACCATCTCCGCCACCTCCGCGGGGACCGCCACCGGGTCGGCCGCCACAGCCGCCAGCTTCCACGCCAGCTGCTCCTCGCGCGGCAGGTACGCCGACGACGGGTACGTCCGCACCTCGTGATCGATCATCTGTCTTCCCTCACCGCGTCAGGCGCCGATACTGGGCCGGCGAATGACCCCTGCCCCAGCCATCCAGAATCAGGCTTTCGGAACTTGGTATCAAATTTATGGTACTAAGTACCATAGGCAGTGGCAAGGAGCCTCCGTCCCTGAGACCGGCGAGGATGAGCGGTCATGAGCAAGGCATCCGCACGGGAGCGGCTTGCGCAGGCCGCGTTCGCCCTGTTCGACGAGCGCGGGTACGAGCAGGTCACCGTCGAGGACATCACCGAGCGGGCCGGCCTTGGCCGCACCACGTTCTTCCGGCACTACCGCTCCAAGGACGACGTCATCTTCCCCGACCACGACCGGCTGCTCGATCAGATCAGCCACCGCCTGGCGACCTCCGGTCACCGCACGGCCCTGGCCGCGGTCTGCGACGCCGTCCGGCTGGTGCTGCTGCACTACCTGGACGAAGGCGACCTGGCCCGCCGCCGGTACGCGCTCACCAGCACGGTGCCCGCCCTGCGCGACCGGGAGATCGCCAGCGTGGCCCGCTACCAGCGGGCCTTCCGCGAGTTCATCGCGGGCCGGATGGGCGACCCGGCCGAGCCGGCCCCGCTGCGGGCCGAGCTGATGGCCGCGGCCGTGGTCGCCGCCCACAACCACGTGCTGCGCCGCTGGCTGCGCGGCGAGAGCCCCGACCCGGTCGCCGAGGTCGACCAGGCGCTGCGCCAGGTGATGGACCTGTTCGCCGGGCCCGCCCCGCGCGGCGGCGCCGACGGCAGCGGCACCACCATCGTCGCGTTCCGCACCGGCGCCGACCTCGACGCGCTCCTCCCCGCCCTCCGGCGCCTCACCGAAGGCACGCCCGGCTGATCGCCGCAGGACGGGACCGGGAGCAGCGGACGTGAGGATCTGAGCACATGTGCGCATAACCGCAAACCCGAACACTTAGCAGCCTCGCTGAAGCTATCCCGCCCCGAACTACCAACTTCGGACGTCAAACCATCGCCCAGCGTGCGTGCGCCTCCTGATGAGTGGCCCAGCCTCCTCGCGTAAGACCGCAAGTCCGCACATCCGGCCCGCGCCAGGACGTCACCCCGCCGTGAACCACCGTCAGCCCGGTTTCCCTGGCCCCCTGCCCTTTGATGGTCCCGTGCGGGCCGTGTCGCCCTCATCCGGCTGATTTCTTTTGTGCAGTTATCTAGTTTTGTAATGTTGACTCACGTATTTTGTCCAGTTATGGTGCGCACAGGCATCACAACCCCCGATGCCCCCCGCGCGCTTACAACAGCGCCATCACTCCCCGTGGAGGGAACACACGATGAAACGGCGTACCTCCCCCGCCCGACGATGGGCCGCACGCGGCAGCACGGCAGCGTTCGTGGCCATCGCCCTGGTGACCGGCATGCAGGCCGCCGCCAGCAGCGCCCAGGCGTCCGTCACCAGCACGCCGGCAACGGCCAACCCCTACTCACCCGCCTACCACCACCACTACCGGCACGGCGTGCTGCCGACCATTCCCCAGCAGCGGAAGATGACCAGCTGGGCACGCGCCCATCACGCACAGGCCGCCGCGGCGTCGGCGGGCAACCTGTCCTACGGGGGCGGGACGAACGGGGTCGGCGTCACGACCGGGCCCGAGAAGGTGTACCTGGTCTTCTACGGCTCGCAGTGGGGCACGCAGGGCACCGACGCGCAGGGGGACGTGACCCTGTCTGGTGACCCCTCCGGCGAGGCACCCTACCTGCAGGAGCTGTTCAAGGGGCTGGGCACCGGCGGCGAAACCTGGTCCGGTGTCATGACCCAGTACTGCCAGGGCGTGCCGGCCGGGACCCAGACCTGCCCCGCCAGCAACACCTATCACGTCGCCTACCCGACCGGCGGCGCGCTGTCCGGAGTGTGGGTGGACGAGAGCACCGCATCACCCCAGCAGGCCACCGGCAGCCAGCTCGCCCAGGAGGCCATCAGCGCGGCAGCCCACTTCGGCAACACCACCGCCACGTCCAACCGCGACGCGCAGTACGACATCCTCTCTCCTACCGGCACCAACCCGGACGGCTTCAACACTTCTTCCGGCAATTTCTGCGCCTGGCACGACGACAACGCCGACCCCAGCCTGCCCGGTGGCCCGGTCAGCTCCCCCTACGGTGACGTCGCCTTCACGAACATGCCCTACGTCACTGACGCGGGAACGTCCTGCGGCCAGGACTTCGTCAACTCCGGCAGCCAGGGCACCCTCGACGGCGTCTCCATCGTCAACGGCCACGAGTACGCCGAGACGATCACCGACCAGTTCCCGGCCGGCGGCTGGACGAATTCCAGCGGCTACGAGGACGGCGACTTGTGCGCGTGGGACCCGTCCGGCCAGTCCGTCCAGTCGCAGGACCTGACGCTGACCACCGGCACGTTCGCGATGCAGCCCACCTGGGGCAACGACGGCAACAGCGGCAGCGGCGCATGCGAGTTCTCCCACTCCATCGTCACCAACCCGGGCGGCAACACCGTCACGGTCACCAACCCCGGTAACCAGAGCGGGACCGTCGGCACCCCGGTCAGCCTGCAGATCCAGGCGAGCGACTCAGACTCCAGCCAGACGCTCACCTACTCCGCCAGCGGGCTGCCCGCTGGCCTGTCCATCAACTCCTCAACCGGCCTGATCTCCGGCACCCCCAGCACCGCCGGCACCTACAGCGTGACGGTGACGGCTACCGACGGCACCGGCGCCTCCGGGTCGGCCAGCTTCACCTGGACGATCGCCTCCTCCTCCGGCGGCGGGGGCGGCTGCACGGCGGCCCAGCTGCTCGGCAACCCGGGCTTCGAGACCGGCTCGATCAGCCCGTGGACATCCACGTCGGGGGTGCTGCAGAACACCTCCAGCGGGGCACCGGCCCAGTCCGGCTCCTGGTTCGCCTGGCTGGACGGCTACGGTTACCCTCACACCGACACCCTGGCACAGACTGTCACCATTCCGGCCACCTGCACCAGCGCGTCCCTGTCGTTCTGGGTGAACATCTCGACCGACGACCCCAGCGGCGCCGTCTACGACACCCTCACGGTCCAGGTGCTGAACTCCAGCGGGTCCGTCCTGCGGACGCTGGCGACCTACTCGAACGAGGACGCCACCAACGGGTACGTGCAGCAGTCCTTCTCGCTGAACTCCTTCATCGGCCAGACGATCACCCTGAAGTTCACCGGCAAGGAAACCCTGTACGGCTACTACACCAGTTTCCTGGAGGACACCAACGCGCTGAACGTCTCCTGACGGATCCGCGCGTCGCCCCTCCGGCGACATGAAGAACTGGGGTGGCCGGAACTCCGGCCACCCCAGTGGCGTCCCGCCGCACGCCAGCCGGCTCATGACAGACTGCCCCCTGCGGAACCGCGGTCCCGTCCCGGTCGTCCAAACACAGGCGGGCACACGTGTCACTGGGCACAGCGAGGCGGACCGCCGCCGGACAGCCTGCCACCGGGAAGGAATTCCAGGCATGCACACCGCGCGGTTCCTGACCATCTTGATGATCATCTCCACGCCGGGTGCGATCGCGGCCTGCGGACGGCAGCCGGCCACGCCCGGGACGACAGCCCCGTCCGCTTCCGGCACAGCCACGCCGGCCGCGGCCGGCTGCCATGGCGCGCGGGGTCCGGCCGGCGGGACGTTCACCATCACGGCGGGGCAGAGCGGCGAATCGTTCTGTGTCAGCCGCGGCAGCGGGATTTTCGTGTACCTGGCCGGCACGCCTGCCCGCAGGTGGACGCCCATCCGCTCGGACCCGGGCGCCCTGGAGCGCAGGGCGAACGGGCACCTGACGCTCGCGCTCGGGGTGACCGGGGCTTACTTCGCCGCGGTACGCCCGGGGACGGCACGCCTGTACTCATCCCGGGCAGCCTGCGGGCCCGGACCGGCCCCAAGTCCCGCCCGGCCGGTCACGTCCGCCGGTACGCACTGCGAGACGAAGTCCGTTTTCCAGGTGAGCGTGATCGTCCGGCGCTTACCGGGACGCCGTGCCGGTCAGCGGTCAGCCTGGTCAGTCTCCGCCGTGATCCGGGCCGCCCGCGACGAGGTCCTGGAACCAGGTCATGGCGCGGGCTACCGGCTGCCTGTAGCGTTTGTCCCTGGCGATCGCCCTGGCCAGCTTCCCGGAGCCTTCCCGGTACCGCCAGCGCGCCCAGACGGACCCGGGCCGGGCCAGCCGGATGGCGCCGGCCAGGGCAAACAGGCTCACGTAGATGCCCAGCACGCCGCACCAGACCTTTCCCTTCAGCAGGCAGACGACCGTGAGGGCCAGGTTGACGGCCAGGACGAGGATGATCCCCAGGAAGGTCTCCAGGTGCGCCGGCCCCGACGAGGGGGTGATGCCCAGCGGGACCCAGCCGAGAAGGGCCAGGCCGCACAGGGCCGCGGCGATGAAGACGACCTCGACCGACAGGCGTCCTCGCTCGCTCCAGTAAACGTCCTTCAGGAACAGGACGAGGGCGAACTCGTCCAGCACCAGCGCCATGCCGATGCCGAGCAGGGCGGCGGTGACAGCCGCCCACGCCGAGCGGGTGTCCTGGACGGTGAGACCGCCGACCCCGCCGATGCACATGAAAACCAGGCCGAAGACCGCGTGGTGGACGTGCGTTCCGCCCGGTGTGACGTTACCCGGCCACCACCTCACGTTCGCGCGGATCATCCGGACGCTGAAGCGGATGAACAGGAACGCCGCGATGAAGGCGACGAAGAAGCAGAACAGCCTCAGCCTCCCGGCGTCGACGACTGACTGCTGGAACCAGGTGCTCATCGATCCGGCCTATCCGCAGCCACCGGTCAGCGCCGGTACGGCTGTGTCCCCGCCGCTGGGGAAGCCGCGGCGGACACGGCCGCTGACATCGGTCTTTCCCATGGTGCCGCACCCCCTGGCAGCACTAGACCCTGCCTACGAGCATGCCACCGAGCCGCGGCGAGCAGCCAGGCGGGCATGCGCAACCACGTCAGCGCCGGCAGCGGCGGGCATCCATGACGGCTGCGTGCTGGCCTGCGTCAGGTACAGGGGCGGGCTGCACGCGCCCCAGCACCCGGGCGCTCAGGAAACTGAACGGCCGAAGGCCCGCGAGACCCTTGCCAGGACAGGCACGGGGCTCAAGCATTGATACAGCGCCACGGGGGCTCTCGACGGCGGACACGGCGCGGACGGGGGAATCTGGCCGTGCGGCGGCGGGCCATTCCCGCCGCCGCACGGCCAGTTTATCCCAGAGCTGGGGCAGCGATACGAATGCCACATTGACGCTGACACCCGGCCGGCACCGTCCGTCAGCGCGTTACGAGCAAGCAAAGGGCGAACGCTGACCGGTCATCCCGTCCTCAAGCCCCAAGGATTACGAAGGGTAATAGACCGGATGTCAGATAAGACGCGCAACTCCGTGAATTCCCGGCAAGCACCAATGCCTGTAACCGTGACCGGGGAGTGCAGCGGGCCGGCCCGGGTGACCGCGCTGCCCGCTGAGGCAGACCGCGGAGCGAATCATCGCGGGACATCGTGGCGGGTGATACGTGATGGCTGAGGGGATGACGGAGACAGCCGGCCGGGCGCTTACGACGGCATCTGGCACGCCCGCGAAGACGCGCATTGTGGCTGTCGACGTCACCCGCGGGGTCGCGCTGCTCGGAATGCTCGCGGCGAACGTCTTCGACGTGCTCAACAGCAATGGCACCCCGACGATCGCGGTGATGACGGTGACGGGACGGTCCGCGACCCTGTTCGCGATGGTCGCGGGCATCAGCCTGGCCCTCATCACCGGCGGGCGGCATCCGGCACAAGGACCAGCCCGTCAGGCTGCCGCGGCGGGCATCGCCGTCAGGGCCCTGCTGATCGCCACCATCGGTCTTGCGCTCGGCTACGTCGACGCTTCGTCAGGCAACGTGAACGTGATCCTCGCCTACTACGGCATGTTCTTCCTGCTCGCCATCCCGTTGGTCGGTCTCCGGCCGCGCACCCTGGCCTGGATAGCCGCTGTGCTGGTCGTGGTGGCCCCGCTTCTCCAGCTGGAGGCGTTCCGTCTCGGCCTGCGGCAAACTTTTGGCACCGATCCCACGCTCAGCGCACCCTTCACCAATCCGGCCGGCTTGCTGCTGGACCTCACCGTCACCGGCGCCTACCCGGCGGTTGTGTACATGATCTACGTCTGTGCGGGTCTTGCCATCGGGCGGCTCGATCTGTCCTCCACCAAGGTGGCTGTCCGGCTGCTGATTGGCGGGGCGGCGCTGGCGGCCGCCGCATGGGAAGCGTCGTGGGTGCTTTTGTTTCCTCTGGGCGGCGTGAAGCACCTGCAGGCCGCAGCCGATCCCGGCACGCCCCCGTCCCAGATCACGAACCAGATCGTCTGGGACCCCAATCAGGTGTCGTCGTGGTGGTGGCTCGCGATTCGCGCCCATCACACGGGCACGGCGTTCGACGCGCTGCACACCCTTGGCGTGGCGATGGCCGTCCTCGGTGCCGCGCTGCTCATGACCAGGTTCCGCATCGCGCGGCGCCTGCTGTGGCCGGTGGGGATCGCCGGCACCATGACCCTGACCATCTATTCCGCCCAGACGGTGGTCTTGAACACGCCCCTGCAGAACGGCAACGAGTATGGTCAGTTCGGGGTGCTCGTGGCGGGCACATTCGCTTTCGCGATCATCTGGCACCGCCTGATGGGGCAGGGGCCGCTGGAACGGATCGTCGCGGTAGGCTCGGGCCGCACACGTTCCGCGGTGCTGGCTCATCTCACCCGGGCACAGAACGAACCCGGACGTGGCGCGGAACCGTCCGGCCTGAGGGACGACCACACGGCGGGCGGCGGCTTTTCACGCAGCGGGCATGGTCAGACGATCGCTGCGGGCGGTCTGAAACCGGGCAATGTCCGGGGTATTCCCCATGTCGTCCCGCAGGTGCTGCCTGCCCAGGCCGACCACCCGCAGCCCGGGCAGTGGTCTCGCTGATGCTGGCAGCGGGACCCGCGCCGGAACCGCCTCCGCGAACGGGCCCGTCATCCGGCTTGCTGGCGGACGAGGCGGAGGACACGGTGCGACGGCGGCTCGTGGCCGGCGTCAGCGGTGCGGGCACCGTTCCCCACCTTGCGGCGCTGCAGCGGATCGCCGATGAGAACGCCGGGAACCGGGCATCCCCGGGCCCGGGGTACGAGGCGAGCGTGCGGTACGTGACCGACGTCCTCCGGGCCGCCGGCTACGGCATCAGCGCCCCCGCGTACCCGCTGCCGAAACGGCGGCGCCGCCGCGGCGCGATCCGCTGCCGGAACGTCATCGCGCAGACACGGACAGGCGACCCCGGGCGCGTTGTCGTGGCCGGCGCGCACCTGGACTCGGTGCGGAAGGGGCCGGGGATCAACGACAACGGCTCTGGCGTCGCCGCGCTCCTGGAGGTCGCCACCCGGCTCGGCGGCTCGCCCCCGGTCCGCAACGCGGTGCGTTTCGCATTCTGGGGCTCCGAGGAGGACGACCTGGCGGGATCCACGCACTATGTGAGGAAGCTGTCTGGCAGCGACCGTGACGCCATCATGGCGTACCTGAACCTGGACATGATCGCGTCACCGAACGCCGGCTACTTCGTGCTGGGCGGTAAGGGGAAGACGCCTGCGGAGGCTGGCCCGTGCGGTTCGGCGCAGGTGGCGTGCGTCCTGGCCGGGCAACTCGCCGCCGCGGGGGCCGTCGCCAGGACGGTCCCCTTCGACCGTGAGTCCGACTATGCCGCCTTCATCGACGCAGGAATCCCGTCGGGCGGCCTTTGGGCAGGGGACAGGAAGAACAAGAGCGGCAAGCAGGCCCGGCGCTGGGGCGGGCGGGCCGGCCAGCCCTTCGACCCCTGCTACCACACCCGCCGGGACCGGCTGGGGAAACTCGACCGCACTGCCCTGGACCGGTTCACCCGCGCCACGGCAGGCACGGTGGCGCACTTCGCCGCCTCGGCCGGCACCCGTCCCGGCTGAGGAGCGGGCCGGGGAGGTAGGCCGCCCAGGTCGGCGAATCCGGGCCTTATCTAGCCGAACCCGCGTCCTTATCTAGCCTCGGGCGCCAGCGGACGGCCATCGTGGCCAGGCACGCTGGCGGCGGGATTGCCCCGCCAGCATGCGCGCGGCGGTATGTGTTCTCCTTTCATGACGAAGGAGTCGGGGCCGAGGACGGCTTGCTCACCCATGGTGACGCCGTAGTGCACGAAGGCGCCGGTGCCCACGGTGCAGCCACTCCCGATGGTGATATGGCCGGATTTGAAGGTCCCGTCCTCCAGGGAATGCCCCTGCACGGTGGTTGCCGCGTTCAGCGTGCAGTCGCTGCCCACCGTGACCAGGCTCCGCTCGACGATATGGCAGCCGTCATCGAACACCCGGCGGCCGATCCGCACACCGAGCAGGCGCCAGACAAGGTTCTTGTAGGGCGTGCCGTCCAGCATCTGGATATACGCGGTGGCAGGCACCTTCCAGAAGCGCTCGTGGCGCCAGAACGCGGGCTGGTAGAGCGAGCAGTACTGCGGCCGGAGCCTGCGGAACCCGAGGACAACCCACTCGACCAGCACGAAGTAGCCGAATGTGAACGCGATACCCGCCATCATGATCGCGACCGTCCTGGCGGGTCCGCGGTCCTGAGCGGCGGAGAACAGCAGCGACGTGAGCACAACCCCGAAGACATAGATCCAGCGCACCAGCAGGTACCACCCCATGGTGGCGGCGTTGTACCGGTTCTTGGCCGCCAGCTGGCGCTGCCGCTCGGGGCCCGTGCCGAGGTGGCCGAAGCTATGCTCCCGGCGGACGGTACGCGGGATCTCGAAACATGGCGAGCCGAGCAGCCCGACGCCTTCGCGGACCGGGCCGGCGACAGGGATCATGACCTTGGTGCCGAGCAGGCAGTCATCCCCGGTGCGCCCCCCGGCCGGGTACGCGATGTTGTTGCCGAGGAAGTTCCGCCTCCCGACAGTGGCGGGCAGGACGCGGAACGAGCTGCTGGAGAACTCGGCGTTGATGAAGGACAGCCCGTCGGAGACCATCGTGCCGGTGCCCACGGCACTGAGCCTGGGCACCTCGTGCTTGACCTCCATGCCGAAGTTGGAGCCGGTCTGCTCCACAGGCGCCAGCCGGTACCCGAGGGCGCGCAGGTAGTGCACGGCTGCCGAGCTGTCCCCGAAAAGGTAGTTGAGGAACCTGATGTTGGTCAGCCGGGATACAGCTCGCTGCAGCGCGTAGTGAACGCCGTAGAGCGGATACACCGCGCCCGGCCTGAGGAGGGCAGTCAGCAGCCGGGGAACGGTCGTGACGATGAGCAGCCCGGCGAGCGTCAGCCCGAGGACGGTGGCCGCCGAGATAACCAGCGCATCCTGCTCATATACCCAGCTCGTCACGCGGCCCGCGCCGCCCGCTAGCAGCCCCGGGATCGCGTCGGGGAAGCCAAGCAGCAGCGCCCCCACGGCCGACTCAAGGGGCCCGACGACGGCGACCACTATGGCCAGGCGTATCGCCGATGTAGCGGCCCGGCGCAGGTTTCCGCAGCGAGCTGGCGGCACTGCCTGGTAGTTGTAGCCGGCGTCGGCGGGCTGGGCGGGTGAGCCGTGCCAGCATTGCCCGGCCGGGACCACCTGCCCGGCATGCAGCGCGGAGGCGTGCCCGAGCTGGGCTCCGTCGCCGAGCGCGGTGCCGATGTCGAGAACCGTGTTCTCGCCGATGAAAGCGCCGGCGCCGACGGTGACGTGGCCGGTCTCGATGAAGCCAGCCTGCGCGCGGTAGCCGTTGAGGTAGCAGTCCTTGCGGATCACGGCGCCGGCGCCGATGCTCAGCAGGTCGGTGCAGACGGGCACGTGCGGTGTGAAGATGACCGCGCCGCGGCCCACCTTCGCGCCCAGCGCCCGCAGGTACAGGCTGTAGAGCGGGGTGCCGACGCACAGCCGCGCCAGCGGGTTGGCGGTCACGAGACCCTTGACGACCCAGAAGCGGACGTAGGCGATGCCCCAGATCCGGAACCGCTGCGGCTTCCATCGGCCGATGAGGAGCCATTTGACGATGATCGGCAGCGTGCCCATAGCCAGTAGCCCGCCACCGCCGAACGCCACCAGTCGCGCGTAGAACGCGAGCACGCCGTGGCCGGCCATGACCCAGCCGAAGCCGGCGTTCAGCCACATGGCGGCGAGCCAGGCGTACCCGGCGAAGACCAGTAGCTGGAGGGCGCCGCACAGCAGGTACTGGGATGTCCCGGCGGGCATGGCATCGGGTTCTGCCGGGCCGGCCTGGGAACCTCCCAGCTCGATCAGGCTTTGTCCCGCCCCGGCCGGGCCCTGTCCCGATCTGGCCAGGCCGCCGGCAGGGCCGGACGCGGGTTCTGTGGCGGGTTCCGGTGCCGTGGCGGGGAGCGCGGCGGCCAGGCGCCGCACGGTCGGGTGGAGATAGATGTCTTTCATGGAGACGGCCGGAAGGCTGCCGCGGGCGCGGATCGCGGCGGTGAACCGTGCCATCAGCAGCGAGTCGGCCCCGAGGTCGTTGAAGAAGTGGCTGCCGGCCGACACCCGGTCCACGCGGAGCACGCTGGCCAGCAGCCCGGCCAGCTCCCGCTCGGTGCCGTCTGCGGGAGCCACGTAGTCGCCGCGCGTGGCCAGCCGGCGCTCGCCGCGGGGCGGGGGCAGGCTCTTACGGTCGGTCTTGCCGCTCGGCAAAGTCGGCAGCACCGCGAGCTGCTCCAGGTAGGCGGGAACCATGTAGGACGGCAGCCGGCCGCGCAGGTGCGCATAGACGCGCTCAGCGTCGGGTGCCGGAGTGCCACGGCGGGGACTGTAGTAGGCGGCGAGTTCGACGACACCTGGCCCGGGCCGGTAGGCGTCGACCGCCGCCTGGGCGATCCCGTCCACGCTCAGCAGGACCGACTCGATCTCGGTGAGCTCCACCCGGTAACCGCGGACCTTGACCTGGGTGTCTATCCGCCCGTGGTGCTCGACCTCGCCGTCCGGGCCGATCCGGCCGAGATCGCCGGTCCGGTAGATCCGGCCCGCCGGATTATCCGGGACACCGAGGAAGTCGGCGATGAAGGCGCGCTCGGTGAGGTCCGGGCGGTTGAGGTAGCCGCGGGCCAGGCCGATCCCCGCGATCCCGATCTCGCCCATCTCTCCCGGCGGCAGGGCGCGGTCCGTGTCCGGGTCCAGGATGACCACCGAATAGGTCGGCAGCGGCACCCCGATCGTCACCGGCCGGGCGGGATCCAGCAGCGTCCAGGTCGCGGTGACGGTTGCCTCGGTGGGCCCGTACACGTTCAGGAAACGCCGGCCGGGCCGGTGCCAGCGGGCGACCAGGTCCTGCGGGCACGACTCGCCGGACACCAGCAGGAACCGCAGCGCCGGCAGGTCGTCGTCCAGCGTGGCCAGCAGGGTCGGCACGCAGCACAGCGCGGTGACCCGCCGCACTGCAAGGAACGCGCCGAGCTCCGCGCCGAGCAGGCTGGTTCCGCGGGGCTTGGGCACGAGGGTGGCCCCGGCCGCCCACGGCACCCAGATCTCCTCGACGGAGAAGTCGAACGCGATCGTCATCCCCTGGTAGACGCGGTCGTCACCGGTCATGCCGTAGACCCCGGCGGCCACGCGCACGAAATTGCAGATGCTGGCGTGCGTGATCGCCACACCCTTCGGCCGGCCGGTGGAACCGGAGGTGTAGACGACGTAGCACAGGTCGCTGCCCGCCGCGGCGGCCTCGCCGCGGCCCAGCCGGCCGGCGTCTTCCGCGGCCACCAGATCCCGGGCCCTGTCCATGCACAGCAGCCCGGTGCTTCCGGCCAGCGCCTCGAGGCAGCCGGCCAGCCGTGAGTGGGTCAGCACCAGCCGCAGCCCGGCATCGGTGGCGATGAACGACAGCCGGTCCGCCGGGAACGCGGCATCCAGCGGTACGTACGCCGCGTGCGCCTTCAGCACCGCCAGCATCCCGGCGTAGCTGTCCACCGCCTCGTCGAACAGCAGCCCGATCCGGTCACCCGGCCGCACCCCGCGGCGCACAAGGAACCGCGCGAGCTGATTCGCCCGCGCATCCAGCTCCCCGTAGGTCAGCCTGAGGTCCCCCGCGTCCACGGCCAGGCGGCCCTCCTGGCCGTGCCGCCGCAGCCAGTCGCAGCGCTCCTCGTACACCTGCTCCAGGCGCTCACCCCCCCGCCACCGGACAGCGTCCTCGTGCCCGGCGGCGGTCAGCACCCGGCCATCAAGGCATTCACGTGACGCCGGCAAGGCCCCCGCGTCACTGCGCGCCCCCGTCACTGCCTGCACCGGCATCCCCCCGCGGTGTCTGCGTGCACACTGCCCGGCATCCGCCGTGCGGTGATCGTGCGGTCAGTGCGGACGGCAGCAGGCGCAATGACCGCACGGCTGCCCTGGCTTACCCCCCCGCGGAGCACACCGCCCCCACGGCATCGGCGAGGATCTGCAGGCCATGGTCCAGTTCGGCATCGGTGATGGTGAGCGGCGGCAGCAGCTTGATCACTTCGGACTGCGGGCCGGCGGTCTCCACGAGCAGGCCGCGCTCGAAGGCGGCGGCGCAGACCTTGCCTGCCGTGTCGCCGTGCTCGAAGGCGAGCCCGTGAACCAGGCCGCGGCCACGGGAGCGGATCCCGGTTCCCGGCACGGAGCGCGCCAGGCCGGCGAGCGTGCCGGCGACGCGCCGCCCCTTGGCCAGGGTGGAGCGCTCGAGGGTGCCGTCACGCCAGTAGGCCTGCAGGGCGGCGGCACCAGCGACGAAGGCGAGGTCGAAGCCGCGGAACGTGCCGTTGTGCTCGCCGGGTTCCCAGATGTCCAGATCCGGGCGGATCAGGGTGAGCGCCAGCGGCAGCCCGTATCCGCCGATCGACTTGGACAGGCACACCAGGTCCGGTGTGATGCCAGCGGTCTCGAAACTGAAGAACGGGCCGGTGCGGCCGCACCCCATCTGCACGTCGTCGACGATGAGCACGATGGCGTGCCGGCGGCACAGGACGGCCAGGCCGCGCAGCCACTGAGGGCTGGCCACGTTGATGCCGCCTTCGCCCTGCACGGTCTCCACGATCACGGCGGCCGGCTTGTCGAGCCCGCTGCCGCGGTCCTCCAGCAGCCGCTCAAGCAACAGGAAGCCCGGCTGCGGGCCGTCCAGCCAGTTGTCGAACGGCAGCGATGTGGTGTGCGGCAGCGGCACGCCCGCCCCGTGCCGGTAGAACGCGTTGCCGGTAACCGACAGCGCGCCGAGGGTCATGCCGTGGAAGGCGTTGGTGAAGGCGACCACCTCGGTGCGGCCGGTGATCTTGCGGGCCAGTTTCAGGGCGGCTTCGACGGCGTTGGCGCCGCCTGGCCCAGGGAACTGCACCCGGTAATCAAGCTGCCGCGGCCGCAGTATCACCTCGTCGAAGACGGCGAGGAACTCCCGTTTGGCGGCGGTGAACATATCCAGTGAGTGCGTGACCTTGTCGCTGGCCACGTAATCCATCAGCGGGCGCTTGAGCGCCGGGTTGTTGTGGCCGTAGTTGAGCACTCCCGCACCGCAGAAGAAGTCCAGGTATGCCCGGCCATCCTCGTCGTACAGCCAGCTTCCGCTGGCACGGTCGAACACCACTGGCCACGTGCGGCAGTAGCTCCGGACAGCCGATTCCCTCGTTGCGTATGTTTCCGTGAGTGCGGAGATTCCCATTTCTGCCATCCCCCGTTTGGCCGGCCTGGGCGCTGCTGCCCATGGCCTGTACCGGTGACGTTGCGGTCGGTGGACATTGCTGCGGCCCGGCGGGAAACCGCGGCTCAGCCAGCGGCTCGCCCGCCGCTGGCTGAGGCGCCGGTGGGCGGCGGCTGTCCTGGTCAGGCACGTCAGCGGGGTTACCCCGCCATCGCGCGTGCTGAATGTGTGCTCTCTTTCATTACGAAAGAGGCCGTGCCGGGGATTGCCCTGGAGCCCATGCTGAGCCACGCTGGGCGATACCGGGCGAGCCGGGAAACTCGCGTAGCTTTTCATGCACCGCCGGCGGGTCCGTCCGCGCGCGTCTTGTGCCAGCACCCCATACCCCGCCCGGGAAATAGCGATCAGCCCGGCCCGCCACACCCGGCTGGAAGGCCCTGGAGCCGCACCCCAGCAGCATGGCCGGCGCTATGCACCTGCCCGGGATTCCGGATGCCGTGGATGCCTGCTGCGGTCATGCCACAGCCCGGTGCGCATGATTCATTTCCCCGTTTCTCCCCTTCCCCCGAGGTTTGCCGCCAGAGCTCACATGATCACCGGTTCGCTGCTCGATCACCGTCGCGGCACAGAGCGCCTTGTGGCGGCATATCAAAGCTTTAACTACCGCACCTGCCCTGGCAAGGGCTCCATGGGCCTGCGGCCGTTCAGATTCCTGAGCGCCCGGGCGGCCTCAGCGAGCGCAGCACCAGGCGGAGCATCCGGCGCGGATACGACGTTTCACCCTGGGCGACGAGGGCCAGGACATGCGGCAGACGCCGCGGGCTGATGTCCTTGGCCAGATAGCCGTCCGCCCCGGCGAGCGCGGCAGCCAGGGCGCCGTCTTCGTCGGGAACGGCCGTGATCAGCACGATCGCCGCCGCGGGCAGTGACGGCCGGATCAGTTCGGCTGCGGCGATGCCGCCGCCCCCCGGCATCCGCGCATCGAGCAGGCAGATGTCAGGCCGCTCGGCAAGCGCGGCGCCGACGGCCTCGGCGCACGTGGCGGCCTCGGCGCAGACCTCCATCCCCGCGGCTTCCAGGTCCTGCCGGAATGAGTGGCGCATCGGGGCATGGTCATCTGCGATCAGGACCCGCAGCCGCCGTGCCGATGCGGTCATTTCCCGAGCGTTACTGCCGGCGAACCTTTGCCGCAATCATCCAGCCGCTCATGTATCTGAACGCCGCGGGAAGATCTCGATGGCGGAAGCTCTGCTGGTCACCCCCTGCTTGCGCACGATCGAGGCATCGTTCACCAGCGCGGCATCCTTCACCCGCCCCAGCCGTCGTGGGGGTCGTGGGGGAGCGCGACGATCGCGGTGTCCGCAAGGATGCGTAACGGGTGGTGCTGCCACGCCACTGCCTGAACCGGCCGAACCCGCGCTCCACGACGTTGCGCCGGGCGTACAGCGCTGGGCCGGACGTGGGTGGCCGGCCGCCCGCGGCCCCTTTAGCCTTGCGATGGCTGATCTGGCCGGCGTGTTCGGGGAGGGTGTGACGGATCTGGCGGCGGCGCAGCTCGCGGCGAGTGGAGGGATGGGAGCAGCCCTTGCCGGCCAGCAAGGTGCACACGAGACAATGAAGATTGGGCCAGGTGCTGACTCGGGGCCTGACCTGCCACGGAACTGGCCCCTTTGGCGTCTTCCCCGGGACGCGCCGGCGTCGGGTCCGGCACCGCCCCGGACAGGTCGTTGAGTTCGCCTATGGAGCTCATCAGGTCTGTGGCCATGGGTCGATGACGTCGACCCCGGTGCCGCGGAAGTCCTTGAGGTTACGTGTCGCCAGGACGGCCTGGTGGGCGCGGCAGATAGCGGCGATCTGGGCGCCGAACCCGTCAAGCGGTGCTCCGGCCCGTTCCCGCGCGTACGCGATGGCCGCGTAGTGTGCGGCCGCGGGTGCATCGAATGGCAGTACTTGCTCCTCGAATGCGGCAAACACCTCCTCGGCGGTGATAGTCAGCTCCCTCTTGCGTCGTCCTTCCGGGAGGCGGGCGAGACCGTAGCGGATCTCGGCCAGTGTGATCGAGGCAGTGCACAGCTCGCGCCCAGCCCGGGTCCGAACCCACCGCACAACCGCCGGCGCTGGTGCCGGCCTCACCAGTTCGGAGACCACGGTGGTGTCAACGATGATCATGAGGCGAGGTCAGCAGCACGCGCTGGCGCGGACCGGGCCGGTAGCTCCGCTTCGGCTCCCCCGAGGGCGCCGAAGCGGTCCAGCAGCGTGGTGAACAGATCATCGGAGGTTTCCGGTTCGGCCACCGCTTCTTCGAGGATGACCCGGATTTCGGCTTCCATCGACCGTCCGTGGCGAGCCGCCCGGACACGCAGGCGATGCTTCACCGTGTCGTCAAGGTTCCGGATGCTGAGAGCGGCCATACGGATCACCTCATGCTGGCAATGCCAGCAAATGTGCCTGCTTGCCGCTCCCTGCCTAGCGCTACGGACTGTGAGAAGCTGGCCGACGGCATTTCCTGCACTGGTGAGCGGGCCACGTGACGGTTCTGGATACAGATCAGGCCCGTGTGCCGGCGGTTACCGAATGCCGCCGGCGCGCGGGCCAGTCATGCATCACCAGGCCACGTGAGGGTACCAGGAGCGTTCATGCGGGGCGGCGTGTTACCTGGCCGCTGCCCGGCGGCGACAGCTGGCTGCCGGAACCGGATACTCACCAGTGTGCCCCTGCTGACGGGCAGGCCACCATGCTGCTGCGGCGGCCACCAGGGGGCACGCGCAACCGCACCACCGTCCGGCTTGCACCCCGCCGCCTGTTCACATGTCCCAGGTGCCGGCGTGCAGCTCATGGGGAGACACGGTGATCGCGGCGTCCGCGAGGAGGCGCAGTGCCCGGCTCTCACGGCCGTAGACCAGCGGGTAGAACAGGAACTCGTCGAGGGGGAACCACAGCCCGATCCATGCCAGCACCCAGCCGACATGGTCGGTGATGACGTTGGCGGCATCCCCGGAGGGCCGGATCATGGCCGCCACTGCCGTCAGCGCCAGTCCAAGGGCCGACACGGGGATCCCGGTTCGCAACGCGCTGATGCCGCCGATCCGCAGGGCCCGGATCTCCCGGCGGTTGTACCGGATCCGGTGGCTGCAATACCGCCGCAGGGTCCGGGTCATCCGCTCGGCCAGCCCCTCGTCGATCTCCCCGGGCGGCAGGCGGATTTCCAGCCGGACCGGCCGCATCGACCAGCTACCGCGCAGCTCGCTGAGGCAGAAGTCGACTCCGGTGAGGAAGTTGCGGTACTCCGCGAACACGTCGGTCTGAGGCAGCTCGAACATGTCGGCGGGCCGCATGAGCTGCAGTTCGATGACCCGGCATCCACGCCCAGCCGCCGGGCGGCCGAGGGACTTTTCCATGGTGGCCACCCTATGGCGGGCACCCTCACCGGAGACCGCCTGCCGTCCCGCCCAGGCTGGAGGCCGAGGACGCGGGTCACATTGCCGCTGAAGATGGCGGCTTGTTCCGGATCCGGCCACCACAATCCCGTAACCAGGCTCCCGCGCCTTCCTGCTCAGTGTCTCCAGCCCTGCCCAGTGTCTCCAGCATTGAGGCGATGACAGGATGAGCCAGGCCGGGCGATCACCCCCAGCAATGCCGTCCGGCTTCCGCGAAGCACCTGGGCGAGCGGGTTTGGGCTGTAGCCGGGCTGGCTGATGGATTCGGGCACGCGGCTGCGGGCCGCGGTCACCGCGCAGGTGGTGGCGCTGCACCTGCACGAGGGGAAAACGCGCTGAGGCTAATGACCGGGCCGGTCCCGCCGCGGGTGCCTGCCGGGGTGAGGGCCGGCCTGCCCGATGAGCACACGGCATCGCCTCGTCGGGACGGCCGGATTTGAACCGGCGACCCCTTGACCCCCAGTCAAGTGCCCTACCAAGCTGGGCCACGTCCCGGTGCCATAGGCACATGCCCGCTGCGCGAGCAGGCGTGCCCAGCTTAGCGCACCGGCCGGGGGGCCCGGGAGCGTGTCCCGCCTGCGGGCTCAGCGAGCACGGGCCTTGCCAGCTCGTGCGCGCGGCCGGCGCCAGGCGTGAGGCGAGGACCACGCGCGGAAATGGCGGGGCGCACGAGCATACAGCCAGCAGGGCCAGCCAGCCGGGCGCACCCCGCACGATGGGAATCACGCACGGGCTGGCGGGGCACACGAGCATGAAGACAGCAGAGCGCGCCGCGGGCGGGGGCGCTCAGGCCGGCTTGCGGCGCCTGTCCCCGGCGAAGGCGGCGATGATCGCGGCCGAGGCCGCGAACGAGGCGGCCATGACGGCGAACGCGGCCCCGAAGCCCGCCGCCGTGACGATCCAGCCGATGACCGCGTTCCACAGGGCGCCGACGCCGTACGCGATCGCGAAGTAGGCACCGAACGCCGACCTCGCGTGACCCCGGTCCGCCTGACCGCCGCCGCCCTGGCCGCCGCGGCCCTCGCGGCTGCCCGCGGCGTGCCCGGCGAGGTCGGAGAACACCGACTGCAGCAGGGGCGACTCGGCATACGCGAGGAAGCCGACGCAGATGCCGAGGATGACCAGGGCCGCGAGATCCTGGCCGGTGAAGCCGAACCACAGCAGGGCCACGGCGCCCGCCAGGTACGTGAGGACGAGCGTGCGGGCGCGGCCGAACCGGTCCGCGAGGCTGCCGGCGACCAGCGGGCCCGCGATGCCCGCCGCCATGATGACGGTGAACAGCGCGCCGACGGTGAGCGCAGGCATGTGCAGCCCACTGCGCAGGTAGGCGGGGATGTACGTGGTCAGCGTGCCGAGGCCCCGGCCGCCCGCGGCGATCGACGAGGCGGCGAGCACGGCGGCGACCTCCGGGCGGCGCAACAGCTCGTGCAGCCGGGCGGGCGGAGGCGGGGACTGGGCGGCACCGCCCGCCAGCGCAGTATCTCCCGCCGGATCTCCCGGCGGCGCATCCTTGCCCGGCGGCGACGTGGCCGCCTCCGGCGGCAGTGCCAGCCGGACGAGCAGGCCGCCGGCCGCGAGCGCCGCCCCGAGGGCGGCCAGCGCCCAGCGCCATCCGGCAACGCCGATCAGCGTGGAGACCAGCAGCGGCGCCACGACGGTGCCCGCGCTGCCGCCCGCCACATGCCAGCTCAGCACGGAGGCCCTGCGGTGCGGGAACCGCCGGGCCAGGTAGGCGGAGCCGACAGGATGCTGCGGCCAGCTCGTCACCGAGCCGAGGATCCGCGCCCCGCTGAAGACGCCGAACCCCGGTGCGATCGCCCCCAGCAGGGACGCGCACGCCATGCCGGCGTTCTGCCCGACGAGCATGACCGCCGTGCTGGCACGGCGCGCAAGCCCGGCGCTGCCCTGCAGCACGCCGCCGAGCACGCCCGAAACCGTCAGCACGGCGCCGAGCACCGCGTACGACACGTGGAACTGCGCCACCACGAAGGGGTAGGACACCGCGAGGCCAGCGACGTAGAGGTGCTGGATCCCGTGCGCTGTGGTCATCACCGCAAGCGCGCGCCGGTCCGCGGGCTCACGGGCAATCGGCTGCTGCCTGCCGGCTTCGGCGCTCACCTGGCTCACGGAGCATAGCTAACCGCACGCGGCCGGGCATGCCGCCGGCGGGGACACCTCCTGCGCCGTTCCCGGCGGGGAGCACACCTCGGCCGCCCGTCGTTAATCCCCGTATGGGACGGTTAACTGTGCTGCAGGATGCCGGTGTGCCGGGAAACCCCGCGAAAGCGGCGGGATGCGGGATGAAGGAGGGGCTGGGTCAGGTGAAGGCGTCACGCCCCTCCCCGCGCGGCCCGGTGTCTCCCCGCTACGAGGGACGCCGGCCGGGATCGCAGCGGGGCCGTGGCCGCCGCTGGCTGCCGCGCATCGTGAAGATCATCGGCGTCCTCGCCGCCGCCGCGGCGCTCGGGGCCGGGTTGCTTCTTCTCGCGACGCCGCCCGCCAGCCAGGCGCAGGCTCTCGCCCAGGTGCAGGCGAGCGAGCACCACATCGCCTACCCGGGGCCGCAGCCGCCGCCGCGCTTCACCGAGGCGCTCGTCGCGACGGAA
>Ga0209061_1001858_pt1 | contig 30924 bp, 25 predicted proteins | sample Coa_R1_10_FD_187157 | JGI IMG/M metagenome (GOLD analysis project Ga0209061, IMG submission 187157) | Surface soil microbial communities from Centralia Pennsylvania, which are recovering from an underground coalmine fire - Coalmine... | ecosystem: Environmental > Terrestrial > Soil >... | reverse complement strand
GCTCAAGGTCGATGTGACCATAAGCGAGCGGCGTGGGCAATGGTCTGGTATCCTTATTCTTATTGCGCTCGTCGCGCTGCGCCGGCGCGGCCGGATCGCGTGTTTCCTGGTTCATACAATCCCCTTTATAACCGAGGGACGATCAGACGACCACCAGGGTCGTCTCTACATGTAGTATAATCATGGTTCATCGATACGGCGGCGCGGCCAGAGTGTCACAATCAATGCTATGACGAATCCGGCGGCGCTGGCAAGTGTCAGCCAGCCCAATATTCCTGCTCGCCCCGAGAGTAACTCGTAGAGCGCGAGGGTACAGAGCCAGAGCTGAACGATGAGGATGATTGCCACAATAAAGACCTGGCCCTGCACGATGGCTGCGCGCCCCGGAATGCCCAGGTAATTCGGTCCCGGCATGGGGCCGCGTGGACCGCGCGGCGGCCGCCGCACCGGCGGATCATCGGGATTGGCGACGGGGCCGCGTCTCCGCTGGCTATCTGCGTGCTCGTTCATCGCAGCACCTCCTTCACCGCGTAGATGGTATCGCCATGAATGGCGATCTGGATGAGCGGCAGCGGGCGTGTTGGCGGCCCGGCCAGCACATTGCCAGTTGTCGCGTCAAAAAGTCCTTCGTGACAGGGGCAATGCAGCTTGCCGTTGCCTTCGTAGACCACCGCGCATGAGAGATGCGTGCACACATCGCTGTAGGCGACCAGCCCTTTCCCCGGCAGATTGATGAGGATGCCCTGGGCATACTGATCGGGGAAATCAAACACTTTCCACTGGTTCTCCGCCAGCTCGCCCACCTTTGCTATCGGAACCGCCTTGACTCCCGGACCGGATGGCAGGTTGCCGATGATCGCCAGGACACCCGTCGCCAGGAAGAGGGCGCCCGATCCGCCGAGGAGGAAACGCAGCGTGTCGCGCCGCGTCACGACCTCATCTTCGTCCCAGGGATAGGGGAACTCCGTCCGCCAGTCCTCTATCTCCTGCGGCCTTTGCGGCATGACTTCGCCCCCCGACTCGCGCACGATCTCCGGGTTGAGGGCGGGCACGGCTGCCTGTTTATCTTTGGGATCGACTTCTTTAACCATGCTTTTCCCTCCGCGCTTCGTTATGAAGCACGCTGATTGGTGTTAACTGCATATTCCTACCCTGTCTATCATCCTGAGCGCAGCGGAGGATCTGCATGCTGGTGATTGAGATCCTGAGCGGCGGCGCAGGATGACATGCGACGGCCACCCGCGCGGGGCGGCACGTTCCTGAGTCTCCTGCCTATGGTGTTGTAGGAACGGGCGTCGCGGGCGGTGCGGTACGCCCCGGCTCAGGCGCTGGCGGCCCCGACGGCTCGCGCGGCGTCCAGGGATGCGGCGGCACCTCGCGCTGTGGGATGCCGGCTGACTCTGCGTCAACCCACGGCTCGAAGTTGCGCGCCGCCGTCGCCTCCGGCAAATTCTCGGATTTGCCCAGGTCCGCTTCCTCTACCAGCGACAGGATATCCAGGTATTCGTCCTCGCTGGTCATCACGACGTAGTTGCGCGTGCGCACACGCTGGCGCCCGAAATAGAAGGTATTCACCGGCCTGGCTCCCTGCCTGGCCCTGCCCGCGATCACCCACTCTTCGTAGGTGCCGTAGAAGATGGCCTGCGTCGGGCAGACTGTCGCGCACATCGGCCCCTTCCCCTGGCTGGTACGATCATAGCAGAGGTTGCACTTTTTCATATAGTGTCCTGCAATATCGAATTTGGGCACACCGAAGGGGCAGGCGTAGCCGCAGTTCTCGCAGTAGATGCAGCGCGTCTCGTCCGCCGACTGCACAACGCCATCGGGGCTGACGAGGATGGCCTGCGCGGGGCAGACCTGGGCGCAGGGGGCCAGGGGATCTTCGCAGTGCATGCACAGCGTGGGCGAGCTGGCTACTGTGTTCTCCCGCTCGATGTAATCGATGTAGATCATGCTGTCGCCCTTGTGCGTGTCGCACTCGCGGCAGGCCGCGACGCAGGAGCGGCAGCCGATGCAGCGCGAAGGATCGAGGAATATTCTTTTTACCAGATCTGGCATGTGTTTTCCCCTTGATACCCTTCAAAGGAGATTTTCGGGGGACACCCCCGCGCCCCCGCCAGGAGGGCTACCGCCCTCCTGGACCTCCCAATTATCTAAATGTTGGCGTTGGTCGGGCCTGGGCGATGGGCAGCTCATGGCGGCGCCTCCGGGCCTGAGCGAGCGCCCCTATGTCTTCGTGCCGCGCCCACTCCGGCGCTTGCCCGGCGCGCTGGGCGGAGGCGGCGCACACCTTGTACTCCGGGATCTTCATCATCGGCTCCAGCACCGGGTTCGTCAACTGGTTCGCTGCCTGAGTGTGCCCGTAATGATACGGGATGAAGAGCGTATCCGGGCGGATCGAGCGCACCACCAGCGCGGGCGCCGTCATCTCGCCGCGCCTCGTGCGCACCGTCACCCAGTCCCCCTCTTTGATACCCAGTTTCTGCGCCGTCTGCTCGTGCATCTCCACCCAGGGATAAGGCGCCATTTCCTTGAGAAAGGGCGTGCGCCGCGTCTGGTTGCCCGATAGATAGTGATAGATGACGCGCCCCGTCGTCAACACCAGCGGATACTCCTCGTCCGGTTCTTCCGCCGGCGGAATATAGGGAACGGGATGGAAGCGCGCCTTGCCGTCGGGGAAGCCGAAGCGCTCTTCATAGAGGCGCGGCGTGCCGGGGTGGTCCGGCGAGGGACAGGGCCAGAAGACGCCGTTCTGCGCCTCGATCTTCTCGTAGGTGATGCCCCAGTAGTCCGACTTCGCGCCACGCGTGCAGCGCCGCAGTTCATCGAAGATCTCGCGCGGCGAGTGAAAATCGAAGTACTGCCCCCGGCCCAGCCGCCGCGCCAGTTCGCAGACGATCTGCCAGTCGCGGCGCGCCTCCCCGGGTGGGTCCGCTGCCCGGTTGTACTTGATGACGCGGCCCTCCAGGCTGGTTGTCGTTCCCTCTTCCTCCGCCCAGACATTGCCCGGCAGCACGATATCGGCCAGTTCCGCCGTCTCCGAGAGGAAGAAGTCCGTCACGACGAACAGATCCAGCCCGCGTAGAGCGCGCTCGACGGTGTGCTGGTCGGGCAGCGAGACCATCGGGTTTGAGCAGATCATGAAGCAGGCGCGGATCTCCTGGCGCAGCATAGCGGGGATCATCAGCGTTGCCGGGTAGCCCGCGTGCGGCAGTTCTTTTTCGTCGATGCCCCACACCGAGCAGATGTATTTGCGGTCTTCCGGGTCCTCGATCTCGCGGCAGCCTGGCAGTTGCGAGGCTTTCTGCCCTACCTCGCGGCCTCCCTGCCCGTTGCCCTGGCCCGTCAGCGTGCCATAACCGGCGCCCGGCCTGCCGAAGTTGCCCGTTGCAAGCGCCAGGTTGATCGCCGCCACTCCATTATCGACGCCCTTGCTCTGGTGCTCCAGCCCGCGCGCTGTGTAGATCAGGGCGGCGTTGGCGTGGCCGTACAGGCGCGCCGCCTCAATAATCGCTTCCGGGCGCAGGCCGCAGACGCGGGCCACACGTTCGGGCGGATACTGCTCGACCAGCGCACGCGTCTCCTCCCAGCCCAGTGTGCGCTCGGCAATGAATTTCTCGTCGATCAGACCTTCTTTGATGATGACGTGCAGCATGCCGTTCAAGAGCGCCGAATCGGTGCCGGAGCGCAGCGGGAGAAAAATATCTGCCGTGCGCGCAATCGGTGTCTGGCGCGGGTCGGCAACGATCAGTTTGCAGCCGCGATCCCTGGCCTGCCATAGATAGCTGGTGACGATGGGGAAGCACTCGCCCACGTTGGCGCCGATGACGAAGATGCAATCGGCGTGCAGCATATCGCTGATGGGGTTGGCGGCCCGGTCAATGCCCAGCGAGCGTTCGTTGGCGCCGGTGGCCGAAGACATGCACAGGCGCCCGTTGTAATCGCAGTGGCGCGTGCCGACGGCCACGCGAGCGAACTTGCCCATCAGATAGCATTTCTCATTGGTCATCGAGGAGCCGCTGTAGATCGCGACGGTATCGTTGCCATACTGCGCCTGCAACTCGCGGAAGCGGCGCGCGATGGTGTCCAGCACCTCATCCCAGCTCGCGCGCTCCAGAGGACTATCTTTGCCGCCGCGCCGCATCAGCGGATAGAGCAGGCGGTCAGGATGGTTGACCGTCTGGTAGGCGGTAGCGCCTTTGGGGCAGAGCATGCCATGATTGAGCGGGAAGTCTTCGCGCGGCTCGACGCCGACCACCTTGCCGTCGCTGACCTTGAGGTACATGCCACACTGCACACCGCAGTAGCAGCAGTGGGTGGGCACGTAGCGATCAACCTGCTCGGTGGTCTTCCAGCGCGCCGGCGCCGCCCACGTTCCACTGTGGAAGTCGAACGTCTCGCCCTGGTCCTGCCCTCGATGAAATATGCCTTTATCTACGCTCATAGATGTTTCCTGCTTACTCTGAAAGGGTGTTTGCTTCTCAGCACCTTGCCCTTGCTGGCTGTTCGCACGGTTTCGCCGCGCCAGGGTTGGAGTATGTGGTGTGGATGGAGCGCTAAGCGCTCCATCCACACCACATACTCCAGGCGGCGAGCGCCGCAGGCGCGAGCACGCGAGAGTGTCGGAAATCAGCCACACCCTGAAAACTATTTTATAAAAAGCGGTTGCCGTTGCGACCAAGCGCGGCGAGGTTGGCCTGGCCGCGCGCGACGCGTTTGCACCTGGGGCAGAGATCCTGCCACCAGAGCGCCCCGGTCTCCTTCAACTCGGTGGTGGCCTTCTTCGGCCGATCAATCGGCTGTTCCGCCGCTGAACGCTCCAGGGGAGCCTCGCGCAGCGTATAATCCTCACCGACTTCGAAAAGCGTCTTCTTGAGATCCTGAATGAAGCGCGCGGGAGCAAATTCTTCTCCGCAGCGTGCGCAGCGCTGCATCGCCGTGCCCTCGCCGGTGCGCCAGTACAGTTCTATGCCCACGGTTGCTGGCCGCTCGATGAGATGGAAGAACTTGCCGAAAGGCAGCGAGATCAGCCAGAGCACCACCACCGCCTGGTGAACCAGCGAAATATACCAGTAGTAGTTGCCAGCCAGCCAGACGCTATCAGCCGTGAGCGCCAGCCCGGTAATGACGATGGACATCAGCAGAGCCAGCGGAACAATGTCGAAACGGAAGCGCTGCACCGCGATCAGCGCCAGGTCGTGGAAGCGGCGGTGGAAGGCCAGCACCAGCCCGATAAAGAGCAGCAGTGCCGTCCAGTCGAGGGCGTGATAGAGCACGAAGCCCAGCACTGAATTGACGGGAAAGGTAAAGAGCGGGAAGCCAAAGAACCACATCTGATATGCCCCATCCGGCGTCTGAGTGAAGCGTTCCCAGCCGAAGGTCAGCGGGAAGGTGATGAGGCAGGACAGGATCACGCCCCAGAAGATGCACTGGTGCGTCACCCAGCGATAGAGGCCGCGCCGGCGAATAAACTGCTGCGCGAAGAGGTCGGCGATGGCACCGGGGATCAGCGTCGTATAGCGGCGAAAGTTCTCATAGGAGAAAAAAAGCTGCCAGCTCCGACGCCAGTAGCGGCCGGTGGGTGGGCGCGCCAGCCAGAATGTATACTTGTAGGTCACAGCCGCTACCGCGAAGACCGTGGCGACGGCATAGCCGATCAGCGCCGCATCGAACCAGCGGAATCCACGCGATCCGGCGGCGATGAGTAAAACAAGGATAATAGCGGCCAGAATACCGTAGCAGATTGAACGTACACGCAAGCTCAGCGCGAAAAAGCCGCGCGGATGTGGCTTGCTGGCGCCTGCCGTGCTGGCCGGAACTGGATCTGAAGGTATAGCGGATTGTGCCATATTCTCTGTCCCTCCTGCTCTCTTCCTGGCCTGGGAACTATACAGTATCGTAGCTTATAGTCAAATACTAGTGCAAACACAAGTATTTTCCTGTGATGAAAGTTACATCAAATCCGATTGAAAAGTGTACAAAGCGGGAGGTTCACCTCCCGCTTTGTACACTTTTCAATCGGATTTGATATTAATGCCTATGGCGCGCTTCCACTCACCAGCTTTCCTTTGTCATAGATTCCGATGCGCGTGGTTGGGCTATAATTGCTTGCGGCGGGCGCAAACGAATAATCGTTGCTCTGATTGTAGTTCGACCAGTCGCTTTTATGCACGCGTACCTTGATTTCTGTGCTGGCGCCCGCCGCCAGTTGACCGCCGGCGAAGCTTATCTCAAGGTAGGTATCCGCCCCGGGGCGCGCCGGGACCATCTGTATGATTCTGGCGCGAACGTTCTGGCAGCCGATGGTAACGTAGTCGCAGGCGAATACCTGCTGCTGCGGCGAATCGGCGGTATACCAGTAGCGCAATGCGACATCCGTCAGGGAGATCGGGCTGCCTCCCGTGTTGGTCAGTTTCAATGATGGCTGGATCTGATTGGAGGAGGGATTCGGATTTCCGTTCTGGTAGTCCAGCCGCAGCGCTCCCTGCTGTACGGCAACGGCGGTTGTCGCTGTCGGGACGGGTGTCCGGCGCGGCATTTGCGTCGTCTGTACGTTCTTGCCCAGTGGGAAGAGGATGCTGTGCAACTGGTTCTGTTTGGCGGTATTGACCGTCTGCCAGTCGTCTTGCAGGATGCCGCCGGTATCCCCGGAATCCGGGTTCCAGCTCCAGTACGTCCAGCTAAAGCCGCTCACACCGGTCCCCAGGTAGCTTATCAGGCTGCTGAACCACTCTTTATCCTGCTCGGTCTGCAACCTGGTCCCGAATTCGCCAACCCAGACGGGGGCGATGCCGTCCTTCTGCACGTAGCCCCAGTACTGATCCCAGATCCCCGGCAGGTTGCGAGGATAGTCCGGCGCTGAGAAGTAGGCATGGTAGGAGACGGAAGCCGGGTAGTCGTGTACCGAGTAGACGAGGTGGTGCGGCACCTTCAACTGGACGGGGCTATCTTTAACGCCTTCAAGGTTGCCTCCCCACCAGTAGCAGTTGCCGCCCTGCGTCGTGCCGCCTGGCCCGTAGCAGTCCACGCCTTCGACAAAGATGAGCCAGTTGGGATTGACTGCCAGAATGGCGTTGCCGGCTCTTTCCGCCGCTAATCTCCAATCGAGGGCGGGATTGCCGCAGCCCCAGCAGGCCGGGGCGTGCGGCTCGTTGTGCAGGTCCGCTCCGATGACCAGCGGATTGTCCTTGTAGTGCCGCGCGAGCATTTGCCAGTCGGCTATCCAGCGCGACTCGGGATAGGCGCTGGTGTACCAGAGCGCCGACTGCCCGCCGGCGTCGGGCCGATGCTGATCCAGGATGATGTGCAGCCCGATGCCGGTAGCATAGTCGATAACCTTATCCATGAGTTGCAAGCCCTGAAGCCCCTGCAAGTCAGGATTCTTATTGTAATCGATGCCGGTGGGCTGGCTGGTCTTATCAAAAAGCTGGTTGGAGTAGGGCAGGCGAATGGTGTTGTAGCCCAGGCTCTTGATCTGGTCCAGCATGCTCTTATAACTGCGCTGCTGTAGACCGTGCACCACAAACGTGTTCGTCTCGAACCCGAACCAGTTCACGCCCGCTATGCGCACGGGCTGGTTGTCCGCGTCCACAATCTGCGCGCCATCGGTGTGCCACGGACCTTTCCCCAGGCCCGCATTGACCGGAGTCGGCGGCTGCAATAGAAAGTAGGCGGCGATTCCCAGTGAGGTACCCAGCAGCGCCAGGGCCAGTATGATGCTGCCCAGCAGCCGGCGCGATAGCCTGGCCGGCCTCTGCTGCGGAGGAGGCGGCTGCGAAGGATGCAGCGGCTCGGTTGGCTGATTATATGGAGTCATCATCATCTCTCTCCCGGAGGTTCCAAAAAAAGCCCGCATATTACGTACTGATTACCTGATAGATTTGTATTTGCGTTCCGTCTTTGCTGGAGCCAAAGGATGCTCGCCTGATAGCGTGGTGCAGCGCCTGGTTCAGCAGTTCGTACTGCCGCTCGCCTTTGATTTGCTGCATCATCGTAGCGTCGACGACGAGGAAGTTGATCTGCTGCCAGTTTCCCTTCAATTCTTTATAGAATACCGTTGGATCGAGCACGGTCTCCGAGTAGATCTGGGCATGGGCGAAGGGTTGCCCGCTGCCAGCAGCTATGCTCCCCGGCTGGCGGAGATCGGCGAACATATAGCTGCTGGTGATAATCACAGCGTTGCGCGGCACGTTGTTGCGTACCCAGAGCATCGCCTGCTGCTGTGGCTGTGCTGCGTTCGGTGACACCAGGGGGAGCGCGCGTTGTATGCCCGCCGGGATCAGGAGACCGATGAGCGCGAAGAGCAGCAGCGCTCGCACGAGGTCGAAGCCGGCTTTGCGCGTGAGCCAGCGCAGGGGCGTATTGAGCGCCAGGGCGATATTGATTGCCAGGAAGGGCAGCATGGAGATGATGGCGGTGGGATAGACCGTGCTGCTGACCAGCAGGAAGGCCCACATGCTGCCCAGGAAGAAGGCCGCCAGCAACTGGAAGCGATTGACCGTGCCGCCCAGGACATTGATGAACATGGCGATAGTGCCGGCCACGAAGATGACCGGATCGGTCTGCATCCATGTATTCCACGTCGTGCGGAACTGGCCGCTGACTGGAGGAGCCTGCAATTCTTGCAGCAGCGTGCCGATCAGGCTGGGATGTGATCCCTTATTCGCCGAGAGCACGCCCGGCGGCAGTAGTTCTCCTTTGAGCACGGCGAGCAGGATATAGGCCGAGGTGATCGCCAGGGCGATATAGATGAAGGTGAGCAGCGAGAACTTGCGCTGGAATGGTGTGGCGTAGAGCCAGACCGCGTAGAGCATTGCCGGAACGAAAAGTACAAAGGTCTCCAGGCTCAGCAGAGCAAGGCCCAGGGCTATCGCGGCCAGAGCAAAGGTGCGCATTTTGCTCTTGCCTGTAGTTATCAGGCAGAGCGAGACCAGCAGCCAGAACGTGGCGATGTTGTCGATCAGCACTTCGCGCCGGTAGATCAGGCTGAGGGGCGAGAGGGTATAGATGACCATCGCCAGCAGCGCCGCGCTGCGACTTCCGCTCAGGCGGCTTGTAATCAGGTAGAGCAGCGCCGAACTTCCCGCCGCGAGCGCCAGCATAAACACGCGCCCGCTGTTGATCGCGCTGCCGAAGCTGGCGAGTCCGCCGGTCAACTGCGCCCAGGCCGCAAGTTGCAGCCAGCCGATGGGCGGATGGCTGTAGGTATAGGTGTACGGCGTGAGCATGCCATGCAGCATCGCCCAGGCATTCGCCATATAGGTGCCTTCATCCGGCGAATAGGCCGGATAATTGAAGATGTTGAGACCCTGGAGGATAAGCGTGACCGCCAGGACAAGCGCAACCGCCAGCGACTCCAGCCAGCCCGGAATAGCGATCTCGTGCCGGAGCGACGATGTGGCGGTGTCGACCTGAGGCAGCAGGCGCGTCTGTGCTGCCATGAGTCTCTGCTTCTCGATGGAGACCCAGCGCACGCGCTCCAGAATGGTCGCATTGCCGCCCGCCCTCTGGAGCGATCCTGTTTTCAAAAGCGGCGTAACAACATGCACGAAGAAGTTGGTCGTGCGAAACATGGTGACGTTGCCGGGATCCTTCTCCGGCTGCTGCGGCCCCGGCGCATTCGCTGGATACGGCGGCACGGGTGGATATTGTGGCGGCCCTCCTGGATATGCCTGCCCTCCCGGCGGCTGCACCGGTTGCTGGCCCTGTTGATTTGATTTCTTCATAACGTTCAACCCTTTCTCACAGGCGCGTGCTTGCTCGCTCCGCGAGTCACGCCCTGCATATCCCATCGATTAATTGCCACGGTGTTGTCCAATATGGGCCGTTTTCTCCCAGTTCGAGGCTCCCTGTATCTGCCGCAGTACGGCGCGTATTGCCCCGATGCCCAGCAAGATCTGGTAAGGGAGGAAGGCGACAATCAGGGTGAGCGCCTCGCTCCACTTCCATTTGCGGTGGTGGACCTTGACAAATTCGTGCAGTCCCGCCACGCTGAGGAAGAGGGTGAAGACGAAACAGTAGAACGGCATGAAAGTGAGGATCGCCATCCACACCGGCAGCTTGACGAAGAAAAACATCAACACCGAGACCGGCAGCATCAACGCGAAGAATGCCTGTACTTCGGGTAGAATGAGCACGTACAGGGCGAGCATACGCTGTGAAAACTTCTCCAACTGCCGCCAGCGCCCGGCGAAGAGGATCTGGATAAAGCCCTGGTTCCAGCGCGTGCGCTGCTTGATAAATTGCTCGATGGTATGCGGCGTCTCTTCCTTCGTCACAAACTCGTCATCGTAGAGGATGCGGACCCTGGCCTTCGCGATACACAGGCGGATGCCCAGGTCGGCATCTTCGGTCAGCGTCGTGTGGTCCCAGCCGCCGAGGTATTGCATGAGGTCGCGCTTCACAAAGACCGTGTTTCCGCCGAGCGGCGTCATGCCGCAGTGCGCGAAGAAGTGCAGCGCCGACTTGAACCAGAAGAAGTACTCCAGAACGTTGAGGAAGCAGAACCATTTGGTATTGTGATTCATCAGTTGCACGCCGCTCTGTACGACATCAACCGGCTCGTTGAGGAAGGTGGTGTTAATCACTTGCAGGATGTCGGGATGGGGTTCGTCCTCGGCATCAAAAATGGTGACGATATCCCCTTTCGCGACCCTCAGCCCTAAATTGAGCTGGTGCGGCTTGCCGCCGTGCTTGTCGCTGGTAATCAACAACTGGACGTTGGGCGCGCGCAACTCGTTCAATTTTTCCTGCGCTACTTTGATGGTCCCGGTATCATGCTCACGTAAAAGGGCGATGATCTGCACGAGTTTCCTGGGATAATTCAGGTCGTAGACCTTTTGAATGGTGTACGCGTAGACATCCTCTTCATGATAGGCCGGCAGCAGGATGGTGAAGGAGAGACGCGGCTCCCGGTATATTGTGGGAGCGCTGTTGAGCCATGCCTGCTTCGGCTCCTCCCAGATGTAGAGCAGCAGCCGGATATTGAAGATGGCCTGAATCGTCATGAGGACGATGATGGCGAGGTAAAGGTATTCCAGAATAGTAGTGATGCCTGGCATGCTCATATCCCTCCTTTAACATGTGAATGCGTCTGCTACATTTGTGCTACAGATGAGATGCTGCACAGCGGGCGCGCTTTGCTGTGTGTTCTCTATATTGTTGAAGCTAAAAGCCTCGTCGCTCCCATTGCGATGCAGTATGACTACGCTCATGCCATGTCCGCCCAGGGTCAGCGTTGCACCCTTCCATGGGCCGAGCGGGAGCAGGCCGGAGTTACCTGCGCTGACCTGCTGGCTTACGTCGGATTTATTGATGAAAAGGATGCTGACGGTGTTGTGCTGCTGGTCCTCTGCTGCGTAGACGCTGACTGGCCCCTGAGTGGCAGGCAGCGGAACAACGTAGCGCTGGAGCCGGGCGAACAATTGCATAGTGCGCAGCATGGCGGTCTCCCTGAGATCCTGCTGAATGAAGAGCGGAAAGGGTGTATCGACGCCCTCGGTTGAGAAGAAGGCAACGTACTCGACATGGTTATTCATCAGGGTTCCGAGCGTTTCGGCCCACCAGAGCGCGGCCAGGTCGGGCGCGGGCACGACCTTCCCCGGGCTGGTATTGATTTCGGTAATGGCGATGGGCAGATCCTCGCCAAACTGCTGCCGGATGGTCTGGCGCAGCGCTGGCAGGAGGCTGTTCAAGGCCGTCGGCTCGTTGAGCAGGTCTACAAAGTTTTTCTGGGCGTTATCGAACGGATACCAGTGGAACGAAACGCCGTCGAGCAGGTGGAACGGGAGAGCGTGGGTGCGCTCGTACTGCGCGATCTGTGTCAGGAAACTGCCCATCCACAGCTTACCGGCGGCGTCTCGCGGCCCCTGCTGCCCCTGGTAGCGGCTGATCTCAGGCCCGAAGATCTTGATGCCCGGATCTTTCTCGTGCATAGCCAGGGAGTAGGCAATAAATGCCTGGGTATATGCATCGACGGTATATCTCTGCCCTGTATCGGGATTGATGAGCAGGTCCGGTTCGTTGCCGATGGTCCAGTATTTGATGCGGTGAAATGGCGCTTTCGTGCCCTGGCGCTGAATGCTCTCTGGATTGTTCATATAGTCTACGAGCAGGGCGGCACGACTGGCGCGGGTGCGCAGGGGTACCGGCGTCACATCGAGCGGGTCCGAAAGCTGGGCCTGCATAATACCCTCGGCGCCGACCTGGTTCAAGAGGGTGCTGAAGTCGTTGAGCTGCGCCGTCGAAAGCGTGTGCTCCTCGCCCCAGTTGCCGCCGGGGAAGCGTAGCAGCTTGATATTGGCCGAACGCAGTCCGTTAATGACGCGCTGGTCATAGCTCATGAAGCCTCTGCCGCCCTGGTCCTGGGCGCTGGTTCCTGCTCTGGGGAAGACATTGCTGCCCAGAAGGTAAGGACTGGCGGCGAAACCCTGGTTGAGATCGAGTTGTAGCGCCTGCTGTCCCGGAACCTGAATGGCGAGCGTCGTCTGATCTCTGTACAGGTCGGCGGCTGCGGAAGCGGCGGCGATAATCAGCGCGCAGAGCAGCAGGAGCAGGGGCAGCAGCCTGCGGGATCCTCGCCTGACAGGTGGTCGACCAGCAGGAGCGGGCGTCCAGGCGGGCCTGGCCTGTGGCGGGAGCGGGGGCGTGGGGTTCATATTGCTCATGTTAGAGCGCATAGCATGGCTATAGTTCTGCATAGTCTGTACCTTCTTTCTCGCCTGCTACCTGGGCTGCCACACATGTACAGTACTATCCGCGCTCGCCGAAGCAATGCGCTTTCCATCGGGCGACCAGGCCAGAGCATTGATAGCCCCCTTATGGCCCCGATAGGTGAAGATGACCTTTCTCCCCACGACCTGCCACACGAGAACGATGCCATCGGTATCACCGGAGGCAATGAAGTTCCCATCGGGCGACCAGGCTACGGCACGCACGGGATTGACATGGGTATTGCTCTTGTGGCCGGTAAAGAATGGCGGGATGCCGGTTCCGTTAACGCCGTTGGAGATCTGCACGGTCTGGTCGGCTCCAGCTGAGGCGACGAAGCTCCCCTTTGGCGACCAGGAGAGAGCGTAGACCTCGTTCTTGCCATGCCCGCCGTAGTTAAAGATCTGATCTCCAGCATTGAAGTGATCCCCATGCTGCACCGTCGCCCAGTCGCGCAGCGTGCCATCCCACGAGCCGGAGGCCACGCTGCTATCATCGGGCTGCCAGCCTATGCAGAGCACGCCGGCGGTGTGGCCGCGAAAGTCGAAAGCCAGCGCTCCATTGCCGGCCTGCCATACCTGCACGGTCCGATCTTCGCTGACCGAGGCGAGCATGGCGCTATCGCTCGACCAGGACACGCCATTGACGCGATCACGATGGCCCTTGTAGGTGAAAACCTTTGTGCCGTTCGCCGCGTTCCATACCTGTGCCGTTGTGTCCTGGCTCCCCGAGGCGATCAGCCTGCCATTGGGCGACCAGGCTACCGCCGCGACCTCCTCCGTATGCCCGGAGTAGATGAGCTTACGCTGCCCGCTCTGCGCGTCGAAGATCTGGACGAATCGATCGTCGCTGGCCGAGGCGATCAGCCTGCCATCAGGCGACCAGTCCACGGCATTCACGCTTGCCAGGTGGCCGGTGAAGATCAGAGCGCCTTTGTTATTGACAACCGTTGGCGTGGCCGGCGGAACATCGTCCGGCTTGACAGTCGGCGGCGCTGGCTGCGCCAGTCTCTTCGAGAGGATATACCAGCCGCCCGCACCCCCCAGCGCTGCCAGCCCGACGAGGCCGGCGGCGAAGGCGCGCCGCGTCATTGTGCTGCCTTCCCCGCGTCGCGGCGCCAGTGTGCTATCCTTGAAGACCGGCACGGGCGTGGCGGGAGGAGGATTTTGCGCTGCCAGGATGAGGGGCGCCTGCGCGGGGACAGCCGGAGGGACCTGCGTGGCGGCTACTTGAGGCGGAGGCGCGACCTGCGCCGGGGCCGGCGGCACGATTTGTCGGGGCATAACCGGTGGCGGAGGCGGCACCCGTTGTCCTCCTGATGCGGGACGCCTGGCATCCAGCGCCTGTTGCAGCGTGTTGATGAACGTCCAGACATCGGGAAAGCGCTGCCGGGGATCCTTCTCCAGCGCCTTCATCACTGTCTCCTCGATCTTCGTAGAGATGCCCTGCGCCTTCTGTCGCAGCGCGGGCGGCGGCGTATGCACCTGCTTGTCGGCAATCTCAAGGTAGGAGCCGGTAAATGGCAGTTCCCCGCTGAGAAATTCGTAGACGATGATGGCAAGTGAATATTGATCGCTGGCCGCTGTTGCCCTTTTCTGTATTTGCTCCGGCGCGCTATAGGCGATGGCCTCTTTCATTGTCTCGCCTTCAGCGAATCTAACGCGCTTTCGATTCTGCTTGATGGCTTCGATGGTAAAGCCCCACAGCAGGATGTGGTTGTCCCTGTCCAGCAGGATATTTTCTGGCCTTACATCTCCGTGTACAATCTTCTGGTCATGCGCGTATTGCAGAGCGGCGGCGACACGCTTGAGATATGGCAGGAATTTCGCAAGCGGCACTATGGTTCCTGATGGGTAAACCTGTCTTAGCGAAACGGATGATATGTAATCGGTGATAAGAAAGGCATAGTGATTCTCTACGTCTGCGTCCCGCAATTTCAGTATGTGCGGATGTTCTAACTTGCGGAGGGTTTGCGCTTGCGCAAGAAAGTCTTCGCGCAGCTCGGCTATCAGCGGGGGGCGCAGTACTTCGATCTGCACCAGTGCGTTGTGTGAGGTATGGCGTCCAATATAGGTTTCCGCCAGCTTGCCTCGATTCAGTGTCCCGATAACCTGATATTGCCCGATGTTCTGCCCTTTTTGAAAGGCCCCGGCGACTTGCTTCCCATCCATGAACTATACTCCGGTGACATCCATGAAGCGTGTGCTCGTGAGAGGCGTACCCCTATCGACCAGAGGGTTAATACGCCCTGAGCCTGGCCGTCTTGTAGCTGAGGAGTCCAGCTAATCGCAAGCGGTCAGTCTGCTTCTGGCAGGGAGTATACACGAGTTTCTCATGGATGGGAACGGTATAAATCACTAATTTGCCGTGATAGTCATCACATATGACTTGATTCACATCTGTGTTAATAATGCGCGCAGCACGGCGGCGTTGGAGTGCTCGCTATCGTGCGCCGCGAAGACCAGCGTGAGCGGCCCTCGCTGCGCCATCTCGTGCAGTTGCGCCAGCGCATCTTTCGCCGGAGCTGCGGCCAGCTCGGCCTCGTAGCGCTTGCGAAACTCCGCGAATTTTTCGGGATCGTGGCCGTACCATTTGCGCAGTTCATTGCTCGGCGCGACCTCCTTGAGCCAGAGATCGATATGCGCGCGTTCCTTCGAGAGGCCGCGCGGCCAGAGGCGCTCCACCAGCACGCGCGTCCCGTCGCTCTCCTCCGGCTCATCATACACCCTCTTGAGAGCAATCGTCGATTTCTTCGTCATTGAATACCTCCTTAGATTGTGCTTGATGCCCGGCACCTCCTCATCGGACGTTCGCGCGGCTCGCCATGCGAGGTGGATACTCGCCATGCAAGGTGGATACTCGCCATGCAAGGTGAATGCTCGCCATGCAAGGTGGATAGGAGATTGTGGAAAAATGCGCGCAGCGCATTTTTCCACAATCTCCTATCCACCTTGCGAGCGCCGCAGGCGCGAGCACGCAAGAGGGCCAGGAATTCTTCCACACTGTAAAGTAAATTTGTGCGGCGATCCCCGTGAGAAAACTGTAACCTCCCAATGATATAGTATATAGTAAATAAAAGTGCGCGCATTAATCCATAAGAGGCCCAACTATGGGAACAACAACCTTCTCAAAACGACAGCGCTTCGGCAGCGGATTCCTGGCCGGTCTGGTGGCCGGAATCATCGCCAGCGCTCTCATGCTCCTCCTGAGCGTCACCGTGGGCGGTATCTCATTACCAGAAGTCTTTGGCTCGGCGCTGATCGGCTGGATGCCGCCATCCCTCTTTGAGTATCTCCACCAGTTGATCGGGGCCGACGCCAAATTTTACCTCTTCGACGGCATTTTTGTAGGGCAGTGTCTTGTATTCGCCCTTTGCGGCGGCGCGTACAACCTGATAATCCCTGCGCTCAGCAGGGGCCGCGAACAACTATCCTGGAGCGATGGCCTGCTGCTCGCCCTGATTCTCTGGCTGCTCACCGGCCTGCTCTTCCTTCCCGCGACGGGCGCGGGCGCCTTCGGCGCATCCCTTGTCAGCGGCGCGTTCAATACGATGCTGAGCCTGGCCGCCGTGGGGCTGGCTTTCGGCCTTCTGTTCGTGCTCACGCAGAACTGGCTCGTGCTGCGGCGGCTGCGCGCGCAGGGGAAACCGGTGGAAGACATCATCGAGGAGCAGGGTCTGTCGAGACGCGTCGTCCTGCGGCGTGGTATCGTGATCGTCGGCGTCGGCGCCCTGGGCGTGCTCGCCTGGCGCTTCATCAGCGGCGCAGCGGCGGCAACCGCGCCCGTCGCGCGGCTGGCGCAGAGCTTCAAGAGCAAGATCACACCGCCGCCGGTGCCCAACTACGACACCAACTTTCGCCTCGTAGAGCAGTTATCTCAGGAAGTGACGCCGAACGAGCAGTTCTACCTGGTCTCCAAGAACCTCTTCGCCGATCCTACTGTCAGTGCGTCAGAGTGGCAGTTAAAGGTCTACGGACTGGTCGAGCATCCCTACACCCTGAATTACAGCCAGTTGCAGGCGCTGTCAATGCAGCAGCAGTACGAGACGCTGATGTGTATCAGCAACGATGTTGGCGGGCCATACATGAGCAACGCGCTCTGGAAGGGCATTCCTCTCAAAGATCTCCTGGCGCGCGCCGGGGGAGTGAAGCGGGGAGCAACGAAGGTCGTACTGCACGCCTACGACAACTACACTGACAGCATCCATCTCTCAAAAGCCCTGGAGCCGACGACACTGGTGGCACTGGAGATGAACGGCGCGACGCTGCCGCACGAGCATGGCTTTCCCGCGCGCCTGCTGGTGCCCGGTATCTATGGCATGAAGCATGTCAAATGGATGACGGGCGTCGAGGTCGTGAACTACGATTTCCAGGGCTACTGGCAGCAGCGCGGTTGGAGCGATCCCGCGCCTGTGCGCATGACCTCGCGCATCGATACGCCTATCGCCGGCGTGACCGTGCCCGCCAACAAGCCGGGCTATATCGCCGGCGTGGCCTTCTCCGGCAACAGGGGCATCAGCGAGGTGGATGTCAGCCTCGATGGCGGTCAGACGTGGCGCCGCGCGGCCCTGAAGCGGCCTCTGTCGGATCTTACGTGGGTACTGTGGGAACTGCCCTGGAAGCCTGCGCCGGGCAGTTACACGATTGTTGTGCGCGCCGTCGATCTGGAGGGCAACGTGCAGGACCCGGATGTTGCGCCTCCACTGCCGAACGGCTCCTCCGGCTACCATAGTATCATCGTAAACGTTGCACAGAAATAAGATGGTATGATGGCGTGGGAAGATGCCCGGGGGAAGATGCGCGCAAGGGGCAGGTGCAAGAGGGTATGATGGTGTGGGAAGATGCCCGGGGGAAGATGCGCGCAAGGGGCAGGTGCAAGAGGGTATGATGGTGTGGGAAGATGCCCGGGGGAAGATGCGCGCAAGGGGGAAGATGCCCGGGGGAAGATGCGCGCAAGGGGGAAGATGCCCGGGGGAAGATGCCCGCAAGGGGCATCTCTACATGTGGAGATGCCCCTTGCGGGCATCTTCCCCCTCTCTTATGCAGAAATGTTTAGAAATTCCAGCATCAGCGTATTCACTGCATCCGGTTTTTCCTGCTGCACCCAGTGGCCGCTATCGGGAATGCGCTTGATCTGAATGTTCGGTACCCACTGCTCAAGGCCGTGCGTCAGTTCGATGCCCAGCGCGATATCCTGCTTGCCCCAGATCAGCAGCGTCGGCACGTCGATAATAGCCCCGGCACCGGCGCGCAGTGAACGCATGCGGCGAAAGAGCGTGCGGTAGTAGTTGATGCTGGCGGTCAGCGCGCCCGGCTTGCTCATGGCATCACGGTAGCGCTCGATCACATCGGGCGGGAAGGCTGACTTCTGGACGGCGCTCGCGTAGAGCATCCTGCCAATGACGGCGGCATGGTTGCGGCCCAGCACGTATTCGGGCAGCCAGGGTAATTGAAAGAAAAACATGTACCAGCTTTTGCGTAATTGCCGCCAGGTGCGCAGTTCGCGGGCGAAGGCGGCAGGATGGGGCGCGTTCAGGACGATGAGCCGTTCGGTCATCTGTGGATAGCGGGCGGCGAAAGCCCAGGCCAGCGCGCCGCCCCAATCGTGACCGACAATAATGGCTTTATCGCGCTCCAGCCCTTTGATGAGTCCCACGATGTCGCGCAGCAGCGTCGAGACGTTGTAGCCCTTGCTCGGCTTATCGGTCTCGTTGTAGCCGCGCAGATCGGGCGCGACGACCATGTAGCCATGCCCGGCGAGAAACGGGATCTGGTAGCGCCAGGAGTACCAGAATTCGGGAAAGCCGTGCAGCAGCACCACAAGAGGACCTTCGCCCTGCGTGACGTAGTGCATGCGAATGCCGTTGGTAATGATGTCGCGGTGCTGCCAGCTTTCCGTCGTTGCCATTCAGGATGTCCTTTTATTGAATGGTGAGAGAGGGGATGGGGGCAAGCCCCATCCCTACACCCACAAATGTAGAGATGCCCCTTGCGGGCATCTGGTCCCATGCGGGCATCTGGTCCCGTGCGGGCATCTGGTCCCGTGCGGGCATCTGGTCCCGTGCGGGCATCTGATTGCTATATCCTGATGTTATTCTACATTCGTATCGTTATAGATGATAGCGCGTTTCACCTGCTCGATCAGGTCCGTCACAGGGATGCCGCGCGGGCAGGCATCGGTGCAGTTGAAGATGGTGCGGCAGCGCCAGACGCCATCGCGCTTGCCCAGGATCGCCAGGCGTTCGGCGGCGCCCTGATCGCGGCTATCGAAGATGAAGCGGTGCGCGTTGACAATAGAGGCCGGGCCAACCCAGTCGGGATTGCCCCAGATCGACGGGCAGGAGCCTGTGCAGGCGCCGCAGAGGATACACTTTGTGCCCTCATCGAAGCGCGCGCGCTCCTCGGGACTCTGCAAACGCTCGGTGCCGGGTTCGTTGTCGTAGTTAATCAGATAGGGTTTAATCGACCTGTACTTCTCAAAGAACTGCTCCATATCGACGACCAGATCTTTGATGACCGGGTAGCCAAGCATCGGCTCGATGGTGACGCGTTCGCCCACGTCGCGTATGAGCACCTTGCAGGCCAGCCGGTTGCGCCCGTTGATGCGCATGGCGTCGGAGCCACAGACACCGTGAGCGCAGGAGCGGCGGTAGGTCAGGGTGCCATCCATCGTCCATTTGACCGTATTCAGGGCGTCGAGCAGGCGATCAATGGGATCGGCCTCGACGGTGAATTCGTCCCAGTACGGCTTGCTATCCCGCTCAGGATCATAGCGCTTGATACGCATTTGAATTTTCATCTATTTCTCCTCAGAAGGGGAAAGAGGTTTTTCGGGGGACACCCCCGTGCCCCCGTCAGGGGACTGCCATCCCCTGCACCCCTGCGTTACCTCAAAGGGGGAAAGAGGTATGTCGCGGGCCAGTTCTCCGCGTGACGTATCTCGTGCCCCCGTCAGGGGACTGCCATCCCCTTGCACCCCTGCTCTCTCCTAATATTTGCGCTCCTTTGGCTTGAAGAGAGGATCGTCGAGCAGGATTACATCCTTATAATCCAGGCGCACATCGTGCGCTTTCGTGCCCTTGTACGCGAGAGTGTGCTTGAGCCAGTTCGCATCATCGCGCTTTAGATAATCCAGGCGATAGTGCGCACCACGACTCTCTGTGCGTGCCAGCGCGCCATGGATAGTCGCCTCGGCGCAATCGAGGAGGAAGCCAAGCTCGATGGCCTCGACCAGTTCTGTATTGAAGCGCTTGCCTTTATCCTGCAACTGCACGTTATTATAAGCATCTTGCAGGCCAGCAATAGTATCAAGAGCATGGCGCAGGCCGCGATCCTCGCGTTCCACAAAAACTCTCTCCATCATCTCGTTCTGTAGCTCAGAGCGGATGCGGGCCGCCGATGCGCCGCCTTTTGACGTGTAGAGGCGCTCCACCATCTCGCGCGCGTAAGCCTCTGGCTCCGGCGGCAGAGGCGCGTGATCGTTCTCGCTGATGAACTGCCCCATATGCTTACCGGCACGGCGTCCGAAAACGATCAGGTCCACCAGCGAGTTCGTGCCCAGCCGGTTCGCGCCGTGGACCGAGACGCAGGCGCACTCGCCTGCCGCATAGAAGCCGGGGAGCGGCGTCCACTGCGGATCGACGACCACGCGGCCCTCCAGGTCCGTCGGGATGCCGCCCATTGCATAGTGCGCCGTCGGCTGGATCGGCACCGGCTCGGTAATCGGCTCGACGCCCAGATAGTTGCGCGCGAAGTCGGTGATATCGGGCAGCTTCTTGTTGATAACCTCGGCCCCCAGGTGGCGCAGATCGAGGTAGACATAATCTTTGCCATCGATGCCGCGCCCCTCGTGAATCTCCTGGAGCATACAGCGAGAGACGATATCGCGCGGCGCCAGGTCCTTGAGCGTTGGCATATAGCGCTCCATAAAGTACTCGCCCTTGCCGTTGAGAAGCTTCGCGCCCTCGCCGCGCGCCCCCTCGCTCAGCAGCACGCCCACTTTGTAAAGGCCCGTGGGGTGGAACTGGTACATCTCCATATCTTCGAGAGGGATACCCCGCCGGTAGGCGATCGCCATGCCGTCGCCCATGCAGGCAAAGGCGTTGCTGGTAACGCGCCAGGCGCGGCCATAGCCGCCGGTAGCGAAGAGCACGGCTTTGGCGTGGAACGTCGAGATCTCGCCGCTGCGGATCTCCATCGCCACGACGCCGCAGGCGCGTCCCTCGTTAATGAGCAGATCGAGCACAAGATATTCGTTGAAGAAACGCACCTGATTCTTGATCGAACTCTGGTACATGGTCTGCAAGAGCATGTGCCCGGTGCGGTCAGCGGACTTGCACGAGCGGTGCACGGGCGCCTCGCCATAGTTGCGTGTATGGCCGCCGAAGAGGCGCTGATCGATGCGGCCATCGGGTGTGCGATCAAAGGGCATGCCGCGATGCTCCAGTTCGTAAACGGCATCGATAGCATCGCGCGCCAGGATTTCAGCCGCCGGCTGGTCCACCAGGTAGTCGCCGCCCTTGACCGTATCGTACATGTGCCATTTCCAGTGATCCTCTTCCAGGTTGCCCAGAGCGGCGGCGATGCCTCCCTGCGCGGCTCCGGTATGTGAACGCGTGGGGTAGACCTTGCTGAGCACCGCGACGCTGGCCTGCGGGAGCTGCATCGCGGCCATCAGGCCAGCGCCGCCAGCGCCGACGATGACGACATCAAATTTAAAGTACATGGTATTACCTCGTTCCGTCTAGTGCAGGCATGCCTGCCCGGCGGGCGAGACAGCCTGGAAAGTAATCAGCGTAAGCGTCCCCAGCATAAAGAAGATCAGGAGCAGCGTTGCCGACGCCGATAGCAGCACAATGCGTGTGCGCGGATTGTGCACATAATCGTCGATGACCACGCGCAGGCCGTTCATGCCGTGTGTCAGCGCAATCGTCAGCAGGAGCCAGTCGAAGAGGCGCCACCAGGGGTTCGCGTAGCGCGCCGCGACGAACGCGTAGGTTGTGCAGGCAACGTCAGTGGTGATATGCATGAGAATCAGGTGGATAATGACCAGTACGAAAAGGGCGACGCCGGAGATACGAAAATAGTACCAGGAGAAGGTTTCAAAGCCGCCGCCCGCTGGGCGTGAGCCGCCATACAATCTTGACAAACCTGACATGTACTATGCTCCTCTAGTGGCCGGCACTGGCCGTGGTGGGTAACTGGAAAAACCAGGCAACGACGGGGGTGAACGCCGGCCTCAGAATAATAATGGCGAACGGGATAAAAATAGCAATAGTGACCACCAGGGCGGCAATGAACATCACCTTCTGATAGAGCACGCCTTTCCTCCAGAAATCAATGACCATGATACGCACGCCGTTGAGCGCATGGTAAAATACGGCGGCGACCAGCGCCAGGGAGAGCAGGCGCACGATCACGCTATCAAACAGGAGAATGCCATCGTTATAAACCCTGGGGCCGAAGCCGAGCAGCGAAACATCAACGATATGGACCAGCAGAAAAAGGAGAATGCCCAGCCCTGAGATGCGGTGGAACAGCCAGGACCACATGCCCGATTGACCTTTATACATCTTTCCCTCGATTCCGGGGCGAGAGTCGGGGGATGAGGCGGGCGGACGCAGGTGCCCCCGGCCTCGGGGGAAGGTATCTTACCGGGGCACCGGCCCTGCGTTCGTTCTTCGGCCTCCTGGCTCTTGCTCTCGCCCACTGTGACTCCGCACGGGGTGAGGTGCCGCTATGCTGATGCTGGACTGGCAAAAAGTTGGAATGTGAGCTTCTACTTCACTCTGCCCGTTGCTCGAAGACCGTCTGCTCTGTGATCGGACAGTAATGAAGCACACGCTTACTATCTTGAACAGCAACGCCCCCTGCTCCCATGCACCCCGGCGTGCGTACCAGTCTGGTTGACGCTGTATGTGTATTATACCATAGGCAGACGGGGGTGGCGCCACTTTTCCCCGGCCCCTCTCTGAAGAATGTGCCTGGTTTCTGTCTCCTGTGCTAACAACTCGCGCGGCGCAGCCGCGCCAGAGATAGTGAAAGAATGAGCCGGCCAGAAGCTTCTGGCCGGCCCGTAACGCAGAGGAGGGATAGATGCTCCCTAGTGGAAAAGGTTGAGGGTATTGGTGCAATCATCGACGAAGTAGATGCCGTTCTGACCGCGCACGGCCAGACCGAAGAGGCAGCCGGCTCCTGGAGCCGAACCCATCGTCACGGTCTTATCCAGCAGCGCCTTAGAGATCTGCACGCCGCGCGGGGTGGTCTCGACCAGGAAGCCATCGTTACCGTTGACGGTCAGGATATTGCCGTTAGGGGCGATGGTCAGGCCGAGCGGTGCATTGAGCGCGCCATTGGCCGTTACGTCGAGTCCGGCGTTCGCGCTGTTCGTGCGCATAAGCGCGTTGGGAATGGCGGCGATACGATTGTTCAGGGTATCGGCAACGTAGAGCGTGCCGTTGTTAGCGAGCGCCACGCCGGTAGGCCCGATCACCAGGGCGGCAGGGTCGGTGCGCGCTGAGAAGCCGGAGCCGATGACGGTGGCCGACTTGATGCTGGGCAGCCCCTGGTTGGGCACGTTCAGGTTGATACGCACAATGGTCTGCTTATTGGAGACGTGCCCTCTGGCGGCGACGGTGCCATTGAGGACATTGGCGACGAAGAGCGCGGCCCAGTTGCCATGATCGGAGGCGGCCATATCCCAGGGACCGTTGATGAGCTTGCCGGCGATGGTGCCGACGACTTTGCCGTTGCTATTAAGCACGATCAGGCAGCCGGCCTGCGGGACGCCTCTGGCATTGGTCGGCAGGCTGCCGACGATCACCCAGCCGCGCTGGAGTACGACGAGCGCGGTGGTCAGGCCGACCCCGCCGGGGCAGGTCCATTTAAGACCTTTTGCCGGTATCCAGGCGAAGAGGCTGGTTTTGCCGTTCGGCGCGATCTGCACAATGGTCGTGCCGGTCCCCTGCACGTTGGCCTTGTTGTTGAAGTTGCTGACCAGGACATCGCCGCCTACCAGCCTGCCCATAGAGCGTGGCACCACGGCTGTACCATAAGGATTCACATCTCCGTTGCCGGGTACAGTCGAAGCGACCTTGCTAACAGTGTGGAAGCGTGCGATAAAAGTATTATTGCCGGCGGCGTGTATTGCGGATAGTCTAAATGTCCCGCTGGCTAGAAGCGCACCAGCAATCACGGCGCAAATAGCGAAGAGCGCGCCGATACCAATCAAGGTTGCACTTAATTTTGAACGCGAAGCGCGATACATACGAGAACCTCACTTTCAAGTTGGTCAGGTTTGTTTTGTACTCGGTATCACGCCTGTTCTTCTTGTGTTTTTCTGGAAATGACAAAGGTCCTATAGTAAAAAAATCAATGAGTGAAGGGCAGCACAGCGGCGCCCCGCTGTGCTGCCCTTCACTCATTGATTTTTTAGAAAAAGTATCGTTCCTGCTGGCGCATGGCCTCCCATTCGGTGCGGGCTGCCTGGACGGAAGGCATGGCGCTGACCTCGGCAACCGGGACATCCCACCAGCTATCGTAGCCGGGCACGCTTTCGTAGCGGTCATTCTGGATGTAGATTACTGTCGTGCGCGTACTCGTTTCTGCCTCGGCCAGCGCCCCTGTAAAATCGTCGTAGCTTTTACATTCGATGACGTGCGCTCCCAGGCTGCGCGCGTTCGCGGCCAGGTCGACGGGCAGCGTCTCTACGCTCGCTCCCGGCGTATCTCCTGGCAGCGCGCCCTCGCGCGGGTAGACATAGCGCGTCCCGAAGCCTTCCTGCCCCATCGAGCGGCTGAGGCTGCCAATGCTCTTGAAGCCGTGGTTGTCCAGCAGCACGATGATGAGTTTGTAGTTCTCCTGGATCGAGGTGACAATCTCACTGCTCATCATCAGATAGGAGCCATCGCCGACCATCACGTAGACATCGCGGTCAGGCGCGGCCATCTTCGCCCCCAGGCCGCCGGCAATCTCGTAGCCCATACAGCTATAGCCGTACTCCATATGGTAGTTTTTGGGATGGCGTGCGCGCCAGAGCTTGTGCAGGTCGCCGGGGAGGCTGCCAGCCGCGCAGACCATGATCGCACCGGCGGCGCTGAGTTCGTTGACGGCGCCGATCAGTTCGCCCTGGCTCGGCAGCGGCTGGTGGCGCATGGAGTAGATCCGCTCAACCTCTGCTTCCCACTCGTTATGAAGCTGCTCGGCCTGCGTGCGATAGTCTGCCGCGACGTGATAGCCATCGAGCAGGGGAAGCAGTTCTTCCAGCGTCGCCCGCGCGTCGCCGACCAGCGGCAGAGCCAGGTGCTTCGCGGCGTCGAACTCGGCCACGTTGATGTTGATGAAGCGCACGTCCGGGTGTTGAAACGCGGTCTTCGATGCGGTGGTAAAGTCGCTGTAGCGCGTGCCGAGGCCGATTACCAGGTCGGCCTCCCTGGCGATGCGATTGGCGGCGAGGGTGCCGGTTGCGCCGATGGCGCCGAGATTGAGCGGATGGTCGTAGGTCAGGCTGCCCTTGCCGGCCATCGTCTCACCGGCGGGAATGCCGCTCTGGTCGATGAAGCGCCGCAGGAGGTCGGTGGCCTCGGAGTAGATCACGCCGCCCCCGGCGACGATCAGCGGGCGCCTGCTCGCGCGTATCCACGCCGCCGCCTGCTCCAGCGCCCGTCGATCCGGGCGGTTGCGCGCAACATGCCAGACGCGCCTGCGGAAAAATGCCTCCGGGTAGTCGTATGCCATCGCCTGTATATCCTGGGGCAGCGCCAGCGTGACCGCACCGGTCTCAGCGGGGCTGGTCAGCACGCGCATCGCTTCGGGCAGCGCGGTCAGGATCTGCTCCGGGCGCGTGATGCGGTCCCAGTAGCGGCTCACAGGCTTGAAGCAGTCGTTGACCGAAATATCCTGCGTGTGTTCGGACTCAAGCTGTTGCAGGACGGGCGCGACGTTGCGGCGGGCGAAGATATCCCCGGGCAGCAGCAGCACCGGTATGCGGTTGATCGTGGCCGCCGCCGCGCCCGTGACCATATTCGTCGCGCCCGGTCCGATAGAGGAGGTGCAGGCGAAGGTTTGCAGGCGGTTGCGCGTCTTGGCGAAGGCCGCCGCGATGTGGACCATCGCCTGCTCGTTGCGCGCCTGGTAATAGCGGAATTCGGGCATCTGTTGCAGCGCCTGGCCGATGCCGCCAACGTTGCCATGCCCGAAGATACCGAAGCAGCCGGCGAAAAACGGCTGCTCTACGCCGTCGCGCTCCACGTACTGGCTCTTAAGGAATGCAATCACTGCCTGGGCCATAGTCATCGTCTTGCATTGCTGATTGCTCATTGTTGCTCTCCCAATTATGCTGACTGCACTGGCGCATCGTTACGAATTGAACTCCCTATGCGTATGCCTGCTCGCGCCTGCGGCGCTTGCCCGTTGGAGTGTGTGATGTAGGGAAAAATGCGCGAAGCGCATTTTTCCCTACATCACACACTCCAACCCCGGCCAGGGCATATGAGGCCGCCGGGTATCAGATACACCCTATTATCTTACCAGCTTGAGCGGAGTTATGAAAACCGGGAGGCTTTGCCCTTGCAATTCGTGGCAGGCGCCGGCCAGAGAGGTCCCTCATGGTTCTATGGCTGTGTCTCCGTTCCCGAGCGCGAAAACGTGTTTCTTTAGAGAATGTCTGACGCTCAGCATCCTCGCCCTCTCTGTAGAATGGTCGCGCGACTGCGCCGCGCTGAAAATGGAGATTGTTTTACGCATAATGCGATTCGCGCATTATGCGTAAAACAATATGCTAAAAGGCGAGCGCCGCAGGCGCGAGCAAGCGAGGGTGTCGAAAATCAGACCCTCTCTTAACAAGAAAGATTTTCATAAATCTGCCGCAAGATATTACAGGCAATATTAGAGAAAGGGAGAAGTATAGAAGTTTATGGCTACTATTGATGAAGATCCGTTAAACTTTTCACCGGCTTCCCTTCGATCTGCCGAGGGAAAGCGCTATATCAACCAGTTTTTAGATGCAGCCTGTGATGATAGTCGACGCGCCATTCTCGAACTGCTGATCCCGCCAGGAGGGAAAGGCTCCCCCCAGGAGTATGAACTGCGTTCCGGGGATATTGCGAAGAAGTTAGGGCTAGCCAAATCCACGACCTCAGAGCATCTCAAGCAATTACAGAAGCTGCGCCTGGTCAGCGCTCGCAGAGAAGGCAACAACATCTATTATCGATTACGCAACTATCACCTGGTTCTCGCCTTTCACGAGATGCTCAAGGCTATAGAAACCCATTATCGCAACACTGGCGCGCTTGCGGAACATCCAGAAGCTTGAACGCAGCTCTGCCAGAACTAACCCGGCATCAGAGTCGGCGCTTGCTGGCTCTGGTGTCGGAAATAAGACACACTCTTAGGCCATTTTTCCTCCCTCAAGATCCAGAATGTCTCTTTCATCCGTTTCACGCTGTAGAATATAATTTCGGTTGAAACCGAATAACTGAAGCATATATACCGGGTGGAGAGGGGGAATGAGTAGCTACAGCAGGGGGTTGGTCGTATCGTTGTTGATATATTCTAGTTCGCCCATCACCGAACAACGAAATGGGTATGAGGATAGGGGGAAGGAGAGAGGAATGTCTGAAAAGTAGTTCAGATCCTCTTTTAGAAAGATTGTTCCCGATAATGCCGATCCAGCGCGTGGAGCAGATCAAGAAAAGCGTGGACCAGGGTATGGTTCGCTAAACGATAGTAGACGGCAGTTCCCTGTTTACGCGTCGTCACTAAATGGAGTTCAGCAAGCTGGCGAAGGTGCTCCGAGGTTGTAGCAGTGCTCAGCCCCAGCTCTTCCGCAATCTCTCCCGAGCGGCGCTCGGTGGGAACGGACGGATCTTCGTCGTTCGGCTCCGCAAGGAGTTCCACGATATAGCGTCGACTTGGATCGCAAACGGTACAAAGGAATTGATCCATGAAGGCATCCACCTCCGGTGGTCGACGGGAGCGATGAAAATGAGTCTGGTATCTCCCTGCTCTTGCCGTCTTCTTTCGAGGCATAACTATTTATACCCCCTTCTTCCAGATTTGGGGATGATCGAGACAGAGGCAAACAAAGGACTGCTCTGCCTATATCTTATAACCGCTTATCATGTCTTATGATAACATGCTAGTGGTGAAAGGGTGAGGCTTGTATGCCAACCTATCTCACAACATCAGATGTGGCTACACGGCTTGGTGTCAGTCTGGATACCGTTCGTCGCTGGTTACGCAGCGGCGAACTGAAAGGAACGCCATTTGGCCGTGCTGGCTATCGCATCGAAGACACGGATTTTCAGGCATTTCTTCGCCAGCGCCAGCGCCCTCTACAGAAGTTTGATGGTGCTTCGGAAGAAAACGCTCTCCTTGCACAAGTCACCCTGGAGGAACTGATGAATGCAGTCGGGCAGCAATTGCACAGGCCGCTAACGACAACGCGAGGGGTATTGCAGCAGGCTCGTCATCTTCTCCAGCGTGCGCTGGAGATGCCTGCATCTGATGCCACCCCTGAACTGCTGGCGAAACTACAGGACTCATTGATGCGGGCTGAGCGGCAGATCGGTGTCGAGATGCAACTGGTAGGGAACCTTCTTGATGCTGCTCGCATCGAAGCCAATACCTTCGAACTCTCTCTCATCTGGTGTAATCTGGTCGAAATTGTGCGGGAAACTGTGATTAGCCAGCAAGAATTCGCGGCCCATAGGGTTTTCGAACTGGAATTGCCAGGCGATGAGCCGGTTGGGGTGATTGCCGATGCGGATCGGATCAAGCAGGCATTGACTAACTATCTCACCAATGCGCTCAAGTTTTCTCCTGCCGAGCAGCCGATTAAAATAGTGTTGGAGGTACGTGATATACAGGCGCAGGTATCTGTCCAGGATAAGGGGCCTGGCGTCCCCGATGCCGACCAGAGCAGGATATGGGAGCGGTTCTGGCGGCGTCAGAAGCAATCGGCCAGATCGAGAAGCGGGTTGGGACTGGGGTTATATATTACCAGGGCTATTATCAATCAGCATCATGGTCAGGTAGGTATTGAAAGCCGGAAAGGACAGGGAGCAACGTTCTGGTTCACGCTTCCACTGGCTGATGAAACATGGCACTAACAACAACGATTGGCAGGACAAGCAGCATGCACCGCTTGTCCTGCCAATTGTTGTTGTTACCTTTCGTTACTGGAGCGGGCTGCGTCAATGGCGGCGCGCAGGCGGCGTGTGGCGGCGGCAATATCGTCGGCGGCGACGACGGCTGTGATGACAGCAACCCCGCAGGCGCCCGCATGCAGAGTCGCGGCGGCGTTCTCGGCGGTGATGCCACCGATGGCGACGAGCGGCAGCGTGTAGCGCTGTGCCAGTTCGGTGAGAAGCGCGACGCCGGTAGCCGGGCCGGCGTCGGCCTTGCCCAGTGTAGGAAAGATAGGGCCGACGCCCAGGTAGTCGGCGCCGCCGGCCACGGCCTCCTCCGCTTCCCCGATGCTGGCCGCAGAAACGCCCAGAATGCGCTCGGGGCCGAGCAGGCGCCGGGCGACGGTTACGGGCAGGTCATCCTGCCCGACGTGCGCGCCATCGGCCTCGACTGCCAGCGCCACGTCCACACGATCATTGACGATCAGGAGCGCGCCCCGTTCTCGTGTGAGCGCCCGCAGCGCCTGCCCTTCCTCGACCAGCGTCCGCGTAGTGGCCGTTTTGTCGCGCAACTGGATAACGGTGGCTCCCCCATCGAGCGCAGCCGAGGCAACGCTGAGCATAGCGCGTCCACGGGACCAGTCGCGGTCGGTCAATACATGTAATGCCAGGCGTGATGCCAGTGGTTGCGATGTTGCCATTTATGCCATACTCACTTTCTGGCCCTCGGCAAACGTTTGCTCATCCAGCGCCGCAACGGCGTCGAGCAGATGGGAGCGGAAGGTGCCGGGTCCTGCCGCCTTCGCAGCGGCGATTTCGCCCGCTCGCCCCATCGCCACCAGCCCGGCGGTAGTTGCCAGCCACGCATCCGGCTCGACGGCAAGGAACGCGGCCACCAGCGTCGTCGCCATACAGCCACTGCCGGTGATGGCGGCGAGCAGCGGATGGCCGTTATCGACGCGGGCCAGCCGTGCGCCATCGGAGATGAGGTCGCGCGCGCCGGTGAGGGCCACAGTGCAGCCAAATTCGCTCGCCGCTCGCCGCGCGACCTCCTCGTGATCCTCCGCCAGCGAGACGGAATCCACGCCGCGCGTCTCCGCCTCGGCTCCAATCAGCGTCCCGATCTCTGAGGCGTTGCCGCGAATAACGGCGATACGGAGTTCGTGTAGCAGGTGCAGGGCGCTCTGCGTCCGCAGGCTGGTAGCGCCTGCACCCACCGGGTCCAGCACAATCGGGATACCAAGTTCATTGGCGCGCTTCCCGGCGCGCAGCATGGCTTCGATCTGTTCCGGTGTTAGCGTGCCGATGTTGAGCAGCAGCGTCCCGGCCAGCCTGACCATCTCCTCCACTTCTTCGGCTGCGTGTGCCATCACCGGCGAGGCGCCAATGGCAAGCGTGATATTCGCTGTGTCGTTCATAACGACCATGTTTGTGATATGGTGGATCAACGGGCGCCGCTGGCGGAGGCGTGTAATCAGCGGTGCCAGGGATGATACTACCTGGCTTTTCTCAATCTCTGTCATCTGAACTCCTCTTTCTGCCGGTCTCCGTATCCCAGAAATGGGCGACGGGACCGTGCCCGCTGCCCAGGCCGGGCGCATGGCGGATGGCTGCGGTAATGTAGCGTTTGGCGTCAGCGATGGCGGTCTGCACATCCAGACCGTTCGCGATGGAGGCCGTGATAGCGGCGGAGAAAGTGCAGCCGGTGCCGTGCGTATGTGGTGTCTGGATGCGTTCCGCGCGCAGTGCGCGAAATTGTTGCCCATCGAAATACATATCGACGGGATCGCCGCTGCGATGGCCGCCCTTGACGACGACATGGCGTGGTCCCAGAGCGTAGATAGATCGCGCCGCCTCGCGCATATCGTCCAGCGTCTCAATGTGCTTTCCGGTCAGCATCTCGGCCTCGTAGAGATTGGGCGTGACTACCTCGGCCAGCGGCAGGAGCACGTCCTTGAGCGCAGTAATCGCTGCTGGTTCAAGCAGCGTGTCCCCGCTTTTGGCGACCATCACCGGGTCTACAACGAGGCGCAGGCGCCAGCGTTCTACACATCGCGCAACTGTCTCGATAATCGGTGCGTTGGCGAGCA
>Ga0209061_1001857_pt1 | contig 30930 bp, 22 predicted proteins | sample Coa_R1_10_FD_187157 | JGI IMG/M metagenome (GOLD analysis project Ga0209061, IMG submission 187157) | Surface soil microbial communities from Centralia Pennsylvania, which are recovering from an underground coalmine fire - Coalmine... | ecosystem: Environmental > Terrestrial > Soil >... | reverse complement strand
ACAGGGGATTACAAATTATAGTGACGACTTCTTCTGTAGCGCCGGTGTCCCCACCGGCGTCTTTCGGCGCTGAGAGCCTGCCCTGAACGAAGTGAAGGGACAGCGCCGCTACAGCAAATCGTGTCACGATAATTTGTAATCCTCAATAACGTCGTGCGCCGCTCGCGAGCGGCTGCATGATTTTCTGAACGTTCGCTTGAACCATGGTCTGAGCCTGCCCTAGAATGAGACCAAGAGATGTCGATGTTGCAGATTGACGAACTCCTTCAGAAAGTTGCCGTTTCGCGCCCGGCGGAAGATCTGAAAATTCTACGCAAGGCTTATGAGTTCAGCGCCCGGGAGCATCAGGCTCAGAAGCGTCTTTCCGGCGAGCCTTACCTTTCGCATCCGCTCGAAGTCGCCAACATCCTGGCTGACATGCGGTTAGACGTGGTGTGTCTCGCAGCGGGCATGCTGCACGACGTGGTTGAGGATACCCCAGCTACCATCGATCAGGTGCGGCAGGAATTCGGTCCTGAAGTGGCGCGGATCGTTGAAGGCGTCACCAAAATCAGCCGCATTGAGTTCTTCAGTCCGGAGGATAAGCAGGCGGAGAATCTCCGCAAGATGGTGCTGGCCATGGTGGATGACATCCGCGTGGTGCTGGTGAAGCTGGCGGATCGCCTCCACAACATGCAGACGCTCGGCCACTTGCCGCCCGAAAAACGCGAACGGATCGCCCGGGAAACTCTGGAAATCTATGCCCCAATCGCTCATCGCCTTGGAATGGGGAAGATGCGCGGTGTGCTGGAAGACCTGGCCTTTAAATATCTGGAGCCGGAAGCCTACGATGAGGTCAAGCGAGCGGTGGAAAACCGCCGCAAAGTGAGCGAAGAATTCCTGGCCGAGGTCAGCGCCCAGGTCGGGGCCAAGATGCAGGAACATAAGATCCCGGCCCGGCTGGAAGGGCGAATCAAGCGTCTTTACAGCATCTGGCAGAAAATGAAGCGTCAGCAGATTTCCATTGAGCGGGTCTACGACCTGCTGGCGGTGCGCATCATCACCGATTCGGTCAAAAACTGTTATGCGGCGCTGGGCGTGGTCCATAACACCTGGCGGCCCGTTCCAGGCCGCATCAAGGACTTCATCGCCATCCCAAGACCCAACCTGTATCAGTCCCTCCACACTTCAGTCATTGGCCCGCACGGCCAGCCTTTTGAGGTTCAGATTCGGACGGAAGAAATGCATCGCCTGGCGGAGGAAGGCATCGCCGCGCATTGGAAATATAAAGATGGCCATCGCATGAGCCCGAAAGACGAGGAGCGGTTTGCCTGGCTGCGCCATCTGGTGGAATGGCAGCGGGAGATGCGGGACCCGGGCGAGTTCCTTTCGACGCTGAAGGTCGATCTCTATCCAGAAGAAGTTTATACGTTCACGCCTAAGGGCAAGGTGATCGTCCTGCCGCGCGACGCGACGCCGATTGACTTTGCCTACGCCATTCACACGGAAGTTGGCCATCGCTGCGTGGGCGCCAAGGTGAACGGGCGCATCGTGCCGCTGAAATCTCACCTGCGAAACGGCGACATCATCGAGATCATCACGCAGGCCGGGCACCATCCCAGCCGCGACTGGCTGGCGGTGGTGAAGACCTCGCGGGCGCGCAACAAGATCAAGCACTGGATCAACGTGGCGGAGCGGCGCGAGGCGGTTGAAATTGGCAAGAAGCTTCTGGAGAAGGAGGCGCGCCGATACGATCTGAGCCTGAAGGATGCCGCCGAAGAGGTCATCGGACGGGTGGCCGCGGAGTACGGCTGCCGCCACCTGGATGATCTCCATGCCGGGATCGGCTATGGGAAATTTTCCGCGCGCCAGATTCTTGCGAAGCTCTTTCCTGCCGCGAAGGTTGAGATGCAGCCGCCCTCAAAAACAGGCGCTGCCGCTTCCCAGCCTGCCAGGGCGGGTCATGATGCTTCCATTAAAGTCCACGGTCATGACGATCTGATGGTGTACCTGGCCAAGTGCTGCAATCCGATTCAGGGAGAGGAGATTATCGGCTACGTGACGCGAGGCAAAGGCATTGCCGTCCATTCGCGTTCGTGCCCCAACGTGGAAAACCTGCTTTACGATGCCGAACGGCGGATTGACGTGGAATGGGCGGGCTCCCGGCAGAATCTCTATCCCGTGAAGCTGACGCTGGATACGGCGGACCGGCAGGGGTTATTGGCGCAGGTGACCTCGGTGATCAGCGATGTCCACTCAAACATTCAGAATATCGAGGCTCGCACGGGCGAGGATCGCGCCTCGATCGATGTGACGCTGGATATCCTTGATATGCAGCACCTGAATCAGATTATGTCCTCTCTCCGTAAAATCGACGGGGTTTATCAGGTGCGCCGCGTAATGAATTCCTGAAAGCTAACCTCACACTCCCAGCCTGGCGCTTCGTGATGCAGTTCTCCCACCTACAGGGGATTACAAATTATCGTGACGACTTCTTCTGTAGTGCCGGTGTCCCCACCGGCGTCTTTCGGCGCTGAGGACAGCGCCGCTACAGCAAAGAGTGTCACTATAATTTGTAATCCCCTGTAAGGATATCGCTCCCATCGTGAATTTCCTTGTGACCGATGGGTGGTGGATCACAGGCCAGACGATTTTTGCCAATGGCGGCTATACGACAAGGTAGGAGGGCGGGTGCGGGTAACGCGTAGCCACGGTTAGAAAAACCCTGACCGTGGGCCTTTCGTTGGGAAAACAGCCGCGGTCAATGCCAAAACCGGCTGACCGTGGCTACCGTCCGCTCATGCGTTGACTTTGAATAGACTACAATTGTAGACTACCCCTAAGAACAGGCGCGTTCGGGTTTTGTTTCGCCGCGCGACGTTCGAGAGCTGCGCATCTCTCAAATTGTGGGGTGTATGCGCCATCTGGGATGAGCATGAGACCTTCCACTACAGGAAGAAATCGAAGGGTTGACGAATGCGCGGTCATTGCGCCGAAGAAAGTCATTCGCAGGGCTTGGAGGGTGAACGAAGACTGGAATTTTTCCCCACGAACCCTAATCAGTCTTTAGAATCAACAAAGCTTATGTTGACGAAACCTCTTCGATCACAAAGCAAGCTGAGACTTGGGAAAGATACTATCGAACACAGTTTTTGCGGAACGAACCCTAACTATATAACTTTTACATTTTATCTTTTTACAATATGAAATAAGTAGTGGAAGTTCATGCAGGTGTATTCCGAGGAGGCAGAAATACGGGGGGTTTACTTGGTGATTCGACCGCTTCGGATGCAGGAGGTGCAGACCATAAGCGTCTTGTGGGCTCCATTCACCAGAGCCTTGACCCTGCGCAGATTGGGCTTCCAGCGGCGGGAAGTTACATTATGGGCGTGACTGATTCGATTGCCGTAAACGGGCTTTTTGCCGCAGATTTCGCACGAACTCGCCATAAATCTTCAAACCTCTCAGAATGAAAGGAATTGGGGAGTTGAAACGGAAAGTCTGAACTCCAGCCTGCAAACTGTAAGTATAGCAGATTGGCTTGCCGGTTGCCGAAAAACTCAAAACAGCCTGTCATTACCGAGGAGCCGAAGTGCAGGGATTCTTCCGCCTCGCTGCGCTCGGCCTCAGAATGACAAGCGAATGACGGCGCTCAGACTCGTTTTTAGCAGCCTGCTGAGCCAGAGGGGGGTGACGGGTGGTTTCATGCCTCTGGGATCGTTCCAAGGCAAAGAAGCCTCGTAAGAAAAACAGGTTAGGGTAATAGAAAAAAGAGTTAAATGGCTATGATTTAGGGCTTGCAACAAGTCGCCATCTCCGTTAGCCTACCCCCACCTATTGGAGGGTACAGCTAAGGGATGTGCGAGGTTTTGTGGAATCCTAATGCTGCGCTGGGAGAAAAAAATCATGGAACCCATGTTCTTACGGGAAGTGGAGATGGCAGAGGACGGCGGTGGACACGCGGAACTGGTTCGACTGCTCGGCCGGTGCGACTGAAGCGCAGCGCGAAGTCTTAAGCCCGCGCGTGCCCGCCAGAAACGGGAAGCTGCTATTGAATTGTCGAAAAGATTACTGATGACGTGGCTGAAACATAACAGCGGCAGAGTGCTTTTAATCGTCGGGCTTGTCCTGGCGTTGAATAGCGCCTATCTGACTGCCTTTGCCGCGCCTGATCTTTTCTACGTCATCAACAGTCTCATTCACCCGCTGCTTGGGATCGTTGCCGCGGTCTTGCTGGCTCTTTTCATTTCCAGGCGCTGGGCGGATTTCAAGCACCGAGTTGGCATTGCGCTGATTTCTCTGGCCGTTGGAACCACGGTCTTTGGAATCTACCTGGCGCTTGTGGGAATGACGCGAGGCCACACGCTGGCTCTCTACGTTCATGTAGGCTTTGCGGTGGCTACACTGTTCGTGACTCTGCTTCTGCTGTGGCAATGGGTGCGCAGGGCGCGCCCCACAGCGGCAGCAGGAACGCAACCTGAGAATTCTTCATCCGCCCTGTCGGCATGGCGATGGGGCTTTTGGGGGCTGGCTGGCTGCCTGCTCTTTTATGGGGTCGCGGCTGCTGCTCATCACTTTTTCCCCAATCCTGAATACATCATCCGCAACCCGTCGACGCCGCCCCTCAGCATGAGTCAGGAAGGGGGCGGCTCGAATTATTTCACCTTCCCAAGCTCAATCGAGACGAATACGGGCAAGCCCCTGCCGGCAAAGTATTTCATGGATGCAAAGTCCTGCCAGCCTTGCCACCCGGATATTTACCGCCAATGGTACAGCTCGATGCACCACTACTCCTCGTTCAACAATCAGTGGTATCGCAAGTCGATCGAGTACATGCAGGATACAGTTGGCATCAAGCCTTCGCTCTGGTGCGGCGGATGTCACGACCAGGCCTTAAGCCTGACCGGAGAGATGCAGAAATACCCCATCCGTCAGATTGAGGATACGCCCGCCGGCCAGGCAGGGCTGACCTGCATTTCGTGCCACAGCATCATCCATGTGGGCAGCACCATGGGTCAGGCTGACTTCGTGATGGAGCACCCCGCGCTTGCCGCTTACGCGGAGAGCCGGAATCCGGTGATTCGGTTTCTCCATTACACGGTTGTCCGGCTCGATCCCAAGTCTCACCGCAGCGTCTTTTTCAAACCTTTCCATTACGAACACCAGGAGCAAGCGCAGTTTTGCTCGGCTTGTCACAAGGTTCACATGGACGTTGCCGTCAATCACTATCGCTGGCTGCGCGGATTTGATGAATACGATAACTGGCAGGCGAGCGGGACGGACTGGCAAGGCGCGCGATCGTTTTATTATCCTCCGAAGCCGCAGAACTGCGTGGATTGCCACATGCCGCTGGTGCGCTCCAACGATTTCGGCAATACGAACGGCTACGTTCATTCCCACCGCTTTGCAGCCGCCAATACGGCGGTTCCCACGTCCTATGGAGATGAATCGCAAATCGCCGCCGTCGAGCATTTTCTGAAGGGTTCTCTCAGCGTGGATATCTTTGCGCTGGCCGAAGAGCCTTCCGCCAGCAACATGGGGCCGGGCAATGTGAGGGCGGCCGGAATGCCGGAGACCCCGCAACTGGCCACCACTTATGCGGTGGGCGAAGAATCATCGGCGGGCATGCGGTCTTCCGTGATGACCGTGGGCCAGCCTGCCAGGTTGATCGCTCCGCTGGGCAGGGTGAAAGCCGCGCTTCATCGCGGGCAGACCGTGCGCGTGGAAGTGGTGGTGCGCACGCTGAAGCTCGGGCATTTCTTTCCAGGCGGGACGGTGGACGCTTACGACTGCTGGCTGGAGCTTCAGGCAAAGGATAACAAGGGGCACATTATTTTCTGGAGCGGCGCGGTGGCGGATGGCGGCCGGGGGGCGGTCGATCCCGGAGCGCATTTTTACCGCTCCGAGCAGCTTGATGCGCACGGCAACCTGATCAACAAGCGCAACACGTGGTTTACGCGCGCCGTGGTTTATACGCACCTCATTCCACCCGGCGCGGCGGATACGGTTCATTACCGGCTGAAAATACCCGAAAATTGCGGGGATGAAATCACGTTGACCGCCAAACTCAACTACCGGAAATTCCGGTGGTGGTACACACAATGGGCTTTTGCCGGCGTCCATGACCCTGACAGCGCCCGGCTGGGAACCAGCTATAACTATGACGACAGCCGCTGGAATTTTACCGGCAATCTTGCGGAAGTGGCCGCGAAATACAAACAGATTCCGAATGTGCCGATCGTTGTCATCGCAGAGCAAAGCATCACGGCGCCGGTAGCGGCTGGCGCGGCTAAAGGTGAAACCCCTTTTGTCGAGGATATCGCGCTCAATTCCCGCGACCGTACCCGGTGGAATGACTACGGGATCGGATTACTGTTACAAGGCGATCTGAAGGGCGCCGAGCGGGCATTTCGAGTGGTCACGAAACTGGACCCGAACTATGCAGACGGCTGGGTGAACGTGGCCCGCGCCATGATTCAGGAAGGGAATACGGACGCTGCCAAGCCGCTGCTAGTCAGGGCCTTGAAACTTGATCCGAAGCTCGGAAGCGCGCACTATTTTTACGGACTTGCGCTCAAGGCGGACGGCGAATACCCGCAGGCTTACCGTCAGTTTGCTCTGGCTGCCGCGCGCTATCCCTACGACCGCGTGGTGAGAAACCAGATGGGGCGGCTGCTTTTCCTGCAGCGCAAATACCGGCAGGCCATCCGGGAGTACGACAAGACGTTAAGCGTTGACCCGGAAGATCTTGAAGCTCACTATAACCTGATGCTCTGCTATCGCGGCTTGAATGATGATAAACTGGCTGCGCGAGAAGAGAAGCTCTACCTGCGCTTCAAGGCGTATGAGGCGTCGGTGGCGATCACGGGTCCTTACAAGCTCTCGCACCCGGATGATAACAATGAGGCTCAGCCTATCCACGAGCACACGTCGATAGCGCTTGCCGACATGAATCAGACCGGCGCCATGGAACATTATGCGGCGCTGAATTCGCGCGCGCCATCGTCAAAAATGCGTCGTGTCGCGCGCAAGGCAAAAAAAGCCTCGTTCCGTCGCCAGGCGTATGCCGGTCGAATGAAGTCTTTCCAGGGAGGTCTCCAGTCGTATTGAAGCCCGAGTTTAATCTTTCCCGCCGCAACCTTCTGAAAGGCTCTCTGGCCGCGTTGGTTGCCGGCGGTCTTGAGCAAATTGCCGCTTTCGCAGTTCCTGAAACTCAGCCCATCCGCTATCTTGACGTCACTCGCCAGGCGGGCATCCGCTTCATTCACTATACGGGCGCCTTCGGGAAGCGTTATCTTCCCGAGACTATGGGCTCCGGCTGCGCCTTTATCGACTACAACAACGACGGGCTTCCCGATATCCTGCTGATTCAGGGCAAAGATTTCCCAGGTCATTTCCACCGGCATACGACGCAGAAACTCTATCGCAATAACGGCGACGGCACTTTCACTGATGTCACCCAGCGGGCGGGCTTGGGCATTGAGATGTACGGCATGGGCGTGGCGGTGGGTGATTATGACAACGACGGCTACGACGACATTTATATCACCGGCCTGGGCGAATCCCGCCTGCTGCACAACGAGCGCAACGGCACTTTTAAGGATGTCACGAAGAGCGCGGGTGTGGATAACACCGGATTTGGGGCAAGCGCTGCCTGGGTGGATTACGACAAAGATGGGCGGCTGGACCTTTTTGTATGCAACTACGTGAAGTGGTCGGAAAAGACCGATATCTATTGCTCGCTGGACGGGCGCAATAAATCCTACTGCACGCCGGAAGCCTATCCGGGCGATACTTGCCGGCTGTTTCACAACCTGGGCAACGGGCGCTTTGAGGACGTTACCGGCAAGGCCGGCATTTACGATCCAACCGGGAAAAATCTGGGCGTTGCCGTGATTGACTATGACAACGACGGCTGGCCTGACCTTGCCGTTTCCAACGACACGCAGCCCACCAAGCTTTATCGCAACAACCACAACGGCACGTTTTCGGAAGTGGCTGTTGAAGCCGGCATCGCCTTCAGCGAGGATGGCATTGCGCGCGGCGCGATGGGCATTGATGCGGATGATTTTGACGATTCCGGCCATCCCAGCGTTGCGGTTGGGAATTTTTCAAACCAGATGCTGGGCCTCTACCACAACGAAGGCAATCGCTTCTTCATCGATATCGCTCCCTCTTCCGAAGTAGGCCGCGCGAGCCTGCTTTCACTCTCGTTCGGGCTCTTCTTTTTTGACTACGATCTTGATGGTCTTGAGGACCTCTTTGTGGCCAACGGCCACATCGAACCCGATATCAATCGCGTGCAACCGCAGGTGACCTACGCCGAACTTCCGCTGGTCTTTCATAATGAAGGTCACAGCCATTTTCAGAGCGTCGGCAAGGCGCTGGGCTTTACTCAGAAACTGGTGGCGCGCGGCGCTGCCTATGCGGATATCAATAACGACGGCGCCCTCGATATTTTGCTCACCACGAATGGCGGCCCGGCCCGCCTCTATCGCAATGAAGGGGGCGCCCGGAACAATTCCATCCGCATCAAAACCGTGGGAACGCGTTCCAACCGCGACGGCATCGGCGCGCGAGTGCGCGTGAAAACCCCTACCGGCGTCAACGAACAGAGAGTGCATTCCGGATCAAGCTACTGCTCTCAGAGCGAACTGACGCTGACTTTTGGTCTGGGGAAAGAAGATCAAGCCACGAACGTTCAAATCGAATGGCCCAGCGGCCACCAGGATGAGCTGAAGTATCTGAAGGCCAACTCAACCTATGCCGTTCAGGAAGGCGGCAAAATTCTCTCCGCAAAGCCTTTCAAGAGATAAGTCCGCTGCGAAACACACCTTTTTGAATTCAGCATGCATCATTTCAGGCTATGACTTGACTGAGATACGTTTCTTGAGTCACGCGGATTGCAATTCCATAGCGGCTTCAACTGCCTCTTCTACGGCTGGGGGCAGTTTGATGGCAAGAAAATAGCTGGCGGGGTACAAGTAATCTTCGCCCGATTCGTCAATGACGCGGATCAGGCCGTCTCGCGCGGCTTCAGCATCCGGAAGTTGTTCATAAATCTTGCGGAGTTCCAGGGAGGCCGGATAGTCCTCGTTCGAGATGCAAACCACGAATTTACGGTTGTGTTTCATCGCTTTAATCTACATAGCGTTTGATGCGAAGTTCCTTGATTCCAATTCCATGAGCTTCATACCCGTGGAGTTCGACTGTGCGAATTTTACCATTTCGCAGCCTTACCTTTCCAATGCCTTTCATCTTTCTCCATCGCCCTTTCCCGTATAACCGCCGCAGCCGCGGAAGTTGGCGAATCGAATGTCCGACAGCAATCGGTTCAACTGCTTTGATTTTTCCAGCAGCTCAAAGTACATTTTGGCGCTCTTCTTTAAACTCTTGAATATGTCGCACCAGAATAACTTCCCGACGATCAGAATTAAAGTCGATCCAAAGACGGCCAGTCTGTGTTAGGGGTTGTGACGGTGAAAGGCGTGAAAGATGAGTGAGTGATTGCTGTCGTTTGCGGGATGTCGCATTTGAGGTACACTTGCGGATTGACAAAACGGGATGAATCCCAGTACTGTATCGCATTTCTATGAAAATTCTGGTCCTTGGTTCTGGCGGTCGCGAACACGCGCTAAGCTGGAAGCTGCGGCAAAGTCAGTTAACGGAAGAAATCTACTGCGCCCCGGGAAACGCGGGGATTGGGCAGGAAGCGGAATGCCTTCCCGTCGATCTTTCAAATCCGACAGAGATGCTGGATTTGGCCAATCGGCTACAGGCCGATCTGACGGTTGTGGGTCCCGAAGCGCCGCTGGCTGCTGGCGTGGTCGACGTGTTTGAAAAGGCGGGCCTGGCGATCATCGGGCCGACGGGAGCCGCAGCGCGCTTTGAGAGCAGCAAAGTTTTCGCCAAGCAGTTTATGCATCGTCGTGGCATTCCAACCGCCCGTTTTGCGATGGCGCAGGAATTTGACGAAGCCATCCAGGCGCTCAAGCAATTCGCCTTGCCCGTTGTCATCAAAGCGGATGGTCTTGCTGCCGGAAAAGGAGTAGTGGTTGCCAGGACGCGTGAAGAAGCCGAGCAGACGCTGGATAATTTCATGCGGCGAAAAGCGCTGGGCAGCGCTGGCGACTCGGTGGTGATCGAGGAGGCCCTGGTGGGAGAAGAGCTCTCTTTCATTATGCTCACCGATGGCCGCAGCATTCTGCCGATGCCCCCTTCGCAGGATCACAAGCCGCTGCTTGATCATGACGAGGGCCCCAATACCGGCGGCATGGGAGCTTTCAGTGATGATGCGCTCCTCGATGAGGGCCTGCGCGCCGAGATTCTTCAACGAATTGTGCATCCTACCCTGGCGGGAATGACAGAGGAGGGAATCCTCTTTCGAGGGTTTCTCTACTTTGGCCTGATGATCACGCGCGAAGGGCCGAAAGTGCTGGAGTATAACGTCCGCCTCGGCGATCCTGAGGCGCAACCCATTCTCATGCGGCTGCGATGCGACCTGGTGGAATTGTTCTCCGCAACTCACCAGGGAACGCTTGGGGCGCACGAAGCGCACTGGAGTCCCAATCCAGCCGTTTGCGTTGTTTTGGCTTCCCAGGGATATCCCGGAAAACCAGTAGTCGGTAAGACGATTACCGGCTACGATCTGGCTGAAACCATGGGCGGCGTCAAGGTGTTTCATGCAGGCACGGTCTTCAAAGATCATCAGTTGATCACCACCGGCGGCCGGGTGCTGGGCGTCACGGCAACCGGTGAGGATCTGTCTGCCGCCATTCAACAGGTTTACGCAGCGGTGAGCAAGATAAGCTTTGAGGGCATGCAATATCGACACGATATCGGCGCCAAGGCTTTCCAGCGCCATTCGAGCCCGGCGGGCAGAAATTCAGTCAATAGAGCGGACCCAGCGGCTCAGAATTCACAAAAATACTGCTGATCACCGCATTGGAAAGTTGCTGCGAACCATCGCCAGGATCAATGAGAAATGGGCTTGACATTGCCGGATGGCTGAGCCGGGCCTTTAGTGTCCTGGCGCTATTTATCACAGCAGGTGTTTCACTTTTCAGCGCACAAACTTCTGCTATCGTTGATTCCGCAAGCGGCCTTCGTTTGCACGTTGCTGAAGAAGATACCCTTCCCGCGCTGAGGATCCTGCTGCCAGACGAGTCGGACTCGAGCCGTGGGATTAAGGTGTTGTTTCCGGAGCACCTGACTGTCCGAGAACACGGAAGAAGCGCCGCAGAGCATCTATACTTGTGGCGCCCGGGGCGACAAGGAAACGGGCCTGCATGGCGCCGGCTTGGCCAGTCGCTCGAATACAAAATGAACTTAAAAGGCAGCGTGCACCTGATTGCGCGAGCCACTCTTGAGTCAGACGGCGTACGGTATCACTTCCAATTCATGAATCACTCCGACATCAACTACGACTCGGTGCAGGCCATATGGGACCCCAGGCTCTACCAGTCAATTTTTCGGGATGTACGGCTGGAGCGAACGTATGTTCATCGCAAGGAAGGCTTCCAGCTACTGGCTGTTGATATGCCGGCCCGCCTTGTGATGCCTTTGGATAAATGGCTTCCGTGCCGGTATCTGGACTCCTACACATGGCCTGTGCCGCCTTTGAATAAACGAGTGGTGAAAGAGGAAGGCATCACCTACTACAACGCATCGCGCCCTGTAGACGAACCATTCATTGCAACGGTCTCTCGTGATGGAAAGTGGGTTGCTGCAACGTGGACCCGCACGACGGGAAATGTTTGGACAAATCCGGAGCTAACCTGCCAACATGCAGATCCTGAGACTTCATTGAGAGCAGAAGGAACGATCAGCCTGGAAGGAAAAACATTTATCTTTAGGGGCACGCTCAATCAAGTCCTGGAAAAAGTGAGACATGAGCGCCATGGTGAATGACTCGCTTAAGAAGGTTCGGCGCTTCTGCAAGCGAACTTCTGAAAGATGACGCTAATCCTTCACAATTTCTAATCGATCTCCTGCCTCATCTTCGTGAAATCTAACGCTCTCCCTTATTCATCAAAAACCCGCCCAAGCCTGAAACGATCAAGACTCTGCCTTCACTATTCTGCGGATAGCTAATCCGGTCATTCAGCCCATTCGTTGAGCTTGCTGGCAACGCCGCCGGTGAATTCCCGCTTGGCAGCGCCCGTTGTCGTGTGCGCTGTAATTGGATGAATCGTAAGAAGTGTTCAGCGCAAAAGGGTGAAGCGCAACAATGGGCGGGCCGGAAGTGAACCATAAATCAGAAAAGAGGAGATGAATAACGTGGCAAAAACACCGGGCAGGCAGGCATCAACTGCGCCCCCAAAGGGGCCTGACAAAATCTCATTGGCCAAGCTTCCGCCAGAGGCAGCCCGCAAAAGCTTCAAGGCGCTGCTGCTGTCAAACCCAAACTATTTTGGAAACCTGAAGGAAAGTGAATTTCAGCCCGTCCTCAACATCGCAGGCGACACAGCCTACGAGAATATCGGTTGCGTCGGGTTCAATCCTCAACTGAACCGCCTCGAAGCCGTCGTTTACATCAATCAGGCGACGGGATACGACGGCGACGTTTGTTCGGGTGGATCACAGGAGTTCGTCCGTTTCTATCTCTCTTACGATGGAGGAGCCACCTGGCAGGACCAGGGCCTCACCAGCTTTACGGTCTACGACGTGCCTGGACCTAAGCCTCTGGAATACGACGTTACCGTTTCGATCAGTCCGTCTGAGAAATTTTGCTTTTTTCAGAACCTACCCTTGGCGCGGGCTATTTTATCCTGGAACGCCCCGCCCCCAGCCAGCAGCCCAGACTGGACGCCGGTGTGGGGCAACGTCGTGGATGCTCAGATTCAGATTGCAGGATTCGAGATCATCGTGCTAGGGCAGTTTCTCGCTGACGCCAAAGCAGAGTTGCCCGCAGAGTATAAGAACGCCGTGGATCTGACGCAACCCATCCAGGTGTCGCCGCCCAAGGCTTTGAGCGCCGCGGATCGGCACACACTTTACAACGGCAAGAATGTTCCCGGGCACCGGTATTTATTCCCTGAGTTGCAGCATGCGCTTGAGGTGCAGGCCACAGATCTGGAAGGCGCTCCGTCGGCTCTCGCTGGAATCTCCGATCTCAACCTGACCAGCATCATCGAACAGTTGCTCAACACGGACGGCGACACAAGCTACGAGGAACTCGACTGTGTGGGCCTTAATCCGAATCTCGGCCAGTTGGTAGGCATTATCAATGTCAAACAACCGGCAGGGTATTCCGGCGGGCCGTGTACTGCCGGCAGCCAGGAGTATGTGGCCTTCTGGGTTGACTGGGGCAGTGGATGGACTTACGCGGGCACCACTTCCGTCAACGTCCACGACTTCAGCGCGATTCCGACCGGAGGCTTGCAATACAGCGTGTTCCTGCCCATCGATCTTGCCTCTCATCGACAGCCGTGTGAGGCGGGACCAAAGACGGCTAAGGTTCGCGCCGTCCTGTCGTGGGACACTCCTCCTTCGACTACGAACCCTTACGCTTCCGTCGTTTGGGGAAACAGCGAGGAAACCCAAATCCTCATCGATCCAGGTCCCGCAGTGGCTCCTGGACAGCAAATCCCCTTCCTCAGCCGGGTGGGCGACATTGATGAATCCTTGATTGATTCCAGCGGTCTCATCACGGATGCCTACGCGCTCGAAACCGGGAACCATTATGTGCATGCTCCGTTCGGAGGACGAATCACCATTGCGGGCTTCATCTCAAACCCGACTCCAGGAATGAAGTATCGAGTGATGAAAAAGCCCCATGGCGCGCCGGACTCAGCCTACGCGCCCATTGTCAACGAGCCAGCCGGGTTGACGCTGACCATCGACGAGTTCAATGGCTCTACCTGGACTCAAACCGAGCAGATGTTCCACGATCTCGGTGATGGTTACTACCCCTATGAGAACTATTCCTGGGCGCACACGGTAGAGGCCAACATCATGGGAGTGTGGTATACGACGGCTGCGGACGACGGCAACGCGTACGATCTGCGGATTGACCTGAGCGTGGATGGGAATCCTGCCGATGATGCTCACAGCAACGTGGTAACCGTGCTTGTGAATCAGACGACTCCTGTGGCCGCGCTCGATCTCAACCTGGGAGGCGGCGCCGAGTGCGGATTCTTCAGTCCTGGCGATACGATTACCGGGAACTACACCGCGAGCTCGGAGTATTTCGGCCATTTCTCGTTTGTGATCCTGCCAGCCGGGCCCGCTAATGGCGTGCTGCCCACTCCGCCCGCTGGGGCATCAACCTGGCTTGGCGGCGCCATCGCAGACCCCGGGGTAAGCAACGGCGCTTATACGTTGAACACCGGCGCGAACCCGGGTCCTCCTCCAACGGGACCGATGGCCGCGTGCGGCTACTCCCTCACCGTGCAGGTGTGGGATCGGACGAACGTGGACAGTGGCGCGACGACTTATTACAACCAGGCCTCTGTGGGCTTCTGTCTCAACGCAGGCGACTAACTGCGTGGGTCGCAGGATCGCCGGCGCTCCGTGTCTGGCGGGCCTGTGGATGTTTCTGAGTAAGGCGAAACAAAGGTAAACGCTTGGTCGCGGCAAGGGGAAGTGGACTGATGGTAATTCCGCTTTCCCGCCGCGGCCTCGATGCGCAGGCTGGCGGAGATATGAGTGAAGCAGACCATTGGATTAGATTTGTTCTCGCCATCCTCGCCACCTGGCGGGTGACTCACTTGCTGGCGAACGAGGATGGTCCGGCGGATCTCATCGCGCGATTTCGCGCGCGCTTGGGGCAAGGACTTGCCGGCAATCTGATGGATTGCTTCAACTGTCTCAGTTTGTGGCTGGCAGCGCCAGCGGCGCTTTACGTGTCGCGGAGACCCCTGGACTGGCTGCTGATTTGGCTTGCGCTTTCCGGAGCAGCCTGCCTGCTGGAACGCTTCGCCCGTGAACCCGTTACCGTTCAACCCGTTCTCCAAACAACAGAAGGAGAGGTCCACCATGTGTTGCGGTCAGAAACGCTCGGCGTTGCAGGGTACAGTGACAGCGCCAGTGACATTGCCAGTCCGTGAAACCACGCCCGGGATTCTTTCGGCTCCAACTACGCCTCGCCGAAGCCTGCCGCCGGCGCTGCCCTCACGTCGCGCAGTGAATCTCCGCTATCTGCAAAATTCACCGATCCGGGTGTTGGGTCCGATCACCGGCAGGCAGTATGAATTTACCGCCTCTCACCCTGTTCAGCTTATTGACCCTCGAGATGCTCCAGGTCTTCTGCGCACGCGCCTCTTTGGGAGAACCGCATGAAGAACATTTTCTTGATGCCGCATGAAACGCTGCACAGGCGAACGTCACTATACCTATGTAGATGGTGGATCACGAAAGTGAATGACCTCCCCAGGTAGGAAAGTGGACTGGTTGCGAGATCGCCGCGATGAGGGGCGCGGCGCCGCTCCAGGCCACGCTTGCCAGGCGGGCTCCGCTATTGGCCACCGGCGGCGCGGCCGGCTCTCGCGCTCGCAAAGTGGCAGAACCTTGACACGCCGGTTGAGGGGGGAATGTCCGGCGCAGGGTTCAACCTCCAGGGTAGCGGAGCCCTCGGCGGGCCTTTCGTCCAATGGAAGTCTCCTGAAGAGGAATGAGTCGCGCGTTAGACTTCCCGCTGCAAGGCTTGCCATTGCAGAAACGATCGTCGTTCAAATCTCTGAAACTGATTTCTACGGGCGATGAGCCCAGCATGCAGGCGAGGCCTCGAATACGATGAGCCATCACTTCGGGTCAGTAACTCCTTCATTCCCCCAAAATCACATCCGAGTGGGCACAACGAGGGCTGCAAGCGTAAAATCCCGCCCTGCGCGCCGTGAAAAGAGCCATGCACTTGCAACTGCAACTTCGTCACGTCTATACTATGAGCGCTTCGAAAAACACTTGGACAATCAGAGTTTCGACGCGGACTATTTGCAGCGCCTCGCAGAGGGCGATCCTTCTGTGGAAGCGCATTTTACTGCCTATTTCGGCAGACTCCTGATGCTTAAACTCCGCAGTCGTTTTCGATCCACGCACTCCATCGACGACATCAGGCAAGAGACGTTTTTAAGAGTGCTGCAACATCTTCGCCAGAAAGGGGGCCTGGAACATCCGGAACGTTTGGGCGCTTTCGTGAACTCCGTTTGCAACAATGTGATCTTTGAGATGTTCCGTTCTCACTCACGATATACAGCGCTTGATGATGAGGAGGCTGAGCCAGTGGACCAGGTGATAGACCTGGATGGCGCCCTGGTCAATGAGGAAAGAAAGCGTTTAGTGGAAAAGGTTCTCGGCCAGCTTTCCAAGGCCGATCAGGAAATTTTGAAAATGCTTTTTTTTGACGAGACCGATAAAGATGAAATTTGCCAGTTGATAGGCGTGGATCGCGACTATTTGCGGGTTCTTGTTTATCGCGCTCGATTGCGTTTCAAGGCGGCGCTCGAAAAGCTGGAGGTTGCCGTTCCGTGCCCTCGGGTGACGGAAGCGCGGAGCGCAGGTTATTCTTTCCCGAAGCTTCGTGATCGGGATTGAAAAGATTCGATTATGGACCATCAAGAAGCGGTTCTCGGTCAGGCCACGGAGCGGTACCTGCTCGGCGAAATGGCGGGCTCCGAGCGCGAGGCGTTCGAGGAGCACTTCTTTGTTTGCGAAGAGTGCGCAGACGCTGTGACCGTCGGCGCCAGGCTGGCTGACAATGCGCGGGCCGTCTTCAAAGAACGAGAGCTGCGCAAGCAATCCAGCGTATCGCTGTGGCATCGACTGAGAGCCTGGCTCAACGCGCAGGCCAAGTGGCCGGCATTCGCTGCCCTGGCTTTACTTCTGTTCGCCGGGTATCTGGAAATCGTAACAATCCCGGCCTTGCAGAGACGGCTGGCCAGCGCGAGGGCTCCTCAGCCCGTTGTCGCTTTTGCGTTGCACGCCGCTTCGCGCGGCGCCGCCCAGGTAATCGACGTGCCGAAGGGCGCCAGGTTTTACATGATTTTCATCGACCTTCCTCCAGGCACCGCTGCGAATTATCAGTGTGAGATTCGGGATGCCTCGGGGGCCGCCCGCGCTTCACTCGTCGTCCCAAGATCTCAGACGAGTGACACGCTGAACCTGTTACTGGATACCGCGCGCATCCCCGCCGGTGAATATACCCTTGTTGTGCGCACAACGCAGGCTGGGTCGGCGGAAATCGGCCGTTACAATTTCACGGTTCAATTCAAATAGGAGGCTCCTTGGAAAAGCGATTCCTGTATCACGCGCATGCTGCCGGTCTGGCCGGGCAAATTACTCTTCCCTTCAACGATCTGATCGAAGTGCAGGCAGCCAGCGCTCTGCCTCAAACAGGCGGATATTCTTCATCGCGCGTCGAAAATTTCGCTTACAAGAATATTCTCTCCTTCCAATCAGCGACCACCCAGGCTACGGGTAGTTTCAACCCCGAGGAAAAGGCCTATAACACGCTGGTTACAGCCACAATCGAGAAATTAAACATTCTTGATCAGGTGACAGCCGACCGCGTGGTGGCGCATCTCACCTCGAAGCATCCAGAATCTGGAGGCCAGCCTTCCATCATCCCGCTCGGCAGCTCGTTCGTAAATTTGCGGATTGCGGGTTGTCCCGTGGATGTCCACCTCGATTCCGCAACTTTCGTCGAGTCCGATACTTACGACAGGATTTGCGAGCGGCTGGAACGCGACAAGGATCTGCGTCACAGGCTGCTTCTGGGTCAGGAGAATCTTTCCGTGCCTCCGCCGCATGGTACTTTGCTTTGTTCCCTTGTGCGCGAGATTCGTCCCCACTGTCCTGAACTCAAGCCTAATGGCTGCGCGGTTTCCGTTCCTCAATTTGGCACGGTTTATCTGGCGGAATTCACTGTTCAACCTTATGCCCGCACCCTCACGATGCTTCGGATAGAGCTGGGGTGTCCTGTATGCGGGCATCTCACAGTGTCTGTCGTCTCCGGCAATGGGCAAGGCTATCCATGAGAGAATTTTCGATGCGGTTTGCGTAGACCCAGTGTAAGTTTGACCTTCCGGTTTAGTCTGTTGGTCCTGTTGTTATTTGCGACAGGCTGTGTTCGACACGGTCGTGCCGCGCTGGGAGAAGTCTATCAAGAGGCTCAGCTTTTTCAACGGCAGGATGACCCGCAGCAGGCTCTGGCTGTTGCAGATCAGGGTCTGAATCGCGCTCTGAAGGAGCAAAACAGCGCTTATTACTGGAAGTTCCGCCTTCTCAAAGCGGAAGTGCTGCTCGCGCAGGGCGACACGACCGAGGCTTTGTCCCTGATCGAGGGAAATATCCCTCGAAACGTGAGCGCGGCTGAACTTCTGGCGCGGCAGTGGCTGGATCGTGGCTGGGCAGAATCGTCCCTTTCCAACTTTCAAAAATCTCTCGCCTCTTATCAGCAAGCCTTAGAGTTTGCCCACAAAGCGCAATCCGAGTCCTTAGTTACAGAAGTCGAGCTCCGGCAAGGCGTCAGTCTTTTGCGCCTGGGAAATACGTCTTTGGCTGAGAGGGCATTTCTTGATGCCCTGCAACGCGCGCGTCGCCAGCAGGATTCTTACTTCGAGGCATCCGCCCTCGGCGATCTTGCGCTTCTCAGGATGAACGACGCCCGCTACGACGAAGCGATGGACCGCTTCCAGCAAGCCCTGTCCCTTTTTGAAAAGATTCCATCTCACAGGTTGGTCGCTCGCACGCTCGATAATCTTGGCTATTGCGAGCTTCAACTGGGCGAAACAGAAAAGGCGCTGCGGCTTTTCGAGGAAGCCAGCCAGCAGTCAAGCAGCTTAGGCTTGTGGAGCGACCAGCAGGCAAGCCTGGGACGGATTGGCGATTGCTATTATGGCAACGGCGATTTACCCAGCGCGCTGGCCTATTACCAGCGCGCGTTGGACATTGCGCGACGCACTCACGAAAGGTTTTGGATTGCCAACTGGCTTTATGATCTCGCCGCTACTTCAATCGACACAGGCGATCTTGCGAAGGCGGAAGAGTACAACGATCAGGCTCTTGCGCTGCAAGAGCAGATGCAGAACCCGGTGGAGCGGCTTTATCCTCGCCTTAACGCCGCGCGGCTTGCGGCTTTGAGAAGCCAATTTGACGAGGCTCAAAACCGTTATTGGTCCATTATCGCCTCAGCCCAGGCGCAGTCCGGTATTCGGGATCCTGAAATTATTCTTGAAGCGCGGTCTGGCCTGGCGCGAGTGCTGGTCCAGACCGGCCATCCTGCGCAGGCGGAAATCCAATGGCGGAAAACGCTCGCGCTGATTGATGCCAATCCCTCTGCGTTGACCGATGAAGAACACCGGATCACCTATCGTTCCAGCCTCATCCGTTTTTACCAGGATTACGTGGACTTCCTTGTTGCGAAGGGACGCAACGCAGAGGCATTGGAGGTTGCGGAGAGTAACAGAGCCCGCCTGCTTTCTGAAGGGATGCGCGGTTCTGATCGCCTGCAGGCTCGGGTGAACGTCACTCAGCTTCAGGATCTGTCCCAACGTGCTCGCGCCACGCTGCTCGAGTATTGGCTGGCTCCGCGCAGGTCGTTTTTGTGGGTTGTTACGCCAGCCGGCTTGGCGGCGTTTGTGCTGCCTCCGCAGCAGAAGATTGCGGATCGCGTGGAAGCTTACCAGCGTGCGATCGATAACCTCCGCGATCCACTGGCGACAGGCAGTCCTGCAGGCGATGATCTATATAAAACCTTGCTCGGCCCTGCGCGTCCCTTGATGGCGCGAAGCGCGAATGTCGCAATCGTGCCGGATGGCGCGCTCTACAATCTGAATTTTGGGACGCTTCCTGTGCCCGCGCCAAGTCCTCATTACTTGATCGAGGATACGACCATCTCAGTCGCCCCTTCGCTCAGCGCGCTGGTAGACCGTTCCGCTCCTTTCAGGCCGCAGCCTGCTTCGCTGTTGCTGATTGGCGACCCCGCCAACGCGGATGAGCAACATTTTCCTCAGCTTCTCAACGCGGGGCTGGAAATCAAGCGGATCGAGGAGCAATTCCGTTCCGACTCGAAGCTGGTGCTCACAGGTTCCGCGGCACAACCCAACGCCTACGCTGCCGCTCACCCCGAGCGGTTTTCCTTCATCCACTTTGCCGCGCACGCGACGCCGAACCGTGAAGACCCTCTCGATTCTGCGATCATTCTTTCGCCACAGGGAATGCGTTACAAGCTCTACGCAAGGGATGTGATGTCCATTCCAACTCATGCCTCTCTCGTGACTGTCTCGGCGTGCCAAAGCGCCGGAGCGCGGGCTTACGCAGGGGAAGGACTGGTGGGGCTCGCATGGGCGTTCCTTCGCGCCGGCGCTCGCCACGTCATTGGGGGTTTATGGGAAGTGGACGATCGTTCCACGTCACAGCTTATGGCAAAGCTTTACGGGGATCTGAGCCGCGGCTCAAACCCCGCAGCCGCTCTTCGAGACGCCCAGATTTCTCTCCAGAAATCCGAAAGCGCTTTCCACAAGCCCTATTACTGGGCCCCCTTTGAAGTGTTCACTGATTCGCTTGAATTGACGGACCACGGAGGCATGGGCCGAGATTCCTCAATACGATCCAAGGAGCATCGCGACCATCCCTGATAACCGACAGCCGCTGACTTTTCCTTCGCCGATTCCTCGACAGACGGCAGAGGGGAGTTTATTTCGACGAGCCATGTTTTTCACTCCCGCAGTGGAGGAAAATGGGGCCATGGGGAGTAGAGAATCTGGCCGATTCAGAAGAGCAGTGAAAAGTTTGGCGCTGCGAAATTATCTCCCGACAACGGCGCTGGTCGTTTTCCTCTGCTCTGCCGGAAGCGGCAGCGGCTTTGCCCGGGTCATCCAACTCTCAGTGCCCCTGAGTCCAGTCTGTCAAGCTTTCCCTGCGGCTACTTCTTCCCAGTCACCGCATTCCCAAAGCAGCCTCGCGGTCAAGGTGGTGGATGAAGACGGTGTGCCGGTTCCTTCCGCGCAGCTTACTCTTTCCCAGACTGGCGGACACGCGATTTTCAAAGGGGAAACCGACTACGCCGGTCAGTTTTCGTTTCTTGGGCTCGATCCGGGCCTCTATCAACTTCAGGTGGAAAAGGAGGGCTTTTACGCGGCAACGGTAGACCACATCCATGTGGGTGAGACAGGAAGCATTGAAGTGACAATGAATCATCAACGCAAGTATGTGGAATCTGTGCGCGTAACCTATTCACCGCCGATCATTGATCCCACCCAGACGGCCTCCAGCGAGCAACTGAACAGCCGGGAAATCATCGACATCCCCTATGCTGTGCCGCGCGACATCCGGTACGCCCTCCCACTGCTTCCCGGCGTGTTGCAAGACGCAACCGGCCAGATTCATATTGACGGGGCTCCTACCAGCCAGGTCTACGACGAACTGGATGGGTTTGACATCACCGATCCGATCACCGGTCTTTTCAACGTGCGCATTGCTCCAGAGGCTCTGCGCTCGGTCACCGTTCAGGACAGCCGCTATCCTGTCGAATATGGGAAGGCCGCGGGAGGCATTCTGGCTCTCGAATCCGGGATGGGCGATGACTACTTTCGTTTTGCAGGGATCAATTTTCTTCCGGGCTTTGAAGAGCGCAAGGGCTTCCACCTGAGCAACTGGACGCCGCGCATGACTTTTTCCGGGCCGTTGCGCAAAGGCAGGGCGTGGTTTATGGACGGCTTTGACGGAGAATACGAGCTGAACATCGTCAACGAACTCCCCGCTGGAGCCGATCAAAACACGGTGTTGCGCTTCAGCAATCTTTCAAAAGCGCAGGTGAATCTGACGCCCTCGAACATTCTCACCAGCAGCTTTTTGATGAATCATTTTCATGCTCCGCACCAGGGGCTGTCGCCTTTCAACCCTCTGGAATCGACCATCGATTCAACCGACGCAACGTATATCCTGACTCTCAAAGACCAGGCCTTCTTTGCCGACAAAACACTTGTGGAATTCGGTCTTGGAGCGACGCGGCTCCACGACGCCAACCTGCCTCTTGGCAACATGACTTATGTGGAGTATCCGGGTTCTGTAAGCGGCAATTACTTTGAAACCTCGCGGGCTGCAGCGAGCCGCGTCGAGGAAGTCGCGCACGTCTTTCTTCCGCCCAGACACTGGGCGGGACAACACGAGATCGAGTTTGGAACCGACGACGACCAGATCAGCTATCATCAGGATTTGCTCCGAAATCCTTTTCAGATTGACCGCGAGAGTGGAACCCTTCTCCGCCGCGTGACCTTTCTTGGCGGGCAGGCATTCGCCATCCGAAATTTTGAAGTAAGCAGTTATGTCGAGGACCGATGGTCCCTGTTGTCGCGCCTGCTGGTTGAGCCTGGCCTGAGATTCGATTGGGATGACACGATCCACGATCCGCTTTTGTCGCCGCGAGTGGCGCTGAGTTACGCTCCGGGCGAGCTGGGTGAAACGAAGGTTGTTGCCGGCATGGGCTTGTACAACGCTGCTACCAATCTTTCCTTGATCACCCAGCCGCTTGCCGGAGAGCGCCTGGACTATTTTTACGATTCGTCTGGCACGGTTCAGGTCGGGCCTCCGCTTGCCACATCGTTCCAACTGTCGCCTCACTTGCGGGAGCCACGGGTGTGGAACTGGAGCGCAGGAATGGAGCACAAATTCCCTCGGTCGATCTATCTCCGAGCCGAATACATACAAAAACGCGAACAAGACGGCTGGGCCTATTTCAATGCGATCCCGACGCAGCCGGGGCTTGTGAGCGGCCCGTATGAGTTAAGAAACGACCGGAGAGATCGCTATGACGCCGTTCGATTCACTTTCCGCCACCGGTTCAAGGGAGATCACATTCTTCTCGCTTCTTACACGCGCTCGCGGGCGCGTTCCAATGCGGCGGTGGATTTTGGATTGGAAAATCCCATTTTTGCCGAGCAGCAGGGCGGGCCGCTGCCCTGGGATTCGCCCAACCGCGTAATGTCGTGGGGTCTGATTCCCTTGTGGAAGAAGTTTGATCTGGCCTATACGCTCGATTGGCGCACGGGGTTTCCGTTCAACGTCTTCAATCAGAATCAGCAACTGGTGGGCGCGCCCGGCGCGCGCCGTTTCCCAGCCTATTTTTCCCTGAATGCCGCGCTTGAGCGCAGAATTTCGTTGTTCGGCTTCAAGTGGGACTTGCGCGCCGGACTCAACGATCTTACGAACCGGCATAATCCGTTTGTGGTGGATAGCAATATTGACTCGCCTCACTTTCTCACCTATAGTTCGCTTCAGGGGCGCACTCTGGAAGGACAATTCAGATTGCTGGGAAGGAAGTAATCTGTCTCGGTCGGGAGCAGCAAGCAACTGTAAGATTTCAATGCGCTCTTCAAGGTTTTTAGATTGGCTCGCTGCTCAACAAGAGGTAGTATCCTAAATCTGGCTTGCACCGTGTGGCACGGCCATCTTGGCCGTGGCGGTTCAACGCTTCACGGGCGAGACGCCCGTGCCACACCACGAACGGGGACATTACCCGACAAGACAGTCATTTTGAAATTCATCCCAGATGACTTAAGATCGCTTTCGTAGCTTCGTGGCGGCATCCGCCGAGCGGCGAGGGACGCGATTGATTGCTGCCGACGCTATCGCCAGAGCGCTGCCCGTAGACATCATTTCAGGGAGGTGATTTTGACATGCTACTCCGACCCGATCCCACGTTCTATCCCTCAGCGCGCCTTGCGATGCAGGCGCCCCCGGAAACTCTGGCTTACGTGGCCACGCTGAATGCCAATGGCAACGGCCGCCCGGATGCGCTGGCTGTCGTCGATGTTGATCCCAAATCTCCAACTTACAGCACGCTCGTGGGGCAAGTGGAGATGCCGAAAGCCGGCGACGAATTGCACCATTTCGGGTGGAACGCTTGCAGTTCGGCTCTGTGCCCCTATGCGCCTCATCCCCATCTTGAGCGCCGGTATCTGATTGTTCCGGGTCTTCGCTCATCCCGCATCCACGTGATTGATACCAAGCCCGACCCACGCAAACCACAGATTGTGAAGGTGATTGAGCCGGAAGAAGTGGCGGCGCGGGCCGGTTACTCCCGGCCACACACGATCCACTGCGGGCCGGATGGCATTTACGTGAGCGCCCTGGGCACGCCGGAGGGCGATGGGCCGGGCGGCATATTTATACTGGACCATTACACCTTTGACGTGCTGGGTCGCTGGGAAGTGGATCGAGGTCCACAATTTCTTGCTTATGATTTCTGGTGGCATCTGGGCCACGACACGATGCTGACCAGCGAATGGGGCACACCGAAAATGGTGGAAGATGGCATCAAGCCGGAACTCCTTTTTGAAGGAAAGTATGGCCGCCACGTTCACGTCTGGGACCTGCGACGGCGACGCCAGTTGCAGGCGCTGGATGCGGGCGCAGAGCAACAGATGGTGCTGGAGCTTCGTCCGGCGCACGATCCCGCGAAGCCTTACGGCTTTGTGGGCGTTGTGGTCTCTCTCAAAGACCTTTCCGCTTCTGTGTGGCTCTGGCATCGTGAGAACGGCAAGTGGGGGCTGAAGAAAGTGATCGAGATTCCTGCCGAGCCTGCCGAAGCGGATACTTTGCCGCCGCTCCTGAAAGGCTTTAAGGCTGTCCCGCCGCTGGTCACAGATATCAACCTCTCGCTCGATGATCGCTGGCTTTACGTTTCATGCTGGGCCACCGGTGAGTTGCGGCAATATGATGTTTCTGATCCGTTTAACCCGAAGCTCGCAGGCTCGGTGAGAGTGGGAGGAATTGCCAGCCGCGCGGCGCACCCGCGAAATCCGCAGCGGCAGTTGAACGGCGGCCCGCAGATGGTGGAAGTCAGCCGCGACGGGCGCCGCATCTATTTCACCAACTCGCTTTACCGCGCCTGGGATGAGCAGTTCTTTCCCGAGGGCATTCGGAGCTGGATGGCGAAAGCGATTGCATCGCCGCAGGGCGGATTGGCGATCGATCCGAACTTCTTCCTCGAATTCGATGACGTGCGCGCGCATCAGGTTCATCTGGAGGGTGGCGATTCCTCTTCGGATTCCTACTGCTATTCATGACTGCCGCGCAGTCTAGCTGGCCCTGGGTTGCGCTCCTTGCGCTTGGCGCTTACCACGGCGTGAATCCTGGAATGGGCTGGCTCTTCGCCGTGGCGCTGGGGTTACAGGAGAAGCGCCGCCGGGCCGTGCTGCAAGCCATCCCTCCGCTCGTGCTGGGACACCTGATTTCCGTGGGCGCGATTGTAGCTCTGGTCGTGGCGCTCGAAGCGACCCTTCCTGTTTCTCTCCTGCGTATTGTTGCAGCCATCGTTCTGATCGCTTTTGGCCTGTCTCGCCTTGTTCGCGCGCGGCACCCGCGTTGGGTGGGCATGCAGGTAGGTTTTCGTGATCTCACGCTCTGGTCTTTCCTGATGGCTTCCGGTCATGGCGCAGGTCTGATGCTGGTTCCCATTATCCTGTCATGGCCCCGAAATACTTCCACTATTCACGCAACATCCGGCATGGGGCACGCCATACATCTTCCCGCCGGCGTTCACAGCGCGGCTTTGGGCAAGCCGACGTTATGGCTGCTGGCGGTAGGGGTTCATACCTTCGCCTACCTTGCAGTTATGGCGCTGGTGGCGTTCCTGGTTTACGTGAAGTTCGGTGTTGCGATCCTTCGAAGCGCGTGGCTTAACCTGGACCTGATCTGGGCTATTGTACTCATGGCGACTGGTGTGCTGACGTTGTTCTTGTAAGGCTTCGCAGCTTCTTCCAGATGATTCGCGCCTTTATTTCCCCACGCAAAATGTGGAAAAAATCACTCCCAGCACATCATCTGTTGTGGTCGCTCCGGTAATCGTGTCAAGCGCATGCAAGGTCTCGTAGAGATCGAGCAGCAGCATTTCATGCGGCATGCGATTGATCGCCGCTTCACGGGCTTTTGCAAGCGAGACAAGAGCTTCCTTGAGCGCCTGCTGGTGACGCAGATTGGTGATGAACTCGCCTTCCGGACTCAGGTTGCGCGCCGGGGCAGCGATGGAGAGAATCTTCTCGCGCAATTGCGGAAGCCCTTCGCCAGTGAGCGCTGAAATCCAGGCCTTTTCTTCCTCAGCAACCCCGCCCTGACCGCCTGACGCCGCTGTTTTTTCTCCATCGTCGCGCGGCAACAGATCGCATTTATTAAATGCAATGAGCGCCGGACCGAGCGGGCGAATCTTTTCAAGCAAATTGCTATCATCCTCACTCCAGCCTTGCGAAGCATCGATCACAAGCAAGCGCAGGTCAGAATCCACGAGGGCCTGATGCGACCTTTCAACGCCCAGCTTTTCCACCGGGTCGGTTGTATCCCGAATGCCAGCCGTATCCACCAGGCGCAGCGGGATGCCGTCCAGATTCGCCGTTTCGGAGACCAGGTCGCGCGTGGTCCCCGGAATTTCAGTCACAATGGCACGATCCTCATTTAGTAGTCGATTAAAGAGGCTGGATTTGCCCACGTTAGGCCGCCCGACGATAGCCAGGCTCAACCCTTCGCGGACGATGCGGCCAAAGCGGTAGCTTTCAACCAACTTTCCCAAGCCGGCTTGAATCTGGTCCAGGCCGGAAAGAATCTCCTCCCATCCGGCGACGGAGACATCATCTTCAGCAAAGTCGATGCCAGCCTCCAGCCTGGCGATGAAATTCAGCAGAGCTTCTTTGTGCGGTTTGAGGCGGGCGGAAACAGAGCCTCCCATCTGTTGCGCAGCCACTTGTGCCTGAAAGAGCGTGCGGGAATCAATGAGATCGCGGATCGCTTCCGCCTGCGCAAGATCGATGCGCCCATTCAGGAACGCGCGCATCGTAAACTCGCCGGGCTCGGCAGCTCGCGCGCCGCGAGCGACGCAGCATTCCACCAGATATTGCAGGATCACCGGCGACCCGTGGCATGAAATCTCGACAACGTCCTCTCCGGTGTATGAATGAGGCTTGCAGAAGCAGGTGACCACCACCTTGTCCAGAACCTTACCGGAATCAGGATCCACAAACTCCCCGGGCGTGGCGTGCTGGGTTTTGAGGGGGCTGTTAGGCAGCCGGATCAGCGCGTGGGCGATTTCCGCGGCGCGGTCGCCGGAGAGGCGGACAACGCCAATTCCACCGCGACCGGGCGGCGTCGCAATCGCCACAATCGTTTCTTCGGTCATAAAACAACGGGGAGAGGGGGCCAGCCTGCTGGAGTTAAGCAGCCCTCACGAATTCCTGGAGGCGGGTAAGATCACAACGTGACGGGCGGCTCCCATGCCTTGGCTTTCTGTTCGCACGCCCGGCTGGTCCTTCAGAGCCAGGTGAATCAATCGCCGGTCGGTGGCGCTCATGGGATTCAGGGCGAAGGGTTTCCCGGACTCCGCGACGCGCTCGGCGGCCAATTTGGCGGTCAGTTTCAACTCCTCGGCGCGAATTCTGCGATAATTCTGGCAATCAAAAACAATCTTGCGGTAGAGGTCCTCGTCCAGCCGCACCGCCTTCGAGGCAATGTAGGCCAGGGCATCCAGAAGTTCGGCGCGCGCTTCAAGCAGCATATCCTGGTCGCGGCCCGCGAAGTCCACCACCCACTCCGATCCATCCGCCGTCGCCTCTTCATGAGAGGCCTTGCGGATGGTCACCGTCAATTGAAGCCGGCTGAGGCGAATGATTTCCTTGAGCACTCCTTCCATCCTGCGAAGGCAATTCTCTATGATCTCAGGCTGAGGCGCGCGGCCAGGCTGCGTGGTTTGCGTTTCCATGATCGTTAATCCGAGTGATAAGTTCGAGTCAGTGAATTCCCTCCGTTATAAAAACGCGCTTCAGCTTTTCACTGTCGCTGGCTTCCGAGTTCCTGGAGATGCGTTCTGCGCCTTGCCCGCCGCCGGGGTAGCCTGCGCCGGATTTTGCGGCGGAGCGATACGATTGACGATAACTTGCTGGAGGATCGCCACGGCGCTATACACGAAATAGTAGAGCGTCACGCCCGCCGCAAGTTCAAAGAAGATGAAGCCCACCGCCAGGGGCGCAATCATCATCATCCGTTGCTGCGCAGGGTCGGCGGTCGGCATGGGTGTCATCTTCTGCATGATAAACGAGAGGACGATAGCAAGCGAAGGCAGTATGTACAAATGATCCGGCACGGAGAGATCCTTGATCCACCAGATCCAGGGCGCGTGGCGCATGGCAATGCTGGACTCCAGCACTTCGTAAAAGCCGTAAATGATAGGCAATTGCACCACCATCGGCAGACACCCGCCGAGAGGGTTGACGCCGTGCTTCTTGTAAAGCTCCATGATCTCCTGGTTCATGCGCTGTCGCCGTGGGTCGTTGAATTTGTACTGCTTGTAACGGTTTTGAATTTCCTTCATTTGCGGCGAAATCTTCTGCATGGCCTGGGCGGAGCGGATGCTCTTGAGCTTCAGGGGGAAGAAAGCCATATTGATCAGCACGGTGAGGATGACAATGGCCCATCCCCAGTTATGGATGGCGTGATCGTAAAACCAGCGCATCCCCAGGAAAATGGGCTTGGCAATAAAGCTAAACCAGCCAAAATTCACCAGGTCTTCGAGCGCGGGATTTTCCGCTCGCAGCACGTCCAGAACTTTCGGCGCAATGAAAAGCCGGAATGAGAGCGGGCGGGATTGCGGCGTGCCCAGCACAGCTTCGAGAGCGCGTGGCGGCTCTTTTCCTTTCCATCCTTCCGGCATCCAGCTCTGGCTGCTGAAGCGGAAAACATCCTGCGGAGAGTCAGGAAGGAAAACACCCGCGAAATAAAGGTCTTCGAGGCCCGCAAAGGTCAGAGGGCCCGGGATGGACTGGCTTTCTGTCGCCTTCTTCTCCGCCACAGTGGTAATGCCGTCGCCATGATCGTAAAAGGCCCGGCTGTATTTATTCCGTTCAGCCAGCGGCAACGACTGATCGCCCACGCCGCCCGGCCATTTCACCGAGAGCGGCAAGTCGTGTTCGCCGTCGAAGACGCTCACTTTGACTTTCACCTGATATCCGCTGCCAAATGAAAGCTCTTTCTTCACCTGGACTTTTCCGTCGCTGTAGGTGAAAGTCACATCCTGGGGCGCATGCAGATCCTCGCCGGAAGGCTCAACGACGTAGAGGGCGGTGTTGAGCTTTGAGGCGAGCGCGGCGTCAGCCAACTCAAGACTCAGGGGGTAGCCCAACTGAGCGAAGGCCGTTGTGTTCACCACGTTGAGCGGCTTGTTTTGCGCATCCTGGAATTTCTTCAGGATCCAACTTTTTACGACTGCGCCCTGGGTGGAGAGCGTCACGCGATAATTGTCGTTTTCAACGACGATATCGCGCGCTTCGCTGCCTTGTTCGAGGGGAAGCGCCACACGTGGCGGAGGTGCCGCAGCTTTTGCCTGGACGGCAGGCCTGGCGCCAGCCTCTGGTTTGGCTGGTGTAGCGGTTTTAGGATGCGCAGGCGGGGGAGTGGGCGGGGCGAAATAGGCGCGCCACAGCAATAACACTCCGAACGTCAGGATGAGGGTGATGAGCCAGCGCTTTTCCGTATCCATTTCCATTCAAATAATGACTGCCCGCCAGCAGGTTGCTGAAAAACCCCGCACCCTGTCGTCCCAAGGAGCTGCAGGCGACGAGAAAACTTGTTTAATGACCCGTCTTCTTCTTCCTGGCGCCGCCAGAGCCCTGCGACTACCTTCGGGGCGCCGGATCATATCCGTACCCTCCAAAGGGATGACACCTTAAGAGTCGCTGCAGAGCAAACCCAAGACCTCGCCACACACCCCATTCCTGAACAGCCTCGTAAGCATATGCGGAGCATGTGGGTTGAAAGCGGCAGGCAGGGAGAAAAAGAGGCGAGAGGAAGACCTGATAGACGCGAATCAGCAAGAGAACCGCGATCTGGATCACGCGAGAGGCTGCTGAGCGGAGTTCGAGGGCGCTTCTTTTGGAAACAAGCGCAGAATCTCGCGCGCCAGGACCGGAAAAGGGAGTTCTGCAACAGTGGGGTGAGGATTCAGCACGATATCCCAGCCGGGCGGGATCGCCGACTGATTCAGGCGAAAAACCTCTCGCAAGCGACGCCGAATCCGATTGCGAACCACAGCCTTGCCAAGCGCCTTCGGCGTCGTAATGCCCAGGCGCGTGCGAGGTAAGCCGTTCGAGCGGTAAAAAATGGTGCATACCCGCGCGCTTCCACGCCGTCCTTCCTCATAAACCCTTCGAAATTCGGGTCGGCGCAAAAGCCGCAGCGTTTTGGGAAAGGACTGCGATGGCCCGACCCCCTTCATGGAATCAAGCGATGGCGGCCCTTTTGCCGCCGTCGTTTCAGCACATTGCGGCCGCCGGCGGTCCGCATGCGCACTCGAAACCCGTGTGTTTTGGCTCGCCGCCGCCGATTGGGTTGGAAAGTCCTCTTCAAAGATTAATGATCCTCAGTCTCAGGTGCAATCACTAACGCTAATCATTACCATAGCGTGGGCTCTTGCAATTCGTCAAGCTGGTCGGACCCAAGAATCGCGATTGAGAGGGGCAGGAAGGGCGCAGAAATAGGGTTCACCCTCACGGGATGTGTGTTATAGAGATTTTTGCGGAAATCCTAGACTCACACCCGGAGGGTGAACAATGCAGCCAGCTTACCTGAACTGATCCTGCCCATCAAGCTGGAAAAGAGCGAGGAGCGTCTGACGAGTTTGGGCGGGCTGGTGGTGTTGGAGGAGATGGCCCAAGCGCTCAAGGTTTGGAAGCGGGTCGATGAGCATTTGAAAGGTCCCGGCTCGGGGCGCGGATATAAGCCCCATGAATTTGTACAGCCGTTAGTGTGGATGTTGCATGCGGGTGGGCGGCGGCTGGAGGACGCGCGGGAACTGCGGGCCGAGGAAGAAGTCCTGAAGGAGATGGGACTGAGGGCGGTGCCGGATGCAGGGCTGGCGGGCAAGTTGGTGCGGCACGCGCGCGGACTGATTCTGCGGATCAAGGCCGACAGGGAAAAATGGTGGCTGCTGCAATCGGCTCGCCTTCAATGCGCGCTGCGGCGGACGTGAAGCAG